>Ga0335078_10003649_pt1 | contig 22909 bp, 24 predicted proteins | sample Lox_Sample_32_FD_206711 | JGI IMG/M metagenome (GOLD analysis project Ga0335078, IMG submission 206711) | Soil microbial communities from Loxahatchee National Wildlife Refuge, Florida, United States - Lox_Sample_3.2 | ecosystem: Environmental > Terrestrial > Soil > Wetlands | place: USA... | reverse complement strand
AGTTCGTCAATCAGTTCCTTTTTGATTTCCATTCTCCGTTCTCCTTATTGGATGCGGAGAACGTTTACACAGATTGTTTTACACCCTCGACCTGGCGTGTGAGAAGCGCCTTCTACTTGTCCCAAAGCCACGGCGCTGGCTCCAGACATCGGTACGTTGCCTTGTTGAGAGAGCGGATGGAAGGACGAACCCCCACTCTCCGCCAGACCCGCCCCGGCGAAGGACCCGTTACCGCAGAGTCAGCTCGCCTTCCGCAGCACGTCCTCTACCGCCTCGGGGTGCTTCGCGATGACCGCGAGCAGGACCCTGGTCGGCGCATCCGGGCGTGCGCGGCCCTGTTCCCAATTGCGCAGCGTAGCCGGTGGAAAGCCGAACTTGGTTGCGAACTGAGCCTGGCTGAGACCCATCTTGGTACGGACGTCGCGCACATCGACTTCCGGCACATGGACCAGCGTGACGCGAACGTTGTCGTTTTCGCCGCGCGTCCACGCGACCGCCTGTTCCAGCCCCTTGATGATGCTCGCGCCGACCGTGGATCGTTTCTTCGGCACGCGCCCCGTCGTCTTCTTTGCCGGCCGCTTGGCCTTGGTCTTCGTGTCCATCGAACCCTCCTACTTCTTTCCCGGATACCCCGCCACCAGGATCTGCACCAACCGCTTCAGGGCGTTCCGCTCGGCCTGGGTGAGATTCGCCTTCTCGTTCTTCGGATACGCGGTCAGCAGGAACAGCGGCAACCGTTCGCTGTGGTAGTAGTAAACCACCCTCACGCCGCCGCGCTTACCTCTTCCGGCCAGTCCCCAGCGTACCTTTCTCACCCCGCCGGTTTCCACGACGATCCTGCCAGCCTCCGGATATGCGCCCAGGAACGCCACCAATTCTCCCCGCTCCGTTTCCGACATCAGCGGCTTCGCCTTCCGTAGGAATTCCTCGGTCTCCACGACCGTCATCGGCGCATCCGCCATCTCTATCCCAACTATACGCAATTTGCGTAGGCCACACAAGAGGGGAGCGTGGCGGCGAGAATTCTTCTTTGGCGATCAGGCGGCGATACCGAAATCAACTGGCTCAGCCGGTGGGCGCCGGCCGGGTTGCGATTCCGCCTGCCCCCGTGCCATGCTTTGAGACGAGTTCAACTCATAGGAGGACTTTGTGAAACTGACGATTCTGGCCGGCATGGCGATTCTTTTGCCGGCGGCGACCTGGGCTGCGGACGTGTTCGACGTCAAGCCGGGACTGTGGGAGTCCACCTCAGTCACCAAGGTTTCCGGAATGCAAATCCCGGATAGCGCCCTGGCCAACCTGCCCAAAGAGAAGCGCGATCAGATCGAAGCGATGATGAACCAGGCACACACCAACACGGCCAAGGTGTGCATCACCAAAGACGTGCTCGCCAGGGGATTCACCTCCGATATGGGTAAGAACGCGAATTGCACTCAGAAAACGACCTCGCTAACCTCGAGCAAAGTCGAGATACACATCGAGTGCACCGGGGCGAGCGCCATGGTCGCGGATATGGTGATCGAGCGCGTGGATTCGGAGCACGCCAAGGGCACATTGACCGGGAAAGGCGGCGGGAACGGGCGCGGAGCCGGCATGAGCATGAGCGGGACGTTCTCCACCAAGTATCTCGGCTCGGATTGCGGCGACGTCAAGCCCATCGATGCCATGGGCGCCAAGGACGGGAAGTAGCCGCTCAGTACTCCACGCAGACCAGGAACAGCCCCTTCGCCGGAGCGGTGGCGCCGCAACGCTCCGGCAAAACATCCAGGCGCGGGAGACGGCCGCGGCCGCACTCGAGCAACGTTCCCACGATATTGCGCACCATGTGTTTCAGGAACCCGCTGCCGCGAACGCGATAAATCATCCACCCCGGGCGCCGCTCCAGTTCCGACGAAAAAATCGTCCGCACTTTGGATTTCCCTTCGGCGTCGCGCTCGTCGGCGGCGGCAAAAGCGGTGAAATCGTGCTCGCCTTCGAAACTCCGCGCCAGGACCGCCATGCGGTCTTCCTCGAGGGGATACGGATGGTGGTAGACGTAAGGCCAGTCAAAGGGCGAGCAGATTTCGGCGCGCGCAATCCGGTACTCGTAGCTCTTCGATTTGGCGTCGAAACGGGGATGAAACCCGAGGGGCGCTTCTTCGGCCGCGATCAGGCGAATGGCGGGCGGCAGGAGTCGATTGATCGCCCTTCGCAGGTTTTCCACCGGGATGGGATTTTCCAGACTGAAGGCGGCAACCTGGCCGAGCGCATGAACCCCGGCGTCGGTGCGGCCCGATCCGGCGACGGCGACGGGTTTGCCTTCGATGGAGGAAACAATTTCTTCCAGGGTCCCCTGAATCGTAGGCAAGCCTGGCTGTATCTGCCACCCGTGAAACCCTCCCCCATCATAGGCGAGGCGGATCCGGATGCGCCGCATCAGGCCCCCGGACGCGATCCCGGCTTGACCACGGGTATGCCGAGAGCGCACATGGGGCACTGGTCCGGATAATGAGCGGCAACCTGCATGGTTACCAGCGCTACCCGGGGCACCCCGGCATTGGCATGCCCTCCCGAGCGGTCGATGATGGACCCGGCGCCCACCAGGCGCGCGCCGGCCTCTCCGAGCAGTTCCACGACTTCGCGCGTGCTGCCGCCGGTCGTAATGACATCCTCAACCACCATTCCCGTTTCGCCCCGATCCACTTTGAAGCCGCGCCGCAGCGTCATTTTGCCGGTGGCGGCGTCGCGCTCGGTGAATATGAACCGGCACCCCATGGCGCGAGCCACTTCGTGGCCGATGATGAGGCCGCCCAACGCCGGCGAGGCAACAAACCTCAACGATTCGTCCGATACCGTCCGCAGTTTTTCCGCCAGCAGGCGTCCCAGTTTCTCGGCCGCGGGCGGGTGCTGCAAGACGATCGCGCTTTGCAGATATTCGGCGCTGTGCAGCCCGCTGGTAAGGCGGAAATGGCCCTCCAGATAAGCGCCGGTGGCGCGGAACAACTCCAGAATTGACTCGGCCTCGGGCGTCATCACAGGCCACTATAGCGGAAAGCTCGCGGCGGACGAAACGTTTTCCAGTCCCGTTTCTTTCGGGAACACAAAGTTGACACCGCTGTGCCAATTTGGTGTACACGCCCTGCAAAGGCCCGTATAGGCCTCACTGATTCTAAAGCACAAGGGATTTGGCGCGACGATTGCTGTAAAGGGGGCGTGACTACGAACTTACTGGCGACGGGAGAGACGGTTGATCCCCGAATTTGTGTCCTGCCTTTTGAGTCACCTCGCAAGTAACCCCACCAACTTTTCCTCGACACCCCCACAACCGTCTCCACCCAGCCAGGTGTTTTTGGCGGATCGAATCCGCCGCACCGCTCTTTAGCCCGATTGAAAATTCGCGATGCCGATAGCGTGTCGGCCGGCCGTCCCCTGACAAAAATTTGGCGCGCAACGTTTCCCCGATTCGACGCACTACTTTCTAATGGCCCGGCAACGTTGGGCCCGATTCGGGCCGGGCCGCCGGCCGGAGCGCACCCTGGTTCACCCGGAGTGCGGCATTGTGCTTCAATCAGAGTTTGCCCATGTCCTTCATTCACGACGATTTCCTGCTTTCCACCAAGGCCGCGCGGCGGCTCTACCATGAATATGCCGAGTCCGAGCCGATTCTCGACTACCATTGCCACCTCCCGCCCCGGGATGTAGCCGCCAACCGGCGCTTCGGCGATCTGTTCGAGATCTGGCTCGAAGGCGACCACTACAAGTGGCGCGCCATGCGGGCCAATGGAGTCGACGAGAAGTATTGCACCGGCGCGGCCTCGCCGGAGGAGAAATTCCGGGCATGGGCGAAGACGGTGCCGTACACGCTCCGTAATCCGCTGTATCACTGGACCCACCTGGAATTGAAGCGCTACTTCGGGATCGACGAACTGCTGGACGAATCGAGCGCGCAGCGGATCTGGGATCGTGCCAACCAACTGCTGGCGACCGATAGCCTCTCCGCGCATGGCATTCTGGGCAGGTTCCATGTCAAGGCGGTTTGCACCACTGACGATCCCACTGACGATCTGGCGCCGCACCGGGAGATTGCCGCATCCGGGCTGGCGACCAAGGTGTTCCCCTGCTATCGTCCGGATAAATCACTGAACGTCCATCTGCCCGATGCTTTCAACGCCTGGGTAACCCGCCTGGAATCGGCAAGTAACACCAGCATCGGCGGCTTCACCGCGTTCGTCGATGCGCTGAAGAAACGCCACGACTTCTTCCACACCATGGGGGGCCGGCTTTCCGATCACGGCATCGACCACGCATATGCCGATTTCTGCCATGAATCCGAAGCTGCCCGCATTTTCGGCCGCGCCCGCGCCGGGCACGCCGCAACCCCCGAGGAGCAGGCCCGTTTCGGGTCGTACATGATGCTGCTGTTCGGACACTGGGACGCCGAAAAAGGATGGACCAAGCAGTTGCACCTCGGGGCCAGGCGCAACGCGAATACCAAACGGTTGCGCGAAATCGGCCCGGACAGCGGCTACGATTCCATCGGCGACGGCCCGCAGGCCGATTCCCTGGGCGCGTTTCTCGACCGGCTGGATCAGGAGAACGCCCTGCCCAAGATCGTGCTGTACAACCTCAATCCGGCCGATAATTACCTGCTGGCCACCATGATCGGCAATTTTCAGGATGGCAGCGTCGCCGGGAAAGTCCAGTTCGGCAGCGGCTGGTGGTTCCTCGACCAGAAAGAGGCCATGACCTGGCAAATCAACGCGCTGTCGAATTGCGGGCTGGTTTCGCGGTTCCTGGGGATGCTGACCGATTCGCGGTCATTCATGTCCTACCCGCGCCACGAGTATTTTCGCCGGGTGTTATGCGATCTGTTCGGCCGCGATATGGAATCGGGCGAAGTACCGCACGATTTCGAGCTGGTGGGCGGCACCGTGCGCAATATCTGCTATCGCAACGCCAGCGATTACCTCGGCTTGGGCGTGTGAAAAGCGAGCTGCCTCAGTGCGCTGGCGTGCTGGCTGTGCCGGCGCCCGCGCCCGTGGTGTTGCCTGAGTTGCCGGTGGCGAGGGTGGAATTGGCGCCGCCCCAAATGCCATCGATACCGCCGGCGGTGTGCCAGATGATGCCCAATGCAATCAGGGCAACTAAAGCGGTGAGCAGGCAATACTCGGCGAGATCGTGGGCGAGTTCGCAGCGGCGGAATTTTTCCCAAAAAGAACGAAACACCGGAATCCATCTCCATGGTACGGGCGGGGCCGGATCGGTGCCACGGTGTCTTTTGTTATGAGAAATATCCTTTTTTGCAGGTAGCGAAAGCACCCTCATTGAGAGGGTTCCGCGGCGCGTGACGTTCGCCAGGGGCGGCCTAATCCTCCGCCGCAAGCTGCCGATAAGGTTGAGGAGCAATATGTCGATGGCGCAAAACGGCGAGTCAGTCTATCAGTTGCCTCCCTTGATCCTCCATCCGTTCAACGAACACGTCGCTCCCTCGGCGCTGCTCGAGAATTCGAAAGCCGCGCTGATACTCGCCGGCATCATTCCCGGCGATGGCACCGAAGAGGAGGTTCTGCACAGAAAGGTGATGGCCGGCCGCTACACCGAGATCCGCATGTTGTTTTTCCTCGGCAAGGACGTCCTTCGATGGCTGGATCAATGCCTGGAAAGCGTCAGCCGGCAGGCGGAGCTGGAAAACTCGGGCATCAGGCGTCAGAGTTTTGCCGGTTTGCTGACGGCCAGCCCGCCCCAATCCGTGAAAGAGAAGCTGACCGCTTGGGGAGTGACCGATTATGCATCCATCTTCTCGCGCGCTATCGGCATCAATGCGATCTTTCACGAGCCTCCCGCCTGCTCCGCCCTATCCGACGAATTTCTGCGCAGCTATCATCGCTATGCCGACGCCCTGTTCCGCTGCTTCATGGAATCGGAGAAGCACCGCACGCTGGCCGTGGAGCACTTCCCGTTCGAGCTGTACGCCTCCGGTGAGTACTCGCGACTTCTCGAAATGGAGTGGGAAGGCGGCCAGCAGTAGTCTCGGACGGGGATGCCAGATAGAATGAATCGCTGATGGACTCCGCCGAAATCCACGAGTCTTCCTCGGATTGGGAACGCGTAAAAGAACTGGTTTTGGCCGCTCAGGAAGAGGCCCCCGACGATCTCGAAGCATGGCTCGCGGAGCATTGCAGCGAGCCTGCGATTCGCGAGGAAGTGCTGCGCCTGGTCGCGGCCTCCGCCGCCGCCGGCGATTTTTTGGAAGGATCGGCCAGCGAACGGCACCTGGGACTGCCTCCACCGCATCCGGCGCGGATCGGCCGCTACCGCATCATTGAGGAAATCGGGGCAGGCGGCTTGGGGGTGGTGTACGGGGCGGAAGACGAAGAACTGCACCGTCCGGTGGCGCTGAAGGTATTGCGCACGCCAGAGGATTCTTCGGGCGAAATGCGCAAACGCCTCCGGTGGGACGCGCGCGCCGCTTGTTCCCTCCAGCATCCGAATATTGTGGTGGTACACGATATCGGGCAGCAGGACGATCTCGACTACATCGTGATGGAACTGGTTCCGGGCGACACGCTCAAAGATGCCATCCCGCCGGAAGGCATGGCGCCGCAACGCGCGGTGCGCATCGGGCTGCGGATTCTGGATGGACTCGAAGCCGCGCACGCCGCCAAAATCGTTCACCGCGATCTGAAGCCCACCAACATCATGATCGGGGAGGATGATGCGGTTAAGCTGCTGGATTTCGGTTTGGCGAAGCCGCCGGTCCCGCTGCCGGAGGGCGCCGATTCGCCGCAGACCATCGAAGGGCGGTTCGCCGGCACGGCCGCCTATGTGTCACCCGAGCAGGCCGAAGGCAAAGACGTGGATGCGCGCGGCGACATCTTCGCTTTCGGCTGCGTGCTTTTCGAAATGCTCGCCGGAAGGCAGGCTTTCGAAGGCCCTTCGGCGATATCGGTGGTGGCGCGAATTCTCGGACAGGATCCGCCCAAGCTGGCCACCCTCAAACCCGGAATCGATCCGCGTCTGGGCGATATCGTGCAGCGCTGCCTGCGAAAAGATCCGGCGGAACGGTTTCAATCGGTAACCGAGCTGAAACAGCGGCTTGCGGAATGCGCCGCGCCCCTGCGAACCCTCCTGCCGCGTATGGATTGGCGGCATGCGGGATGGGGCATCTGGGCGGGCATGGCGGGAACGGTCATCCTGCTTTGCGTGGCTACCTGGGCTTTGACGCGCCGGGAGACCGTCCCGGAGCCGGCGTTTTACCTCACGCGCATGAGCTCGGATGGCGAGTTGACGGAGGATCCGGCGATCTCGGCGGACGGAAAATTCATCGCCTTTTCTTCCGACCGCCAGAGCCATGGCAACCTCGACATCTACGTCCAGAACACCAGGCAGGGCGAGGCTACGCGCGTGACGTTCGGTCCCGCGAACGCCTATCAGCCGCGCTTCTCACCCGACGGCGGACAGCTGGTCTTCCGATCCGATATAGCCGGAGGGGGCTTGTACACGCTCCCCACACTCGGCGGGGATAAGAAGCCGCGACTGCTGGTTGCCGGAGGGCGCGACGCCCGCTTTTCTCCGGACGGCCAGTGGCTGGCGTTTTGGGTTGGCGAAGAAGGCTATTCGCTGCTGGGAGGCTCGGCGCAGGCGATGTATATTCCCGCCAGCGGCGGCGCGGCGGGACTCATCGCACCCGGCCTGGAAGCCTCCGCCAGCCCCGTATGGGATCCGACCGGCCAAAAACTGTTGTGCGTCGGCAGGGCAAAAGGCGACGTGGCGCCGAGCTGGTGGTTGGTGGATTTTCACCAACGCACGGCCACCCGCACGGCGCTGGGGGGCACATCGAGTATGGGAGTGGCGCTGCGGGAGCCGGCCGGCAGCCGTTGGCTTCGACCCCTGGCCTGGCTTCCGGACCACACTGTGCTCACCGCGGCGCGCCAGGGAGATTCCAACAATATATGGGGAATGCGCGTTTCGAGCGAGGGCAGGCTGCTGGACCCGCCGCGGCGGTGGACGGGCGGCACGGCATATGAAACGCACGTCAGCGCCGCCATCGACGAGCATGGCGCGCCCACCCTGGTGTACGACGCGCTTACCGTGACTACCAGCATACGCAGCCAGGACCTGACGGCCGACGGCGCACCTACGGGCGAGTCGCACCGCCTGGTCTCGGGTTACAGTGAAGTCGGTCCGGCATCGTTGAGCGCCGACGGAAGCAAGCTGGCGTTTTCCGCGGCCGAACCGGTTCGCCAGTTCATCTACCTGATGGATCTGAACACCAAACAGACCGAAGAGATCGGCAACCAGCACATACTGCGCTCGCTCGGGCCGCTGCTGAGCGGCAACGGCCAGTGGCTGGCGTATTCGCTCGACAATACGGGATACCTGATTTCCTCGAAGGGCGGTGTGCCGGAGGTGGTTTGCCGGCGATGCGGGTACCCTACCGATGCCGGCATGGACGCATCCACGATGCTCTTCGAATCCGGAGCCGTGACCAACCAGTTCTTTTTCTGCACGCGCAATCAAACGCAGCAGCCGGTGGCGCATGTGGCGGACGCGCCCGCGCTGGTGATGAACCACGGCCGGTGGTCGCAGGATCACCGGTGGATCCTGTTCGAAGGGATCGAGAATCACCAGAGGGCCATTTATCTGGCGCCGGTTACGTCCAGTGGCGATGTCAGGCGGTCGCAGCTGGTGCGGATCTCCGAAGGCGGCTACGATGCCTGGGAACCGGTATGGTCTGCCGACGGCCGGCGGGCTTACTTTATCGCCGACCTGGACGGATTTCGATGTATCTGGGGCCGGAGAGTGGACATCCAGTCCGGAAGTGCGGCCGGACCGCTCTTTCCGGTCGCCCATTTTCATCGGGCGCGGGAATCGGTAAGCATCTCGCTGCCGAATCCTGTCGAATTTTCCCTCTCCGCGGCACCCAGCTTCCTGGTGTTCACGGTCGCCGAGACCAACGGCGAGGTCTGGCTGCGGCAACTTCGGCCGCCAGGTTCACGCTGAACGCGTCTTCATCATTTTCTATTGGAAATCCAAGTGGGAATGCGCTAGGATTTCCTTGATCGCCCCCACTCACATGATCAACTGCCCGGGGTCGTGCGCATTGCCGGATGTGCCGATCATCAGCCCTATTGTCATCTCGCGCAACGAAGGCTCGGAATTGGAATCCACGATTCGAAATCTTCTACAGACGGCGCCCGAAGAGCAATTGGAAATCATTGTCGTCGATGATGGCTCGACCGACAATTCAATGGATTTTCTGTCTGGATTGCCGCAGGTGCGGGTGTTGCGCTCCACGGGAGAAGGCGTGGCACGGGCGCGCAATCTCGGGGCTTCCAAGGCAACCGGAGACATCGTGTTGTTTGTGGATGCGCACATTCGCGCGTCACAAAACTGGCATATTCCGATCTGCCGTGTCTTGCGCGACGAGGCCGTCGGATCGGCCTCGCCCTGCATTTACGACAGAAGCCGTCCGGAGGCTCACGGCTACGGGCAGACGCTGGAAGGTCCCGAGCTGAAGACCACCTGGCTGCGAAAAGCCGGCGATGAACCGCACGCGGTTCCGATCCTCCCCGGCTGTTTTCTGGCGATGCGCCTGGAGACGTTTCAACGGAGCGGCGGCTACGACCCGGGCATGCGGCAGTTGGGAGGGAATGACGTCGAGCTGAGCTTCCGATTGTGGTCGCTCGGCTATGAGCAGAAAGTCGTCCCCGAGATCGAAGTGGGCCATCTGTTTCGCAACTCGACGCCCTATCCGGCGTTGTGGCGGTCCTTGCTGCATAACCGGTTGCGCATGGCGATGGTGCATTTTCAACAGGAGCGAATCGAGCGGGTAATCAAAGCATTACGGATTTATGAAAATTTCCCGGGCGCGCTGGCCATGACGGTGGATTCCGACGTCCACGATCGCCGTGCCTGGATGGCCGGAATCCGCCGATTCAGCGACGACTGGTTTTTCGAACGATTCACCCTCGCGTGTTAAGGAGCACGCCAATACCCATGAGTGACGCTATGAACCACCCTCTCCCACCCGAACTTGGCGAACCGCCGATCGATTCGGCAATGATTTATGCGCAGGACGCGCCGCCGCCCACTACGCAACCCCCCACCACCAAGCAGATTTAGAGCTGGAGCCGGCTCTCCGGCTAATGGCTTTGCAAACGGTCGTGATTGACTGGTCCGCGCGTGAGCTCCGCGTAGAGCCACGCGCGGGCCACACTCCACTCCCGTTTGATGGTCCGGACGGACGTTCCCAGGATGTCCGCCGCTTCTTCCTCGGTTAATCCGCCGAAATAGCGCAATTCTACGATCTGGCTCTGCCGCGAGTCGCGCTGCTCGAGACGGCTGAGGGCCTGGTCGAGCGCGAGTATCTCTTCCGGTGCGCGCATGGGGATGGCGGGCATAAGGTCGTCGACCGAGCCGCATCTTTCCCATCCGGCGCCGCGTTTCTGGGCATTCTTCACGCGGCTGTGATCCACCAGCAGGCGCCGCATGGCGCGGGCGGCGGCGGCGAAGAAATGGTACCGGTCGCACCAGTGGACGTCGCGTCTCTGGATGAGGGTGAGGTAAGCATCAGTGGCAATGGCCGTCGCCTGCAGGGTGTGTCCGGGCCGCTCCGAGGCCATGAGGCGGCCGGCGAGCTGGCGCAACTGTCCGTAAACCAGTTCCGCGAGGCGCTGTTTTTCCTCGGCCGTGCCATCGGCCGCGTTGTTCAACAGTCGTGTTATCTCACGGGTAGCGGCCATACTCTGACTCCACCTTGGGCCATCCGGCTGGCCCGGCGGAACTCATCCTGCAAACGCCGCAGGCAACCTTCTTTCTTACCCCTACGCGCTTTCTTAGCCCTACGCGCCGTTGGTCAATCCGTGCTCTTCCCGATAGCGCGCCCAATAACGTTTCATACGCTCCGAAACGACCTGCCTCTCTTCCGGAGGCATCGATTTGCGACCCTTTCGTTTCGGTTTGGGTAAATCCGGAACCTGCACCGCAGTCCGGTCAAGATCCTCCAACATCGCGATGGCGGCTTCGAGTTTCTGTTTATCCTCTGTTAACTCCTTTATTATCTTCGCTAAATCCATATCCTGCGCCGCCTCGTCGGACGCCGGCTTCCGTACTATAGATCACCCAAAGGCAGTCTAACACATAGACCTGTCGGAAACTGGCCGGCAGCCTCGTGCCAATCCGGCCGGCCTGGCCGCAACCACCAAAAAAGTTGGCCCCTTGTTTGGGCGCTTTTCGCTATAGAGATCAGAGTTGTACCTCAACAGGAAAAGCAAGATGCCTTATTGCAGACAAGAAATTCGCCGCCTCGCTTGGCCTGACGCCGTACAGATCGTGGCGCGACGAAAAATTCTCTGCCAACACTACAGCCGCCTGGTCGGTCAGCTTCGCCTCCAGCGGCACGCGACAGCAGCGTATCGGCGAAACCCGAGCCTGACGGCACGGGAAACCGTAACCGAGGGCAAGCGTGAACTGCGGGTTGTGTTGGACCGGTACATGCACGCGCTCGCCGACCTTCGCGGAGCCGTGGAGATGGTGTTCCCTGCCCGACAGGCTGGCAGGGCAAGTCGGAGGACACCCGTGCGTTCCCGCTAGCAACGGATTCCGTTGCTAGCGCCGGCGCGGGTGTGGGGCGATGGTCGCCTGTTGGGGCACGATCGCCGCGTGTGGGGTTTGTCTGCCGCAAGCCTGTAAATAGGCTGTTCCGCGAACGACACGAGCTAGAATAGGAACATCATGCAATTCCCCAGGCTCATGATCGTCCGCCAGAATTTTCCCGACCGCCGTATTACCGACGTTGCCAGCGAGGTGCATAAACAACTCGCCGCATCCGGTTTCGACTCGCGTGTCAAACCTGGAGCCCGCATCGCGATCGGCGTCGGCAGCCGCGGCATTCACAATGTCGCCACCATCGTGCGCAGCGTGGTCTCCTTCTGGAAGGACCGGGGGATGAAGCCGTTCCTTTTTCCGGCGATGGGAAGCCATGGCGCGGCTTCGGCGGCGGGACAGGCGGATGTGCTGGCGCATTACGGTATTACCGAATCGGCCATGGGATGCCCCTTGATCAGCCAGCTCGAGGTCGTCTCGCTGGGCAAAACCGCGGACGGCATCGAAGCGTTCATGGACAAGCTGGCTTATGAATCCGATGGCGCCTTTCTCGTCGGCCGCGTAAAATGGCACACCGATTTTGCGGGCGCCATCGAGAGCGGATTGTTCAAGATGATGGCGATCGGGTTGGGCAAGTTCGCAGGCGCGCAGCGCTACCACACCTACGCCTATCGCCTGGGACTGGAGCACGTCATCCGCAGCGTCGGCCGCCAGGTTTTGAAGAGCGGCCGAATTCTCGGCGGCCTTGCTATTCTGGAGGACGCTCACCACAATACCGCCAGGCTGGATGCGGTTCCGGTGGAAGAGATGGAGCGCCGCGAGGAACAGAACCTGGCGCTGGTCAAATCCTGGATGGCGAAAATTCCAACCGATTGCGACATCCTGGTTCTCGACGAAATCGGCAAGAACATCAGCGGCGCCGGAATGGATACCAAGGTCGTCAACCGCGGAGTGAACGGCGAATATAATCCGTGGCCCGAGACGCCGCGTTTCGAGCGCGTTTTCGTGCGCAATCTGAGCGAGCTGACCTACAACAGCGGAGTCGGCATCGGCATGGCCGATGTCACGACCGACCGGCTGGTGAACCGCATCGATTGGGAGCCGACGCGAATCAATTCGCTGACGGCCAACACTCCCGCCGCCATCCGCACGCCGGTGCATTTTCCCACCGACCGGGAATGCCTGGAGCGCTTCGCGCCCACGGTGGGAAGAGTGGACCTCTCGCAGGTGACCTACGGCTGGATCCGCAACACCATGGAGCTGGGCCGCATCGGTCTCAGCGAAAATCTGCGGCAGGTGGTGGAGTCGAATCCGCAGCTCGAGATCGAATCCGTCGGCGATTTCGAATTCGACGGGCACAACGACCTGGTCAGCCCGTTTGCTCCGGTGGAAGAAGCCGCCGGCGTGCATTAACGCGGGCGCAGTTCAGCGCTGGCGGACGCCGTCCACGATCCGCATCACTCCCGCCGGATTGCCATCGCGCAATTCTTCCGGCAGCAGCGCGGCAGGGGAATCCTGCCAGCAGACCGCGCGCACAAAGCGCTCGATGGCGCGGCCCCCAACCGAGGTCGTTCGCCCGTCCGGCGTCGCTGGGTATGGTCCGCCGTGCACCATCGCCTGGCAGACCTCCACGCCCGTCGGATATCCCTGAAAAACGATTCTGCCTACACGCGTTTCGAGTGCGGCAACCAGCTGCGCGGCGGCCTCTTCATCGCCCCGCGCGGAATGGATGGTCGCGGTGAGATTGCCTTCCATGTGGCGCACCATCTCCAGCGTGTCATCGAGCTTGCCGTAGCGGATCAGGATGGTCGCGGGTCCGAACATCTCTTCGGCCAGGTCCGGATGCGCGAGAAAAGTCGGCGCATCGGTTTCGAAGAGCGCGGCCGATGCCGCGCGTTCCGCATTCCCGGCGGGAACCAGGGTGCGCACCCGCGCGTCGCCAGTCCGGGTGCTCACGATTTTCGAATAGCTCTTGAAGATGGTAGCGTTCAGCATGCTGGCGGGAGCCGTGCCGCGCATCTTTTCCGTCAACGCGGCAGCGAATCCATCGCCGGCTTGGCCTTCCGGAACCAGCACCAAGCCGGGATTGGTGCAGAACTGTCCCACTCCCAGCGTTACCGAACCATGCAGCCCCGCCGCCAGTTGCCCGCTTCGCTGCGCCAGCGCGTTCGGCAGGATGAAGACCGGATTCACGCTGCTCATCTCGGCGTACACCGGAATCGGCTCCGGGCGCGACTGCGCGGTCTTCACCAGCGCCAATCCGGCGGTGCGCGAGCCGGTGAATCCCGCGGCCTTGATCGCCGGGTGGGCGACCATCGCCTGGCCGACGCGCGTGCCTTCGCCGAACAGCAGCGAAAACACGCCTTCGGGCATTTTCGATTCAGCCGCGGCTTCCATCACGGCCAAACCGCACAACTCGGCCGTCGACGGGTGCGACATATGGGCCTTCACGACCACCGGGCAGCCGCATGCCAGCGCCGACGCCGTATCGCCGCCCGCGACCGAAAATGCCAGCGGGAAATTGCTGGCGCAAAAAACCGCTACCGGGCCCAGCGGCCGCAGCATGGAGCGGAGGTCCGGTTTCGGGACCGGCTTGCGCTCGGGATCGGCGGTGTCGATGCGCGCATCCACCCACGAGCCTTCTTCGATAATGCCGGCGAAGAAGCGGAGCTGTCCGCAAGTGCGGCCGCGCTCACCTCGGACCCGCGCCTCGGGCAAGGCCGTCTCCAGCATCACGCGTTCGATGAGCCGGTCGCCCAGCCCTTCGATATTGTCGGCAATCCTCCGCAGGAAGGCGGCCCGTTCCTGCCTCGTCCTGGCTCGATACGCGGGGAAGGCGGCTCCCGCCAACTCCGCCGCGCGCGCCGTTTCCTGGTTGCTGACCGAGTGGTACGCGGGTTCCAGCCGTTCGCCGGTGGCGGCATTATTTCCGTAGAGCAATCCAACCGAATTCTGGCTTCGGCCGTATCCGATGATGGATTTGCCTTGAAGTTCCATGCTCAAAATCGCGACTTTTCCTGTCATATGATAAGGTTCTCAATGGTTGCGGCTTGACACCGTTGCACTCGGTGCCTGAAAATCATAGATTATAAATCGTACTCAAGAGATTCTATGAAAGTAAACTGGAAAGGCGTATTCCCCGCGATCACCACTCAGTTCCGGCAGGATGAATCGCTCGATATCGAAGCAACAGCCCGCCATCTTGAGACCATGATTGATGCTGGAATTCATGGTGTCGTCCTGCTGGGAACGGTGGGCGAAAATACAGCGCTGGAGTACCAGGAAAAACTGACGATAATCCGCGAAATGAAATCGGCGGTTCGCGGACGCATTCCGGTTCTGACGGGAGTAGCCGAATACACCACCACTTTGGCGTGCCGCTTTGCGCGCGATGCGGAAAAAGCCGGAATCGACGGATTGATGGTATTGCCCGCCATGGTCTATAAGTCCGACGAGCGCGAGACCGTTACCCATTTTCGCACGGTCACCCGCGCCACGGGGCTGCCGGTAATGGCCTACAACAACCCGGTCTCCTACAACGTGGATATTTCGCCCGAACAGTTCGCCGAATTAGCCGGCGAGCCCAACCTCGTCGCCATCAAAGAATCGTCGGAGAATGTTCGCCGCATCACAGACCTGGTGAACGCCGTCGGCGACCGGTACATTCTTTTCGCGGGCGTCGACGACCTGGTGCTGGAGAGCCTTCTGCTGGGCGCGCAAGGATGGATTTCGGGCCTGGTGAATGCTTTCCCCAATGAGAATCGCGAGCTTTGGGACCTGGCGACGTCGGGCCAATGGGAACGCGCCCGCGAGCTATACCGCTGGTACACGCCGCTGCTGCACCTCGATACCAAGGTGAAGCTGGTGCAATATATCAAGCTGGCCATGGCCGAAACCGGCCTCGGCTCGGAGATGGTGCGCGCGCCGCGCCTGCCGCTGGCCGGAGCCGAGCGGGAAGAGATTCTGGGTATCATCCGGCGGGCGATCGCCACTCGCCCCGCCTTGCCGATGGCCGCCGTCCGGTAGAAAAAAATGGAAGCCACCGAATCCCAGTACACCGTCCGCCTGGAGGCTCTTTCGCAGCGGCTCGGCCGGCGCCTGCCAATCGCCGATCAGATTGCGCAATCCATCCGCGACATGATCGTGGCCGGCGATTTGAATCCCGGCGACCGCATCGTGGAATCGCGCATGGCGCGGCAGATCGGCGTGGGACAGCCCACCGTGAGGGAAGCGCTGGTGGCGCTGGAGCATCAAGGGCTGGTGGTGCGCAAGGCCAATCAGGGCTGTGTCGTGACATCGCTCACTCGCGCCGAAATCAGCCAGATTCTGCGCATCCGCGCGGTGCTGGAAACACTGGCGGTCGAACTGGCCGCCGAATCGGGCGCCGATTCCGACATCCAGAAACTGCTCGATCTCACCGAGGGCATGAAGGAAGCCGGCCGGATTCGCGATCCGCAGCGATTTTTCGAGCTGGACCTGCAATTCCACGAAGTCCTCTGGAGGATGTCGGGAAACAGCCTTTTGCCGCGCCTGCTTTCGCAGACGCTGCTGCCCCTGCTGGCATTTTTGTTTATTCGCAATTGGCGCCGCCACCTGGACATCGATATGGTGGCCTCGGCGGTGGCGCATGTGGACCTGGCGCGCGCCATCCAGTCGCGGAATCCGGAAACGGCCCGCGAAGTGGCCCGCGAGAAATTTCAGATGTTCGAAGACCAGCATCTTTCCCGCTATAAATAGCGCGCGTCTCCGCCCAGGAGTCCCTTTTGAGCAAACGAATCCACGTCATCGATTCCCACACCGCCGGCGAGCCGACGCGCGTCATCGTTTCCGGCGGACCCGACCTGGGGAACGGAACCATGCGCGAGCGGCTGGAGCGGTTTCGCGGCGAGTTCGACGGCTTCCGCTCCGCGGTGGTGAACGAACCGCGCGGCAGCGACGCCATCGTGGGCGCGCTGCTGTGCGAGCCGCACGATCCCTCGTGCGATGCCGGCGTGATCTACTTCAACAACGTCGGCTACCTGAATATGTGCGGCCACGGCACCATCGGCATGATGGTCACGTTGGCGCACATGGGACGGATTCAGCACGGCACATGCCGCTTCGACACCGTGGCCGGGCCCGTCGAAGCGCGGCTGAACCCCAATGGCAGCGTGACCATCCGCAACGTGGCCAGCTATCGCAGCGCGGCGCACGTGGCCGTGGAAGCGCCCGGCATCGGGCGCGTCTATGGTGATATCGCCTGGGGCGGCAATTGGTTCTACCTGTGCCATGGCCACGGGCAGGAATTGACTCTCAATCGCCTCGACGAGCTGACCGATTTCGCCTCGCGCATCCGGCAGGGCCTGGAGGCCCACGGCATCACCGGCGACCGTGGCGGTGTGATCGATCACATCGAGCTGTTCGGCCACCCCACGGTGGATGGCGCCGACGGCAAGAATTTCGTGCTTTGTCCCGGCAAAGCCTACGACCGGTCGCCCTGCGGCACCGGCACCAGCGCCAAGCTGGCCTGTCTCCATGCCGACGGGAAACTGAAGCCCGGCCAGGTCTGGCGGCAGGAAAGCATCGTCGGCACCATCTTCGAGGGCACGATTTCGGTCGCCAACGGCAAGATCTATCCCGAAATCACGGGCTCTGCGTACATCAATGCCGAAAGCGACCTGATCCTCGACGAGCGCGACCCGTTCTGCTACGGCATTCGCTCCACATCATGGGTACGAGCTGCGACGTAGCCATCGCCGGTGGCGGCATCGTCGGCGCGGCGTGTGCCGCCGAATGCGCGGCCGCGGGGCTGAAAGTGGTCGTGGTCGAACCCGGACCGATCGGCGGCGGCGCCACCGCGGCGGGTATGGGTCACCTGGTGGTGATGGACGATTCACCGGCGCAGATCGCTCTCACGAATTACTCGCGGACGCTGTGGATGACGCTCGCGCCCGAGCTCCCGCGCGACGTCGAGTACGTCTCCGCGGGCACCATATGGGTGGCCGCCGACGAAGAGGAAATGGCGGAGGTGCACCGCAAACGCGGTGTATATGAAAGCATCGGCGTGCGGGCGGAAGTGGTGGATGCACGCCAATTGGCCGAAGCCGAACCTAACCTGCGCCCGGGGCTGGCCGGCGGCCTGCTGGTTCCCGACGATGCGGTCATTTATCCGCCCTGCGCCGCGCGCTGTCTTCTGGAACGGGCGCAAGCCGGCGGCGCAATCCTGTTGCGGCAATCGGGGGCGGCAACGCTGAGCGGCGACGGCATCCGCCTGCGCGATGGATCGACGATTCCGGCCGGCATTACGGTGAATGCCGCCGGCGCGTGGGCGCCGGAATTGACTCCAGGCATCGCCGTCCGCCCGCGCAAAGGCCACCTGGTGATCACGGATCGTTATCCCGGCTGGGTCCGCCATCAATTGGTCGAGCTCGGGTATCTCAAGAGCGCGCATTCCATCAGCTCCGATTCCGTGGCTTTCAACGTTCAGCCGCGCAAGACCGGGCAGTTGCTCATCGGCTCATCCCGGCAGTTCGGAGCGACCCATTCGGCCATCGACACGCACATGATTCATCGCATGCTCGGCCGGGCGCGCGAGTACATGCCAGGGCTGGCGGACCTCACCGCCATCCGCTGCTGGACCGGATTTCGCGCGGCGACTCCCGACAAGCTGCCGCTCATCGGCCCCAGCCCCGCCGATCCGCGATTGTATCTGGCGACCGGACATGAAGGTCTCGGCATCACCACGTCGCTCGCGACCGGAAGGCTCGTCGCCGACCAGATCTTGGGCCGGCCATCGGCGATTCCTTTCGAGCCTTACCTGCCGGGAAGGAAGCAGGACCATCATGAGTGAGACGGTCCGCCTGACGGTCGACGGCGTCACGGTCGAGGCGCCCGCCGGCAGCATGGTCTCGGCCGCGGTCTCATTGGCGGGAAAGACGGCTTTCCGGCGGTCGGTGACGGGCGAACCGAGATCGCCGCTGTGCGGCATGGGCATTTGTTTCGAATGCCGGGTCACCATCGACGGCCGGGCTCACATGAAAAGCTGCCAGGTTCCATGCAGGCAAGGCATGGAGGTCCGCACCGATGGGTAGTGGTCATGGGGCAGGGTGGCAGCCTGAGGGCGATCGGCAATCGGCTTTCTTCAGACAGGCGGGTGGGCGGGTTGCCAACCCGCGGAAGGCTGCCAGCCTGCCCTACGACGTCGTAGTCGCGGGCGCCGGACCCGCGGGGCTGGCGGCGGTCTGCCGCGCCGCGCAATCGGGCGCGCGCACCGTCATCATCGACGACAATCCGCGACCCGGCGGACAAATATGGCGCGCGGCGCGGGCCGCGCCTCCGGCCGCCCGGCGCTGGATCCGGCTGGCGGAAGCTCATCGCGTCGAAATCCTTTCGGGCGCGCGCATCTTCGACGCGCCGCGCGACCACCAGCTGGCGCTCGAGACTTTTGACGGCGAGCTCGAAATCGAGTACCGCAGCCTGGTCCTGGCCACCGGCGCGCGCGAGCGCTTTCTTCCCTTCCCCGGCTGGACCCTGCCCAATGTGATGGGCGCCGGCGGCTTGCAGGCGCTGGCCAAAGGCGGGCTGCCGGTGGAAGGAAAGAAGATCATCGTGGCCGGAAGCGGTCCGCTGCTCCTGGCCGTGGCGCACTACATGCGCGCGCATGGCGCCGACGTCCGTCTGATCGCCGAGCAGGCCGATGGAGCCTCGCTGCGCCGTTTCGCATTCGGCCTGGGCTCCAAGCCGGGCAAGCTGCTGCAAGCTGGATGGCTGCGAACGACGCTGCTGGGCGTGCCCTACTGCGCCGCGACCTGGCCCGTCCGCGCGGAAGGCCGCACGAAGCTGGAATCGGTCACATTGAGCGCCCAGGGACGTCTGTGGACCGAGCCTTGCGATTACCTCGCTTGCGGATTCGGACTCATTCCCAATACCGAACTGGCCGTCCTGCTGGGCTGCCGCCTGGGAGAAACCGGCATCCTCGTCGACGAGGACCAACGGACGAGCGCCGCGGACATCTTCGCGGCGGGCGAGATCACCGGAATCGGGGGCCTCGATCTCTCGCTGGTGGAAGGCGAGATCGCGGGCTTCGCCGCGGCCGGCAAGCCGGAGAAGGGCCGCCGGTTGCACGCCCGCCGGGAAGCCGAGCGCCGGTTTGCGAGATCGCTGGAACAGGCATTCGCACTGCGTCCGGAGCTTCGCCGCTTACCCGACGACGACACCTTCGTCTGCCGCTGCGAGGACGTCAGCCTGGAGCGGGTGCGCGCCTGCAGCGGCTGGCGGGAAGCCAAGCTGCAAACGCGCTGCGGCATGGGCCCGTGCCAGGGACGCATCTGCGGCGGCGCGGTAGAGTTTTTGTTGGGGTGGAAGGCCGAATCGGTGCGGCCGCCGATCCTGCCGGCGCGCATCTCCAGCCTTATCTCCGCCGCTCCCGAGCTCCCCGCGTCTCCATCGAAGTAACCAGCAGCTCCGCCGCCAGCCCCTCGTTCTGGAGGGCGATTTCCACGCGGCGCACGGTTTTCGCGATCGCCACCGCCGGATCCAGAAACATCAGCACCGACGGTCCCGAACCACTGAGGACCGCGCCCAGGACCCCTTTCGTCCCCGCCATCCGGCGCAGCGGCGCCAGCAGCGGGCAGAGCGGCCCGCGATACGGTTCGTGGAAACGGTCGCACAAGGCGTGCCGCAGCAGATCCGGCCGGCCATCCACCAACGCCGCCGCCAGCAGCATGGCCTGCTGCACGTTGGCGACCGCGTCGGCGCGAGGATAGCAATCCGGCAGTACCGTGCGCGAGTGCGCGGTGAGCAGGGTTTCGCGCGGCACCGCGAGCAGCAGCGGCCATTTCGCGCGAACACGCAACCGCACCGCGCCTTCCGGATGGACGACGGCGACTCCTCCCAGCCAGCAGCCGGCCACGTTATCGACGTGCTGCTCGCGGCGCGCCGCTTCGGCCATCACACGATCGTCCGGCCATTTCAGCCGTCCGAAATGGACCGCCAGGGCAACGCCGGCCAGCAGCGCCGCCGCCGACGAGCCGGTGCCCTTGCCGATCGGCATGTTGTTGCCGATCTCGAGCCGCAGCGGCACCACCTTCCGGCCCTCCGACTCCAGCACCTCGCGGTACGTCTCGATCATCAGATTGGGCTGCAGGCGGCCGCAGACGTCGGCATCGCGTCCAGAGGCGGAAATGGAGAATTCCCGCGCCGCCTGCGCCTTCACGCCCAAATGCAGGCGCAACGCGATGGCTGCCGCATCGAAAGCCGGGCCGAGGTTGGCCGAGGTGGCCGGCAGCGTCATGGAGAATGGCGCGGGATGCTTCCCCATTCGTTACTTCTCCGCGTTTTCCAGGAGCGCGATGACGGCGGCAGGGTCAGGGTCCAGGAGTGCCGGCGGCCGTCGCAGGGCCGAATCGCCGTCCTTGGAACGATGAAAATCCATCGTGTATTCCGGGTCCTTCAGGCAGTGGCCGGTCAGCACCAGCACCACCCGCTCGCCACGCTTCACGAATCCGCTGCTCACCAGTTTTTTCAACCCGGCGAGCGTCACCGCCGAGGCCGGCTCGCAGCCCACGCCATCGGAGCCGATCTCGGCTTTGGCCGCTGCGATCTCTTCTTCGGTTACGTCCAAACACTCGCCGCCGGTTTCGCGCAATACCGCCACGGCCTTTTTCCACGATGCCGGATTGCCGATGCGAATGGCAGTGGCGCGGGTTTCGGCTTTCACCGGCTGGATACGCTCGCCGGAGAATTCGCGCATGCTCCGCACCAGCGGATTGGCTCCCGCGGCCTGCACGATCGAGAGGCGCGGCAGCCGATCGATCAATCCGATGGCCAGCATTTCGCGGAATCCTTTGCCGAGAGCCGACGAATTGCCGAGGTTTCCTCCCGGCACGATGACATGGTCGGGGACCCGCCACCCGAACTGCTCCATCATCTCGTAGGCGGTGGTCTTCTGGCCTTCCAGCCGGTACGGATTCACGGAATTCAACAGGTATACCGGAAAGCGCTGGATCACGTCGCCCAAAACGCGCACGCAGCCGTCGAAATCGGTGCGCAACTGAACCGTGGTGGCCGCGTAGTCCAACGATTGCGAGAGTTTTCCCCACGCGATTTTGCCTTCGGGAATCAAGACCAGCGCGTGCATGCCGGCGTAAGCGGCGTAGGCCGCCATGGAAGCGGAAGTGTTCCCGGTCGAGGCGCAGCCCACCCAGCGGAATCCCTTCTGGCGCGCCATCGAAAGCGCCGTGGTCATCCCGGTGTCTTTGAAGGATCCCGTCGGATTCATTCCCTGGTGTTTCGCGAGGAGCGCATCGACACCCGCCGATCTTGCGCAGCGCGCCAGCCGGTAGATGGGCGTGTTTCCTTCGCGCAGGGTGACTGCTTCCGATCCTTCCGCCAGAATCGGCAGCGCTTCGCGGAAGCGCCAGACGCCGCTCTGATCGATGGGATCGAGCGAGAGCTTCCGTTCGCGCCATAGAGACTTGAGCGCTCCGGCATCGGGAGCGCCATCGCGGCGGTAGGACGTCTCCAGGCGGTCTCCGCACAGCGGGCAGGCGAATTCCGGGGTAGGATTCTGCACATCGGCGTCGCAGCCGATGCACCGCAGATAGGCCGTCCCGATTGTCAGGTTTCCCGCTGTCAGCATAAGAAAATAGCCCACCCGGCGGCCGGGTGGGCTCGTCCTGGAACCCGTAACCGAACTATCTATGATAACCCGCGGCTGCCAACGCTTCCCGAATTCCTGCTAACCGTTTCCCGTTGCCATAGTCTAACTGTCGTATAGTTAGCCTATGGGAACACGCACCGAGATCCCTCCCGGTACTCTCTACATGCTGATCCTGCGGACGCTGGCCCGCCTCGGGCCGATGCACGGTTATGGAATCGCGCAATTCATCCAGCAGATCTCCGAGGACGTTCTGCAGGTCGAGGAAGGCTCGCTCTATCCCGCCCTGCAGCGGATGCTGATCAAAGGCTGGGTGGCCGCCGAGTGGAAACAATCCGAGAATAACCGCCGCGCCCGATATTACCGTCTCACGCCCGAAGGCCGCAAGCAGATGGCGCGCGAGCTGACCGAGTTCGAACGGGTGACGGCGGCCATCGTCCGCGTGATCGAACCCGCCTGAATCCTATGCGAGAAAAGCTGCGCCGCCTGCGATTCTTTTTCCAGCGCTCGCAATTCGAGCGCGATCTCGACGAAGAGATGGCCCATCACCTCTCCATGCTCGAGTCCGGCCAACATCCGCCTGCCGCCGCCCGCCGCAAATTCGGCAACGTCACATCGCTCAAAGAGGAGAGCCGCTCCATGTGGACATTCGCATTTCTCGAACAGACCCTCCAGGACATCCGCTAC
>Ga0335078_10003648_pt1 | contig 22918 bp, 18 predicted proteins | sample Lox_Sample_32_FD_206711 | JGI IMG/M metagenome (GOLD analysis project Ga0335078, IMG submission 206711) | Soil microbial communities from Loxahatchee National Wildlife Refuge, Florida, United States - Lox_Sample_3.2 | ecosystem: Environmental > Terrestrial > Soil > Wetlands | place: USA... | reverse complement strand
ACAGCATCGGTGTGCTGTTCGCGCTGATGGCGGGCCAGGGGACGGCCGCGGTCGCGGGGTTGCCGGTGGCTGCGAAGTGCGCCCAGGCGGCGCGCATGCCGGCCGCGAGGGCCTGCTGGCCGGCGGTGAACTGTGGGGGGAAGGGCGCGTTCGGCAGGTCGAACAGGTAGGCGAGCTCGGATGTGTGCGTCGCCACGGGGGGCAAGAAGGTGGGCGGTGTGAACGGCTGGGGTGCGTTGTCGTCGTTGAACTCGTAGGCGTAGGTCGGTACCCGCGGGGCGGTCAGCTGATCGATCTGCAGCGCGGGGCAGGCGAAGCTGGCGTCCCCGACCAGCGTGGTGAACGCCGCGGCCGGGTCGGTGCCGGGCGGGTATTCGGCCGCGATCGCCGCGGCCCGCGCGGCGGGCACGCCCAGCGCCTGCGCGATGTTGGCCTGGTAGTTGGCGGGGTCGGTCACCGGTTGTTGGGCGATGGGCACGTCGGTGCCCTGGCTGACGGTCAGGCCGAGGGCGACGAAGAGCGCCTCTTCCTCGTGGTTGGTGCCGTTGAGGACCGGTACCCGGGCGAACCGCCCGGCGGCCAGCGCCGTCCCGATCGGCTCGGTGAGGACCTTGCCGTCCACGACACCGGGGATCTCGACGAAGGCGGGGGTCACCAGGTCGGTGACCGGCAGGTTGCGCAGGCACTGCGCGGTCTGCGCGGTCTGGCCCGGGCAGCCCAAGCTACCCGCGAAGGCCTCACCCGAGGCCTCGGCGGTGGCCAGGGGCCGCTGGTTGAGCGCGAAGGAGCCGCTTTCGATGATCGCTTTCTGGAACAGCCCGCGCGCGCCGGTGGAGACCATCTGGGCCAGCACGGACAGGCCGCCGGCCGACTCGCCGGCGATGGTGACGTTGCGCGGGTCGCCGCCGAACTGCCAGATGTTGTCCTGCACCCAGCGCAGCGCCGCCTGCTGGTCCATCAGCCCGTAGTTGCCGGCCGGGCCGCCGGGCCGCGAGGCCAGCGCCGGGTGGGCCAGGAAGCCCAGGGCGCCGAGCCGGTAGTTGATCGTGACGACCGCGACGCCATCGGCCGCCAGCTTGGCCGGGTCGTAGTCGCGGCCGGCATCTTGGGTCAGCCCGCCGCCGTGGATCCACACCAGCACCGGCAGCCCGCCGTCGTCACCGCCGTTCCGCCACCGGTGGTCTTGGTCACCGCCGGGCAGGGTCGGCGTGTACACGTTGAGGTACAAGCAGTCCTCGCTAAAGGGCCCCGGCACGGACCGGCTCGGCGGCTGCGGGCAACTCGGCGCGAACGCGGTAGCGTCACGGACCCCCCACCACGGGGCCGGCGGGACGGGGGGGCGCCACCGCAGGTTCCCCGTCGGGGGGGCGGCGTAGGGTATGCCGAGAAACTCATCGAGTGTGCCCGCGGTCATGCCGCGGACGGCGCCATCGCCGGTCCACACAACCGGGGCGCCGCCCCAGCCCGCATGGGCGGCCGCGGCGCCTGCCGTGGCAACAGTGGCGCCGGTGGCCGTGAGGGTCAGCGCGGTCAGTGCCGCGCAGCACGCGGCGGCCAGCGAGGCGCGCCGCCAGTGGGTCGTGTTCATGATCTTGACTCCTTCTGTTTCACCGGTGGCGCATGCCACTGTTTCGCGGGGGTGGCCGCATGCCGCGGTGACACCCCGCCCTCTGAAGCGCTCGCGCGATGCGGCCGCGCAGCCCGCGGTGGCGGCCATGCTCATCCAGGTTGGCTGCTCCCTCGGCGGCGCGAGCGCGGTGGGTCGGTTGTCGGTCCAGTCGATGGTCAGCTTGCGCTCAGGATGGGGTCGGCACGGCGGTGAAGCGGCGACGGCGCCGCGCGAGCAGCCAAGCCTGGATGATGAACTCCACCCCGCCACTGGCCGCGTAGATCGCGAGCAGGCGCAGCTTCGGATTGCCGCCGGCCGCCAAGATGATGTAGGCAAGGCCGCCGATGACTGACCCGCCGCCAGCGAGCAGCATCGGCCACTGGTTGCCAAGCAGCGCGCGGCGGCGGAGGGCGACGACAAGCTGCGCCGCGCCGCTGATGGCGGCCCATACGCCGAAGACCGCGAGGACATCCGCGACGCTCCCCATCGCGGCCACCCCCAGGGCTACCGCGGCGGCGGCGCTGACCGCGGCGCCGGCGAGCAGCAGCTGACGGGCGGATCCCTGCTGGCTCCGCGCATCGATCACAGACGCGACCACGTCGATCAGCGGATAGAGGACGAGCAGGACTCCTGCGCCGACCGTCACGGCAGTCGTCAGGGAGTGCGACGCCGCCGCGAAGACGGCGGCCCAGGCGATGGCGACGGCGCCCCGGGTGAGGAAGAGTTGCATGGTCCTTGGTTGGTGGAGTGATGAAGTTGCTTCGATGGTGCTCATTTCGACCTCCGCGGGGTTGGGTGTCGCATCACGGCCGCATCGGCCGCCAGCCGGGCGCGCCGCGGACACGACCGCGCGCCCGCTCGCTCTGCTGGTGGGGTCCTCGCTCGTGGTCATTGCGACCTCCCTGGGGTTGTGTCCAGGGATGACGCTACGATCTCAACCGCTGCATCACCCCAGGGGAACACCCTGGGTTCCGCCAGGGAACAACCCGGTGGGTCCCCTGGCCTGGCCCGTCCCCGGGGCTCAGTGAGGTCGTGCACGCCGCACAGGACTACCGTTCGCGTGCCTCATTCCGCGGCCGCAACACCAAGCACAGCTGTCACGAAAGTCACCCGATGCTTCAGCCACAGCGCTCATAACCTGCTGAGCGAACGTCCGCTAGGTGCGGGTGCCGGCGAGCCGCCCGTCCTTCGGCAGCGCCGTGCGGAGTTGCCCGCGCGAGGTGATATCGAGCTTCGTAAACACGTTGCGCAGGTGCCACTCGACCGTACGCGCGCTGACGAACAGCTGCACACCGATCTCCGGGTTCGATAGGCCGTCGCGGGCGAGCCGGGCGATCTGCTCCTCCTGCGGCGTGAGCTTCTCGCGCGTCTCGGCGCTACGCTTCCGCGCCTTCTCGCCTGTCGCCAGCAGCTCGCGGCGGGCACGCTCGGCGAACGCCTCCATCCCAATTGCGGTGAGCATGTCGTGGGCCGTGCGCAACTGCTGGCGCGCGTCCACGCGACGCCCCTCGCGGCGCAGCCACTCACCGTAGAGCAGATGCGCGCGGGCGAGTTCGGTGCGGAAGCGTGTGCGCCCGAGACATTCAATCGCCTGGCGGTAAAGCTCGTCCGCGCCGGCGGGGTCCGCCACGAGCGCGCGAGCGCGCGCCTCGACGCCAAGGACCCAGTCGGTGCCGCATGCGCGCGCCATCTCGGCGAGCCGCCCGAGCGCGCCGGCGGCCGCCTCGGGCCGGCCGCAGCGTGCGGCCGCCTCGACCAGTTCGCAGAGCGCCCAGCTCGACACGTGCATGTCGGGCGGGTACGCCGCTCCCAGCTGCGCCGCCCCGAGTGCCTCGTCGTAGCGGCCGAGGCCGTTGCAAAGAACCGCAGCCGACCAGTTGAGCAGGGCCACCCGCAGACCATCGCCGCGCGCGGCGGCGTCGCGGGTCGTGGCCTCATCCAGCTGCGCGACCCCGGCCTCGTGCCCGCGGTACGCGGCAAAGGCGATCCGAGACCCGGGCGAGCTATCATTCCCGATCGCCTCTTGAACCCTGTCCTGCTCCTCGACGTACGCCGAAACAGCGGCAAGATCGCCGGCGAACAGTTCCCAGCCGACCCGCACGGCATCCGCGTACGGCAGTAGTGCGAGCACGCCAGCGTCACGGACCAGCTTGAGCATCCGGCCGCTGAGGACATCCCACGTCTCGTGATCCCAAACCCAGATGGACACCCAGTCGGCGAGGAAAACCCAGTGCAGGTCGAGCTCTCGTGACATCGGCGCGGCACGGAAGGCGGCCAGCGCGCGCTGCACCGCTGGCGCGCCCGCCGCGAAGCCGGCGTCTACCAGCAGGGCGGCCGCGTCGAGCAGCTCGTCGGTCACGCTCGGGGGGTCGGCCGACGGCGGCGCCGAGCGTATGGCAGCCGCGACCTCGGGCAGCCCCGTGTCGCCCGCAAACCGTCCCGCGGTGTTGGCGGAAATGAAGGCGTCGCGGTAGGTGTCGCGGGCAACGCGGCGGTCGAACCGCTCGAGCCGTCGGGCCGCGCGCAACAACAGCAGCGGCGCATCGCCGACGTGGCGCTGGACCATCGCCACCCGGCCTCGCAGCACGTCGGCGCGCACGCGGTGGAACTCGCTTAGGGGTCCGCGCTCGGCAACCCCGGCGAGCCGCAGCGCGTCCTTCTCGGACCCCGCGAGGTAACTCGCCTCCGCCGCCGCCAGCGCGCGCTCGGCACGCCGCGCCGGGTCGACCGTGAGCTCGGCGGATCGTTGCAGGAACGCGGCTGCCGCGGCGGCGCCGCCACGGGCCTGCGCCCGGCCAGCTGAGTGTTCGAGCTCGGCGGCGACCTCCTCGTCGGGCCCCGGGCTGGCGCGAGCGCGGTGCCAGGCCCGCCGGTCCGGGTCGGTCTCGGCGGCGGTGGCATCGGCCAGGGCACGATGCACGCGGTGCCGGTCGTCCGCGGCTGCCGAGCGATAGGCGGCGGACCGCACGAGCGGGTGCGCGAACTCCACGCGCCCGCCCAGGTCGAGCAGCCCGCCGTCCTGTGCCGGGCCCGCCGCCGCGATGTCGATCCCAAGCGACCCGACGGCGCGGTGCAGCAGGACCAGGTCGCCGAGGGGCTCGGCGGCAGCGGTGAGGACGAGCAGCCGCGTATCGGAAGGCAGCAGCTGGAGGCGCCGGACGTAGCTCTGCTCGATCTTGCCGGCGACCGGCTGACCGTGGGGAACACCGAACCCACCGGCGAGGCCGGTCACGTTCCAGGTGCGCGGCAGCTCGAGCAAGGCGAGCGGGTTGCCGTGGCTCTCCATGACGATCTGGTCGCAAACGGTGGCATCTAGGGGGCCGGGCACATTGGCTAGCAGCAGAGCGCGGGCATCGCTGTCGCCGAGTCCCGGGATGGACAACTCGGGAAGCCCGGCGAGAACGCTATCGCCGGCCCCCGTCCGCGCGGCGCACACGACCGCGACCCGCTCCGCGAGCAGGCGGCGGGCCACGAACCCCAGGACCTGCGCCGAGGCGTGGTCGAGCCACTGCGCGTCGTCAACGATACAGACCAGCGGCTGCTGCTCGGCGACCTCGGCGAACAGCGTCAGCGTGGCCAGCCCTACCATGAACCGGTCGGGCGCAGCGCCGACGCTACGGCCGAACACCGCCGCGAGCGCGTCGCGCTGCGGAGCGGGCAGCCGGTCCAGGTGGTCCAGGTGGTCCAGCATAGGCGCACAGAGCAGGTGGAGGCCGGCATAGGCCAGCTCCATCTCCGACTCGACACCGGCGGCACTCGCAACGTGCCAGCCGCCGACCCGGCCGGACAGGTAGCCCAGCAGCGCGCTCTTGCCCACGCCCGCCTCGCCCCGCAGGACGATGACCCGGCTCCGGCCGGCGAGCGCGTCGGCCACCAGCCGGTCAAGCGCCTTACACTCGCTCCGGCGTCCGAGGAGCTTCGGGAGCGGGCCGGGATCCTGACTCGTCGGCGACCCCCCCGCATCTTCAACGACGGCTCGTAGCCGGTATGAGCTGAGCGTATATCTGCGGTCAGGGCTTTGGAACCCCGCAGAGCCAAGGGCGGCCCCAGGGTGTCTCCCGGGTGCGACGCAGCCGTGGAAGCGCAAGGGTGATTGGGGCACAACCAGCGCGACGCGAACTGGTCTGGCTGCCACGCCGCGTACATGGTGGCAGAGCGGGCCGGAACGGAACTGCCGACGTGAGCGACGACGACATCTGGAGAACCATGGCCGGCTCGATCAACTCCTCGCCGGTGCACCGCGAACGGGACCTGCTCGGGCAGACCGTCCTCATCATCGGGGGCAGCTCCGGCATCGGGCTCGAGACAGCCCGCCTCGCCCGCGCCAAGGGAGCGGACATGATCCTCACCGCCCGCAACCCGGACCGCCTGCACCGCGCCGGCCTCGAGCTCGGGGCCAGCATCGCCGCCTTCGACGCCACCGACTTCGACCGGCTCGAGCGGTTCTTCGACGCGCTGCCCACCCCCATCGACCACCTGCTGATCGCCGGCCCTGGCCGCTGCTACATGCCGCTGGGCGAGTTCGACCTCGACGCGGCACGCCGCCACCTCGACGCCCACCTCCTGCTGCCGCTGCAGGTCGCCCGGCACGCCGCAAGCAAGATCCGCCCCGGAGGCACCCTGCTATATATTGGCGGCACCGGTGGCCGCCGAACGGCAGCCGGCCTCGCGTTCATCGCGGCGCTCACGGCCGCGCTGCCCGCCATGACCAAAAGCCTCGCGCTGCAGATCGCGCCCGTCCGGGTCAACCTCATCGCGGCGGGCTATGTCGACACACCGTTGTCGGCCTCGCTGCCCGGCGATGAGATCGACGAGCGCCGCGAGCAGCTCCGCACCACGCTGCCGATCGGCCGCGTCGTCCGCCTGGCCGACATCGCCGCACTGGCCCTCCACCTCATGACGAACATCGCGATCACCGGCGCGACCTTCGACATCGATGGCGGCCAGCAGCTCGTCGAAGGATGAGCGCGGCGTGCCGCGACGAAAGCACCGTTCAGCACGCCAGCGGGGACGGCGGTCAGGTGGGTGTCACCGACCCGAGGGGTCGCCTCGCCCAAGACCACCACTGCTCCAGGCGCAGAATGACCATTCGGAGTCGTCAGCGTGGTCACCAATCGCACTGGGACCGACGACCAGGCGGGCATTCGCGCAGCTGACGTCGGCATCACTGCTCGTGCTGGCTACTTCGGTGACCGAGTAGCCGGAGGCAGGCGGCAGTAAGTGGTCTGCATTCCTCCTAACGGCTGCCTTCGCCGCGGGTCATAACAGTCTCCGCGGCGGTGGACTCGCCATTGGCGCCCGCCGCGCATGGCAGGTCCGGAAATGAGTTCGGCGCCCAAAAGGTACTCCTTGGGCAGCCTGGACGCCCGCGCCGACTCCGGCGCCGGCCAGCTGTTCCGCCATGGTGTGCTGGTCAAGACCCACCCGCACCTGCTGTGGGAAGGCATATACCTACCCGGCCCGCCGCGCCGGGGATCTCGGCCATGGCGGCAACGCGGTCATCAGGATTGTATGGCCACCATCTTGGATGCTTTGCTCATCCCGGCCGGTCAGGTGGGAATGATCATGACCGGTTTCGTTCCCATTTCGGGGTACAAGCGTTCGAAAAACCAGTCGGGACGGCCGGATTTGAACCGGCGACCCCTTGACCCCCAGTCAAGTGCGCTACCAAACTGCGCCACGTCCCGTCCGCCCATGCGGACGCTATGACCTTAGCGCACGGCGAGTGCTGGCGCGTCCGGCCGCGCCGCTCGCAGGCCGGCCCGAATGACGCCGCCCGCCTCCCGCCGCCCCCCGGATCAAGAACGCGGGCCGCCAGAACCCGGCCCCGCCGGCCCGCCTCACGCCACCGCAACATATTGTTGATAACAGACAACAGTGGGTAATCCGGCCTGTCTGGCGCGCTGTGCGGCGGGTGAACGTGGCCCGGGACCCGGCAGGGCCGCCACAGCGGAGGCACAGGCGCGGCGGGGCAGAATCGGTTATGTGGACCAACGGGCACTTCCGGGAAAGACATACGCGTTATTGGCTAGAGGGGACTGGGTGACCGGGTAGCCGCCGCGGGAACCCGGGTTGCCGATGGAGCGGGAGTCATGACGGTAGGCGTGCCTGCGGGCGACAGCGGGCCGGCCGACGTCCCGACCGTGCCGCTCGCCTGGGACGCCGGCGCCACCGGCCGGTACGCCCTGCCCGGTCCCGGCGCCAGGCGCGCCCGCCGCCGGTGGCTGCGCCGGGCGCTGATCGTCGTCATGGCCGTGACCCTCCTCGCGGCGCTCGCCTTCGCCGCGCTGATGGTGGCCACGCCGTCGGTGCGCACCGCGCCGGCGCTGGCGCGGGCCATCGACCGGGCACACCACGCGGCGTACCCGGGGCCGCTCGTGCCGCAGCGGTTCGCCGCGGCGCTGACCGCCACCGAGGACCATCGCTTCTACAGCGAGCCCGGGTTCGACCCGATCGCGATCGGCCGGGTGATCGTGGGCCGGGTCACCGGGCAGCCCGACCAGGGCGGCGCCACGCTGTACCAGCAGCTGGCGAAGATGCTCTACACACAGGGCCGCTCGGGCATGGCCGTCGAGGCGGAGCAGATCGCCCTCGGCATCAAGCTGGACCTGACCTACCCCAAGGGCGAGATCCTGCGGATGTACGCCGACGTCGCCTACTTCGGCCACGGGTACTACGGCCTGGCCGCGGCGAGCTGCGGCTACTTCGGCGTGGTCCCGGCCGGGCTGACCTGGCCGCAGGCCGCGCTGCTGGCCGGGCTCATGCAGGCGCCGTCGGCGGACAGCCCGGTCGGGCACCTCGCGATGGCCAGGGCGCGGGAGGCGCACGTGCTCGGCCGGCTCGTCGCCACCGGGAGGCTGACCGCGGCGCAGGCCGCCCGGGCCTACCGCGCGCCGCTGCACCTGTCCGGTGGCCCGGGCACAGGATGCGCCGCCCGCTGACCGGCAGGGTGCCTTACGCTCCGTCCCCCACCGGGCGTGCCGCACGCCGGCCTGGAGCCGGGGCGGGCCTGGCCCGGGGGCGGCGCAGTCAGCTAGGGGACAGTGACCCCGTACCGGCGCCGCGGCTGGCCGGGGCGTGCCCGTTGCCGTTCGCGACCGGCTGCCCGGGGACCGCGCCGGCCGGGGGCGCGGGCGCGTCGGTGACCGGGCCCGCGGCGGACGGCCGGCCCGGCGGGGCCGGCTGGCCGGGGGCCGCGCCGGTGCCGGTCCCGTCGGCCGGGGCGGCCCACACGAACCTGCGGTAGGACCAGAACCGGAACACCGTGGCGAGCGCGATGCCGGTGTTCAGCGCGAGGAACTCGGCCAGCTTGTGGTGCTCGAGGTGGAGCACGTAGGAGTTGAACGCGACCACGGCGTCCTGGATGAGCAGGCCGATGCCGTTCAGCACGAAGAAGACGATGCCCTCGCGGGCCACGTTGGTGCGCTCGCGGTGCTTGAACGACCAGTACCGGTTGCCGACGTAGGCGACGGCGGTGGCGACGATCGTGGCGATGGTGGTCGAGGTGACCGGCCCGACGCCGTGGGAGTGCAGCAGGACATAGCCCAGGTTGGTGATGATCAGGCCGACGACGCCGATGACCCCGAACTTGGCGAACTCGTGGATGAGCACCCTGAACCGCACGTACAGCCTGCGTGCCAGATTCACCGGGCCGTCCTCTCCCTGCATACGGTCCTGGAAGCTCGCCATGATCCCGAACGGGTCGGCGGTAACTCTTGACAGTACCGCCCCACGCGCACTCACATGCACCTGGCTGCCAACTCTGCCCGGCATGTCGTGCTAACCCTTTACGCCTTGCTTGCCGGGAAAATACCAGTGGGCCGATGTCGGCACCGCCCGGTAACCTCGCGTGAGTGTCTGCCGATCCCGCGATGATCCGCGCCCGTGGCCTGGTGAAGCGATTCGGCGATTTCACCGCGGTGGACCACATCGACTTCGACCTGCACCGCGGCGAGGCGTTCGGCTTCCTCGGCCCGAACGGGGCGGGCAAGTCCTCCACCATGCGGATGATCGGCTGTGTCTCCCCGCCGAGCGGCGGCGAACTGTCGATCCTGGGCCTGGACCCGGTGGCGGACGGCCCGGTGATCCGGGCCCGGCTCGGCGTGGTGCCCCAGGAGGACACCCTCGACGTCGAGCTGACCGTGCGCGAGAACCTGCTCGTCTACGGGCGCTACTTCGGCATGTCCCGCGAGCTGATCCGGCAGCGTACCGCCCACCTGCTGGACTTCGTGCAGCTCAGCGACCGCGCGGCGGACCAGGTGGAGCCGTTGTCCGGCGGCATGAAGCGCCGCCTCACGATCGCCCGGTCGCTGATCAACGAACCGGAGATCCTGCTGCTCGACGAGCCCACCACGGGCCTGGACCCGCAGGCCAGGCACGCGGTCTGGGACCGGCTGTTCCGGCTCAAGCAGCAGGGCGTCACGCTGATCCTCACCACGCACTACATGGACGAGGCGGAGCAACTCTGCGACCGGCTGGTGGTGATGGACCGGGGGAAGATCGCCGCCGAGGGCTCGCCGCGCGAGCTGATCGAGCGGTACTCCACCCCCGAGGTGCTGGAGCTGCGGTTCGAGCCGGACCGGCACCAGGTCGCCGCGGACAAGCTGGGCGGCGTGCCCGCCGAGCGCCGGGAGGTGCTCGCCGACCGGATCCTGCTGTACGTGACCGACGGCGACGCCACCCTGGCCGCGGTGCGGGCGCTCGGCCTGGAACCGCTGACCTCCCTGGTCCGGCGCAGCACGCTGGAGGACGTGTTCCTGCGGCTGACCGGGCGCCGGCTGGAGGACTGATGGCCGCCCGCGCCAGGCAGCTCACCCGCCCCGTGCTGCCCGGGGCGGTGTTCGCCGTCCGCGAGCTGCGGTTCTGGCTGACCGACTACCGGCGGACCTGGCGCGGCTCGATCTATTCCAGCCTGCTGAACCCGGTGCTGTTCCTCGGCGCGATGGGCCTGGGCCTGGGCAGCCTGATCAACTCCCGCGGGGACGCCGCGATCGGCGGGGTCAGCTACCTGACCTTCCTCGCCCCCGGGCTGCTGGCCGCGACCGCGATGACCACTGCCGTGGGGGAGTCCAGCTACCCGGTGCTCGCCTCGGTCAAGTGGGTCAAGACCTACCAGGCCGCCACCGCCTCGCCGCTGCGCCCCGCCGACATATTCCACGGCCACATGCTGTTCGTGGCGTTGCGGCTGGCCATGAACTGCGCGATCTTCCTCGCCGTGGCGGCCGTCCTGGGCGCGGTGCAGTCGCCCTGGGGAGCCCTGGCGTCCCTCCCGGTCGCCGTGCTGACCGGGATCACGTTCAACGCGGTGATCGAGGCGTGGGCGATCACCCGGACCAGGGACACCTCGTTCGCGGTGATCTACCGGTTCGGCATGATCCCGCTGTTCCTGTTCTCCGGGACCTTCTTCCCCATCACCCAGCTCCCGGCCTGGCTCCGGCCGGTCGCCTACCTCACGCCGCTGTGGCACGGGGTGGCGCTGTGCCGGGCGCTCAGCCTGGGCACCGCCACCCCCGGCGGTGCGCTGGTCCACCTGGGGTACCTGGCCGGCCTGACCGCCATCGGGGTGGCCGCCGGCAACCGCACCTACCGGCGGCGGCTGTATGTCTGACCTCGGGGTCCGCCAGGAGCCGCTGCGCATCGTGCCGACGGCGGTGGCGGCCCGGCCGTGGCGGGGACTCGGCGGCAAGGGCAGCCTGCACCTGGTCGAGCGGCACGCCCGGGTCTACCGGCACCTGTGGCTGATGCTGGCCTCGGGCATCGGGGAACCGCTGTTCTACCTGCTGTCGATCGGGCTCGGGCTCGGGCACCTGGTCGGCCCGGTCGGCGGGGTCAGCTACACCGCCTACGTGGCCCCGGCGCTGCTGGCGACCTCCTCCATGAACGGGGCCATCTACGACTCCACGTTCAACGTGTTCTTCCAGATCAAGTACGCCAAGACCTACGACGCCGCGCTGGCCACGCCGATGCGTGCCCCGGACCTGGCCCTGGGGCAGGTGCTCTGGGCGCTGATCCGTGGCGCCATCTACGCGTTCGCGTTCACCGGCGTCATGCTGGCGCTGGGCCTGTTCGGCTCGTGGTGGGCGGTCGCCGTGCTGCCCGCCGCGGTGCTCACCGGGTTCGCGTTCGCCGCCGCCGGCATGGCCGCGACCACGTTCATGCGGAGCTGGCAGGACTTCGAGTACGTGACGCTGGTCAGCGTGCCGATGTTCCTGTTCTCCACCACGTTCTACCCGCTGAGCGTGTACCCGCGGCCGGTCGCCGTCCTGGTCGAGTGCACCCCGCTCTACCAGGCGGTCACGCTCATGCGCGGGCTGGCCCTCGGCCTGGTCGGCCCGGGCCTGCTGTGGCGCGCGGCCTACCTCGCGGTCATGGGGCTGGCCGGCCTGTACATCGCCGGCCGCCGGGTGGGCCGCCTGCTGCTCACCTGAGCACCGTCGCGAAGCCGATTAGGCTGGCGGTACCGGCGCGCGGCGGGCGGTCCCGCGCGCCGCTCCCGGGAAGGACAGCCGATGGCGGTGACATCAGGCCTGGCGGAGATCACCTCCGAGGCCGAACTGACCGAACTGCTGGGGACCCCGATGCCGCGCGCGCTCAGCAAGGAACGCACCCGGCTGCATCCGCGCGACCTGGAGTGGCTCGCGGCCAGCCCGTTCTGCCTGATCGCGACCAGCGGCGCGGACGGCACCTGTGACGTCTCGCCCAAGGGGGACCCGCCCGGCTTCGCCCGGGTGCTCGGCGAGACGACCATCGCCATCCCCGAGCGGCCGGGCAACCGGCGTGCCGACGGGTACCGCAACATCCTGCGGAACCCGCACGCCGGCCTGATCTTCCTGATCCCCGGCCGCCGGGAGACGCTGCGCATCAACGGGCGGGCCCGGCTGATCCGCGACGCCCCGTTCTTCGACGACATGGTCGTCCGGGGCCACCGGCCCCAGCTCGCGCTGCTGGTGGAGATCGAGCAGGTCTTCTTCCACTGCATGAAGGCGCTCATGCGGTCCCGGCTGTGGGAGCCGGAGTCGTGGCACCCCGACGTGCTGCCCCCGCACGCCCAGATCGTCAAGAGCGTCCAGCCGTGCGAGGAGACGCTGGCGGAGCTGGAGCGCTACTACGGCCCGCAGTACGCGGCGCGGCTCTACGGGTAGCCGGGATGCCTGCGGAGGAACGCGCGCCGCCGGCCGTGGCGGCCACCGGTCCGGCGGTGGCGGGGCAGCCGGAGCCAGGCCCCGCAGGTGATGCCGTGGCTGGCCCGCGGACGGCGATCGACCCGGTCGCCTGGATCATCGCGCTGGCCACGTTCATGGCCTACGACATGATCTCGGTGTTCAAGTACCTGCGCCTCGACCCGGGCTCGTGGGACCTGGGCATCTACACCGAGTACGTCCGGCAGGTCGCGCACCTGCACGCACCGGTCGTCGCGATCAGGGGCGCCACGTTCAACCTGCTCGGCGACCATTTCCAGCCGATCGTCGGCCTGCTCGCCCCGTTCTTCCGGGTGTTCCCCAGCCCCGGGACGCTGCTGTTCGCCCAGGCCCTGCTGACCGCGGCCTCGGTGATCCCGGTGTGCCGAGCCGCCCGGGAGCTGCTCGGCACCTGGGCCAGCCGGGGCATCGGCCTGGCCTACGGCTTCTCCTGGGGCCTGCAGCAGATGATCGACTTCGACTTCCACGAGATCGCGTTCGCCGTGCCGCTGCTGGCCTTCTCCCTGTCCGCGCTGCTGCGCCGCCGGCTGCGGCCCGCCGTGCTCTGGGCGCTGCCGCTGGTCTTCGTCAAGGAGGACCAGGGGTTCACCGTCGCCGCCCTCGGCCTGGTCATCGCGGCGGCGGGCCTGGCCGGGTTGCGCCGGGCGCGCCGCGGCAGGGCGGGCGCGGCAGCGGCGGGCCTGGCCGGGGACCAGAGACCGGCCGCCTGGATCCGGGCCGGGGCGCTGCTGGCCGCCTGGGGGCTGGCCTGGTCGGTGCTGGCGATCGCGGTGATCGTGCCGCACTTCAACCCCGCGCATCACTACCCGTACTGGTACGACGGGGGCGTGGTCGGCCCCGGCGCCCACCCGTCGCTGGGCGCGCTGGCGCACCAGCTGTCGGTGTCGGGCACGGAGAAGCTGTGGACCACCTACATGATCTTGCTGCCGGTGGCGTTCCTCGCGCTGCGCTCCCCGCTGGCGCTGGTCGCGGTGCCCAGCCTGGCGCTGCGGTTCCTGTCCACCAACAGCTACTTCTGGGGCCTGGACTGGCACTACAACGCGACCGTCATGCCGATCGTGTTCCTCGCCGCGGTGGACGGCATGGCCAGGTTCCGGGCCGCGTCCGCCCGGCGGGCCGCCCGCGCGCCGCGCCGCGCGCCGCCCTGGCTGCCCGCCCCGGGCGAGGCCGTGGCCCGGTACGGCGCCGCGGTCATGGTGGTCATCGCCGGGTGGCTGGCGTTCCGGTTCCCGCTGGACGGCCTCTGGAGCCCGCAGACCTACGTGATCACCCCGCACGTCCGCGCGGCGGACGCCGCGATGGGCCGGGTGCCGGACGGGGTCACGGTGGAGGCGTCGCTGGACCTGCTGGCCCCGCTGGCCGCCCGGGACACCACCTACTGGGTCGGCACCAGCCCGAACCCCGCCCCGCAGTACGTGGTGTGGGACCAGGACAACAGCGGCTGGAGCCCGCCCCCCGCCAACCCGCTGACGTTCATCGAGCAGCGTCACCCCGGCTTCGCCTACCAGCGGGTTTTCGCCGACAACGACGTGTACGTGTTCCGCCGGGCCGGCCGTACTGACGGGTAGCCCAGGGCCCCCCAAAAGGGAACCATCCCCGATAGAGTCAAAGGTGGGAGCCCCGGGAGGAAGCCATGGACTTCGCGCACGACGAACGCACCCGCGAGTACTGTGCGCGGCTCGAGTCCTTCATGGACAGCCACATCTACCCGGCCGAGCCGGCCTACAACGAGCAGGTGGAACAGGCCGCGCGGGCGGGTGACCCGTGGCGCCGGCCGCCGCTGCTGGCCGGGCTGAAGGCCGCGGCGCGCGAGCGCGGGCTGTGGAACCTCTTCCTGCCCGGGCACTCCGGCGGCGCCGGGCTGACCAACCTGCAGTACGCGCCGCTCGCGGAGATCACCGGGCGCAGCCCGGCGCTGGCCCCCGAGGCGCTCAACTGCGCCGCCCCGGACACCGGCAACATGGAGGTGCTGGCCGAGTTCGGCAGCCCTGAGCAGCAGGAACGCTGGCTGAAGCCGCTGCTCGACGGGGCGATCAGGTCCGCGTTCTGCATGACCGAGCCGGACGTCGCCTCCTCCGACGCGTCCAACATCTCCACCCGGATCCAGCGCGACGGCGACTCCTATGTGATCAACGGCACAAAATGGTGGTCCTCGGGGGCGATGGACCCCGCGTGCGAGATCTTCATCGTGATGGGCAAGACCGCGCCGGACGGCGACCGGCACCGCCAGCAGTCGATGATCCTCGTTCCCCGCGACACCCCGGGGGTCAGCGTCCGGCGCGGCATCACCCTGTTCGGCTACGACGACGCGCCGCACGGCGGTCACGCCGAGGTCGGGTTCTCCGGCGTCCGCGTCCCGGCCGCCAACCTGATCGGCGCCGAGGGCAGCGGGTTCGCGATCGCCCAGGCCCGGCTGGGGCCGGGCCGGATCCACCACTGCATGCGGCTGATCGGCGGTGCCGAGCGGGCGCTGGAGCTGATGTGCCGCCGGGTCAGCGGGCGCACCGCGTTCGGGCGGCCACTGGCCGAGCAGGGCGTGATCCAGGACTGGATCGCCGAGTCCCGGGTGCGGATCGAGCAGGCCCGGCTGCTGGTGCTCAAGACCGCGTGGCTGATGGACACGGTGGGGAACAAGGGCGCGCACACCGAGATCCAGGCGATCAAGGTGGCCACCCCGGCGATGGCCGGGTGGGTCATCGACCGGGCGATCCAGGCGCACGGTGCGGGCGGGGTCAGCCAGGACTTCCCGCTCGCCCACCTGTGGGCCTCGGCCCGGTCGCTGCGCTTCGCCGACGGGCCCGACGAGGTGCACAAGCGCTCGCTCGCCCACCGTGAGCTGCGCCGTTATCTTGTCCCCGCGGGGGACGCCCATGCTGCCAGCCAGGTATGACACCGGAGTACAAAGGAGAGATCAGATGTCTTCCGACGCACCGCGGGCCGCTATCGTCACGGGCTCGGCCCGTGGGATCGGCGCAGCCACCGCCAAGCGGCTCGCTTCCGACGGCCTGGCCGTCGCGGTCCTCGACCTCGACGCCAGCGCCTGCGCCGACACCGTGGACGCGATCACCATGGCGGGCGGCCGCGCCTTCCCGGTCGGTGCCGACGTGAGCGACTCCGAGCAGGTGGAGGCGGCGGTGGGCAAGATCGCCGCCGAGCTGGGGCCGCCGGTGGTGCTGGTCAACAACGCCGGGGTGATCCGGGACAACCTGCTGTTCAAGATGACCGACTCCGAGTGGGACATGGTGCTCGGGGTGCACCTGCGCGGCGCGTTCCTGATGAGCCGGGCCTGCCAGAAGTACATGGTGGACCAGCGGTACGGGCGGATCGTGTGCCTGTCGTCCAGTTCCGCGCTGGGCAACCGCGGCCAGGTGAACTACGCCGCGGCCAAGTCGGGCCTGCAGGGCTTCACCAAGACCCTGGCCATCGAGCTGGGCCCGTTCAACGTCACGGCCAACGCGGTCGCGCCGGGCTTCATCGTCACCGAGATGACCGCCGCCACCGCGGCCCGGCTCGGCATGAACTTCGACGAGTTCCAGACCGCCGCCGCGAGCGGGATCCCGGTCCGCCGGGTCGGCCACGTCAACGACGTGGCGCACACGATCTCCTTCCTCGTCAGCGAGGGCGCCGGGTTCGTGTCCGGGCAGGTGATCTACGTAGCCGGGGGCCCGCTGTGCTGACCGGGAACCAGCAGGCCGGGGAGCTGCGCCAGCAGGTGCGGGACTTCCTGGCCGGGCACGATCCGGCGGCGCTGCCCCGGCTGGAGTTCCTGCGCGCCCGCTTCGACGCCGGCCTGGCCTGGGTGCACTACCCGGCCGGGCTCGGCGGCCAGGGCCTGTCCCGCTCGTTGCAGTCCGTGGTGGACGCCGAGTTCGCAGCCGCGGGGGCCCCGGACAACAACCCCGCCCGGATCGGCATCGGCCTGGGCATGGCGGCGCCCACGATCCTCGCCTACGGCACGCAGGAGCAGCAGGAGCGCTGGCTGCGGCCGCTGTGGACCGGCGAGGAGGTGTGGTGCCAGCTGTTCAGCGAGCCCGGCGCCGGATCCGACCTGGCGGGCCTGGCGACCCGGGCGGTCCGCGCCGAGACCGGTGACCACTGGCTGGTCAGCGGGCAGAAGGTGTGGACGTCCATGGCGCACGCGGCGCGGTGGGGGCTGCTGCTGGCCCGCACCGACCCGGACGTGCCCAAGCACGCGGGCCTGACCTACTTCGGCCTGGACATGACCGCGGCGGGCGTCGAGGTCCGGCCGCTGCGCCAGCTCACCGGGGAGGCCGAGTTCAACGAGGTCTTCCTGGCCGACGCGGCGGTGGCCGAGGCCAACCGGATCGGCGGCATCGGGGCGGGCTGGCGGGTCGCGCAGGGCACCCTGATGAACGAGCGGATCGCCATCGGCGGCGGGGCGCTGCCGCGGGAGGGCGGCATGGCCGGGCTGGCCGCCGCCGCCTGGCGGGAGCACCCGGAGGCGCGCACGCCCGGGCTGCACGACCGGCTGCTCCGGCTGTGGGCGGACGCCGAGGTGGCCCGGCTCGCCGGCGCGCGGCTGCGGCAGCAGCTCGCGGCGGGCCAGCCCGGCCCGGAGGGCTCGGCCGCCAAGGTCGTGTTCGCCCGGCTCAACCAGGAGCTGGCCGCGCTGGAGCTGGAGCTGGCCGGCGCCGCCGGGCTGATCTACGACGACTGGACCCTGCGCCGGCCGGAGACGGTCAGCTTCTTCGGCCGCGGCCCCGGCTACCGCTACCTGCGCTCCCGCGGGAACTCCATCGAGGGCGGCACCTCGGAGATCCTGCGCGGGATCATCGCCGAGCGGGTGCTCGGGCTGCCCGCCGAACCGCGCACCGACACCCGCGTCCCGTGGAAGGACCTGCCCCGGTGACTGTTACCAGCCCGGGGGAGCGACCCCCCGGAACCCCCCGGGGGCCTGAGGCCCCGTTCCTTCGTCACGGGGCCTCGGCCGCTACCACAGACAGCGCCGAAGGCAGCCGGTCCCGGCAGGCCCTGCCCGACCTGCGTTACAGCGAGGCCGAGGAGCAGCTGCGGGCCGCGGTCCGCGACCTGCTCGCCGACCGGAGCCCGTGGGCGGCGGTGCTCGCCCGGGTGGACGCCGGTGAGGGCAACGACCTGGCGCTGTGGCACACGCTCGCCGCCGAGCTCGGCTGCGCGGGCCTGCTGATCCCGGAGAGCCAGGGCGGCGCCGGTGCCAGCTACCGCGAGGCCGCGGTGGTCGCGGAGGAGACCGGGCGTGCCGCCGCCTGCGTCCCGTACCTGGGCAGCGCGGTGATGGCCACCACGGCCCTGCTGGGCACCGGCGACGAACTGCTCCCCGCGCTGGCGTCCGGGCGGCTGACCGCCGCGCTGGCCGTGGGGTTCGCCGGCGCCCCGCCCGCGCCGGGCTCCGGGCCGGGACCCTGGCCGGTGCGGGCCGGGCCGCCGGGCGCCGGCGACGCTGCCGGGCTGGCCCGGCTCACCGGGACGGTCCGCGGGGTGGCCGATGCGCTCGCCGCGGACGTGCTCCTGGTACCCGGCGACGGGGCGGCCCTGTACGCGGTGGATGCCAGGGACGCCGCCGTCACCCGGGCGCCGCAGGTGTCCCTGGACGCCACCAGGCCGCTTGCCGACGTGACGCTGGACGCCGCGCCCGGCCGCCCGGTGTGCCCGGGCGATCAGGCCGTCCGCGCGGTCGCCGCCGCGCTCGCCGCCGGGGCGGGGATGCTCGCCTGCGAGCAGCTCGGCGTGGCGGAGCGGTGCCTGGACATGACCGTCGCCTACGTCAAGCAGCGGCACCAGTTCGCCCGCCCGGTGGGCTCCTTCGAGGCGCTGAAGTACCGGCTCGCCGACGTGTGGATCGCGGTCACCCAGGCGCGCGCGGCCGCCCGGTACGCCGCCGCCTGCCTGGCCGGGGGCGACCCGGACACGCCGGTCGCGGTGGCCCTGGCCAAGGCGGCCTGCGGCGAGGCGGCGGTGCTCGCCGCGCAGGAATGCGTGCAGTTGCACGGCGGGATCGGCTTCACCTGGGAGCATCCCGCGCACCTGCTGCTCAAGCGGGCCAAGAGCGGGTCGCTGGCGCTGGGCACGCCGGACCGCCACCGCGCGGCCCTGGCCGCCCTGGTGGACCTGCCGCCGCCGGCCGGCGGCTGACCAACCGGTCCTGCTGGCACACGAGGGAAGGACAACAGATGCAGTCGGTCGCGGACGCGGGCGTGGTGGTGACGGGGGCGGGCAGCGGAATCGGGGCCGGCCTGGCCCGCAGGCTCGCCGCGGAGGGCGCCCGGGTCGTGGTCAACGACCTGAACGCCGACGCCGCGGCGCAGGTGGCACAGTCCTGCGGCGGCACCGCCGTGCCCGGGGACGCAGCCAGCGAGGAGGGGGTCGCCGCGCTGCTCGCGGCGGCGTCCGGCGTGCTCGGCGAGATCGACCTGTTCTGCGCGAACGCGGGCGTGGCCCGGGGCGGCGGTGACGCGACCGAGGCCGACTGGGAGACCAGCTGGCAGGTGAACGTGATGTCACACGTGCGGGCCGCGCGGCTGCTGCTGCCCGGCTGGCTGGAGCGCGGCCGCGGTCACCTGATCGCCACGGTGTCCGCGGCGGGGCTGCTCACCATGCTCGGCTCGGCGCCGTACTCGGTGACCAAGCACGCCGCGCTCGGCTTCGCCGAGTGGCTGGCCGCCACCTACGCGCACCGGGGCATCACCGTGCAGGCGCTGTGCCCGATGGGCGTGCGGACACCGATGCTGGCCGGGATCTCGCCGGCCGCGGAGATGATCCTCGGGGACACCGCGATCACCCCGGACGACGTCGCCGGCGCGGTGGTCGCCGCCATCGCCGACGGCCGCTTCCTCATCCTGCCGCACCCCGAGGTGGCCAAGATGTACGCCAACCGGGCCGGCGACACCGACCGCTGGCTGCGCGGCATGAACCGGCTCCAGGTCCAGACCGAGGCGGTGGTGTAGCCGGTGCCGCCGCCCGCCGCCACGGGCCCCGGGCCCGGCGGCTCACCCGGGCAGGACGGGCCCGGCGTACCGGTACACCCGGGTGTCGCGCTGCTCGAACCCGGCCTTCTCATACAGCCGCCCGGCCGCGCCCCGCGACGGGCGGGAGGTCAGGTCCACCGACTTCGCCCCCGCCGCCTGCGCCAGGCTGATCGCCCGCACCGTAAGCGCCTCGCCGATGCCCCGGCCCCGGGCCGCCTCGTCCACGACCACGTCCTCGATCCAGGCGCGCAGCCCGGTGGGGAGCTGGAACATCGCCAGGGACAGCGTGCCGACGATCGCGCCGTCCGCGCGCGCGACCAGCAGCGTCACCGCGGGCGAGCGGACGATGCGATCCAGCAGCGCGCGGCCCGGCGGGCCGGAGCTGCGGGACAACTGCGGGACAAGGCGGGCAAAGGCCGCCACCAGCTCGTCGGTTACCTCGTCGACCACCTCAACAGTCACGCGGGGCAGGTTACCGCCCCCGCCGCCCCGCCGCGGTAAGGCGCGAGCATGGCGAGCCGGGCACTGGTCCTGGGCAGCGGCGGCATCACCGGCGTGGCCTGGGAGATCGGCCTGCTCGCCGGGCTCGCCGACGGGGGGATGGACCTGGCCGGCGCGGACCTGGTCGTGGGCACGTCGGCCGGGGCCCTCGCGGGCGCGCTGCTGACCTCCGGGACGCCCCTGGCGGCGTTGTACCAGGCCCAGTGCGGGCCGCCCGCGGCCGAGGTCAGCGCCACCATGGGCCGGGCCCTGATGCTCCGCTACCTGGTGGCGATACTCACGCCGGGCAGCGCCGTCCGGGCCCGCAAGCGGCTCGGCCGGCTGTCGCGGGCCTCCCCGCCGCTGGCCGAGGCCGAGCGCGAGGCGGTCATCGGCGCCATGCTGCCCAGCCACGAGTGGCCGGCCCAGCGGCTGCTGATCACGGCGGTGGACGCCCGCTCGGGCCAGTGCACGGCGTTCGACAGCTCCTCGGGGGCCAGCCTGATCGAGGCGGTAAGCGCGAGCTGCGCGGTGCCCGGGGTCTGGCCGCCGGTGCAGATCAACGGGCGGCGGTGGATGGACGGGGGGATGCGCTCCGCGGTGAACGCCGACCTGGCCGAGGGGTCGGACCGGGTGGTGGTGCTGGCGCCGATCTCCCGGGGCGTGCGGGTCATGCCGCCCGCGCTGCGCCAGTGCCAGCACCTGGCCGGCACGGGCAGCGCGGTGGTGCTGGTGACGCCCGGGCCCGAGGCGCTGGCCGCCATCGGCCCCAACATGCTCGACGCGGCCCGCCGCGGCCCCGCCGCGCGGGCCGGGTACGCGCAGGCCGCCGCCGCGGCGGCGCAGGTGGCCGCGGTGTGGTCCGGGGAACGCCCGGCCGCGGCGGCGGGCTAGCGCGCCGGTCAGACCGGAATGCTGACCCGCGTGCCGTGGCCCGCCGCGACGACGCCGATCCGGGACAGGTCGCCGGGCTTGATCGTGGTCCAGCCCTGGCCCCCACTGCCGGGCCAAAGACGGCGCCGGCCCACCTGGGTGGGCCAGCGCCGTCGTGCGTGCTGCCGCTCAGCTGGCGTAGTCGAGCAGCGGCTGGGCGCGGCTCGGGTGGCGCAGCTTGGACAGCGACTGCTTCTCCAGCTGCCGGATCCGCTCCCTGGTCAGGCCCAGGGCGCGGCCGATCTCATCCAGCGTGTGCGGGTTGCCGTCGTAGAGGCCGAACCGCATCGCCATGATGGTCGCCTCCCGCGGGGTCAGCGCGTCCAGCGCGTTCCTGAGCTGGTCCGCCATGAGCTGGCGGTCCACCAGCTCGGACGCCTCCGGCGCGTCCACGTCCTCGATCAGGTCGCCGATGCTGGTCTCGCCGTCCTCGCCGATCGTGGAGTCCAGGCTGATCGGCTGGCGGCTGGTGCGCAGCAGCTCCTCGATCTGGTCGGGGGTCCGGTCCAGCTCCACCGCCAGCTCCTCCGGGGTGGGCTCCCGGCCGAGCCGCTGGTGCATGTCCCGCTCGACCCGGCTGAGCTTCGACAGCATCTCCAGGACGTGCACGGGCAGCCGGATGGTGCGCGCGGCGTCGGCGAACCCGCGCTGGATCGCCTGCCGGATCCACCACATCGCGTAGGTGGAGAACTTGTAGCCCTTGGTGTAGTCGAACTTCTCCACGGCGCGGATCAGGCCCAGGTTGCCTTCCTGCACCACGTCGAGCAGGGACAGGCCCCGGTCGCTGTACTTCTTCGCCACCGAGACCACCAGGCGCAGGTTCGCCTCCAGCATGTGTGCCTTGGCGCGCCTGCCGTCCTCGGCCACCAGGGCCAGGTCGCGACGGTAGTCCTCGGGAAGATCCGGCTCGGTCTCCAGCTTGTACTCGGCGTACAGCCCCGCCTCGATCCGCTTGGCGAGGTTGACCTCTTGCTCAGCGGTGAGCAGGCTGGTGCGGCCGATGGACTTGAGGTAGGTGTGGACGGAGTCGCCCATCGTGGAAGTCTGGTCGTCCAGATCGACCTCGGGCGCCGCGGGAGCGGCCAGCACCCCGGCCTCGACGAGCGCGGCGGCCTCCGCCGCGGCGTCGAGCCCGTCCATCCCGACGATCTCGGCGATCTCCCCGGGGGCCGGCTGGGTCTGCACAGTCGTCTGCATGACGTCCTTACTGGTTCCAGCCCCGGTCAGGGCAGGGGTCTTGGCTGGTACGGGCGTCGCGGCGGCGCGCGTGCCGCCGCCCTTGGCCGGCCGGCCGGCAGAGGTGCGCTCAGCGGCTTTCCGCGCCGGTGCGGTACGTGCGGTCCTCGGCATGAGGCACCTCCTTCCGGGTGGCGCGCGTCATGGCGACGCATCGCTTAGCGGCCCCCCGCGGCCGGTGCCACCGTCGCGGAGGCGGCATCGGCGAAATCGGCTGGTACTGTGAAGCGCGGGCACTATGTATTAACGCGCGGGCTGCGCGTTTGTTCCCGTGGCGGTCAACCATGCTCGCGCGCCTCCGGCGCGCTTCGCCGTGGCCCGCAACGCCTTCCGGGGGGGCCGAGCCCCCCGGACCCCCACGTCCGACGGTTGCCGTCGCCACCGCCGCTCCCGTCTGCCCCACCCGCCCCGGCTACGCCATAGGCCGGCCCCGTTTGCCAGTCCCGCTCCGGTCTGCTCTTGGCCCGCCCCGGCTACGCCATAGGCCGGCCCCGTTT
>Ga0335078_10003647_pt1 | contig 22922 bp, 24 predicted proteins | sample Lox_Sample_32_FD_206711 | JGI IMG/M metagenome (GOLD analysis project Ga0335078, IMG submission 206711) | Soil microbial communities from Loxahatchee National Wildlife Refuge, Florida, United States - Lox_Sample_3.2 | ecosystem: Environmental > Terrestrial > Soil > Wetlands | place: USA... | reverse complement strand
GCGACGCCCGCACGGCCGGCGCGACCCGTGCGTCCGACCCGGTGCAGGTACTCGTCGGGGGTGAGTGGCACGTCGTAGTTGATGACGTGCGAGATGTCATCGATGTCGAGGCCTCGCGCCGCGACGTTGGTTGCGATGAGATAGCGCACGTGCGTCGCGCGGAACTGCTGCATCGCGCGATCGCGATCGCGCTGCGTGAGATCGCCGTGCAGGAGGCCCACCTGATATCCGCGAGAGCCCAGCTGTGCCTGGAGCACATCGGCGGTGCGCTTGGTCTCGACGAAGATGAGCGCCATCACCACGTCGGGTTGATCGAGGATGCGGGCGAGCGCGTCGGTCTTGTCGGCCCACGTGGTCTGCACGTAGAGCTGACGGACCTCCGCCGGGATCTCCGGCCGGGTGCTGATCTCCACCGTCTCCGGGTCGTGCATGTGGCGCAGTGCGAGCCGGCGCACCCACTCCGGCATCGTCGCGCTGAAGAGCAATGTCTGACGCTGCGGCGGGCACTGGCGAAGGATGCGCTCCACGTCAGGCGCGAATCCCATGTCGAGCATGCGGTCGGCCTCGTCCAGCACGCACACGCGCACATTGGCGAGGGTGAGTGAACGCCGCTGGATGTGATCACCGAGGCGGCCCGGCGTCGCGACGACGATGTGCGCGCCCTGACGCAGCTCCTCGATCTGGCGGCCGATCGAGTCGCCGCCGTAGATCGCGACGCTGCGGAGCTCATGCCGGCGGCCGAGGCGCGTCAGCTCATCGTGCACCTGGACCGCGAGCTCGCGAGTCGGGCAGAGCACGAGCGCCTGCACGGGCCCGTCACGCGGATCGAGGCGCTCGATGATGGGAATTCCGAACGCGGCTGTCTTGCCGCTCCCGGTCTGCGCCTGACCGATGACGTCGCGGCCGGCCATCGCGAACGGCAGTGATCCGGCTTGAATCGGAGTCGCAACGGTGAATCCGAGCTCTGCGATGGTGTGCTGCATCGCGAGACTCAGCGAGAGCTCATCGAAGCTCACCGGCTCGGGGGTTTCGGTACTCAAGGCCTCATCGACCGACGGCTGTGCGACGGGACGGGGCCTTGCGGCGGACGGTCTTCCAAACCGCGCGCGACTAGTCGAACGCAAGACAATTGCAGTGTACCTTGAAGTGGCGCGTCGCCGTATGCACAAGATCCTTCCCACCGCACGCACCGACATCCGTGACTCAGCCGCGGGTCCGGGTTCTTTCGTCCCTCGCGCGCTCGTGCTCGATCTCGACGGCACCACGATCGACCACGATCAACGGCTCAATCCGCGGGTGCGCGACGCCGTACGCGCGGCCGCGCGACACGTTCCGGTGGTCGTGGCGACGGGCCGGATGTTTCGCTCGGGCCTCCCGTGGGCGCGGCAGCTCGAGGTGATCGAGCCGCTCGTGTGCTACCAGGGCGCGATGGTCCGGGGGATGCCCGGCCCCGACGGTTCGCCCGCGGAGCGCATCTTCGAGCAGCCGCTGCTCGCTGCTCCAGCGCTGCACGCGCTTCACGTGGCCCGTGCCCACGGCTGGCACTACCAGGCCTATCAGGACGAGGAGCTCCTCTGCGAGCAGGATCGCCCGGAGGCGTGGTTGTACTCGCGCATTAGCGGCGTGCCGTTCCGCATCGTCCCGGATCTCGAGCCGCTGCTCCGGCACGGCACGACCAAGGCGGCGTGCGTGTTCGAGGATCTCGCCGATGTCGAGCGCGCGCTCGCGATCATGAGCAGCGAGCTCGCCGGCGCCGCCCGCGTCACGCGGTCCAACCCCGAGTTCGTGGAGATGCTCGACAAGGACGTGAGCAAGGCGACCGGATGCGAGATCGTCTGCGAGCGGCTCGGCTGCTCGCTCACCGACACGCTCGCGATCGGTGACGCCCCCAACGACGTCGAGATGCTTGCCGCGGCAGGCTATGCCGTCGCCATCTCCACGTCTCGTCCGGAGGTGCTCGCGGTTGTCGACGCGACGTGCGCCCCACCGGAGGACGCGGGGGTGGCCGATGTCCTCGAGGTGTTCGGACTCGCCTGACTGGCGCTACCCTGCACGGCGTGAGGAGACCTGCCGTCGTGGCGCTGTGCAGGGCGTTCTTCGCCGGGGTCGCACTGGTCGCGATCGCCGTGCAGCTGACCGACCTCGCCGGCAAGGGCGTCCTCAACCCGGTGAGCTACTTCAGCTACTTCACCATCGACAGCAACCTCATCGCCGCGGCGATCCTGCTGGTGGGCGCGGCGAACGCGGGCCGGAGCAGCGCGCGCCTCGATCTGTTCCGCGGTGGAGCGGTCGTGTACATGAGCATCACCGGCATCGTGTTCACGCTCCTGCTCTCCAACACCGACGTCGACACCGCGATTCCCTGGGTCAACACCGTCGTCCACGAGCTCATGCCGCTCGTGATCCTCGCGGACTGGCTCGTGACCCCGCCCGTGACCCGGCTGCGCCTCCAGGACGGGTTGCTCTGGCTGAGCTTTCCGCTCGTCTGGATCATCTACACGCTGATCCGCGGGAGCATCGTCAACCTCTACCCATACCCGTTCCTGAATCCCGCCAACGGCGGCTACGCGAGCGTCGCCGTCTACGCCGCCGGCATCCTCGTCGCCATGCTGGTCGTGTGCGGGCTCACGGTCGTGCTCGCGAACGCGTCGGGTGGCGTGCAGCGCCGGGCCGAGCCCGCGTAGGGGCGCCGTCGCCGCCTACGACTTGCTGAAGAAGCCGCTGCCGGTCTTGTTGCCGAGCTCGCCGCGCCTGACATGGTCACGCAGCAGCGGCAGCGGCTCCCATCGCTGATCGCCGGTCTGCCGGGCGCCCTCTGCGAGGATCGCCTCGACGACGTCGAGCCCGACGAGGTCGGAGAGCTCGAACGGTCCCATCGGCCAGCCCAGCGCGTTGCGCACGGCGAGATCGCAGTCGCGCGGGGCGATGTAGCCGCCCTCGACGAGCGTCATCGCCTCCTGGATGGCGATGAACAGGATGCGGTTCGCGATGAAGCCGTACTCCTCGCGGGCGAGACGCACCGGTGTCTTCCCGATCGCGCGGGCGAACTCCATCGCGTGGTCGACCGCCGCCTCGGCGGTGTGCGGACCGGGCACGACCTCGACGAGCGTCATGAGCAGCGCGGGGTTGAAGAAGTGGATGTTGAGGAATCGCTCGGGGTGCGACACCGAGTCCTCGAGCAGCGACGATCCGAGGGTCGAGGAGTTTGTGCCGATGATGGCATCTTCATCCGCGTGGTCGGAGATGCGTGCATACACCTCACGCTTGACGTCGCGGTCCTCGGCGACGGTCTCGATGATCGTGCTCATCCCGCGCAGCGCCGCGAAGTCGGTGCTCGCGGTGACCCGCGCGAGCGTCGCGTCGCAGGCCTCCGCGGTGAGCTTCCCCTTGTCCACGCGTCTGCGGAGCAGTGCCGACGACGACGCGCAGGCCGACTGCAGACCCTCCTCGCGCCGGCTGACGAGGCGCACCTCGAACCCGTGCAGCGCCGCCTGGTACGCGATCTGACCACCCATCGTCCCGGCGCCGACGACGCCGAGGGTATGACGCAGCGCCACGGTCAGCCGGCTCCGATGCCGGCCTCGCGACCGGGATGGGTCATCGCCTCGGCGTCGAGCAGCCGGGTCAACTCCTCCTCGTCGAGGCCGCTGCGCTCGCGAGCGACCTCGCGCACGGTGCGGCCGGACGCGTACGCCTCCTTGGCGATCGCCGCCGCGGCGTCGTAGCCGATCCGGGGTGCGAGCGCCGTGCAGAGCATCAGGCCGCGCTCCACAAGGGCGGGACCGTTCTCGGTCGCCGTGATGCCGTCGACGCATTGCACCGCGAGGTTGCGGGCGGACGCGGCGAGAAGCGCCGACGACTGCAGGAGGTCGTACGCGGCGACCGGCATCATCACGTTGAGCTCGAGGAGCGAGCCGGCCGCGCCGCAGAATGCGACGGTTGCGTCGTTGCCGATCACCTGGGCGGCGACCATGGTCACCGATTCGCAGATGACCGGGTTCACCTTCGCGGGCATGATCGACGAGCCGGGTTGCACGGCGGGGATCGCGATCTCCGCGATGCCCGCCCGGGGTCCGCAGCCGAGGAGGCGGAGGTCGCAGGCGATCTTGTAGAGCGCGACGGCGGTGGCGCGCAGCGCGCCGCTCGCCGCCACCACGGCGTCGAGCGTCGACTGCGCGCTGAAGTGGTTGCCGGTCTCCACGAAGGGCAGGCCGAGGTCGGCGGCGAGGAGCGCGATCACCCGCCCCGGAAACTCCGGGTGGGTGCCGACGCCGGTCCCGACCGCGGTGCCGCCGAGGGGCAGCTCGACGAGCGTGGCGATCGCCTCCTCGCAGCGCTGCACGGCCCGCTCCACCTGGCCGGCGTATCCGAGGAACTCCTGACCGAGCCGGATCGGGGTCGCGTCCTGGAGGTGGGTCCTTCCGGTCTTGATCACAGGCCAGAGCTCGTCCGACTTGCGGCGCAGCGACGCCTCGAGCACCCGGAGCGCGGGAATCGTGTCCTCGTGCAGGGAGACCGCCGCGGCGACCTGGATGGCGGCCGGGATCACGTCGTTGCTCGACTGCCCGAGGTTGACGTGGTCGTTGGGGTGCACCGGGGTGCGCGAGCCGCGCGTCCCGCCCAGGAGCTCGATGGCCCGGTTCGCCACCACCTCGTTCGCGTTCATGTTCGTGGAGGTGCCGCTGCCCGTCTGGAAGACGTCGACGATGAACTCGCCGTCGAGCGTCCCGTCGACGACGTCCTGCGCGGCGCGGATGATCGCCCCCGCCAGGTGCTCGTCGAGCAGCCCGAGCTCCCGGTTGACGACCGCCGACTGCTGCTTGATCAGACCGATCGCGCGGATGAACCCGCGGGGCAGACGCAGGTCGCTGATCGGGAAGTTGACCTTCGCCCGCATGGTGTTGGCGCCGTAGTACGCGTCCGCGGGCACCTCGAACTCACCCATCGAGTCGCGCTCCGTGCGTGTATTCATGATGCGGCTGTCTCCTCCCTGAGCAAGGGGATGGTCATCTCGAACTCGGCGCCGCTCCCGGGCGCGCTCCGGGCCGCCACGGTTCCCCCGTGCCGCTCCGCGACCGTACGCACGATATACAGACCGAGGCCGCTCCCGGGCACCTTGCGCTGCCGCTCGGCGACCGACCGGAAGTACTTGTCGAAGAGATGGGGGGTGTCCGCGACGGGGAAGCCGTCGCCATGGTCCCGAACGGTGAAGCGCACGGAGCCGCCGTCGCGAACCGCCGTCACCTCGATCGGCGAGCCGGGCGGGCCGTGCTTGACCGCGTTGCCGAGCAGGTTGGTGAGCGCGAGGATGAGGCGGCGCCGGTCACCGCGCAGGATCAGGCCGTGCTCGGTCTCGCTCGTGATCGACGAGTCGCGCAGCTTGGCCTCCATCGCGACGTGTTCGATCGCCTCACCGACCACCTCCTCGGCGTCGATCACCTCGAGCGCCAGCTGATCGTCGGGATCCTCGAGGCGGGCCAGCTCGGCGAGGGCGTTGACCATCCGGACCATCATCTCGGTGCTCGCCGTGATCCCCTCGATCGCCACCGTGGCCGTCTCGGGGAGGGCGCCGAGCATCCCGGCGCTGAGGAGCTGCCCGTAGCTGTTGAGGATCGTCAGCGGCCGGCGCAGCTCGTGCATGGTGATCGAGAGCGACGTGCCGCGCGCCGACGACTCCGAGGTCGCGCTGGCGAGGCGATGCTCGAGCGAGGCGACGCACGTCGTCGCGAGCCGGTGTGCCACGGCGTCGATGTCGTCTGCCGTGTCCGAGGCGAGGCTCATCGCCGCCTCGGTGTCGAGCCGCTCCTCGCGCGCGGCTTCCGACGTCGCCTGCCGGAGCGCCGCGAGGTTGCGCAGCGCCACGTCGAGACGCCGCCCGACTTTCGACTCGGCGTCGAGGTGGTGGAACGCGATGAGCGGGCGGAAGTCGTCCGCGCTCAGGGCGACGAGGACCGCGTTGATGAGCTGGCGGGGGCCACGAGCCCGGTCGGGGGGCTCGTCCGGCTCAGCCGGCGGGGACTGTCTCGCCCACAGGTCGGCGATCCGCGCCGCATGGGCTGCCAGAAAGTCGCTGAACTGTCTGGTCACGCAGCTGAAGTCTAGGACCCGGCTCCGAGGCTGCGATCTCCTCGACCGCCGCGATGCCGGCGGTGAGCGGATCCGCGCGGCGGGCCGCCCGGCGGTGATGCATCCACAGCCCGGCGCCGAGCACCGCGAAGGGGAGCATCTGGAGGTCGATGAGCAGTGAGAGCGCCCCGGCATGCGCGATCGAGACGCCGGTGCGTGAGAGGAGGGCGACCAGCACGCCCTCGCGCAGCCCGAGACCGTTGATGCTGAAGGGCGCGAGCGCGACGAGGAGGGTGATCGGGATGCACACGGCGAGCACCGTCCAGCTCAGGTCGACACCGATCGCGCGTGCCGCGAGGCTCAGCGCCAGCAGGTTGACGCCCCAGCCGGCGGCGCCGACCAGCAGTGACTGGGCGACCGCGTGAGGGTGCTTCCGGTACCCGCCGAACGCCTCGAGGAAGGAGTGGACGCCGCGGCTCAGCGCTCCCGAAACCCGGGAGAGCAGCCGGTAGGGCACGAGACGGTCCGCGCTGAGGGCGCAGAGCCAGATCACGATGACGGTGATGGCGAGGGCCGCGATCGCGATCACCGTCCCGGTGCCGAGCAGGTCGCGGAGGAGGATCGCGGCGGCGATGCCCCAGCAGGTCATGCCCAGCATCCCGGCCATGCGGCTGCCGGCCAGGGAGGCGAGCAGCCGTCCGTGACCGACCTGGCGCCCCATCTGGACGGTGCGCATGGCATCGCCACCCACCCCGGCGGGCAGCATCTGGCTGAAGAAGAGGCTCTGGAGATACGACGAGCCCAGGCGCCGCCAGGTGAGCAGGGAGCCGGCAACGGCCCCCGCCGGTCCCCCGGCGGTGCGGAGCAGCACCCCCCACTCGACGACGCTCGCCGCGACGGTCAGCACCGTGAGCCCCAGGGCGGCGGCGATCCAGCGCAGATCGGCGTGCGCGAGGCTCGCTGCAGCCTTGGGGATGTCGATGGTGTGGGCGAGGACCGCGAGCCCGACGACCGTCCCGCTGACCCGAACCCAGGGGGATCCCATGAGGGTGCGGGCGGTGCGGATGCTGCGTCTCACAGGGTTCATTGAACAGGGTTCCCCGGGTCTCCTCGACCTGATTGTCCGGAACGTGACAGATCGACAGACAGACGTGACCGGCTGTCGCGTCGAATGTCACTCAGCGGCGAGATACGGCTCCCGAAATGCAGTCTGCTCCGCGATGAAGACGAGCGGAAGGTCGTCGATCGGGCCGTTGCGGTTCTTGGCCACGATGAGCTCCGTCTTGGCGCGGTCGATCTCGCGGTTGTGCATCCCCTCACGGTAGAGGAAGAGCACCACGTCTGCGTCCTGCTCGATCGAACCGCTGTCACGCAGGTCGCTCAGCTGGGGACGCTTGTTCTCGCGACGCTCCGATTCGCGCGAGAGCTGGGAGAGCGCCAGCACCGGGACGTCGAGCTCCTTCGCGATCGCCTTGAGGCCGGACGAGATGTCGGACACCTCCTGGACCCGCGAATCGCGCCGGCCGCCCTGCATCAGCTGGAGATAGTCGATGACGATCAGCTCGATCTTGTACTGCGCCTTCATCCGGCGGGCACGCGCGCGGAGGCTGTTGATCGCCAGGGCCGGCGAATCGTCGATCCAGAGATCGGCGTGGGTGAGCGTGTCCATCGCCTTGGCGATCTGCTGGAACGCCATCGAGTCCGCCTGGCCGGTGCGGAGCATGTAGGCGTCGACGTGTGCCTCGCTGCAGATGAGCCGCTGCACCAGGGACTGGCGCGACATCTCGAGCGAGAAGACGACGACCGGTCTGCCGGCGAGGACCGCCGCGTTGCGCGCGATGTTGAGCGCCAGCGAGGTCTTGCCCACCGAGGGGCGGGCGGCGAGGATGATCAGCTCGCCCGGCTGCAGCCCCTGGGTGAGCGCGTCGAGCTTCGAGAAGTTGGTGGGGACGCCGGTAACCAGCTGCTTGTTCTCGATGCGGTGCTCGAGGGTGTCCCACCACTCGCGGACGACGGGCGCGATGTTGCGCACCTCCGAGCCGCGGCGGTCCTCGCCGATGCGGAAGACGGTCTGCTCGGCCTGGTCGATCGCCTCCTGCACCGGGGTGGCGTTGTCGAACCCGAGCCGGCTCACGTCGCTGCCCGCCTGGATGAGGCGGCGGCGGAGCGCGTGCGAGATCACGATCTCGGCGTAATGACGGACGCTCGCGGCACTGGGGACGACCAGCGTGAGCTCCGCGATGTAGTCCATGCCGCCGGCCCGCCCGATCCCGGGTCCCCGCTCGAGCTGGTCTCGCAGGGTGACGGTGTCGATCGCCTCGCCGCGATCGTCGAGCGCGAGCGCGGCCCGGAAGAGGACCGCGTGGCGCTCCGCGTAGAAGTCCTCCGGAACGAGGATCTCGCGCACCGAGGCCATGGCGTTGCGATCGATGAGGATCCCGCCGAGCACCGCCTGCTCGGCGTCGTTGTCGTGCGGCGGCACCCGCATCGCCGGCCCGGTTCCCGCCACGGACGCGTGGCCCACGAACTCGGCGTGCGGGATGGACGTCATTGGGCCGCGACGACGACCTTGAGTGTCTCCCTGACGTCGGGGTGGAGCTCGATGCTGGCCTCGTGCGGGCCGAGCGAGCGGATCGGCGGGTCGATCTCGATCTTGCGCTTGTCGATGTCGATCCCCGCCTCACGCTTGAGCTGCTTGGCCACGTCGGCGGTGGTGACCGTGCCGAACAGCCGGCCCGCCTCGCCGGCCTTCGCGTAGACGGTCACGGTGAGCTTGCGCAGGCGCTGGGCCGTGTCCCTCGCGTCGGTGAGCGCCTTCTCGGCGCGCCGCCGGGTCGCCTCCTCGCGGCGGCGGATCTGGTCGACCGTGTTCTGATCGGCCACCACCGCCAGGTGCTTCGGGAAGAGGAAGTTGCGCGCGTATCCCGGGGTGACCTCGCGAACGTCGCCTGGCTTTGCAGTTCCTGCCACTTCCTTCAAGAACAGAACCTTCACGAGAACGCCTCCCGCTCCTCGGGACGGAGCCTGCGATAGATCATCATGGCGATCCGTTCCCCGCTGCGGACGTCGTCGTCGAAACGGCTGCGCCGCAGGGTGATCAGCTGCTCCTGCTCGGCGACCACGTGTCGCGGGCACGCCGCGATGAACGCGCGTGTCGCGAGGAGGCTCAGCGCGAGCACGTCGAGCTCGCCGACGACCGGCAGCGACTCCGGAAGGTCGATCACCGGTAACGCGATCAGCGCCAGCCCGCCTCCGAACGCGAGCTTCATGTAGCGGGGCACGCGCGCGTCGAACATGAGGCAGTACGCGAGCCGCAGCATGCGCGGAAGGTCGACGAAGAGGCGTTTGGCGCCGCGGAGCTTGCTCAGCATCTCGAACCGCGCATTCTACGTCTGTTGGGGTTGACCCCGAACGGACGAGCGCGCGGCGTGGAACACATGGGTGCGCGCTCAGGCGCCCGCGAGCAGCTCGCGATGCTCATCCAACCATGCGCGCGCAGAACGCTCGTCGCCGGGGGGGATCGTCCCGTCGAGCACCGCCTCGCGCAGTGCCGCCTTCACCACGCCCACCCAGGGCCCCGGGCCGCGGCCTGCGATCGCCATCAGCGCGTCGCCGGTGAGGGGATCCCGCATCGCCGACACCACGCCGCCGGCGTCGAGGGTGGCCATGCGTGCCTCGAGCTCGTCGATCTCCTCGAGCGTCGGGTACGCCGAGGCGATCGTGTCGGCGCGGGCGACGTCGAGCATCCGCGCCCGCAGGTCGCCGGCGTCGCGGATCATCCTGCGCACCGCGGCATCGCTGAACGTGGCGCGGTCGTACTGGATCGGACGCAGGTGGAGGCGGACCAGCGCGGTCACCGCGGCGATCTCGTCGTTGCTGAACCGCCAGCGCGTGAGGATCGCGCGCGCCATCTCCGCGCCGACCTGCGCGTGGTCGTAGAAGGTGTGGCGGCCGTCGGCCGCGAGCGCGTGGGTCGACGGCTTGCCGATGTCATGGAGCAGCACGGCGGTCCTTGTCACGAGATCGGGCGGCGCCGCGTCCAGCGCCACGAGCGTGTGCTCGTACACGTCGAAGGTGTGGAACCCGCTCTGCTCGACGTCGATCGCGGTGAGCAGCTCGGGGAGGACCTGCTCGAGGAGACCGGCCTCGCGGAGCACCTCGATGCCGGCGCGCGGGTGGGGAGCCACGAGGAGGCGCCGGAGCTCCTCGCTGACCCGCTCGACCGAGAGGATCGAGGTCCGCCCCGCCTGAGCTCGCATCGCATCGATGGTCCCGGGAGCGAGGGCGAATCCGAGGCGCGCGACGAACCGGGCGGCACGGTACATCCGCAACGGATCCTCGGCGAAGGTCTCGGCCGGCTCCAGCGGCGTGCGGAGCACGCCCGCGCGAAGGTCGTCGAGCCCCATGCCGGTGATGTCGATCACCGCGCCGTCGAGCGTCTGGCAGAGGGCGTTCACGGTGAAATCGCGGCGCCGGATGTCTTCCTCGAGCGTTCCGGGGCGGACGTCGGGATTCCGCGAGTCGGGGTCGTAGCGCTCGGCCCGGGCGCGGACGCCCTCGACGACGAAGCGTGAGCCGCGGATCTGGGCGGTGCCGAATCGCTCGAACCGCTCGGGTGGGTGCCAGCCGAACGCCGAAGCGACGGCGGCAAGCAGCGGCATCGGGTCCATCCCGACGGTGACGATGTCGACGTCCTTGAGGTCGCCGCCCTTGGTGAGCGTCGCCCCGAGCAGCCGATCGCGAACGAATCCGCCGACGAGGTACGCCTCGGCATCGAGGGTGCGTGCCGCCTCCGCGATCGCCTCGAGAAGGTCCTCGAGCCCGGGTGCGACGGGCTTGACCACTCGGACCGTGGCGCTCACGAGATCACCGGGCTGAGCCGCTGCGGACGCCCGCGGAGCAGGAACGCGGCGAGGACGGCCGCCCCGGCCGCGCAGACCCCCGCTCCGAGAAAGACGGTGCGCAGCTCGGTGACGATCGCGCCCGTCACCTCCGTCTCGTATGCCGGGCAGTTGAGCGGTGTTCCGGGGCAGAGCGCCTCCGGGGTCGGCAGGGTCGCGGTCGTCGTGTAGAAGACGTGCAGGCTGATGGCGGTGAGGATGGAGATGCCCACGAGCATCCCGATCATGCGCGCCACGACGACCAGCGCCGAGGCCAGTCCGTGCATCCGCTCGCGAACCGAGACGAGGATCGACGCGTTGACGGGGGCGATCGCGAGCCCGAAGCCGAGCCCGCACAGGAACAGGACCGGATCGCTCGGGTGCAGCCAGCCGGGTCCGAACGGGTCCGCGAGCGTCGTCGCGGTCCAGCGGGTCATCAGCAGGAACGCCGCCGCCGTGAGCGCCATCCCGGCCGCGGCGACGGCGCGATTGCCGGCTCGTTGGGAGAGCCAGCCGCCGAGCACCGCGCCGATCGGCACCCCGACCAGGAGCCGGAGGAGCACGAGCGCCGCGCCGAGCTGGGAGTCGGGAAACGCGGTCGCCCTCGCGAGCACCGGCACGTCGAGGAGCGCCGCCATGAGCGCGGCGCCCACCGCCAGGTTGGTGAGGAGCGCTCCGTAGGCGCCGCTCGACCGCAGCTCACGGGCGGCGAGGAGCGGGTTTGCGGCCCGACGCTCCCTGAGGACGAACGCAGCCGCGGACACGGCACCGAGCGGCAGCAGCCACACCGCTGCGGGCGAGATCGCGCCCGTGGTGGGGTCCTCTGCCGCGAAGCTGATCACGACGGTCGTCAGGGCGAGGCCGAGCAGCACCGCTCCGGGCCAGTCGATCGCCGCGGCGAGCGCCGGCAGCCGTCGCACCGCGATGAGCGGGCGCGTCGTGGTGCGCGACCGCAGTTCCCAGAGGACGAGGAGGAGGGCCGCCGCGGCGGCCGTGATCGCGAGCGGCGTCAGCCACAGGAACCCGCCGATCGCGGAATACGCGACACCGACGGTGTCGCTGTCGGTGAGCGGAGCCGGCGCGGCGATCGCCAGGCACCCTGCCCCGAGCGCGACCACCCCGAGCACGATCGACACCGGGCTGATCAGTGCTCTGGGGCTCTGTGGTGTCGGTGAGGTGCGGCTTCCCCGTCCGGCGACGACCAGCCCGAGCGCGAGCGCTCCCGCGATCGGCACGTTGAGCCAGAAGATCGTCTGCCAGTCGGCGACGGTGAGGATCAGGCCGCCGTACAGCGGTCCCAGCACGCTTCCCAGCTCCTGGACGCCGCCGATCACGCCGAGGGGGAGTCCTCGCCGGTCGGCGGGCCAGAGGTCGGCGACCAGGGCGAGGGTCACCGGCACCAGGCCGCCGCCACCGAGCCCCTGGAGGGCGCGCCCCGCCACCACGGAGCCAAGGTCGTGCGCCGACGCGGTGACGAGCGACCCGGCAGCGAAGACCGCGAGGCAGAGGAGCAGCAGCGGCCGGCGACCGTAGAGGTCGGAGAGCCGGCCCAGCAGCGGCATGACCACTACGTAGCCGAGCAGGAAGCCGCTGACGATCGGCGTCGCAGCCTGCAGCTGATCGATGCCGATTCCGACATCGGCCATGATCGCCGGGAGCGCGAGCACGATCACGTACGTGTCGACGGCCGCGACGAGCACCGAAACCGCCGCGATGCCGAGGATCCAGGTCCGCCGGGTGCTCACCCCGTGGGCGGCGGCGTCACCGACACGTTTTCGCCGTAGTTGGCAAGAATAAGCGTGTAGGTGCTGTCGGTCGTCTTGCTGACGAAGGGACCGGTGAGCACCACGCGGCGAAGCTGGCTCGAGCCGGTGTCGATGCCGAAGGTCGCGGCCACGTTCTTCGACGGGTCCGCGCTGGTGAGCAGCGCCGCCACCGCGGTGCCGGGCAGCGTGCAGCCGATCTCGTGCAGCGCCTCGCCGTTGTACCGGTCGTCGGACTCGACCTGCGGCGACTGACAGCGGAGCAGGAGCGACGACAGGCCGCTGTCGGGGTCGATGAGCTTCGCGGGGTCGGCGAAACCATAATCGCCGGGATTCGCCGCGGTGAAGCCGGAATCAGTCGGCAGCTTCACCGAGAACGTGCCGCCCACCGACACCACGGGAACGCTGACCGCCAGACCGTAGATGGACACCTGGAGTGTTCCGGACATGCTCGCCGGACGCTTCATGTCACCGCTTCCCGCGGTGAGCACCGGACCGGAGCCTGACACGTTCGTGCCGTTGAGCGTGAAGTGAAACGACGGCGTCTGATCGAGGACCTGCTTGGTCCGCTGGAGCAGCGTCGTCGGGTTGACCGCAGGCGAGCCGCAGCCGCTGAGCATCAGCAGCGATACCGTCGTGGCGACGGCGATGCGGCACCAGCGGGTGATGACAAGACCTCCGTGTCGCGGGCGAGTATAGGTCTGCCGATACACTGCCACACGTGACCCGCTCGGAGAACGTCGCGCTGCCCGAGGTGGACGCGGCGCAGTTCTTCGGCGTCGACATCCGCGTCGGCACGGTCGTGAGCTGCGAGGAATTCCCCGAGGCGCGGCGGCCGGCGTACCGGCTGGTCATCGACTTCGGTCCGCTCGGCACGCGGAAATCGTCGGGGCGGCTCACAGATCACTACCGTCCTGAGGAGCTCATCGGCACCAGCGTTGTCGCAGCCGTGAACTTTCCGCCCCGCCAGATCGGTCCGGTTCGGAGCGAGGTCCTGGTGCTCGGTGTCTACGAGAACGGCTCGGACCGGGTGGTGCTCCTCCGTCCCGATCGCCCCTGCGCGCCCGGCGATCGGGTCGGCTGAGGCGCGCGCGATGCAGCGCTCATGAATCCGGCGACGGCGATCGGCGAACCCGGCGCGCGACGCGTCAGCCCGTTCCTGTTTCTTCTGGCGATCATCGGCTTCTTCCTCGTGTTCACCGGCGTGTCCTGCAACACCGATGCCACCAAGTCGGCGCTGCACGCACTCGGCGGATCGGCGGGCATCACCTCCTCGCAGAGCGCGGCCCTCGACTCGTGCCTCGACTCGCTCAACGGGGTGAACTTCGTGACGTACGACGGCTGGGCGCTGGTGTTCGGCAAGGACCCGACGGTCGGGTCGCTGCCGGCTTCGTGCGCTGTGAACACGGGTCCGGTCACGCGCGCCGACGCCGCGCAGGCGAACGTCGGACCGCAGCTGCTCGCGATCCTCGGCCTCGTCTGCGCAGGACTGGCGATGCTCACCGGGCTCATCGCGCTCCTCGGTTTCGTCCGTGGGCGGAGCCGCGCGATGGTCGCGGTGATCTTCGGTACGGGCAGCGGCGTGCTGCTCGTCCTCAACGAGCTGCATGTGCACGACATCGTGCTCAGCAAGATCGCCGCGAGCGCCGGGTCGAGCGTGCCGGGTTTCAGCCCGAGCGCGTACTTCAACGTGAATCCGGGCATCGGCCTGCTGGTCGTGCTCGTGATCCTCGCGGTCGCTGTGCTCTACAACCTCATCGCGCTCATCGTCGGCCCGGGCCCCGTCGCAGTGGCGCCGGCGCTCCCGGAACCGCAACCACCACCGCCCCCACCGCCGTCGCCGTGATCCGGCGCGCGTCGGCTCGAACTCAGCTGGTGCCGCCGAGGAACGGGATGCCGTAGGTCTCGGGCTGCGCGCCGACCGAGCTCGCCCACACGTCCGCGATCGAGTCGGCGGTCCATCCACCCTCGCGAAAGGCCACGGAGACCTCCTTGGGGTGGGCCCAGAGCGACAGCTTGTCGCCACCGAGGCCGATGCACTGCCCGGTGATCCCCGCGGCCGCGTCGGAGCTGAGGAACACGAGGAGCGGGGCCACGTCCTCGGCGGTGCCCATCCCCATCTGCTGGCGCACCGCGGCGGGCAGCGGCTGGCCCTGCTCGGCGGCCTCGACGAGCGGCGCCATCCCGGGGATGGTCGAGATCATCCGCGTGATCGCGTTGGGAACGATGGCGTTGACCGTGATGCTGTGCTTGGCGCACTCCATCGCCCAGGTGCGGGCGAACGCGGCGATCCCCGCCTTGGCCGCCGAATAGTTGGTCTGTCCGAAGTTGCCGCGCTGACCGGCGATCGACGAGACCACGACGATCCTTCCGCCCGATCCCTGCTCGCGCATCCGGCGCACCGCCGCCCTGGCGCACGTGAAGGTGCCGCGGAGATGCGTCGCGATCACCGCGTCGAAGTCCTCGTCGGTCATGTTCCACAGCACGCGATCACGAAGGATCCCCGCGTTCGTGCACATGATGTCGAGGTGCCCGAAGGCCTCGACCGCTCGGGCCACGAGCTGGTCTGCCGCCTCGGCGGATCCGACGGCGCACACCTCCGCGACGGCCGTGCCCCCGGCTCCGGTGATCTCGCCGGCCGTCGTCTGAGCGACGTCCGGATCGACATCGTTGACCACGACGGCGCAGCCCGCCGCCGCAAGTGCCCGCGCGTATGCGCGGCCGATCCCGCGCCCGCTTCCCGTGACGATCGCAACCTTCTTCTCGAGATTCATGCAGCGGACACTACGCGAACTCGATCTCGACGTGCTCGCCGCGAAGCTCGTAGCCGGCCTGGCGGTAGATCGAGTTCGAGACAGGATTGTCTGCATCAGTGAACAGCATGGATTGGTGCACGTCCGGCCGCGCCATCTCGGCGGCCGTCACCTCGTAGGTGAGGCGTCTGCCGTATCCGCGATTGCGGTGCTCGGGTGGCGTGTACACGGGTCCGACCCGCAGCACGCCGGCCGCGACGCGGTGTCCGACGAGGCAGACCGTCATGCCACCGTCGATCCAGAGATCGGCGTGTCCTGCGGCGACCATCCGCTCCGCGATGGACGCGGGTCCGGCGACGATGGCGACCTCGGTGGCGAAGGCGAGCAACCACTCCGCGATCAGCGCGACGTCGGCCGCTGTGGCGGACCGCCGGCTTCCGGGCGGCGACGGCACGTCGACGAGCTCACGGAGCTCGTGGAGCAGCATGATCCGCTCTCGCTCGACGGTGTCACCGCCGGCGCCCGTCCACGCCGCGGCGACGGCGCGCGCTGCGCCGACCGGCCCGTTGACGCCCGGCGGGCGGATGCCGAGCGAGGCGGCGCGTTCGAGCATCGCTGCGGCGAGTCCCGGCGCCGCCGCGTCCGGCATCGACGACACGAGCAACGGAAACGGGGGGGTCCAGCTCGCGGCGCCGACGACCCCACCGGAATCGGTGATCCACCAGAAGCTCGCGGGTGAGGCGTATGCCGCGGGCGCATCGCGCACCGAGTCGACGACGCTGAGCAGCACGTTGCGTTCGCAGGGCTCCGCCTCGAGAAACGTCCGCACCGCGGCTGCGTACTCATCGACGTCGCCGGTGCTGTGGAGGTGCATGGCGCCCCGATTGTGCACGGCTCAGAGCGTGAGGCGTCCACCGGTTGCGAGCTGCACGACCACGTACGCGAGCCAGGGCACGAACGCGAGCATCAGCAGGACTCCACGCGCGCGGCCGCGCCACAGCAGGACGAGCAGGAAGACGGCGGTCGCGACCGTCAGCGTCGCGCTGATATACCCGGCCGACCCCGGATGCCAGGTGGTGAACATGATGCCGATGCTCGCGAGCACGCACGACTGAAAGGCAGCCGAGCCGGCGACGTTGCCGAACGCGAGCATGTCGTCGTCGGTGCGCACCCACAGCACGCTGTTCAGCGTCTCGGGCAGCTCCGTCGCGATGGGCACGATCACGAGCGCGAGGACGAGAGCCGGCACTTGCAGGGCGGACGCGGTCTGATCGAGCGCACTGACGAAGAGCTGCGAGCCGAAGATGAGGAGCGCGATGGCGATGGCGAGCTGGAGCGTGACCAGCATCGGATGCGGCGAACCGGGCCGCCAGCGGACGATGTGCAGCGGCTCGGGCATGGTGTCGGCGTGACCGCTGCCGCGGAGCGTCGCCACCACGTAGACGGCATAGGTCGCGACCAGCGCGATGCCGACGGCGATGCGCGCTCCCGACGGCAGCAGGCTCGCCAGCACGGCCACGGAGAAGGCGCCGAGGAACACGCCGAGGTCGCGTCGCGCCTGGCTCGGATCGATGACGAGGCGCCCGTGGCGGCCGCGCCGGGTCAGCACCGCGATGCCAGTCGCGCCCGCGCCGATGCCGAGGAGGAGAAACGGCGATCCGAGCACCGCGCCAGTGGCGACCGAGTTCGCGTCCGGCGAGCGCGTCGCGAGGGCGACGATCGGCACCACGGTCTCGGGCAGTGACGTCCCCAGGGCTGCGAGGAGGCTGCCGGTCGCACCGGTCCCGAGATTGAGGTGGTAGCCGGCCCACTCGATCGCGTTGGTGAAGAGTTCCGCCGCGACCACGACGAGGAGCAGGCTCGCGATGAACAGCAGGGCGGTGGTCATCGTCGCCGGAGGAGCCGGTCCACCGGTGCGTTGAGCCAGGCGGTGGCGAACCCGAGCACGTGCCGGATGGTGACCGGTTGGACCCGGTGGACCGGGGGTGCGCCCGCAGCCGCGGCCACGGCGTCCAGGGCTCGCTCCCGGATCCAGGGGAAGACGGTGCGCGGCAATCGCTCGGGGGCGGCCATGCGCATCGACCATGCCTCGAGGCTGCGGTGGGGGGCGCCGCCGACCACCTCCCCGAGGAAGACGACATCGCCGGCGGACCGGAGGCCGCGCCAGGAGTACACGCCGACCGTGCCGACGACCCGCACCTGGTAGCCGGTCTCCTCGAGGGTTTCGCGGGTCGCGGTCGCGGCGGGGTCCTCCCCCGGCTCGCAGTGACCGCCGGGAAGCTCCCAGCCTGGCGGCCACGGCCGGAACTGGACCAGCACGCGACCGCGCTGGACGATCGCCATCTGGGCGCCCTCGACCCTCCATGTCACGCCGTCGATCAGGACGGAGTTCACTGGAACAGCGTGAAGAAGTTGGGCAGCCCGAGGAAGATCGGGCTCACACCGGGAACGACGAGATGCTCGAAGGTGAGCGTCGATGCGCCGACCGTCACTGCCGAGAAGGGGTCGACGCTCCCGCCGCTCAGCTGCGGCGGCAGGAGCGCCGCGAGCGCCACCAGCGCGTACAGCGCGTAGCGGTACTGCTCGGCATAGAGGAAGGCTCGCGGAACGCGTCCGAACAGCAGGCTGCGAAGCACCGCGTAGCCGTCGAGGCCGGGCAGTGGCACCGCGTTGAAGATGAACAGGGCGATGTTGACGAGAAATCCCTGGAGCAGGACGCCGAAGATCACCCCCTGCAGGGTGAACTGGGCGAGGATGTCGAAGCCGCCGGCGTCGAATCCCGCGCCGAGCAGCTGGACGCGAAGCGCCAGCGCGAAGATCGCCGCGACCACGAGATGCGCGAGCGGACCCACGGCGGCGACGGCCGCGCGCCGTCGCGGGTCACGCAGGAACATCGGATCGAGCGCGACCGGACGGCCCCAGCCGACACCGGCGATGAGCATCGCGGCACAGCCGAACGCGTCGATGTTGCGGCGCGGGTCGAGCGTCATCCGCCCGTCCCGGCGCGGTGTGGGATCGCCGCAGCGCAGCGCGATGGCGCCGTGGCTCAGCTCATGGATCACCGATCCGATCACGAACCCTGGCAACGTGTAGAGGACGATCGCCAGGTAGGTTCCGGGACCCGTCACCCGGCGCGGCTACTCGAGCTCGACGCGTGCGGGCCGCCGCGACCGCCGGGTTCGGCTCCGCGTCCGCTTGCCACCCGCGGTTTCGGGTTCGCCCTCGACCGGCTCGTCCTCGGCGCTCCGCGCGTGATGTTCGATCGTGGCGGCGAGCGCGAGCAGCAGCTCGCGCTGCGCGATGAGCAGGTGACGCTGCGCCTCCGGCGGCACCAGCTCGTTGAGTGACGTGCCGAGCAGCTTCGCGGCGTCGTCGACAAGGCGCGCAGGGCAGGCGCGACACGCCTCGCTCACGGCTTGGTGTCGGAGAAGGTCACCGAGAGCATCCCCTCCTCGAGACGTCCGCGCGTGACGTGCTTGCCGTTAAGCACACGGGGCAGCGTGATCTCTCGCTTGTACGGGCCGACGCTGATGAACAGGTCGCCCTCGCGGTGCTTGATGTCGACGTCCTCCTTGCCGATGAACGGGAGGTGCAGCTGCAGCTCGTAGGTGTTGCCGAGCTTGCGGATCCGCTGCGGGACGGAGTGGTAGAAGATCTTCGACGGGTCCTCGTCGCCGTAGATCGACTCCGCCATCTCGGCGAGCGCGTCGAGGCCGACGATCTCGTGGTCGAAGAGCTTCGTCTGCAACGTCGGAATCGGCGAGAACGCGTTGTCGACCATCAGCGCATATCGCTGCTGCGCCTCGCGCCACGAGTCGAAATAGGTGTCGGTGACCTCGGGTGGCAGCACCCGGTTCACCACGATGAGGTCGGTGAGGTAGTCGTAGAGGCTGAGGTAGGTGAAGGCGCGCTGCGCCTCCTTGACCACCATCTTCTCGAGGTTGAGGACGATGCGCGTGGTGCAGACCTTCGGGTCGCCGAGGATCTTCTTCATCCCCTCGAGGTCGAGCAGCAGATCCTTGACGTTGGTGAAGATGTCGTCGCTCGGCAGCGGGATGCTGATGAACGGCTGCATCACCGGGCGCGCCACCTTGGTCATCATCCGGTGGATCGGGAAGATGCGGTTCAGGTACCACTTCGCGACGTCGGGAAACGCGAGCAGCTGCAACGTCTCACCGGTGGGCGCGCAGTCGACGATGAGCACGTCGAACTTCCCCTCGCGCTTGTGGTGCTTGATCCACATGAGGCTCGCGACCTCCTCCATGCCCGGAGGGGACGCCATCTCCTCGGCGACGATGTCGTCGACGCCCTGCGACGCGAAGAGCGATGTGAGGTAGACATGGATGCGGTCCCAGTGGTCCTCGAGCTCGTGGAGCGCGTTGACCTCCTGTCCCCAGAGGTTCGGCGCGAGCTCGGTGGGATGGTCGCCGATGTCCTGGTCGATGCTGTCGGCGAGGCTGTGCGCCGCGTCGGTGCTGATCACGAGCGTCCGGTAGCCGAGGCTCGCGCATTTCACGGCCGTCGCTGCGGCGACCGTCGTCTTCCCGACCCCTCCCTTGCCGGTGTAGAGGATGACCCGCATCAGCGCGTCTCGGTGATCACGGGTTGATTCGCGTGACCACGAAGGCGGCGATCAGGATGAGCACGATCATCAGCGACGCCATGATCGCGACGCGCCGCAGGTCACGTGGTACGTACGGGACCCGATCGAACGGGATCGCCGCGTCCTCGGATTCGAGTGGCTGGAACAACGCCGCGGCGCTCACCCCGGTCCGGGTCTGAGCCCTGCCCGGACGCGGCGCGGCCGCCGGGTTGATCCGCTGGACGCGGCGCCGGCTCGCATAGTCGACGGTGTCGACGCCCGGGTCCGCGCCGGCGCCGGCGGGCTCGGCGGCGACATCGGCCTCCTCGGCCGGTGTCGAGACGGCGGTCTCCGGCAGCGAGCGCGCAGCGGCGGGCCGCGCGACCTGCGCAGCCGCCGGCGCTGCCGGGCGCGCCGTCGCGCCGGGAGCCGGGGCGCGCCGGACGGCGGCGCGCTGCTTCTGTTTGCGGGTCTTCTTGGCCATGAACTCACCGAAGCGTATCAGGGGGCCGGGGGACCCACTCGACCACCCGGCGCGGGCAACGCGATACGCATGATCAGGAAGGGCAGGCAGCGGGCCTCCGGATGGGGACGGCCACGATGGAGCCGTGGCCGGAGCGGTGGCAGAACCCGGCGCCCGCTGCCCGACGAGCCGAAGATGGAGGGGGTGCAGCCCTACATCTTGTGGCCTGGGCGCAAGGCTAGCACATCATGCGGTGGTGTTCAATCACCGGTCGAGGTAGGGCGCGAACCCGGTCGCGAGCGCCTCGGCCAGCTCGTCCCAGGTCACCGGACGGCCCGTGATCTCTCGCACGCTCGCCCCGGGGACGGAGGCCGGCTCGCCCGAGTTGAGATACCGCGCGGCGCGCGGCGGCTCGAGCAGGACCGATCCGTGCTGGAGCAGCGCGCCGCCGCGCCGCGCCTGCGCGCTCCCGACGAGCTTCCGTCCCCGTGCGTCGAGCAGCTCATGGGCGGCGGGGCGGGCAAAGCAGTCCGCCACCGCAGCGCCTTCGCGGGCGTCGCGCCGGAGGTCGGCGGGCAGCGCCCGGGGCGCGGTGACCACGCCGAGCAGCGCGAGCCCGGCGGCGATGGCTTCGTGGATCCGCGCGCACGACTCGAGCACCCGTCCCCCGAAGACGGGATCGCTCGCGCGGCAGACCACGCAGTAGGTGACCTCCGCGTCGTGGAGCACCGCCCGGCCGCCGCTCGGGCGGCGGACGACGTCGACGCCGTCGCGGGCGCACGCCTCGAGGTTCACATCGCCGAGCGGCTGCATGCGTCCGAGGCTCAGACACGGCGGACGGAATCCGTAGAGACGCACCGCACCGGTGATCGCCCCGTGCGCGCACTCGTCGAGCAGCGCCACATCGCGGCGCATGTTCTCCTCCCCCGGGGCCGGCGCATCGATGAAGAGCATGAGCCGGGATCGGGCGGCGACGGGAGTGACCTCAGACATTGAACCGCACGTGGATGACGTCGCCGTCGTGCATCACGTAGTCACGTCCCTCGAGCCGTTGCCTGCCACGCTCGCGCACCACCGCATAGGAACCGGCTTCGAGCAGCTCCTCGGCACCGGTGACCTCCGCACGGATGAAACCGCGTGCGAGGTCGGTGTGGATGCTCGCCGCCGCATCGAGCGCCGTCTCACCCTCACGCAGCGTCCACGCGCGCACCTCCGTGTCTCCGGCGGTGAAGAACGTGATGAGCTGCAGCAGCCGGTATGCGGTACGAGCGACGCGGTGCAGCCCCGGCTCCTCGAGTCCGAGGTCGCGGAGGAAGGCGATGCGATCACCGGGATCCAGCTCGGCGAGCTCGTTCTCGATGCGCGCCGACACCGCGATGGCGTCGCCACCCGCCTGTTCCGCGCGCTCGACGATGGCGGGAGCGACCGGCTTCGACGCCGACTGCTCGTCCACGTTGACGATCACCACGAGCGGTTTGCCGGTGAGCAGCCAGAGCTCACGCAGCGCGATCCGTTCCTCGGCGCTCAGTGACATGGTGCGCACAGGCCTTCCCTGGTCGAGGTGAGCCTGCACGCGCTGCAGCAGCGCGATCAGTTCCGGCTCCTTGTCCTTCTGCAGGCGTGAGGTGCGCTCCGTGCGCTCGAGCCTGCGGGTGATCGTGTCGAGGTCGGCGAGCTGGAGCTCGAGCTCGAGCACGTCGATGTCGCGCACCGGGTCGACGCCGCCTTCGACGTGCGTGACGTCGGGGTCCTCGAAGGCGCGCACGACGAGCGCCGTCGCGTCTGCTTCGCGGATGTGTCCGAGGAACCGGTTGCCGAGCCCCTCGCCTCGGCTTGCGCCCCGCACGAGGCCTGCGATGTCGGTGAACGTGACCGTCGCGGGGATCACCTTGGGTGGCTGGAACAGCGCAGCGAGACGGTCGAGGCGGTCGTCGGGAACCGGCACCACGCCGGTGTTGGGCTCGATGGTCGTGAACGGGTAGTTGCCGACCGCGGCGCCCGCCTGGGTCATCGCGTTGAAGAGCGTGGACTTCCCGGCGTTCGGCAGCCCCACGATGCCGACATTGAGGCTCAAATCCTTTCCAGCTCGAACGCGGTGTGCAGGGCACGGACCGCGTCGCGGACCCGCGGGCGGTCGATGATGCAGGTCACGTGGATCTCGCCGGTCGCGATCATCTGGATGTTGATGCCCTTCTCGGCGAGCGCTCGGAAGATCTTCGCGTAGATACCGGGCGCGCCCTTGAGCCCGCTGCCGATCACGCTGACCTTGGCGATGCCCGCGGTCGCGAGATAGCCCTGGGCGTGCACGCTGCGGGCCACGCCGGCGAGCATGCGGCGCGCCCGCGGCAGGTTCGACTCAGCGATGGTGAAGCTGACGTCGGTCGTCCCGTCGTGGGAGACGTTCTGCAGGACGAT
>Ga0335078_10003646_pt1 | contig 22923 bp, 16 predicted proteins | sample Lox_Sample_32_FD_206711 | JGI IMG/M metagenome (GOLD analysis project Ga0335078, IMG submission 206711) | Soil microbial communities from Loxahatchee National Wildlife Refuge, Florida, United States - Lox_Sample_3.2 | ecosystem: Environmental > Terrestrial > Soil > Wetlands | place: USA... | reverse complement strand
CCGGCTCGGCGGCCACCGCCATGCGGGCGCACCTCACCGCCGACGGCGACGGCTGGCGCCTCGACGCCTACAAGAACTACGTGACCGGCGGCCACCGGGCCGTGGCCTGCCTGGTGTGGTGCCGGTTCCCGGGCAGCGAGGCCGGCACGGGCAAGGGCATCGGGGCCGTGGTCGTGGACCTGGCCGCCGACGGCGTGAGCGTGGCCGGCACCCACCGCAAGATGGGCCTGCGGGGCTGCACGGAGGCCGAGCTCGCCTTCGACGGCGTGCGCATCGAGCCCGGCGACGTGCTCGTGCCCGGCGACCCCGCCGACAACAGCGGGCTCAAGACCCTGCTGGCCCACATCAACCACGAGCGCTGCGGCAACGCGGCCATGTGCCTGGGGGCCGCCCAGGGCGCCCTCGAGTACGCCATGGGGTACATGCTCGAGCGCAAGGCGGGCACGAAGAAGCTGTCGGAGCTCCAGGGCCTGCAGTGGAAGATCGCCGACATGGGCGTCGCCCTCGAGGGGGCGCGCCTGCTGCTGCAGCGGGCCCTGGTGCTGGCCGGGCCCCACGGCACCCCGCCGCCGCTCGAGTCGGCCATGGCCAAGATCGCCTGCAACCTGACGGCCAAGCAGGTGTGCGACGAGGCCATCCAGCTCCTCGGCGGCTATGGCTACAGCCGCGAGTACCCCGTGGAGCGGGCCTACCGCGACGTGCGCGGCCTGTGCATCGGAGCCGGTACCGTCGAGATCCAGCGCAATTTCGTGGGGACGGCCCTCCTCGGCGGCAAGGTGCCCAAGGGTCCGGGATGGAAGGCGGTCCAGTCATGAAGCCGGTGCTCGTGCTGGGGGTCGGCAGCGCCGCCCCCTCCCTGCGCCTGTCGGCGTCCGAGGTGGGCACGGCCTGGGGCGGCGGGGGCGGGCGCGCCGCCGTGGCGGTGTGCGACGCCGACGAGGACACCCTCACTCTGGCCTGGCGCGCTGCGGTCGGTGCCCTGGGCGCAGCCGGCGTCGACGCCGGGGCCGTCGGGGGTCTGTGGTGGGGCACCACCCGGCCGCCGTTCGCCGAGGGCCCGAGCCACGCCTTCCTGGCCGCCGCCCTGGGGTGCGGCCCGGGGACCGAAGGCGCCCTCACCAGCGGGTCGCCCCACGCCGGCATGGAGGCCCTGGCCGCCGCCTGGGACGCCGTGGCCGCCGGGCACGTCGAAACCGCCCTGGTGGTGGCGTCCGACGCCGTGGTCCCGGGCCTCGGCACGGCTGCCGAGTCGAGCACGGGCGCGGGGGCGGCCGCCCTCGTGCTGCGGGCCCCGGCCGACGCCGGCAACGGCACCGCCGGGGCGGCCCGCCTGAGCGGGCGCGTCACCCGCAGCCTGCCCGTCCTCGACCGCTACCGGCCCGACGCCGGGGCGGCCACCGAGGACGTCTACGACGGCCGGCTGTTCCGCGAGGAGGTCTACCTGCCCCTGCTGGCCGAGGCGGCCCAGGCGGTGGCGGCCGGGGGCCCGGCCGTGACGGCCTGGGCGGCGTCGGATCCCGACGGCAGGCTGGCCGGCGCGTTGGCGCGGCGCCTGGGAGCCCCGCTGGCCTCGGCTCCGGTCCAGGCCGCCCTGGGCGACACGGGGGCGGCCTCCCCGCTGCTCGGGCTCATCGAGGCGCTGGCCGGGGGCGACACCGCCGGCGCCAACGGCACCGGGGCCCGCCTGGTGGGCGCCGTCGGCTACGGCGGGGGGCGGGCCAGCGCCGTGACGGTGGAGGTCTCGCGGCCCGTGCCCGGGGCCCGACCCGTGGCCGACCTCGGCCCGGGGAGGGCGGCGGGCTACGTCGAGGTGCTGCGGGCCCGGGGGCAGCTCGAGCCCCTCGCCGAGCCCATCCCCATGGGCGTGCCCCCCGGCGGGGCCGCCTTCGTGCGGGGCAACGTGGAGATGCTGGCCCTGCTCGGGGCGCGCTGCGGGGCGTGCGGCACCATCTCCACCCCGCCCTCCATCCACCCCACGTGCACGGGGTGCGGGGGGTCCCAGCTCGAGGTGGTCCCCCTGGCCCGCACCGGGCGGGTGCAGACCTTCGTCGTCAACCAGACCATGCCACCGCCCTTCCAGGCGCCGCTGCCGCTCGTGGTGGTGGACCTCGACGACGGCGCCCGCCTCATGGTGCAGGGATCGCCCGTCGACGCCGCCGAGCTGGCCGTGGGCGACGAGGTGGCGCTGTCGCTGTACCGCTACGCCCTGGAGCGGGGCGTGCCGGTCTACGGGTACAAGGCACTGCGCACCGGCCGTACCGGCGACGCCGGCGGCGGGCGCAGCGCGGAGGAGGTGGCACGATGAGCTGGAACAAGGTGGCCGTGGTGGGAGCCGGGCTCATCAAGTTCGGCGAGCTGTTCGAGCAGAGCTACGAGCAGATGGCGGCGGGCGCCTTCGGCGCCGTCCTGGGCGCCGTGGACAAGGGCATCGACCGCACCGCCATCGACGCCGTCATCGTCGCCACCCAGCGGGGCTCGCTGTGGGGCCAGGAGGGCATCGGCGGCAACACCGTGCCCACCGCCATCGGCCTGGCCGGGGTGCCCTGCACCCGTGTCGAGAACGCCTGCCCGTCGGGCTCCGACGCCTTCCGCATCGGCGCCATGGTCGTGGCCAGCGGGGTCCACGACGTGGTGCTCGTCATCGGCGTGGAGAAGATGCGCGACAAGTCCACCCAGGAGGGGCTCCTGGCGCGCGCCGCCGCCGGCCACCCCCTCTACAACCGGGGCGAGACCGCCCCTGTCCTGTTCGCGCCCTTCGCCACCCGCCACATGCACGAGTTCGGCACCACGCCCGAGATGCTGGCCTCGGTGGCGGTCAAGAACCACCACAACGGGTGCCTCGACCCCTACGCCCACTTCCAGAACGAGATCACCGTCGAGCAGGTGCTGTCGTCGCCGGCGGTGTGCAGCCCGCTGCGCCTGCTCGACTGCTGCCCCCAGACCGACGGGGCGGCCGCCGTGGTCCTCACCACCGCCGAGCGTGCCCACGAGTTCACCGACAAGCCCGTGTACGTGGCCGGCTTCGGGGTGGCCACCGACCACCCCTACCTCCACGAGAAGTCCACCTACGTGGGCCTGCCCGCCACCACTCTGGCCGCCGACCGGGCCTTCGCCATGGCCGGCGTGGGCGCCCCCGACATGGACATGGCCGAGGTGCACGACTGCTTCACCATCACCGAGATCCTCGACATCGAGGACCTGGGCTTCGTGGAGAAGGGCAAGGGCGGGCCGGCCTCGCTCGAGGGGGAGACCGCCCTCGACGGCCGCATCCCGGTGAACCCCTCGGGGGGCCTCCTGGCCAAGGGCCATCCCATCGGCGCCACCGGCATCGCCCAGCTCACCGAGTGCTGGTGGCAGCTGCGCGAGGAGGCCGAGGGGCGCCAGGTGGCCGTGCGCAACGGCTTCGCCCTCCAGCACAACGTGGGGGGCCGGGGCTCGGGTGTGTCGGTGGTGAACATCCTCACCCGCAACCCCTGACGCCGTCGCCGGGCGGGTGCGGGCTCAGTCGCCCTTGGCGCCGAGGAGGGGGTGGGCGGGCATGCCCACGGGCTGGAGGTGCTGGCCCAGCACGTCGTGGAAGTGGTCGGCCACCTGCGACGGCGTCCAGCCGCCCTCGCGCCACATGGCCGCCACCTGCCGGGGGGTCTGGAAGATGGTGTAGGCGTAGCCGGTGCGGCCCAGGACCTGGCCGTTCACGTAGCTCGCCTGCTCCGAGGCCAGGAAGGCCACCAGCGGCGCGTTGAGCGCCGGGTCCTGGTCGGGCGGGGCGTCGGCCCCGCCGAAGAGGTTCTCGGTCATGCGGGTGAGCCCGGCCGGGGCCACGGCGTTGACCGTGATGCCGTAGCGGCCGAGCTCGAGGGCCCACACGAAGGTCATGCCCATGATGGCGGCCTTGGCGGCGCCGTAGTTGCTCTGGCCGAAGTTGCCCCGCAGGCCCGCCGACGAGGTGATGTTCACGATGCGCCCGTAGCCGGCCTCGCGCATGTGGGGGGCGGCGTGCCGGGTGCAGTTGAAGGTGCCCTTCTGGTGCACCGCCACCACGGCGTCGTAGTCGTCGGAGGTCATCTTGACCAGCGTGCGGTCGCGCACGATGCCGGCGTTGTTGACGAGGATGTCGATGGAGCCGAAGGTCTCGACGGCCTGGGCCACGATGCGCCCCGCCCCCTCGAAGTCCGACACCGAATCGCCGTTGGCCACCGCCTTGCCGCCGGCCTGCTCGATGAGCGCCACCGTCTCGCCCGCCGGGCCCCGGGCCGTGCCCGTGCCGTCGAGCGTGGTTCCCAGGTCGTTCACCACCACGTTGGCGCCCTCGGCCGCCAGGCAGCAGGCGATGGCGCGTCCGATGCCACCGCCGGCGCCGGTGACCACCGCCACTCTTCCGTCGAGCAGTCCCATGGGTGTCGTCGTCGTCCCTTCGCTGCGGTTCAGGCCGGTCCCGGGGTGGTGGGGCGCACCACCCACAGATCGGCGGGGTCGGGCCGGGCCGGAGGACCCGGTGGGGCACTGGCGGGAGCGTGCACGGGGGCCGGGTGGGCGGGCTGGGCCCTCCCTCCCACGGCGCCGTTGGTCCCGGCGGCCTGCCCGGCGGCTGGCTCGACCGGCCGCGCCGGCGACGGCGCGCCCTGGAGGGGCCCGGTGGGCGGGAAGAGGGGTGCGGACCGGCCAACCACCGGCGGGGAGAGCGTGGGGCGGGGCCGGGGGGCGGGCGGCGGTGCCCACCGGCCGGGCTCGGGGGAGAGGGCGGCGCCCGTGGCCGGCGGGGCAGATGGCGGCGGCGGGGCAGGGGGTGCCGGAGGATGGGGCACCGGTGGTGGCGCCGGGGCGGTGGCCGCCGGCGGTGCGACGCCGGGCGCCGTGGGCGGGGCCCACACCGGCGGGGAGGGCGCGGTGGCCGCCCCGGGCACGGGGCCCGGTCCCGGGACGACCGGTGCCGGAGGAGCGGGGGCGGCGGCCGGGGCCGGCGCGGGCGCCGGCGACTCCGCCACCGCCGGCGGGGGCGCGGGCAGGGGTGCGGTGAGGTGCAGGGCGCCACCCGCGCCGTTGGTGCCCGACCCGTTGGCGGCGTGGCCGCTCAGCATCTGGGCCTCGAGGACGGGCTTGGCTTCGGCGGCCGGGCCCTCCCAGGCCACCGAGCCCTTGACCAGGAGCACGGCGCTGTCGGCGATGGCGAGCGCCCGGTCCACCTGCTGCTCGACCACGAGCAGGGCACAACCCTGGCGGTGGATGGCGACGAGGCCGTCGTAGACCTGGTCGACGATGACCGGGGCCAGACCGAGCGACAGCTCGTCGACCACCAGCAGCTTGGGCGCCACGGCCAGCACCTTGGCCAGCGACAGGATGCGCTGCTGACCGCCGGAGAGGGTGCCCCCCAGCTGGCGGCGGCGCTCGGCCAGCACAGGAAAGGCGTCGTAGGCGCGGCCCAGGGCCTCGGCCACCCCGCGCCGGCCCACGCGCTTGAGGAACGACACGGTGAGGTTCTCCTCCACCGTGAGCGAGGAGAACACCGCCCGGCCCTCGGGGACGTGGGTCACGCCGAGCTGGGCGATGCGATGGGCCGACAGCCTGGTCACGTCTTTGCCCGCCACCCGGATGCTCCCGCCGCTGGCGGGGACCAGGCCGGTCGCCACCCGGGCCAGGGTCGACTTGCCGGCTCCGTTGGATCCCACCAGGGCCACGATGCCGTTCGCCGGCACGGTGAGCGACACCCCGAACAGCGCCCGGTACGAGCTGTAGGCGGCCGAGACCTCGCGCAGCTCGAGGATGGGGGGCGCCTCCTCGGTGAGGGTGCCGGCGCCGGCGGTCTCGAGGGCGGTCATGCCGAGCGCCCCAGGTAGGCGCGCCGCACCTCGGGGTCGGCGACCACGTCGGCGAAGGGACCCTCGGCGATGATCTCGCCCAGGTTGAGCGCCACCACCCGGTCCACGGCGGTGGCCACCATGGTCATGTCGTGTTCGACGAGGAGCACCGTCATCCCCTCCTCGCGCTGGGCGGCGCGCAGCACCGAGGCGAGCGCAGCCGTTTCGTTGACGTCGAGACCCGAGGAGGGCTCGTCGGCCATGAGCAGCCGGGGCTTGCCGGCCAGCGCCCGGCCCAGCTCGACGAGGCGGCAATGGCCCAGGCTCAGGGCCGCCACCGGCACCTCGGCCAGATCGGTCAGCCCCACCAGGGCCAGCACGCGCTCGACGTGCTCGAGCTCCTCGGGGCGGGGCTTGCCCTTGTTGAGCAGGTCCTTCCACAGGGCGCCGTCGCCGCGACGAGCGCGCTCGGCCACGATGAGGTGGTCGCGCACCGTCATCTCCGGGAAGACCTCGACGCGCTGGAAGGTGCGCCGGATGCCGAGCCGGGCTCGCTGGTGGGCGGGCAGGTGCTCGATGGACTGGCCGTCGAAGGTCACCGTGCCCGACGACGGGCGCAGCTGGCCGCACAGGCAGTTGAACAGCGTGGTCTTGCCCGCCCCGTTGGGCCCCACCAGCCCCACCGCCTCGCCGGGTGCCACCGACAACGAGACGTCCTTGAGGGCGGCGACGCCGCCGAAGCTGATGGAGATGCCCCTGGCCTCGAGCAGGCACGGCGCCTCCGGGGGCGCCTCCGGGAACGCGGAGGGGGCGGCCAGGGAACCGGCGACCTCAGACACCGACGCCCTCGCCCGTCGATACCGCCGCCGCCGGGCTGAGCTCCATGGCGGTCCCGTCCACCCCGGTCAGCCCCACCGCAGGGGTCGCCGTGGCCTTGCCCCGGCGCTGGTCGTAAGCGGCGAAGAGCCGGTTCACCCGCCGCATCCACCGGGTCTTCTGGTACTCGAGGATGCCCTCGGGATGGGCGGCGAAGGTCACCGAGCCGAAGGCGAACAGCACCGGCTGCAGGCCCTGGAAGCGCGACGGGAGGTAGGTCAGGGCGAAGAGGCCGAGCGCGTAGCCCATGCCCGCCTGCACCGCCCCCTCCACCGTGCGCGGCCCCAGGGTGATGACCGCCACCAGGAACACGAGCGAGTACTCGTAGGGGAAGGTCTGCTGCGACACCGAGTTGACCGTCGAGGCGTAGAGGGCACCGCCGAAGCCGGCGATGCCCGCCGACATGGCGAACACCGTGAGGCGCACCGTGCGCAGGCTGATGCCGAGGCTGGCCGCCGCCGTCGGGCTCCCCCGCATGGCGGCCAGGTAGCGCCCCACCGTTCCCCTCTGCACCAGCAGGACGAGGACCATGCACACGGCGAGCAGGACGACGAGCAGGAACAGAAAGGCGCGGTCGGAGCCGAAGTTGACGCTGCCCACGACGGGACGGGGCACGGTGACGCCGGTGAGCCCGCCGCCCGACCACGAGTACTGGAACAGCAGCTGATCGCAGAACAGGGCGAAGGCCAGGGTGACCAGAGCGAGGAGCAGGCCCGACACGCGGATGGCGATGATGGCCACCACCGTGCCCACGACCGCCGCCAGCAGGCCGCCCACCACGGCGCCCAGCAGGACCGACAGGCCCAGGTGGCTGGCGAGCTGGCCGGCGGTGAACGCCCCCACGCCGGCGAAGCTGGCCTGGCACAGCGAGATCTGTCCGCTCATGCCGGTCATGAGGGTGAACGACAGGAACAGCACCGACAGCGCCAAACCCTCGTCGAAGGTGGTGACCCACACACCGGGCACCCAGGTGGCGCTCGAGGCCAGGAAGACCACCACCAGGAGCCAGAAGCCGATGCGGGTGGGCCGTTCCAGGCGGCGGTCGCGCACGGCGATGGCCGGCGGTGCCAGGGGGGGGTCGCACGAGGCCAGCGGGTCGCTGCTCAGGTCGAGCGTGCGCAGGCCGGGGTTGAACAGCAGCGTCCCCACCAGCACGACGAAGGGGAAGGCCTGCACCACCGCCGACGACAGCACGCCTCCCGACGGCAGGTAGCCCTTGATGAGGTTCTCCACCACGCCCAGGCCGACCGCCGAGCCCAGCGCCAGGCCCAGGGACCGGCAGCTGGCGATGGCCGCCGCCGTGAGCCCGGCCACCAGCAGCGTGGTGAACTGCAGCGGGTTGGTGGGCAGCAGCTCGGCCTGCAACGGCAGGAGGAGCACGCCGGCCAGGCCGGCCAGGGCGCTCGACAGCGCCCAGGCGCCGGCGGCCACGCTCGGGGCGTTGATCCCCTCGAGCTGCGACATGCGCCGGCTCTCCACCACGGCCCGCATCTGGAGGCCGATGCTCGTCCAGCGGAACACGGCCATCGTCGCCGCCACCACCACCACGGTGATCACCGTGGTGGAGATCTCCGCCCCGTTGACCGGGGTCGAGAAGAGGTGGAAGTACACGTGGTTGATGTTCAGCCACAGGTTGGGCGGGTTCAGGCGCGGCGCCGTGCCGAAGAGGATGGGGATGGTGAAGGGGATGGCGATGAGCACCCCCACCGAGGACACCAGCTTGGCCGTGGTCGAGGCCGTGGGGATGTGGCGGTAGAGGTAGCGGTCCAGGGCCAGGCCCAGCGCGGGCGAGATCACCAGCACCGAGATGACGAAGGCCAGCCACACGGGCAGGCCCTCGCTGCGCACCAGCAGGTCGAAGATGAAGGCGGCCAGGAAGGCCTGGGACCCGAAGGCCAGGTTGAAGACCCCCGTGGCCCGGTAGGTGAGGACCAGGCCCACGGCCATGAGGGCGAAGTCGCACCCGTAGGGGATGCCCGGGATGCCGTAGCTCAGGAACGTGCTCACGGTTCCCCCCGATCCGCGCCCACCGTCCCGCCTACCCCGAGGTCGAGGTGGGGCCGGGGGTGCCCGTCGGCGGTGGGACGGGGGTGGTGCTGGTGCGGCTGCCGAAGCAGGTGAAGACCTGGCCGTTGGGCTGGACGAAGGCCGGCTGGAACTGGTCGTTCACCACCTGGACCGACGCCTGGCAGAACGGGGGCGTGGCCAAGGTGTGGCCCGTCTTCCAGTTCACCGGCGTGGTCAGGCCGGCGCCGTTGTAGGCCGTCTCGGCGTTGACGGCCTTGACCAGGCTGGCCTGGGTGAGCTTGTGCTTGCCCACCGCCTTGAGCCCGGTGACGAACTGGTCGGCGGCGATCCAGCCGTCGAGGGCCGTCTCGTTGTAGGTGTAGCTGGGCTGGTACTTGCCCATCTCGCGGATGTAGGTGTCGAGGCCGGGGTAGAGCCCGGTGAGTGCCGACTCGAAGGGCACGTGCTGGAGACCGAGGTAGACACCGTTCATGAGCGACCCGTACTGCTTGAGCGTATTGCGGTCGTAGCCGTTGAACCAGACCTGCTTGAGGGTGAGCCCGTTCTGGATGAGGGACCGGGCGAAGGCCACGTTGCCGGTCACGTCCAGGCACGTGAACAGCAGGTCCACGTTGTGGCTCTTCATCTGCAGGACGTCGGCGGAGGGGTCGGCCCCGAAGGTGAAGTTGGTGTCGGTGAAGGTGACGTTGAGGCCGAACGATCGCATCCCCGTGATCGCCGCGTTGCAGGCCGCCGCCGACTGGGGCACCCCGTAGGCGACGACGGCGATGGAGGTGGCCCCCAACTGCTGGGCGGTGTAGGCGTCGCCCGGGGCCCCACAGGGGAAGCACAGCACCGAGCCGAAGTCGGCGAAGAGCGAGGGATGCCCCTGCCAGTCCGTGGACACGGCGTACCCGAAGGTGGGCACCCCCTGGCTGGCCAGGTATTTGGCGCCGCCGAAGAACGGCGTGCCCACGCCCACCACGGCGAAGACGTGGTCCTGCTCGACCAGCTTCTGCGCCACAGCCAGGTCGGTGGTGCCGCTGCCCTGGTCGTCTTCCTGGAAGCCGAGCTTGAGCTTGCGCCCGTCCACGCCGCCCTGGGCGTTGATCATGGAGAAGTAGGCCTGCACCCCGTTGACGATGGGGGCGAAGTCCGAGGACAGCGGGCCGGTGATGTTGGCGATGCTGCCCACCGTGATCGAGTTGCTGGTGACCCCCGGGGCGGCGTTGCTCGAGCCGTTGCCCCCGGTGGCGTTGCCGCAGGCTGCCAGGAGCAGAGCCACCGCGGCGACCGCCGTCAGGGCCGTCGTGTACCTCCCACGACGACTGCGCGCCATCCGTCCCCCTCTCCCCCGGTGACCGCCACCACGGGGTTCCCACCCGTGCGCCGGCCCGGTCGGGATCGACAAGAAGCCTGACGCCTGTGTCAGATCGTGTCTGGTCACTGTAGCCCGGGCCTGCCGCGAGCGCCCACCGCCCGGCGTGCCGGTGCGGTCCCGCTCCGGCACCGACACGACGGCGACATGGGCATCAGCTCCTCGTCACGGACCACCGGGTCGGGCCCTCGAACCGTGGGAGTCATCGACCCGGGGGGCGGGGTCATTGAACGCGCCGCCCACCCCGCGGCGGCCGGTCCGTGGCCCGCCGCGCCGACGGCCGGCGCCGGCCTGACACATCGTCAGGTCCGGAGTGGGGCGCAGCGGCGCCCGGCGCTCACGAGAGGAAGAGGCCCTCGGGGTCGTAGCGGCGCAGGGCCAGCACCTCCGCGCCGGTCACGGGGTCGAGCTCCTGCACCGGGTCGACCACCTCCACGTCCCAGCCGCAGGCGCCCACGAGCGCGCCCACCCGCTCCGCCACCGGCCCCCCGCCCCCGGGCACGGCCGCCACCCGGAGCCGGCCGTCGAGGCGGCGCAGGACGCCGAGGTCGGTGACCACGCTCTGCACGCGGGCCCCGGGGCTGGTCACGTAGCCCACCCGCTCCACCAGCCGGCGGGGCTCGGCCAGCGACACCACCACGCACCCCGCCGCCCGGCTGGCCACGTCGTTGGCCCCGCCCGAGCCGACCAGGAAGGGGCCCCCGGGCACGAGCGTCGAGTTGAGGTTGCCGTCGCGGTCGATCTCGGCCGCGCCCAGGCAGGCCACCGTGGTGGTCCCGGGCCCGCCCACCACCATGCCCAGCACGGTGGAGGCGTCGGCCAGCAGGGGGGTGCCGGGGAAGACGCGGTGGTTGAAGATGTAGGGGTCGGCGTACGTGGGCGTGTACCCCCACAGCCCGAGCTCGGCCGTGAGCCGCAGCGCCGATCCCTTGCCCCGGGCCCGGGCCACCGCCACCCAGGCGGCCAGGTTGGCCACGCCCGCCCCGGCCAGCACGGCGTCGGCCCCCAGCTCGCCGGCGACGGCCTCCACCTCGCGGGCGCCGTACACGGCGGCGCGCTCCCAGCGCGTGGCGGTGGTGTCGAGGTCGACGGGATGGGCCTCGGCGTCGAGGCGCCACGACTCCGGATCGGTCCGGGCCCGCAACCAGGCCAGGTGGTCACGGCCCAGGAGCGCCAGGTAGTCGTCGTGCGACCGGGGCTCGAGCACCCACCGCCGGGCCCAGGCGTCGAAGTCGCCGCGCGTGGCCCGCCGGGCCTCGGTGAAGAACCCGATGTCCTCGCCGTAGCTGTCGACGGGCAGGCCCGGGGCGTAGAGACCCCCGGGGTGGGCCCCGTAGGGGGCCTCGGCCACGGCCAGCACCCGGTGGGCCGGGATGCGCACCCGGTGGCCGAGGCCGTCGAGGCGCTCCACCACCCGCTCGACCGTGGCCACCACCCCCCGGCGCGCCGCCCACGCCCCCCACACCCCCTCGAGGAGGGGCTCCGACAGCGCCAGGTTGCCCTCCTCGTCGGCGCAGGCGGCGTGCACCAGGGTCACGTCGGGCACGAGCGGCGCCAGCAGTCCGACCGGGCCGAAGGCGGTGTCAGCCACCGCGAACCCCTCGTTGGCGGCCATCGACGACCCCTGCAGCGACCCCGTGACCATCGCCGGCAGGCCCCGGGCGGCGGCCTCGAGGCGCTGGGCGAAGGTGAGGATCGACCAGTGCTCGACCTCCACCTCGCCCGCCGCGTAGGCCCGGGCGAACACCGGGTTGGGCGTGTAGGTGGGGAAGGTGTCGCCCGAGTAGGCGGTCACCACCTTCTTCACCATGCCGCCTCGGAAGAACAGGGCACCCAGCGAGCTGAGGCTCACCATGGCCAGGGTGAAACCGGCGTCGCTGCCCCAGTGCTGGCGGGCCAGCTCGCGCGCCGCCGCCGTCCAGCGGCTGTGGCCGCACAGGACGTGGACGGTGTCGCCCGGCCGGACGTGGCGGGCGACGGCGTCCTCGAGGCTCAGGTGTTCCACGGCGCCGACCCTCCCCGGAGGCGAGGCGATCCCGCTGCGGCCCGGGGCCCTAGCGCCCGGTCCAGCGCGGCGGGCGCTTCTCGGCGAAGGCGGCCGGGCCCTCCTTGGCGTCCTCGCTGGAGAACACCTCGGTGGCCAGGGCCGACTCGATGCGGTACGCCTCTTTCATGTCGACGGCCAGCCCGCGCAGCACGCTCTCCTTGGTCTTGCGCACGGCCAGGGGGCCGTTGGCGGTGATGCGGTGGGCGTACTCCTCGGCCTTGGCCCGCAGCTCGTCGGCGGGCACCACGGCGTTGAGCAGCCCGAAGGCGAGCGCCTGCTCGGCGGGGACGCGGTCGGCGCACAACAGGAACTCCATCGCCGCCGGGAAGGGCACCTGCCGGGGCAGGCGCACGGTGGTGCCGCCCCCGGCGAATAGGCCCCGCTTGGGCTCCATCACCCCGAAGTAGGCCTCGGGGCACGCCACCCGGATGTCGCACCCGCCCAGCATCTCCATGCCGCCGGCCACGCACGCCCCGTTCACGGCGGCCACGATGGGCTTGTAGAGCTTCACCCCCCGCAGCACCGCCTTGACCCCGTCGTCGATGCGGTAGCCGTCGATCTCCTCGACCTCGCGGGTGGCGATCTCGCGCTGGAGCTTGGTCACCTCGGGGATGTAGGTCTTGAGGTCCGCCCCCGAGCAGAAGGCGTTGCCGACGCCGGTGATGATGGCCACCCAGGCCTCGTCGTCGTCCCCGAAGCGGTCCCACGCCCCGCGCAGCTGGGCGAAGTGGTCCATGTCCAGGCTGTTCATGGCGTGCAGCCGGTCGATGGTGATCCACACCACGTGGTCGTCACCCAGCTCGTAGTGGACGGGCACGCTACCTCCTCTGCTCGCGGGGAAGGCCCAGGATGCGCTCCCCGATGATGTTGCGCTGCACCTCCGAGGTCCCCCCGGCGATGCTGGCCGACTTCGACCACAGCCACTGGCGCTGCCACGTCCCCCACGTGGGGGCGGCCGGCCCCTCCACGGCCAGGGCGGCCTGCGACAGCTGCTGGGTCATCTCGGACCACGTGAGCTTGACCCAGCTCGACTCGGGACCCGGGGCGCCGCCGCGCGCCAGCTTCGAGAGCGTGCGCCAGTTGTGGGTGCGCAGCACCACCAGCGCCACGTAGGCGTCGACCAGGGCGTCGGCCACGTCGGGGTCGTCGAGGGTGCCGTTGGCGGCGGCCTCGGCGAACAGGCGCGCCAGATAGCCCTCGTGCACCACCTCCTCCTTGAAGGGGAAGTTGGTGCCCCGCTCGTGGGCCAGGGTGGTCGACGCCACGGCCCACCCGGCGCCGGCCGGGCCCACCAAGTGCTCGTCGGGCACCTCCACGCCGTCGAGGAAGACCTCGTTGAACTCGGCGTCGCCGGTGATCTGCACCAGGGGGCGGATCTCGAGGCCGGGCGAGCCCATGTCCACCACGAGCAGCGACAGCCCCCGGGCCCCGGTGGTACCGGGCTCCGAGCGCGCCAGGCACAGCCCGTAGCGGGCGAACTGGGCGTAGCTGGTCCACACCTTCTGGCCGCTCACGCGCCAGCCCCCCGGCACGCGCTCGGCCCTCGTGCTCAGCCCGGCCAGGTCCGAGCCCGCCCCGGGCTCGCTGAAGAGCTGGCACCACACGTCCTCGGCGGTGGTGATGGCCGGCAGCCAGCGCCGGCACTGCTCGGGGGTCCCGTGGGCGAGCAGCGTGGGCCCGGCCAGGTTGATGCCCACCCGGTTGACGAGCTGGGCGGCGCCGCTGCGGGCGTACTCGGCGTTGAAGATGGCCACCTCGACGGCGGACGCCCCCCGCCCCCCGTACTCGGCGGGCCAGTCGATGCCCACCCATCCCGCCGCCGCCAGCCTGGCCTGCCAGCGCCGGCCCCAGGCCACCGCCGCGGCCAGGTCGTCGGTGACGGGGGCGGGCTCGACGTTGGCCGCCAGCCAGGCCCGCACCTCGTCGGCGAAGCGCTGCTCGTCCTCGGTGAGCGAGAGGTCCACCCGCTCCCCTACAGGTCCCAGGCCTGGGACCGCCCGCTCTCGGTGAAGGCGGCCCGCAGGGCCCGCTCCTCGGCCTCGCCGAAGTCGCGGTAGGCGTCCTCGCCCCGGCCCCGCACGTAGACGGGGTCGCCGCCCAGCCGGTCGGCGCGGAACTTCTGGTGGGCCAGGGTGCGCACCACCACCTTGTTGGTGGGGGTGGTGGGCAGGGCCCCCGCCAGGCGCACGTAGCGCGGGCGCCACTTGGGGCTCAGGTCGGGACAGGCGTCGAGCCAGGAGGCGAAGGCGGCGGGATCGAAGGCCGCCCCCGGGCGCAGCACCAGCGCCGCCATGACCTGGTCGCCGGCGTCGACGTCGGGGACGCCGTACACGGCGCACACCACGACGTCGGGGTGCCGGGCCACGATGGCCTCGACGGGGGCGGCGGGGAAGTTCTCGCCGTCGACCCGCAGCCAGTCCGAGGTCCGGCCGGCGAAGTACACCCAGTCCCGGTCGTCGACGTAGCCCAGGTCGCCGCTCCAGTACCAGCCGTTGCGGGTGGTGCGGGCCATGGCGGCGGCGTTGCGGTAGTAGCCCTCGAAGGGGCCCACCCCCTCGACGTTGACGATCTCGCCCACGCAGGCGTCGGCGTTCACCAGGCGCCCCTCGCCGTCGAACCGTGCCCGGGGCAGCTCGTTGCCGTCGGCGTCGACGACCTTGATGCCCTGGCGCAGGCGCCCCACCGATCCCCGGGGGATCTCCCCGGTGCGGTCCAGGGCGATGCCGCCCTCGGTGGAGCCGAACACGTCCACCACAGCCACCCCGAAGCGCTCGGCCACCGCTTCGACGACGTGCGGCGAGCCCTCGTTGCCGTAGGCGAGCCGCAGGGGGTTGTCGGCGTCGTCGGGGCGCGGTGGCGTGGCCAGCAGGTAGGCCAAGGGCTTGCCCGTGTAGTTGAACCATGTGGCCCCGTAGCGGCGCACGTCGTCGAGAAAGCGCGAGGCGCTGAAGCGCCGGGCGAGGCCCACCGAGGCGCCGGCCACGAGCGCCGGGGCCAGGCCCACCATGAGCGAGTTCGAGTGGAACAGGGGCATGGCCAGATAGCCCACGTCGTCGGGGGTGACGTCGAGGACCATGGTCATGCGGTTGCCCGTGGTGAGCAGTCGGCGCTGGGTGCAGCGCACGGCCTTGGGGGCGGCCGAGGTGCCCGAGGTGAACAGGAGCACCCACAGCGACTCGACGTCGGGCTCGAACCCGGCGTCGCCGGTGCCCGGCGGCCAGGGGGCCAGGGACTGCTCGAGGGCGTCGCCCATGGTGCGCGGCGGGTCGTCGCCGTCGGCGAAGGCCTCGGCCACCAGCAGCCCGCCCGGCAGGTCCAGCTCCGCCGCCACCGGCGCCAGCAGCTCCTGGTGGCGGGGCTCGGTGACGAGCAGCTGGACGTCGGTGTGGGCGATGTCGGCCAGGAGGTGCTCGTCGCGCCGGGTGTGGTTCAGCCCCACGAGCGCCGCTCCCATCAGAGCCGTGGCCGCCAGGGTGAAGACGTACTCGGGGGTGTTGTCGAGCAGGACCGCCACGTGCGGCGGCCGGTCGGGGTCCAGCCGCTCGCCGAACAGGGCGGCCCGGCGCGCCGCCTCGGCCAGGAGCTCGCCGTGGGTCCAGACGCGGGTCCCGAAGCGCACGGCGGGGCGACCGGCGATGGCCGGGTCGGTGCCGTTGCGCCGGAACAGCGCGGCGGCGTTGGGCACGGGCAGGGGCGCCTCGCCCGGCGCCGGCGCCAGGGCCACGCGTCGCGCCACCTCGGGAGGCGCCACCACGTGGGTGGTGGCGCGGGCGCGTTCACTGACCACGGCGTCAGGTTACGGCAATCGGCCCGGCGGTAGCGTGGCCGCGATGGCCCCGGCGCCCACGCCCCGACCCGCCCGGCTGCGTCCGACGCTCGTCCATCCCGGCGCCGACCGCTACCGGCGGGTCGGTGGCCCCTGGGACCGCCGCGCCCTCGACGCCTCGTTCACCGAGGTGCGCGCCGCCGGCGGCGGCGGCGGTGTGGTCGACGACGACGGTCGGCTCGACGCCGGCGCGCTCGAGGACGCCATCGCGACGATGGCCGGGCGCCTGGCCGGGGCCGGCGTGCGCCGGGGCGACGTCGTGGCCTGGCAGCTCCCCAACGGGGCCGGCGCCCTCGTGCTCTACCGAGCCTGCTGGCGCCTGGGGGCGGTGGCCGCGCCGCTGCACCACCGCATGGGCGCCGCCGAGGTGACCGCCGCCCTGGACCAGGTCAGCCCGTCGCTGGTGGTGGCGACCACGGCCATGCCCGCCGCCGAGGTCCCCGGGGCCCGGGCCGGTGCGGGCGGGGACGTGGCGGCGGTGCTCGACACCCTCGAGGCCGCCCCCGCCGTGGCCCCCGGCCCGGGGGCGGTGCGCCCCAGCGACCTGGCCGTCACCCTGTTCACCTCGGGGTCGACCGGGGTGCCCAAGGCGGTGCTGCACACCCACCGGGGCCTGGGCTACAAAGCCGCCCTCATGGTGGCCGTGCACGGCCTCGGCGCCGGGGACGCCGTGCTCATGCCCGCCCCCCTGGCGCATGTGTCGGGCCTGCTCAACGGGGTGCTGCTCCCGGCCATGGCCGGCATCCCCGCCGTGCTCATGGCGGCCTGGGACCCCGAGCTCGGGCTGCGCCGCATCGCCGAGGAGCGGGTGTCGTTCATGGGCGCGCCGCCGGTGTTCTTCTCGCAGATGGCGGCGTCGGGGGCCTTCCGCCCCGAAGGGGTCGGCAGCCTGCGCCTGGTCTCCACCGGCGGGGCGTCGGTGAGCCCGGCCTTCGTCGAGGCCACCGCGGCCGCCTTCGACTGCCGTGTGAAGCGCACCTACGGCTCCACCGAGGCCCCCACCGTCACCACGTCGGGGCCCGGCGACAGCCTGGAACGGGCCCGCGACACCGACGGCCGCCCGCTGGGCGAGCTCGAGCTCGAGATCCACGACCCCGACACGGGCGCGGCGCTCGGCCCGGGCACCTCGGGGGAGATCTGGCTGCGGGGGCCCGAGCTCTTCGTCGGCTACGCCGACCCCGCCGCCACCGCCGCCGCCTTGTCGCCCCGGGGGCGGTGGCTGCGCACCGGGGACCTCGGCGTGGTCGACGAGGAGGGCTGGCTGGCCGTCGTGGGGCGTCTGTCGGACATCATCATCCGGGCCGGCGAGAACATCTCGGCCTCCGAGGTGGAGGCCGTGCTCGAGGCCCACCCCGCCGTGCGCCACGCCGTGGCGGTGGCCGTGGCCGACCCCGACGTGGGCGAGCGGGTGGCGGCCTTCGTGCAGGCCACGGCCCCCTTCGACCTCGAGACCTGCCGGGGTTGGTTCGCCCAGCGCGGCGTCACCCGCTTCAAGACCCCCGAGATGGTGGTCCAGCTCGACGAGCTGCCCACCCTGGCCGCCGGCAAGCCCGACCGCGCCGCCATGCGGGCCCTGGCGGCGGCGCGCGCCGGGCGGGGCTGAGCCCCGGGCGCGTCGCGCCGTTACAGGACGGGCTCGCCGCGCTCGGCGCGCGGCCGCAGCAGCGATGCCAGCCGCTCGCGGTGCCAGGGGGCGTCGCCGAAGCTCACCTGGTCGAGCTGGGACCGCTTCAGGAAGAGGTGGAGGTCGTGCTCCCAGGTGAAGCCGATCCCACCGTGCACCTGCAGGGCCGACGCCATGACGCGCCGGGCGGCGTCGGAGCACCACACCTTGGCGGCCGACGCCGCGGCGTCGGCGTCGGGGGCGCCCGCCCCCACCGCCCATGCCGCGTAGTACGCGGCCGAGCGCATCCCCTCCACGTCGACGAGCATGTCGGCGCAGCGGTGCTTGACGGCCTGGAAGCTGCCGATGGGGCGGCCGAACTGGACGCGGTCCTTGGCGTACTGCACCGTCATCTCCAGGGCGGCGGCGGCGGCCCCGAGCATCTCGGCCGAGGCGGCCGCGGCGGCCCGGTCGAGCAACGCCCCGGCGGCGCCGGCGCCCCCGAGCGCCACGGCGGGCGTGGCGTCGAAATCCATCCAGGCCAGGCTGCGCGTGCGGTCCATGGCCGGTTCGGCCGCCGGCCGCCGCTCCCCGGCCGCCACGGCGTAGAGGCAGGCGGTGCCGTCGGCGCCCCGGGCGGGCACCACCACGATGTCGGCCTCGGGTCCGTACAGCACCGGGTCGGCGCGGCCCGCCAGGCGCGCTGCGCCGTCGGGCTCGCCGTGCGCCGTCACGGCGTCGGCGGCCGCCGACCAGGCCACCGCGCCCACGGCGTCCCCGGCCGCCAGGCGTCCCAGCCAGCCCGCCACGGCGTCGGCGCCCACGGCGGCGTCGGGCGCCACGGCCCCGGTGTCGAGCGCCGCCGACAGCGCCCCCAGGGCGAGGACCGTCCCCAGGAAGGGCACGGGGGCGAGGTGGCGTCCCAGCTGTTCGCACAGCACGGCCACCTCGACCAGGCCGAACCCGAGCCCGCCCTGCTCGGCGGGCACCTCGACGGCGGTCCAGCCCTGCTCGGCCATGGCCTTCCACAAGGCGTCGTCGAGGTGGCGCTCGCCCGCCGCCACCTGCCGGACGCGCTCGGTCGTGCACTCCCCGTCCAGCAGGGCGCGCGCCGCCTCCTGCAGCGCCAGCTGGTCGTCGGAGAGCTCGTAGTCCACGGCCCGGCAGCCTACGACAGCCGGTTCGGGGACCTGACGGCTGTGTCATGCTGGCACGTCCCATGGACCTGACCACGACGCCCGAGCAGGAGGCGCTGCGCACCGAGCTGCGGGCGTGGCTGCACGCCCACCTGCCCTGGGAATACGGCGTGGGTCTCCCGCCGCGCTTCGACGACCTCGCCGAGGAGGTGGCCTTCGGACGGCGCTGGCAGGCGGACCTCGCCGCCGCCGGGTGGGTGGGGGTGACGTGGCCCGCGGCCTACGGCGGGCGCGGCCTGGGCCCCGCCGAGCACTTCGTCGTGCAGGAGGAGCTGGCCCGGGCGCGGGCGCCGGAGCTCGTGGGCCGCATCGGCGTGAACCTGGCCGGCCCCACCCTCCTGGCCAACGCCACCGACGAGCAGAAGGCGCGCTGGCTGCCCGACATCCTGCGGGCCAGCACCCTGTGGTGCCAGCTCTTCTCCGAGCCCGACGCCGGCTCCGACCTGGCCGCCGTGCGCACCACCGCCCGGCGGGTGCCGGGCGGGTGGGAGCTCGAGGGCCGCAAGGTCTGGACCAGCTACGCCCAGTTCGCCGACTGGGGCGTGTGCCTGGCCCGCAGCGATCCCGACGCCCCCAAGCACCGGGGCCTGTCCTATTTCGTCGTCGACATGCGCGCCCCGGGGGTGGCGGTGCACCCCCTGGTGCAGCTCACGGGCGAGGCCGAGTTCAACGAGGTCGAGCTGGGCCAGGTCTTCGTGCCCGACGACCAGCTGGTGGGGGCGCCGGGCGAGGGCTGGAAGGTGGCCAACTCCACGCTGTCGCACGAGCGGGGGGTCAACCCGCGCCAGCTCGTCATCCACCTGCAGCACCTCCAGGAGCTCCTGGCCACGGCGGCGGCCTGCGGCGCCTTCGACGACACCCGGCTGCGGCGGCGCCTGGCCCAGGCCTACGTGGAGGTCCGCCTCTTCCAGCTGCTCAACTGGCGCTCGTTGTCCAAGCTCCAGCGCGGCCTCGAGCCCGGCCCCGAGGGCAGCGTGCTCAAGCTGTACTGGAGCGAGATGAGCAAGCGCCTCCACGCCCTGGCCGTCGACGTCCTGGGCCCGGCCGCGCCGCTGTGGCGCGACGCGACCGGCAACCCCGGGGACGGTTCGTGGCAACGGGCCTGGCTCTACTATCAGGCGGCGTCGATCTTCGCCGGGACCAACGAGATCCAGCGCAACGTCGTGAGCGAACGGGTCCTCGGCCTGCCCCGCGAGCCGGTGGCGGGGGCGGCCTCGGCGTCGTGACCACGACCGAGGAGGCAGACCGTGGCCCAGGCTGACCCAGCTGACCCGGTGGTGCGCTACGAGGCGGACGGCCCCGTGGCCCTGGTGACCATGAACCGTCCCGCCGTGGCCAACGCCCAGAACACCGAGCTCATCGACGCCCTCGACGCCGCCTTCGACCGTGCCGACGCCGACGACGACATCCGGGTGGTGGTGCTGGCGGGGGCGGGCAAGCACTTCAGCGCCGGCCACGACCTCAAGGCCCTGGTGGGCCAGGAGGAGCCCGACGCCTGGGTGGCCATGCGCGCCACCCCCGAGGGCAAGTTCCGCCACGAGCAGGTCATGTACGTGGACCGCTGCCGCAAGATCCACGACTTCCGCAAGCCCACCGTGGCGGCGGTGCAGGGCAAGTGCGTGGCCGCCGGGCTCATGCTGGCCTGCATGTGCGACCTCATCGTGGCCGCCGACGACGCCGTGTTCTCCAACCCGGTGCTGCGCATGACGGGTGCGGGGGTGGAGCTGCTCGTCGAACCGTGGGAGCTCGGCATCCGCAAGGCCAAGGAGTTCCTCCTGGCCGCCGAGGAGCTCGACGCCACCGACGCCGAGCGCCTCGGCCTGGTCAACAAGGTCGTGCCCCGGGCCGAGCTCCTCGAGCGCACCCTCGAGCTGGCGCGGCGCGTCGCCCTGGTCCCGCCCGTCACCGCCCAGGTGGTGAAGGCCTCGATCAACAACGTCGGGGAGCTGATGGGCAAGTCGGCGTCGTGGCGCTACCACTTCATGGCGCACCACTGGGTCCACAACACCGCCACCGCCCTGGGCGCCCTGGAGCAGCGCAAGCAGCTCGGCTCCATGCAGGAGGTCTTCGCGGCGCGCGACCGGGGCGACCAGGCGCCCGACACGCCGGGCTGACCCGCCCGTGCCCGCCCCCGAGCCCGCCGTGCCCCGCCCCCTCGACGGCCTGCGCGTCCTCGACGTCGGCACCCGGATCGGTGCCCCGTTCTGCGCCGGGCTCCTCGGGGAGTGGGGCGCCGAGGTGGTGAAGGTCGAGCAGCCCGGCAGCGGCGACTTCATGCGGGGCATCGGCCCCTTCGCCGACGGCTACTCGCTGTTCTGGGCGGTGGAGGGCCGCGGCCGCAAGAGCGCCACCTGCGACCTGCGCGCCCACCAGGGCCAGGACCTCTTCCGCCGCCTGGCGGCCACCGCCGACGTGGTGTGCGAGAACTTCCGACCCGGGACCATGGAGCAGTGGGGGATCGGGCCGGCCGCACTCGACCCCCGCCTGGTGATGGTGCGCATCAGCGCCTTCGGCCAGGACGGCCCCTACGCGAAGCGACCCGGGCTCGACCGCCTCGGCGTCGCCTACGGGGGCCTGCTCCATCTCACCGGCGAGCCCGACCGCCCGCCGGTGCGTCCCGGGGTCACGGTGGCCGACTACCTCACCGGGGTGTTCGCCGCCGAGGCCGCCCTGGCCGCCCTGTACCGGCGCGACGCCGGGCGCGCCGGGGGGAGCGGGCTCGGCGCGGTGGTGGACGCCTCGCTGTACGGCTCGGTGCTGCGCATCATGGAGTGGACCGTGGCCGCCTACGACCGCCTGGGCACGGTGCGCTCCCGCGAGGGCAACCGCCTGTCGAACTCCGCCCCCCTCGACAACTACCGCAGCGCCGACGGCCGCTTCGTGTGCGTGGTGGCCGGGTCCGACGCCAACTTCGGCCGGCTGTGCCGGGCCATGGGCCGGCCCGATCTCCTCGAGGACCCCCGCTTCAGCACCCTGGCCGACCGGGCCCGCCACGGCGACGTCATCAACGGCATCGTGGCCGAGTGGGCCGGGGGGATCGACGCCGCCGGGATCGAGGCGGCGTGCGTGGCCCACGACGTGCCCGTCGCCACCGCCTACAGCGCCAGGGAGATCGCCCTCGACGCCCACTTCGCGCTGCGCCACGACCTGGTGTCGGTGCAGGACCCGGTGCTCGGACCCCTGCGCCAGCAGGCGCCCTATCCCCGACTGGTGGGCGAGGAGCAGCCCGTGCCCGCCGGGGCGCCCACCCTGGGGGCCGACAACCGCCAGGTGTGGTGCGACATGGCGGGGCTGTCCCCCGACGAGCTCGACGAGCTCGTGGCCAAGGGCATCGTGTGACGGGCGGGCGCAGGGCCGCGACCATGCCGCTGAGCACAGGAGAACCGGAGACGACGATGGACTTCCGCACCGCTGCCACCCACGAGACCGGATGGGCCGGATGAGGGCGCTGCTGTTCGGGGCGCCGCCCGCTCCCGACGAGGTGCGGCCCCAGCCCCGGGACGAGCTCGAGAGGCAGCTGGCCTCGCTCCCCTTCGGACTCCACCACGTGGCCGACGCCCGGCCGCTGCGGCCCGACTGGGTCGTCATGCGGCCCATCCTCTCGGGCATCTGCGGCTCGGACGCCAAGCTCGTGCTGGGCGACTTCGGCGAGGGCGACGTCGACAACCCCATGTCCGCCTTCTCCTCGCTGCCCCACGTGCCGGGCCACGAGGTCGTGGCCGAGGTGGTCGAGCTCGGGCCCGAGGCGCGCGGCGTCGAGGTCGGCGACCGCGTCGTGCTCAATCCCTGGCTCACCTGCGGCCCGCGCGGCATCGACCCGCCCTGCCCCCCCTGCCGCCACGGGGACCTCAACCTGTGCTGGAACTTCACCCGCGGCGCGCTCGGCCCCGGCGTCCACGTGGGTGTCACCACCGACGCCCCCGGCGCCTGGGCGGACCTGCTCGCCGCCCACGACTCCATGCTCATCCCCGTGCCGCCCTCGGTGCCCGACAGCCTGGCCGTGCTGGCCGACCCCTTCGCGGTGTCGATGCACGCCATCGTCCACCACCCGCCCCCTCCGGGCGGCAGGGCCCTCGTCTACGGCGCCGGCGCGCTCGGCGTGACGAGCGTCGCCGCCCTGCGCGCCCTGTACCCCGACGTCGAGGTGGGCGTGGTGGCCCGCTTCCCCGCCCAGGCCGCGCTGGCGTCGGCCTTC
>Ga0335078_10003642_pt1 | contig 22942 bp, 18 predicted proteins | sample Lox_Sample_32_FD_206711 | JGI IMG/M metagenome (GOLD analysis project Ga0335078, IMG submission 206711) | Soil microbial communities from Loxahatchee National Wildlife Refuge, Florida, United States - Lox_Sample_3.2 | ecosystem: Environmental > Terrestrial > Soil > Wetlands | place: USA... | reverse complement strand
CCGCCGAACGTAGAACGACTTATCGCGGTCCCATTGCTCCATTCCCAGTAGGCACCGCCCGAACCGGCAGCGGTGTTCCCCAGGAACCTGCAATCGGTGATCTGGTCCCCGAGGGCGGTGAAGACGTACATCGCGCCGCCGTCCCCGGTAGCTGTGTTGTTGATGAAAGAAGCACCGTTCACCTGGACAACCGTGCTGGCGGTGTTGTTGATGGCGCCGCCGTTGGCGGCGGTGTTGCCGCTGAACACGCCGCCCGTCACGATCAGCTTGGCCAGGTTGTTCACCGTGATAGCGCCGTTGCCGTTGGTGAAGCTGAGCCGGTTCAGCGTGACGGTGCCCGCGGTGATGGTCAAGATGGTGAACGCGGCGGTGCCGGCCGAGGTGCTGCGGTGCAGGGTGGCCCCGTTACCGTCGATGGTCAGGTCCTCAGCGACCGCCGGCAGGGCTGAGGTTAGTACGTAGGTGCATCCATCCGCCAGACTCAGCGTCGTCCCGCTGGCCGCCCCGGATACCGCGCTGACCAGTGCGGGGGTACTGCACGGCACCCCCGTCACCGCTGCGGCTGCCGCCGGCATCACCCCGCCTGCCAGTACCGTAGCCGCCCCCGCCGCAGCCATCACAGCCATTTTCCGGCCCATTTCCGATTCCCCCTCACTCTACGTAACACTCTAAGCACTCGAAGCGGCTTCTCGCGCCGCTTTCAGCAAGCGCGCCTGCGAGCCGGTCAGCGCCTCGGCGTGCTGGTCGTGGGCCGGGCCGGTAGCCGAGGGCGGCGTACCGGCGATTGAGCCGACGCGCGGAGTCGCGCCGCCTTACGATGGTCGAGGTCAGCTATGCACAGCAATCAGGCGGTTTCCGGGACGCAGCGGGGACGACGAGTACGAGGTCGGCTGCTGGGCGTGACTGCGGTTGCCATCGCGGTAGCGGCGACGGCCGCGTCGGCGACGGCCGTGCCAGCGGCAGCCGGCCCCGCTACCAGCCAGGCGGCGGGCCTCGGGGTTCGAGTGGTCGGCACCGTCACGGTGGACCCGTCGCATGTCGGTGTGATCGTCGCGGTTCCGGGCTCGGGCGGCCCGCTGAACGCGCAGGCCTTCCGGCTGTGGCAGAACGGGCAGCCGAAGTCGGTCCGCGTGGATCAGCTTCCGGCGTCGGCGCTGCGCATCGCCGTGGTTGTCGACGCCGGTCCCGGCGCTCAGCTTCAGGGTGCGCAGAACGCCGTGGCCGACCTGATGATCGGCCTGCCGAATGGCGCCGAGGCGGCGGTGGTGGGCGCCAGGCCTGCCCGCATCGTCCAGCCACTGACCGGCGACGCCGGCTCGGTCGTGCAGGCGCTCGCGGGTGCGACCTTCTCGGGCCCGCGCGATGATGCGCCGGCGCTGACCCTCGCCGTCCGAGAGGTCCTCAGGGGGTCCCCGGGGCGACGCGCCGTCGTCCTCATCACGACCACCCCGATCCCAGCCGCGCTGGCGAGCGACGTGTCCGGGCAGCTTCGTGCCGCAGATGCCAGCCTGTACGTCGCGGCCGTGCCGGAAGTCGCGCCGTCGCTCGCCCGGCTCGCTAGCGCGAGCGGAGGCCGGGCGGTCACCGCATCATCCGCCCGCTCGCTCATGCCAGCCGTGGATGCGATCGGTGCCGATCTCGCCCACCAGTACCAGCTCGCGTACGCCACGACTGAGCCGGCGATGACCGCGACCCGGCTTCGGGTGACGGTGGCCGAAAGGGGGACGACGGCAACCGCCGAAGCGACCGTGCGGGTGCCGGCCTCACCCGGCTCGCCCGCTCAGCGAGCGCAAGACCCCGCCGGCGCGCGCGGGAATGCTGGTGTGTCCGTGGCCTGGCTGATCGCTGCGGTGCTGCTGTTGTTCCTGGCCGGCGCGGCGATCGTCGATCGACGGAGGCTATGGCACAAGCCCGGCCGCTCGTGACGGTGACGAACGACAGAACCTCAGCCGGATCGCCTGGCTCAGCCGGCCAGCGTCGCGTAGACCACGATGTTGTCGCGATAGCTCCTGGCGGCATAGTCGAACTCGCCCCCGCATGTGATGAGGCGCAGCTCACGGTTGAGCGTGGGGAAGTACACCGCCTCGGTCGGGAACTCATCCTTCGGATACCGCTGGACTCGCTGCACGCGGAAGACAAGTACCCGGCCGTCCGCCAGGCCCACCCGGACGGTATCTCCCGGCCGCAGCGTGCGCAGCTGATAGAAGACCGCTGGGCCCGTCTTTGAGTCCACGTGCCCGAGGATGACCGCGGGGCCGGGCTGCCCGGGCCTGGGCCCCTGGTCGTACCAGCCGGCCGTGCCCCAGTCCTTCGGGACTTCGAGGCTTCCGTCGGGCAGGCGGCCGAGCTTCACCAAAGGCGTGGACACGTCGATCGCCGGTATCTGCAACCGCACCGGCAGGGCCGGCTGATCGTACGTGCGGACCGAATGGAACCCCGCCACGCCGGGCGGCTCGTGCGGCGTCGCCGTCGACGCGGACCCGCTGCGAACAGGCGAAGTCACTGCGGCGCCGGGCCCCGGGGCGCCGCACCCCGACACAAGCAGCCCCGCCAGCGCCACGACGGCAAGCGGCACGCCCGGCCAGCGGCTCATCGTGAGCCAGCGGCTCATCGTGAGCCAGCCATCCCCCCGCCGCCGGTCTGCACGCCCCCCTTGGGCAGCCGGGCCGCGATCGTCGGGCCGATCGCGGCGGACAGCGTCTGCGCGACGGCGAACATGTGCTGGTAGCCCTCGTAGGTCACGGTGTACGCGGTCTTGAAGTCGCCGCGGGCGTACGCGTCGATCTGCTCGACGAGATCACGGTCGTGCATGTGGAGAACGTCCGAGAGCGCGGGTGCGGTCAGCCGGCCGTCGGTCCCCGTGCTCAGGAAGGCGCTCAGGTGCCGTTCGAACGCACTCAGCTGAGCCAGGGCCTTCGCCTTGCCTTGCTCGTCCTCGGCCGCGACCGCCCCGGAGTAGCTCACCAGGGCGTCGACGTGATCGCCCCACACGCTTTCGAACCGCGTCGCGCTCTGCGGCCCGAACAGGACTCCGATCGCGCTCGCCAGCTGCTCGGTGTCCGCGTTCACCTGCGCGGCGTCGGCCCTGAACTCCGGGCCGCCCCGAAGGGCGGCTCCCATCGCGTCGACGACGAGCTGCATGTGTTCTCCGAGCAGCTCGCCGAGCGTCGACCGCAGCCGCGTGAGCGGGCTGTCGAAGGCGGCCGGAAGTTTTCCGTCACGACCGGCTAGGATCCCCGCGGCGATGATCGTGCCGAGCGCGAACTGGCGCTCATAGTCCACCCGCTCGATCCGGTAGGCCGTCGCGTAGTCGCCGGCGGCGTAGGCACCGGTGAAGCGGACAAGGTCGTCAACGTGCGTCTTGAGGCGGGACCTGATCGTTGACGCGGCGATCTTCCCCGCGGTGAGGTCGTGCAGGTACCGCGCTGCCTGCCCGGGAAAGGCGTCGAGCTGACGCCGGGCGGCGGCCTTCGCGGCCTGGTCGTGCTGGCTGGCCGCGCGGGCGTACGCGATCAGCCCCTCCTGCTGCGATTCCCAGAGCCGGCGGAATTCAGTCGCCCGCGCGCTGCCGTACACCCGGCCGAGAAGGGTGGTCAGGTCGTCGGAGTTGCGGGACAGGGCGTCGACCGCCGCTTGCGTGAAGTCCGGGTCACCACGCAGCCGGCTGCGGGTTACGCGTATGCCCACGAACACGTCCTGACCGAACAGCTCCTCCAGCCCCGTGCGCAGCTCGACCGCCTGTTGCTTCGGGGCATTGGAGGACATCTGCATACCGTTCATGCCACCCGCCGCCGCCGACGACGACCGGGTGGCAGGCGGCGGAGCGGCCGGCCGCGCCGGGCTGCCCGCCGTACAGCCGCAGGCGCCCAGCATGAGGGCGCCGATCACGATCGGAGCGGCCGTGCGCATGTGGCCCGAACGGGCGGCGCAGGTGCCGCCCCTGACCGTCGCTCGCGTCCCTATCAGGGTCCTGATCACTGTCATCCTCCCCGGGCAGTGGCTGACTGCCCGCCGCCGGACCTGCCGCCCCTCGCGGACTGCCGGCCTGGCGCCGACCTCGTGCGGACTGCGCTGCTGAAGTGCATAACCGGCGGCTGATCCAGCGGGGGTATCAGCTGCGGTCGATGGGGAGGGCCGCTGACCCGCGCCGGGCTGGAGTTGGTCGTGGCACCCACTCTGGGCAGCGCATCCCAGTGATCGGCCAGCGCGGCCGCGACGACGATGCAGGCGGCGGCGAGCGCGTAGAGCAGGAGCCTGCGGCCTCGCCTGGCCGCACGTGCCTCCGGCTCGGGTTCGCGGGCCGGCTCGGGCGCCGGGGCCGGTTCCCTGGCCCGCGCCGGCTGCACCGTTCGCGCCGGCTCAGGTGCAGGGGCCGGCTCAGGTGCGGGGGCCGGCTCGGCCAGGCGGATCGGCTCCGGCTCCGGCCTAGTGCCGGCGTCATCGTCCAGGCGCTGGACTGTCACGCGGTGGCCGCGCTGGCGTTCGGCCTCGGCCAGGCTATGAGCGATCGGCTCGCTGACGGTCGTCAGCGACGTACCGTCGTCGTATAGCACCGCCCACATCTGGCCTCGTCCCCTCCGTCGCTGCGCACGTTATAGCCTTTCTGGTGCTCACGAAGGCATTCACTACGAAATCCGCCGAAATCAACCACGCTGTAAGCAAATCGATCAATTCCGACGGGTTGCTCGCTGCCCGCAACTCTGCTTGGCGCGCTGAACGTCCAATGAGGCCGTCGCAAGGGCCGCAATTGAGATCGGCTGGCACTGGCTGGCAATCGAGTACATCTGCCCATGCGCCTGTGGTATCAACGGTGATACCATCCTGGTATGGCGATGACTCTCCGGCTTGCCGGCGATGAGACCGAGGCGCTGGAGCGGCTCGGCGGGTGATCTACCTGACGCTCCCGGAGCTGCTGCACGTGGCCGGGCGCGTCCTGGGGCCGGAGGTCGCGGTCTGCGATTACGGTCTGCTCGACGCCGCCGTCGCCCGCCCGCGGGCGACGGTGTTCGGCAAGGACGCCTACCCGTCCCTCGATGCCAAGGCCGCCGCGCTGCTGCACTCGCTGGCGCGCAACCACGCCCTGATCGACGGCAACAAACGGCTCGGGCTGGCAGCGGTGATCGCCTTCTATGGCCTCAACGGCCGCCGGCTGACGTTCACCAGCGACCAGGCCTACGATCTGGTCATCAGGGTCGGTGCGGGCGAGCTCGACCAGGCCGGGGAGATCGCGGCGACTCTCGCCGGTGCCACCGCGCCGGGCCGGTAGCGACGCCCGCATCTCGACCCGGAAGCCACATCACGAACCCGCGCCGGGTGGTGCCGGCATCGCTGGTGACGGCGCGATCGAGTTACACGTTCTGTGCGTGATGAAAACGGCGTGTGCCCGGTCGAGGTGGCGGAACCGAAAGCTTGGAATCCAGCAGCAACAGATCAGGCGCAACCACCGTCCGCGGTCCTCCGAAGATCATGGGGGCCGCTAACACCGCGACCGAATCGGCGGCCAGCGCGATCAGCATGGGTGCGCCGCCGTCCCGCCCCTGGGTCCGTACTCCAAGGCAGCGATGAGCATGTGCGGGCCGCGTGGAGGAAATGCGGAAGCCGTGTGAAGAGCTCTCCGCCCTGGTCATCCATACCGGGTGATGCGGTCCCTGCCACCGCGGCGCAGGATACGGGGCTAGGCGGCGGGTGGTGACGACTGGCAGGAGAGATCCGGATGGCGATACTCGAGTACGAGCCCGGCGCTGCGTTCCCCGGCGTGATCGGGCGGACCGCCGAGGAGTCCGAGCCCGCGTGGCCGGCCCCGGTGCGGGCCCGCGACGGCGCGCCTAACGTGGTGTTCATCGTGCTGGACGACACGGGGTTCGGGCAGCTGGGCTGCTACGGCAGCCCGATCGAGACACCCAGCTTCGACGCCCTCGCCGCGAACGGCTTGCGCTACAGCAACATGCACACGACGGCTCTATGCTCGCCGAGCCGTTCCTGCATCATCACCGGCCGCAACCATCACAGCAACGCGATGGCCGCCATCACCGAGCTGGCGAGCGGCTATCCCGGATACAACGGCGTCATACCGTTCGAGAACGGCTTCTTGTCCGAGATGCTCGTGGAGCATGGTTACAGCACGTTCATGGTCGGGAAGTACCACCTGACGCCGAGCAACCAGGAGACGGGCGCGGGCCCGTTCGACCGGTGGCCGCTGGGGCGCGGCTTCCAGCGCTTTTACGGGTTCCTCGGCGGTGACACCAGCCAGTGGTATCCGGACCTGGTGTACGACAACCACCAGGTGGAACCGCCGCGCACGCCCGAGGAGGGCTACCACCTCAGCGAGGACCTGGTCGACAAGGCGATGGAGTTCATTTCCGACGTCAAGCAGGTCGACCCGGCCAAGCCGTTCTACCTGTACCTGGGCTTCGGCGCCACCCACGCGCCGCATCACGCGCCGAAAGAATGGGCCGACCGGTACGCGGGCCAATTTGACGAAGGCTGGGATGCCTACCGGGAGCGGGTGTTCGCCCGGCAGAAGGAACTCGGCATCGTTCCCGCCGACGCCGAGCTGTCGCGCCACGATCCCGACGTGCCCGACTGGGGGTCGCTGCCGCCGGAGGCGCGGCGCCTGTACAGCCGGTACATGGAGGTATTCGCCGGTTTCCTGTCCCACACCGATCATCAGGTGGGACGGCTGGTCGAGTTCCTGCGCACGCTCGGGGAGCTGGACAACACGCTGATCATGGTCATCTCCGACAACGGCGCCAGCGCCGAGGGCGGGCCCACCGGGACCACCAACGAGGCACAGTTCTTCAACAACGCCCAGGAGCCGCTGGAGGAAAGCCTCAAGCTGATCGATGAGATCGGCGGCCCCAGGCACTTCAACCACTACCCGTGGGGCTGGACGTGGGCCGGGAACACGCCGTTCCGCCGGTGGAAGCGGGAGACCTACCGGGGCGGCGCCAGCGATCCTTTCATCGTCTCCTGGCCTCAGCGGATCACGGCCCGGGGCGAGGTCCGCACCCAGTACGCGCACATCATCGACATGGTGCCCACGGTCCTGGACCTGCTGGGCATCGAGCCGCCCAAAACGATCCGCGGCGTCACCCAGTCACCCCTGCACGGCGTCAGCTTCGCCCGTACCCTGCACGACGCCGCGGCCGAGAGCCGCCATCACACGCAGTACTTCGAGATGCTAGGGCACCGGGCCATCTACCACGACGGCTGGCGGGCTGTCTGCCCCTGGCCCGGCCCGTCGTTCACCGAGGCGGGCATGGGCTTCGGGCAGCCGATCTCGGCCCAGACGCTTTCCGAGCTGGACGCCAACGACTGGGAGCTCTACCACGTGGCGGAGGATTTCGCCGAGAACCACAACGTGGCCGACAGCCACCGCGATCGGCTGATCGCGATGATCGGGACGTGGTACGTCGAGGCCGGCAAGTACAACGTGATGCCGGTCGACGGCAGCGGCCTGGCCCGGATGATAGGCGAGAAGCCGCTCGTCGCGCTGCCCCGCGACAGCTACACCTACCGGCCCGGCACGCAGTCGATCCCGTTCTTCGCCGCACCGAGGGTCCTGAACCGCCCGCACAGCATCACCGCGGACGTCGAGATTCCCGCCGAAGGCGCCGAGGGGGTCCTGCTGTCCCAGGGCACTTCCGCCGGCGGATACTCCTTGTTCGTCAAGGACGGCAAGCTCCGCTACGTCCACAACTATGTCGGCCGGGCCGTATACGGAGTGGAATCCGACGTCGTCCTGGCGTCAGGCAAGCACACGCTCAGGTTCGAGTTCGAGCCGACCGGACAGCCAGACCTGCAGCACGGTAAGGGCGCGCCCGGCAAGCTCCAGCTCTACGTCGACGGCACTCTCACCGGGAACGCGGAGGCGCCCGTGACCAACCCGTTCGTCCTCAATCCCGGTGCGCTCACCTGCGGCGCCAACCCCGGATCCGCGATCACCGATGACTACGCCAGCCCGTTCAAGTTCACCGGCACCATCCACAGCGTGACGGTGGACGTAAGCGGCGAGCTGATCGAGGACTCCGAAGCCGAATTGCGCGTGCACATGGCCCGCCAATAGCGACCCAGCCGCACTGAGAACCAGAATGGCTGCCTGTGCGACGGCGCCAGCACGCCGCCATTCCGGTTCTCGCGGCTTGGGCCTGGCCATCCTCTGCCCCCGCTGGCGCCGGCCGATAACCTCCTCCGTATGCCTAGGTATCCGGATATCGAGCCCTATGAGACCGGTCTGCTTGATACGGGTGACGGGAACCTCGTGTACTGGGAGACCTGCGGAAACCCCGACGGCGTGCCAGCGCTCATCGTGCACGGCGGACCGGGGTCGGGGTGCACGGCGGGAAGCCGGAGGTCGTTCGACCCGCAGAAGTTCCGGATCGTCATCTTCGACCAGCGCAACTGCGGCCGCAGCCTGCCGCACGCCAGCGACCCCGCGGCTGACATGAGCCTGAACACGACCGGGCACCTGCTCGAGGACATGGAGCGGCTGCGCGAGCACCTCGGCGTGCAGAAGTGGATGCTGCGCGGCGGGTCATGGGGGGTGACGCTGTCGCTGGCGTACGCGGAACGGCATCCGGAACGGGTCAGCGGGATGCTCATGCTGAGCGTGACCTCGACCAGGCGGCTGGAGCTTGACTGGCTGTACCGGGGCGCCGGCCGGTTCTTCCCCGAGGCCTGGGCGCGGTTCCGGGACTTCGCGGGCCTGGCCGGTTCGTACCGGCTGCCGACCGACAGCACGCCGCCGATCCGGGGCCTGCTCCGGGCGTACTCGCAGATGATGGAGGACCCCGACATCGGCGTCCGGTCGCGGGCCGCGACCGAGTGGACGGCCTGGGAGGACGCGGTCATCTCGCAGGAAAGCAACGGGAGTCCCGGCGCGTACGGCGACCGGCCCGACGACGCGAAGCTAGCGTTCGTCCGCATCTGCTCGCACTACTTCGCGCACGACGGCTTCCTCGAAGACGGCGTGCTGATCCGCGAGGCCGGCAAGCTGGCCGGCATCCCAGGGGTCCTGATCCACGGCCGCAACGACCTCGGCGGCGGCGCCTGCACCCCGTGGGAGCTCGCCGGCGCCTGGCCCGGCGCCGAGCTCGTCATCGTCGAAGACTCCGGCCACACGGGCAGCACCACCATGACCGACCAGATGCATGCCGCTGCCGATCGGCTTTACGAGCAGATCACGAACCCTGACTGACGGTCTTCACGGGCCGTGTTACCGGCGGCGAGGACCTACGGTGATGTCTATGGAACGCTGGCACCGCGCCTCCAGGGTCGCCGATCTGCCGGGGGAGGCCCGCACGGGCTTGTGTGTTGAGGAGGACGCGGCCGACGTCGACGGGGACGCGGCCGAGGACCTGCGGTTGTTGCGGCGTTATGAACCGGTGCTGCGCTTCACGCGCGGTGAGCTCTTCCTGCCGATGTCGGTCTCGGCCTACCTCGAGCGGTGCGGGCTCTGGCAGTCGGCAGAGTCCGGGCGCTCCCGGAGACGGCGCGCTGCCGCCGTCCGGCTGTGCGCGCCGGGCGAGCTCACCCCCGGCCGGCTGGCGGAGGCGGGTGCGGCACCGCGGGCGCGGGACCTGTCCCTGCGTTTCGTCGAGCGCCCTCTGTCTCGCGGTGAATACCGCTCGTGGCGGCGCGAGCCGGGGCGAACGCGGCTGGCGCCAGGCAGCGGCCGGTTCGCCGTCGTCGGCCTGCTTGGCCGGCTGATTGACGCGGGCTTTCGGCTATCGCTGCTGATCCGGGGGCGGGTGCCCGGCGGCACGACGGCCGCGGCCGAGCAGAACTACCGCGCTCGAGCCGACCACGACAGCTATGCCTACTACGGTCACGTCACCCGGGACCGGGGGTTCGTCGCGCTGCAGTACTGGTTCCTCTACGCGATGAACGACTGGCGGTCGACCTTCGGCGGGGTCAACGACCATGAGGCCGACTGGGAACAGGTCACCGTTTTCCTGCCCGATCCGCCGGAACCCGCCGCCCGGCCAGCCTGGGTCGCGTTCTCCTCCCACGACGAGGTCGGCGATGATCTGCGCCGCAGGCAGGACGACCCCGATCTGGAGTGGCGGGACACTCACCCGGTGGTTTACGTCGGCGCCGGCTCGCACTCGGGGGCCTGCCTACCGGGGGACTACGTGGTAACGGTCGAGCCCGCGGCGCTCCGGCGGCCGCTCGCCGCCTGGCGGCGGCTGAGCCGGCTGCTCCTGCCGTGGACCCGCGACCGCGAAGGCACCGCGTTCGGCATCCCGTTCATCGACTACCGCCGGGGCGACGGCCCGAGCGTAGGTCCCGGTGAGGAGCGCGGCTGGAGCCCGGTGCTCATCGATGATACGACGCCGTGGCTGCGGGACTACCGGGGACTGTGGGGCCTAGAGACTGGCGACCCGTTCGGCGGCGAGCGGGCCCCGGCCGGACCACGCTACGAGCGCACCGGCTCAGTGCGGCGCTGCTGGTCCGATCCGGTGGGATGGGCGGGCCTGGACAAGGTTCCGCCTACCCCCCGGGCCGAGCTGCAGGCCGTCGGGGACCGGATGGCGGAGCTGGACGATCAGATTGCCGCGGCCCGCCGGGAGCTGGACGCCCGGACGGGCGAGCTGCGAAACGCCCAGGTCGGGGTCAGGGCGCTCCGCGACCTCGGGATGTCAGCCGACCCGGCCGGGTGTGCCGGGCTTGAGGCCTCCGTCGAACAGGTCCGGCTGCGCCATCGTGCGCTCACCGATGAGCGCGCGGCGCTGGCCCGCGCGGCCCGGCTCGGCCTGATGCCTGAGGACCCGCACGCGCACCTGCACCACCGGGCATTGCCTAACGTCGCCGCGATCCGCGCCCGCAAGCGGGTGCTGCGCATCTGGTCCAACATCTCGGCCTCGCTCCTGCTGGCCGGGTGCGCCGTGATCGTCCTTGGCGTGGGCGGCCCGCTCCTGCCGGCGCTCGCCGTCTTGGCGGTGGTCATCTTGTGCACGGAAGCCTTTGCGCGAGGTCATCTCCTGCAGTTCATCGCGGGGCTGCTCGCGGTGGCCGTAGCGGGCGCGGCGATCTGGGTCATTACGCTGGCCGCCATCGGTCACTGGCGGGTGGCCGCGGCCGTCCTGTTCGTTCTGGCTGCGCTCGCCCTGCTACTGGCCAACCTCCGCGACTTCTTCAGCAAGCGCTGAACCAGCACCCTCTTACCTGGCCCGGCCGGCTCAGAACTGGACGCCGCGGGTGAGGGCCCCGTCTACCAGCAGGTTGGCGCCGGTGACGAAGCTGGCGGCCGGGCTGGCCAGGAACACCGCGGCCCGGGCGATCTCCTCCGGTCGCGCCATCCGCCCGGTGGGGTTCAGTCCCAGCGCCGTGGCGAACAGCTCGGGATTGTTCTGCTCGATGCTCTCCCAGACGCCGCCGGGGAAGTAGGTGTTGCCCGGGGACAGGCTGTTGGCCCGGATGCCCTTGGCCGCGAACTGGTAGGCGAGGCCCTGCGTGTAGTGGATGATCGCGGCCTTCATGGTGGCGTAGGGCCCTGCGGCGAAGTCCACCTCGCGGCCGGACACGCTGGAGATCGTCACGATCGAGGCCGCCTCGCTGCGTTCCAGGTGCGGCAGCGCGGCGTTCACCAGGTGAACGGTGCCCATCATGTCCACGTCGAAGCTCGCCCGCCAGTTGGCCTCCTCGTCCGGTATGGCCAGCGCGCTGACATTGGCCACCACGATGTCCAGGCCGCCGAGTTCGGCGGCGGCGTCGCCGACCCACTGCCGCACGCCCGCCTCGTCGGAGACATCGACACAGCGGCCGGTCACCATGCCGCCCCTGGCGGTCATCTCCTCGGCCGCCCTGGCCACGTCGGCCGTGGTCCGGGCGCAGAACGCGACCGCCGCGCCCTCATCCGCGAGCGTCTCCACGATGGCCCGCCCGATGCCCCTGGTGCCGCCGGTCACCAGGGCACGCAGTCCCTTGAGTCCCAGATCCATCTGCTCCTCCTCCTTAACGGGCCGTCTCGGCCAGCTCGCGCAGCCGCCGGTGCATGCCCTCGCAGGCATCCGCCGGGGGCAGCAGGCTCTTGCGCACCTTCGTGACCGAGCTGTAGTTGACGTCCACCACGTTGGCCAGCGGGCACTCGCTCACCTGGGTGAGCAGCTGGTAGGCGTCGAGCTTGTCCAGCCCGTACAGGTCGCTCAGCCAGCCGACCATGCCCGCCTGGCTGATCCGCCACGCGTCCTCGAGCGGCCGGCTCGACCCCACCACCATGAGATAGTCGTCGGTCTCGATCCGCGGCCAGGCCGGCCCTCCGCCCTTGATCAGGTCCACGATGAGCCAGACGTCCATCGCGCCCTCCACCGCCGTCCCGCACGACTCGCCCTCGCCTTGCCTGTAGTGGCCGTCGCCGACGGAGAACAGCGCGCCCGGCACGTTGACCCCCAGATAGCAGCTGGCGCCGGCGCGCATTTCCGGGGTATCCATGTTCCCGCCGAAGGCGTCAGGCACCAGCGAGGACCGCACCTCGCCTGCGGCCGGGGCCACGCCCACCGTGCCCAGCATCGGATCCATCGGCAGCTCGAGACGCAGGTCGCCTGACCGGGCCTCGAAAAGAACGGTGCGCCGATCGCGGTCCGCCTGGTAGATCCAGGTCCGCTCTTCCAGCGGTTCCTGGAGCGTCACGGTGCGATCGGTGCCCGTCAGCCCGCCGAACAGGGGAATGGTGCTGGACGCGCCGAAGTCCCGCGCCGGGCTGAGGTCCGCGAAGTGCAGCGCCAGCGTGTCGCCCGGCTCGGCCCCCTCGACGTAGAACGGGCCGGTCTGCGGGTTGACGAACGGCATTGTCAGCTTGGCGCTGGGCATGTCGGCCGGGTCCCGCAGGTTGCCGCAGAACGCGTCGTCCGTCCACAGCCGCAGCATCGTCCCCGGCTGGACCTTGCGGACGGGCGCGACGCCGCCGAAGGTGAACGCGTACTGGTCCCGGGACGGACGGAACTCGATGACATCCATCGGCGGTTTCCTCTCGTGATCGTCTAGTGCCCTTTCTATCGTGCGAGGGCAGTCACCCGGCCCGTTCGGTCTCATGATTTTTCAAGCCGAACGATCCGGGCCTCTCGCGGTAGCCACCGCCGGGATGCTCACACCCCGGGGTGCCCGGGGGGAAGCCTCACCAGGAACCGGCGGATGGCACCATTGGCGCGGCCGGGCGTGGCTGACACGCTGAGGAACATGATCGCGCACCGCGCTGTTGGCACGTCAGTGACGGAAGCAGCTTCAACTGCAGCCACCCCGGTGGTGAGCGGCTCGACGAAGCGCCCCGGCCGGGGGGCAGGCTGATGGACAAGGCGGTCTTGCTGGCGATCGCGGCGAGCTTGTGCACCGCGACGGCGTCGGTGTGCCAGCGCGCCGGGGCCCGGAACACCGGCCCGGCGGCCGGGTTCGACGCCCAGCTCATCGTCCGGCTGGCCCGCCAGCCGGCCTGGCTGCTGGGCATCGCCGCCATGATCGGCGGGTTCGTGTTCCAGCTGACCGCCCTGCGGTTCGGGGAACTGGCCCTGGTCCAGCCGATCCTGGCGGCCGAGCTGCTGTTCGTGTTCGGCTACCTGGCCGTGGCCGGATCGCGGCGGCCGAAGCTGCGCGACTGGATGGCCGTGGCGGGCATGTCCGCCGGGATCGGCGTGTTCCTCCGGCTGGCCGCCCCGTCCGGCGGGCGGCTGCACGCGCCCGGCTCCTCCTGGCTGCTGGCCGGCCTGGTCACCGGCGGCGTCGTGCTGGCCGCCCTGGCCGCGGCCTTCGGGCTGCGCGGCCGGCCCGGTGCGTCCCGGTCCCGCCGGGCCGCCGTGCTCGGCGCGGCCACCGGGATCTCGTGGGGATTCATGGCCGCGGTCATCAAGGAGCTCAGCTCGCACCTCGCCGACGGCATCAGCGCCCTGCTCACCACCTGGTCGCTGTACCTGCTCCTGGCGGCCGGCGCGGCGACCATGCTGCTGGCAGCGCATGCGCTGGCGGCCGGGCCGCTGGCCGCCTCCCAGCCCGGGTTCACCATCTTGGACCCGCTGGCGGCCAGCCTGCTCGGGGTGTTCTTGTTCGGCGAGCACATCCGGACCGACGCGGGCGCTCTGGCCGGCGAGGCGATGGCGCTGGCCGTGGTCATCGCCGGCGCCGCCACCCTGAGCCGCAGCTGCCTCATCCTCGGCGAGGACCAGCATCCGGCCTGCCCGGATCAGCCCACCCTGAGCCGCGCCGCGGACACCCCCGGCCGGCGTCCAGTCCCCGCGGGCCGACCCTAGGGCACGGTCAACGTCACGGCGGACCGCCGGGACCCAGGCCGAGCTCCTGCTGGGGTTTGTGATGCTGGCGATGCGAAGGTCCTCTCACGAGGCGCGTGTTGCGCTCATCCCCGGCGGCATAACGCAGTGAACCCCGGTCCCAGTGCGTCCTGACGCAGTGGAAGCCGGGATCCAGTGGCGCGTCCTGACGCAGTGGAGGCCCGGATCTCGTGCGTCCGGCAGCCGGCCGAGCTTCATGATCAACTTCAGCTCAACGGCACTGCGCGATAAGTCCGTATCGTCCGGCGGCCGGTCCGCGGATTCACGCCAGAATCCGGGCATCCAAGGGCAAATAGTATTGCGTCATCCGATATTTTTCGTTATGATGTTCTATAAAGATCAACATGCCGAACGGGTGGTGGTACATGCCTCCGGAGCCGGTTCCCGCGGAGCCAGGATGGGACGATGATCCCGCCTGGACACGCCCGGATCCGATGACGGCAGCCGAGCTGCAAGCGGGCCTGGACCGGGTCTGCGAGCAGGACGAGCCGCCCGGCCGGGACGAGTTCGAGGACTTCGAGCCGCTCACCCCCGACGAGCTCGCCGAGATCCAGGCAGCCGCGGCCGATGAGCTACTCGCCGTGGAAGCGGCCACGACCGGCCGACGCGGCCCGGGCCAGCCCGGTTCCGCGCGTATCTTCCCCGGCCAGTCATCCAGCCCCGCGGCCGGGTTCGGGCCCGGGATGCCGCTGGACGTGCTGCCCGGCTGCGCGGCCCTGGCCGTCGCCGCGGACGCCGCCGCCGGCCAGGACGGCGGGTTCGCCGGGATATCCGAGGCCGAGCTGACCGGCGTGGTGTGTGCGTGGGACCGGGTCGAGGCCCACGCCGCCGCCCGCAAGCTCGCCGCCATCGCCGAGCTGGCCCGCCGCAACCCCGCCCCCGAAGACGCCGAGTTCACCGCGGACCAGGTCGCGTACGCGCTGGGCGAGTCCCGCGGCCGGGCCGGTGACCTGGCCGACCTGGCGCAGACCCTCGGAACCCGGCTGCCCGGCACCGCTGCGGCGCTGGAGGACGGGACGATCTCCCGGTACAAGGCCGAGATCATCGCCGGGGCCACCGCCCTGCTCGATGACGCCGGGGCCCGCGCCGCCGAGGCCAAGGTGCTGGACCGGGCCGCCCGGCTGACCCCCGGCGGGCTGCGCGCCGCGATCGCCGCAGCGGTGATGGAGGTCGCCCCGGAGAAGGCGCGCCAGCGGCGGGAGGCGGCGGCGAAGGACGCCCGGGTGCAGCGGTGGGCCGAGGACTCCGGCAACGCCGCGCTGATGGGCTGCGAGCTCCCCCCGGACGAGGTCCTCGCCGCGGACCAGCGGATCACCGCCTGGGCCAGGGAACTGAAGAAAGCCGGCCTGGACGGCGACATGGACGTGCTCCGCGCCCGGGCCTTCCTGGACCTGCTGCTCGGCAAGGACTCCCGTCCCCGCCAGGACGCCGGCGGCGCGGGGCCGGCCGGGTTCGCGGGGCGGGTCACCCTGACCGTCCCGCTAGCCACCGTGACCGGCCTCGCGGACCGGCCCGGCGACCTGGCCGGGATCGGCCCCGTCGACCCGTGGCTGGCCCGGGACCTGGCCGCCGCGGCCGCGCGCAACCCCCAGACCACGTGGTGCGTGACCGTCACCGACCAGGACGGCCGGCCCGCCGCCCAGTGCGACACCGACCACAACACCCCATACGAGGCCGGCGGCCGGACCTGCCGCTGCAACACCGGCCCCAAATGCCGCCACGACCACCGCCTCAAACAACACCCCAGATGGACCGTCGACCAGCACCCCGACGGCACCTTCAGATGGACCACCCCATCGGGACGGACCTACACCACCGAACCCACCCGGTACCCCATCTAATGGGCGGGTCGTCCCGGTCACAGGCTCGGCCCCCGCCTGCAGGCCGGTGACGTGCATTAGCCCAGTTCCATGGCGTTCCGGCCGGTCGGCCCGCCCTCCCGCCGCACCGGCCCCGCCGGCCCTCGGGCCGCGCTGCGGCGGTGCCGGTGAGGGCGCCGCAACACTGCCTGGCCGACGTCATCGAACGGCTGGCGGTCGATGATCCGGCGGCCGCGCCGCTGGCTCGCCGGTACCGCCTGCCGCCCGGGCATGTGCCTGTTCTCGCCGGCGCCGGCGATGTCCGCTACCAGGCGTTCAACGGTACCGAGATCGTCCGCGCCGCGCGCTGGATGCCGGAGGTGGCCGAGGCGTTCCGCACCGGCGGTGCACCGCCTCCGCTGGCGTGGGCGCCGGAGGGCCGGCCGGAGTTCAACCGGGCGGTGTTCCTCAACCTGCTGGGGAGGCAATGGCTGCCGGCCATCGCCGACGTGGACCTGCGGCTGCGCGGTGAGCCGCCTGCCCGGGTGGCGGACCTGGCCTGCGGCACGGGCTGGTCCAGCATCGCCATGGCGCAGGCCTACCCGCTGATCAGCGTCGACGGTTTCGACCTGGACGCGGACGCGATCCAGGCGGCCCGGCGCAATGCGCAGGAAGCCGGCCTGACGGGCCGGGTCACGTTCACCGCCGCCGACGCGTCCGGCGCCGGCGTGTGGGGCCAGTACGACCTGGTGACGATCCTCGAGGGGCTGCACGATATGTCCCGCCCGGTCGATGCGCTGCGGGTGGCACGGGGGCTGCTCGCCGGACCGGGCTGTGTCATAGTCGCCGACGAATTGGTCGAGGAAGAGTTCACCGCGCCCGCCTCCATCGAGGAGCAATATCACTACGGCTGGAGCGTGGTCGCATGCCTGCCTGCGGTCATGGGTGACCCGGATACCGCCGCGACCGGGGCCGTGATGCGATCCGCCACGCTGCGCCGGTACGCCCGCCAGGCCGGCTTCCGCGACCTGGAAGTCCTGCCGGTCGACGCGGGAATGCTGCGCTTCTACCGGCTGACACCGTGATCTCGTGCCGGGGTGCCGTCAGGCACTCCGTGGATCGATAGGCCACGCCGGTCAAGCGACCAGCCGGCCGCTGGGGGCCGCCACGCGCTGGACGTTGGGTCCTGGTCCTCGGGGAGGCGCCGCCAGGCTGCTGGCCGCGGGCCGGGGTATGGTCGTTATGCACGGATCAGAACGCTCTGGGCGGTGACGGCTGTGCCTGACATCCTGAGCCAGGGCGGCGACCGTGAGTCCGGCCCGTGGCCGCGCCGCATTGCGGTAGCCGTCGCGCTCGCGCTGGTGGCCGCGGCGATCGTGTACTACCTGCCGCGGTCACGACATGGGACGGCGCAGCCGGCTCAGCCGACCGCTACCGCGGCTCCGGGGCCGGTGCAGCAGGGGTTTTCTGGTGACCAGGGGGTGGCGGCCGAGCCCGACGGAATCACCGGCCAGACCTCGCCCTGGCCCGGCGGTCTCCGGCTGCCGGCCGCCGGACAGCGGCCGATGTGGTTCTACCCGGCCACCGGCCGGACGGCGCCGATCGGCGGCCTGCCACGGCAGCCGTCCGGCTACCAGTTCACCCGCGCGGCGGGCGGCTGGGCGATGCAGGCCAGTTCCGATGCCCGGACCGCCTGCGCCAGCTGCGCGGGACCGCCGCGTACCGTCTATTTCCTCGCCGATAGCGGGCAGTCGGTGACCCGGCTGGGGCTGGCGAACGCGGTCGCCCCGGGCGCCGCCGGCACGCTGTGGCTGACGAGGTACCCGACAGGTGCCGATCCGCGCACCGCCGCAGGCGTGGCGCGGGAGGTCAGCAGCGCCGGCCGGCCGGCCGGATCGCAGATCACCCTGCCGGCCGGTTACCTGATCGAGCGGGGGACCAGCCGCGGCCTGCTGCTGGCACCAGTGGCCCCGGAGGCGGGAACGATAGCCGACAGGCTGTGGGATCCAGCCGCTCCGCAGCCCGGTCGCACCTTTACGGGAGTGATCGCGGCCAGCGCGACCCAGATCGCCTGGGTGCCGCCGTGTAGCACCCGCTGTCGTGTGCAGGTGCTGAACCTGGCCACCGGCCGGCCGCAAACGGTCGGGATGCCCGCGGCGAGTTCGGTGGCCAACGCGGCCTTCAGCGCCGACGGCGGCCTCCTGGCGGTCGAGCTGAGTTTCAGCAACAACTCGGCCGACGGCGCGCAGCCGGTGCAACTGGAGCTCGTGTCCATGGCCACCGGCCGCCTGACCGCCGTGCCCCAGACCTGGGTCAGCAGCAGCGCCCTGGTCGGCTTCGGGTGGGCCGCCGGCGGGGACAGCCTGGTGGCCGAGCTGGCCTTCACGACCAAGGTGCAGCTAGCGTCGTGGCGTCCGGGTGCCAGCCGGCTGGCCATCGCGGTGCTCAGGCCGGGGCACAGCCCCGTCTCCCTGGTCATCGGGCAGTATGCCCGCTAGCATCCGCCAGGAAAATATCGTGGCGGATGTCGAGAACCCGCGCCCGGCTCCGTCCCCGGCGTGAACACGGCCACAATGGGCCGTACCTCACCAAGGAGAACATGATGGCCAAGTACCTGCTGCTCAAGCACTACCGGGGCGCGCCGGCAGCGGTCAACGACGTGCCGATGGACCAGTGGACGCCGGAGGAGATCTCGGCCCACGTGCAGTACATGCAGGACTGGGCCGCCCGGCTCGAGGGTACGGGCGAGTTCGTCGACGGTCAGGCGCTCTCCCCGGAGGGCACGTTCGTCCGTTACGACGGCGAGGGGCGGCCGCCGGTCACCGACGGCCCGTTCGCGGAGACCAAGGACCTGATCGCCGGCTGGATGGTGATCGACGTCGAGACCTACGAGCGGGCGCTCGAGCTGGCGGGCGAGCTGTCCGCGGCTCCGGGCGCGGGTGGCAAGCCGATCCACGAGTGGCTCGAGGTGCGCCCGTTCCTGACCGCGCCCCCGACCATCACGGAGTGACACAGGTGGACGAGGCCCTGCTGCGGGCCCTCACCCCCACCGTGATCGGGATCCTCGGCCGCCGCGGAGCGGACTTCGCGGCGGCCGAGGATGCCGTGCAGGACGCCCTGGTCGAGGCCGTGCGCGTGTGGCCGGACGACCCGCCGCAGGACCCCAAGGGCTGGCTGGTCACCGTGGCCTGGCGTAAGTTCCTCGACGCCACCCGCGCCGATACCTCCCGGCGGCACCGCGAGGTACGCGCCGAGGGCGAGCCCATGCCCGGCCCGGGCGAGGCGGCGGACGACACGCTCCAGCTGTACTTCCTGTGCGCGCACCCGTCCCTGACACCGGCCTCGGCCGTCGCCCTCACGCTGCGCGCGGTCGGCGGCCTGACCACGCGTCAGATCGCGCAGGCCTACCTCGTGCCGGAGGCGACCATGGCCCAGCGCATCAGCCGGGCCAAGCGGACCGTCTCGGGCGTCCGGTTCGACCAGCCCGGTGACGTCGCCACGGTGCTGCGCGTGCTCTACCTGGTCTTCAACGAGGGCTACTCCGGCGACGTCGACCTCGCCGCCGAGGCGATCCGGCTCACTCGCCAGCTGGCGGTCGCGATCAGCCACGAGGAGGTCGCGGGCCTGCTCGCGCTCATGCTGCTCCACCACGCACGGCGCCCGGCCAGGACCGGCCCCGACGGCAGGCTCGTGCCCCTGGCCGAGCAGGACCGCAGCCGGTGGAACACCCGCATGATCGCCGAGGGCGTCGACCTGCTCCAGACGGCCCTCACCCGCGACCGCCTGGGCGAGTTCCAGGCCCAGGCCGCCATCGCCGCGCTCCACGCCGACGCCCGGACGGCCGGGGAGACCGACTGGGTGCAGATCGTCGAGTGGTACGACGAACTGGTGCGCCTCACCGGCAGCCCGGTGGCCCGGCTCAACCGGGCCGTCGCGGTCGGCGAGGCCGACGGCCCGCGGGCGGGCCTGGCTGCCCTGGCCGAGCTCGACCCCGCCCTGCCCCGCTACGCCGCCTCCGCCGCGTACCTGCACGAGCGTGACGGTGACCCGGTCACCGCGGCACGGCTCTACGCCGAAGCCGCCCGCGCAGCGCCCAACCTCCCCGAACGCGACCACCTCACCCGCCAGGCCGCCCGGCTCAACGCCCAGCTGCGCACACCACCTTCCGCCCCCGCCAGCCCTCCTGTCCCGTGACTACCGCGCCCCGTCCGCCGGCGCGTACAGTCCTACGTGACTGTCCCCCGAACCCTTGTCGAGGTGACCATGATCACGAGCGTGCTGGCACCGCTGCGGCCCGCCGCCCGCATCTTCACGGGATCCACGTACGTGCTGCTCGGCTTCGACGCCCTGCGGGCGCCCGGCGCGCGCGTCGAGCAGGCCGGCCCGGTGCTGGCCGCGGTCCGCAAGGCGGTTCCGCTGCCTGCGGACGACGAGCTGGTGGTGCGGGCGAACGCCGCCGTGCAGGTCCTGTGCGGCGCGCTGCTGATGGCGGGGCGCGCTCCGCGGCTGGCCTCGCTGGCCCTGGCCGGCTCGCTGATCCCCACCACCCTGGCCGGGCATTCGTACTGGACGATCGAGGATCCGGCCACCCGTAAGATCCAGCGGATCCAGTTCCACAAGAACCTCGCCATGATCGGCGGGCTGCTCTTCGCCGCGCTCGACGCGCCGCGCACCCCTCCCGAGTAGCCAGGGGAGGCGCACGGCATGGCGGGTAAGCGCGGCACGCTCGCCGGGCTGGATCTCAGCCTGAAACTCACCCCAGGCGAAGAGCAGGCCCGCCTGGTCGCCGCTCAGGAGCGGCTGCTGGAACTGAGGCTGGTGCTGGGCGGCCTGATCGGGAAGGACCCGCGGATCGGGCCGCCAGTCTGCGTGGTCTTCGAGGGGTGGGACGCCTCCGGCAAGGGCGGTGCGATCAAACGGCTCGTCACGCCGCTGGACCCGCGGCACGTCCGAGTCGCCCAGTTCGGCGCGCCCAGCTACGACGAGAAACGCCACCACTTCCTGTGGCGGTTCTGGCCCGTGCTGCCCGGCTGGGGCGGCATGGCCGTGCTGGACCGGTCCTGGTACGGCCGCGTCCTGGTCGAACGGGTCGAGGGATTCGCCACCGAGGAGCAGTGGCGGCGCGCCTACGGGGAGATCGTCGAGTTCGAGCAGACGCTGGCCGCCGAAGGCATGATCATGATCAAGTTCTGGCTGCACCTGTCGTCCGCCGAGCAGCTCAGGCGGTTCAAGGCGCGCGAGCAGGATCCGCTGAAGACGTGGAAGCTGACCGCGGAGGACTGGCGCAATCGCGGCAAGCGGCGCCTGTACAAGGCGGCCGTGGAGGACATGCTGGACCGTACCGACCACGAAGCCGCACCCTGGGTGCTGGTCGAAGCCGAAGACAAGCGATGGGCCAGGGTCAAGGTGGTCGAATCGGTAGTCGCGGCCATCGAGGCCGGCATGGCCGCCCGGAACATCCCGCCCCCGCCCTGACACGCCTTCGGTAACCTGCGGGATATGGGACCTGAGGAGTTCCGGGCCGCTGGCCACGAACTGATCGACTGGATCGCGGACTACCGCGCCCGGATCCCGGAGCTGCCGGTGCAGGCGCAGACAAGACCGGGCGAGGTGGCCGGGAAGCTGCCGCGAAACGCCCCCGGGGAGGCCGAACCCTTCTCCCGCCTCCTGGCCGACCTCGACTCCATCGTGGTCCCGGGCGTGACCCAGGTCCAGCACCCGCGGTACTTCGGCTGGTTCCCGGCCAACTCGACCCTCAGCTCGGCCCTGGGCGACCTGGCCAGCGCCGGGATCGGCGCGCTCGGCATCACCTGGCAGTCCGCCCCGGCGCTGACCGAGGTCGAGGAGGTCGTGGTCGAGTGGCTGCGCGAGCTGACCGGGCTGCCCGGGTCGTGGCGGGGCGTCATCCAGGACACCGCGTCCACCGCGTGCCTGGTCGCCCTGCTGGTCGCGCGCGAGCGCGCGACGGACTACTCCGAGGTGCGCGGCGGGCTGCAGGCCGAGACCGCGCCGCTGACCGTCTACACCACCGAGCACGCGCACTCCTCCGTCCTGAAGGCCGTGGCCCTGGCCGGCTTCGGCCGGGACAACCTCAGGCTGGTCAGCGTCGACCCGGTCACGTACGCCATGCGCCCGGACGCGCTGGCCGAGGCCCTCGAGCAGGACGTCCAAGCCGGGCGCCGCCCGGCCGCCGTCGTGGTCAGCGCCGGCACCACCGGGACCACGGCCGTGGACCCGCTGGCCGAGATCGTCCCGCTGGCCCAGCGGTACGGGATGTGGGTGCACATCGACGCGGCCATGGCCGGCTCGGCGCTGCTGCTGCCGGAGATGCGCTGGCTGGTCGACGGCGTCGAAGGCGCGGACTCGCTGAACTGGAACCCGCACAAGTGGCTGGGTACCCTGGGGGACTGCTCGCTGCTCTACGTGGCGGACCCGGCCGAGCTGATCCGGGTCATGTCGACCAACCCGTCCTACCTGCGGTCCGCGGTCGACGGCGAGGTGACCCAGTACAAGGACTGGGGCATCCCGCTCGGCCGCCGGTTCCGCGCGCTCAAGCTGTGGTTCCAGCTGCGGCTGGACGGAATCGAGGCCATCCGGGCCCGGCTGCGCCGGGACCTGGACAACGCCCGCTGGCTCGCCGGGCAGGTCGAGGCGGCCCCCGGCTGGCGGGTCCTGGCCCCGGTCGTCCTGCAGACCGTCGTGCTCAGGCACGAACCCGCCGGGCTCAGGCACGAACCCGGCCGGCTGAACGCGCACACGCTCGCGTGGGCGAACGCAATCAACACCTCGGGCGCTGCCCTGGTCACGCCGGCGCTGCTGGACGGCGTGTGGTCGGTGCGGGTCTCGATCGGGGCCGAGAATACCGAA
>Ga0335078_10003641_pt1 | contig 22946 bp, 15 predicted proteins | sample Lox_Sample_32_FD_206711 | JGI IMG/M metagenome (GOLD analysis project Ga0335078, IMG submission 206711) | Soil microbial communities from Loxahatchee National Wildlife Refuge, Florida, United States - Lox_Sample_3.2 | ecosystem: Environmental > Terrestrial > Soil > Wetlands | place: USA... | reverse complement strand
AGACTGAAGGGCTTCCGTCGCATCTTCTCGCGCTTTGAAAAGCTGGATGTGATCTTCCTAGGCTTTATTTATTTCGCCTTAATCGTGGAAGCACTCAGGTCTCTGTTTAGTGTTAACACGCCCTAGATTGGAATCGGCCGCTGTTCGCCGGATACTACTGCGCCAGGTGCCATCGCAATTCAGAGCAGGTGTAGCCCGTCTTGAAAGGGCACGCCTTCAGGCGTGCCGCAACAAGGACCAATGCAGTGGCTTTAGCCGCTGAGGGAACGGTCCCGCAGGGCCTAAAGGCAAGCCCCAGCGTGCGTGCCCTGACGACACGGCTTCAAGCCGTGCCCTTTCAAAGCCGGCACACAGTAAGTCTGCGAACGCGCTCAGTCGGCAAACACGGGTACGGCTTCTTCCTTCGCCACTTTCTTGCGCCACGGGAGGTGGGCAAGCACGAAATCCTTGAGGTGGTCCATATAGAGATACACGACGGGCGTCGTATACAGCGTCAGCGCCTGGCTGACAATCAGTCCGCCGACAATGGCCACGCCCAGCGGTCGGCGGATTTCGGCGCCGACGCCTCGGCCTAATGCCAACGGCAGCGCACCCAACATGGCGGCCATGGTCGTCATCATGATGGGACGGAAGCGCACCAACGCCGCTTCATAAATCGACTCTTCCGCAGTCTTACCCGTGCGCTCTACCACCAGGGCAAAATCGATCATGATGATGGCGTTCTTCTTCACGATGCCGATCAGCAGGATGATGCCGATCAATCCGATGACATCGAGCTGCATGCCAAACAGCATCAGCGCCAGCAACGCTCCCGTACCCGCCGAAGGCAGCGTCGAGAGAATGGTGATGGGGTGAATGTAGCTCTCATACAGCATTCCGAGCACGATGTACACCGCGACCAGGGCGGCCAGAATCAGGATCGGCTCAGAGGAGAGTGAGTCCTGGAATGCCGCTGCGGTTCCCTGGAAGCTGCCGTGAATGGACGCGGGCAGGCGCATCGCCATTTCCGCCTGCTGGATGGCGCGCACCGCGCTGCCCAAGTCGCCGCCCGGCGCGAGATTGAAGGAAATGGTCACGCACGGGAACTGTCCCTGGTGATTGACGGAGAGCGATGTATTGGCGGGCGCGAATTGCGCGAACGACGAAAGCGGCACTTGCGCCCCCGCACTGGTGATCACGTACACGCTCTTCAGCGCGTCCGGCGTGAGTTGGTACTTGGGATCGACCTCCAGTACCACATGGTACTGATTGAGTGTCTGGTAGATGGTCGAAATCTGTTCCTGCCCAAAGGCGTCGTACAGCACGGCATCGATCTGCTTCGGAGTGATGCCCAGCCGCGCCGCCATCGGGCGATCGATCACCACATCGGCTTCCTGTCCGCTGACCTGCTGATCGCTGTTGACGTCCTTGAGCTGAGGAATCTTGCGCAAGCGCGCGAGCAACTGCGGCGCCCAGGTGTACAGCTCCTCCAGATTCTCACCCGAAAGCGTGTACTGATACTGCGCGTTGGACATGCGGCCGCCGATCTGCAGGTCCTGCACCGACTGGAAGTACAGCGTCGCTCCGGGAATGTGCGAAATCTTCGGGCGCAAGCGCGCGATCACCTGGTCGGCGGTAAGCTTCCTTTCGCTCAGCGGTTTCAAGGTCACGTACATGCGGCCTTGGTTGAGCGCCGTGTTGCCGCCGACAAACGCGAGCACATTCTCTACCGCGGGATCTTGTTTGACGATCTGGATGAACTGGTTGGTCTTGTCCCGCATGGAATAGAACGACACGTCCTGGTCGCCCATGATGGTGCCCGCTAGCCGGCCAGTGTCCTGCTGTGGGAAGAAGCCTTTCGGCACCTTGATGTACAGGAAGACGTTCACGAAGACCATCGCGATGGTGACGACCAGCATGAAGCGTTTGTGGCGCAGCACCCAACCCAGGGTCACGCGGTAGGTGCGATTGAGCCACAGGAAGCCGCGCTCGCTCATGCGGTAGAGCACGCCATGGGCGCCGGGATCGTGCGCTTTCAGGAAGCGCGCGCACAACATCGGAGTAGTCGTAAGCGACACCACCATCGAGACGGCGATCGCCGCGCTCAAGGTGACGGCGAATTCGTGGAACAATCGGCCCACCAGGCCGCTCATCAGCAGAATCGGAATGAACACGGCCATAAGCGAGGTGCTCATGGAGACTACGGTGAAGCCGATTTCGCGCGCGCCCAGCAGCGCCGCCGGATAGGGCGCCATGCCGTCTTCGATGTGGCGCATCACATTTTCCAGCACCACGATGGCATCGTCGACAACAAAGCCGGTGGAGATGGTCAGCGCCATCAGCGACAGATTGTTCAGCGAGTAGCCGCACAGGTACATCACGCCGAAGGTGCCGACGATGGCCAGGGGCACGGCAACGCTGGGAATCAAGGTCGCGCGCACTTCGCGCAGGAAGACGAACACCACTAGCACGACGAGAATGACGGAGATGATTAGCGTGCGCTGCACATCGCTGACCGAAGCGCGCACCGTGGTGGTGCGGTCGAGACCGATTTGCAGGTTGATGCTCGGGGGCAGCGAAGCTTTCAGGAACGGCAAGGCCGCAATCACGCGATCGGCGGTCGCGATCACGTTCGCGCCCGGCTGGCGGAAGATCACGATCAGCACGCTCGGCTTTCCGTTGAAGCTGCCGGCGTTGTAGATGTTGGAATAGGAATCCTCAACCGTCGCGACATCGCTCAAGCGGACGGGGGCGCCGTTGCGGTAGGCGATCACCAGGTTCTTGTAGTTTTTCGCCTTGGTGAGCTGGTCGTTGGCGCGGATCATCCACATCTTCTGGCCGTTGTCCAGTGAGCCCTTGGCCTGATTGGCGTTCTGCGCGGCGACGGCCGCACGCAGCGTCTCCAGCCCAACGCCCATATTGTTCAACTGCTGGGGATTGGCTTCGATGCGCACCGCCGGTTGCGACGAGCCCCACACAAAAACCTGGCCCACGCCCTCCACCTGCGACAGCTTTTGGCCCATGATGGAGTCGGCGTAGTCGTACATCTGGTCCTGGGTCATCGCGTCGGAGGTCATCTCCAGGATGATGACCGGCGCGTCGGCGGGATTGATCTTGCGATAGGTCGGATTGCTGGGCAGATCGGGAGGCAGATAGTTGCGGGCCGCATTGATGGCGGCTTGCACGTCGCGCGCCGCGGCATCGATGTTGCGGTTCAGGTCGAACTGCATGGTGACCCCGGTCGAGCCGAGCTGGCTTGACGAGGTCATCTGGTTGATGCCGGCAATGCGCCCGAACTGCCGCTCCAGCGGCGTAGCCACGGCCGAAGCCATCGTCTCCGGACTCGCTCCCGGCAGACTCGCGCCCACCGAGATGACGGGAAATTCGATCTGCGGCAGCGGTGCGACGGGCAGCTGCGTGTAGGCCAATATGCCCCCAAGAAGCAGAGCAATGGTCAGCAGTGTGGTCGCTATCGGACGCGCGATGGCTGGAGCGGAAATGTTCATAAAACAGTTGCCAGGGGCCACTGACCACTAGCCACTTGTTCAGTCCCCAATGGCCTCCACCGGCCGGTGCCGCCGCAGGTGGCGCAACGCTTCGCCCAGACGGTCGAACCACAGATACACAACCGGCGTGGTGTACAGCGTCAACAACTGGCTGAACAGCAAGCCACCGATGATGGTCACGCCCAACGGCCGCCGCAGCTCCGATCCCGTGCCCGAACCGAGTGCCAGCGGCACCGCGCCGAAAAGCGCCGCGAAGGTGGTCATCATGATCGGCCGGAAGCGCAGCAAACAGGCTTCGTAGATCGCATCCACCGGCGCTTTGCCCTCCTTGCGCTCCGCTTCCAGCGCAAAGTCGATCATCATGATGGCGTTCTTCTTCACGATGCCGATCAGCAGGATGATGCCGATCAGCGCCATGACGCTCAGGTCCATGTGGAACAAGGTGAGCGCCAGAATCGCGCCCACACCGGCGGAGGGCAAGGTCGAGAGAATCGTGATCGGGTGGATGTAGCTCTCGTAGAGCACACCCAAAACGATGTACACAGTCACAATCGCCGCCAGGATCAGCCAGCCTTCATTGGCCAGCGAAGCCTGAAAGGCGCGGGCCGTGCCCTGAAACGCCAACTGAATGCTGGGTGGCAAGCCGAGATCGCTGGCCGTCTGCTGAATGGCCTTGACTGCGTCGCCCAGCGATGCGTCTTTGCCGAGGTTGAACGAGATGGTCACCGCCGGGAATTGTCCCTGGTGGTTGATCGTCAGCGGCCCGGTCGTCGTCTCCCAATGCGCAATCGCGCTCAGTGGCACCTGCGAGGCGTTCGCCGCCAGAGCATTCGAGTTCGAGGTCAGGTTTTGCGGCTGGCCGACAATGGCTGTGTTTCCCGACGAAGCCGGCGTCTGCGCGCTTCCTGCCGGCACATAAATGTCTTTCAGCGAATCGGGATCGGCGGCAAAGGAAGGACCGACCTGCAGCACCACGTGATACTGGTTCAACTGCGTGAACATGATCGATACCAGCCGCTGCCCGAAGGCGTCATACAGGGTGTTGTCGATGGCGCTGGCGGAAACGCCCATGCGCGACGCAGTGTCGCGATCGATGACCAGCGTGGCCTGCGCCGCCTGGTTCTGCTGATCGGTCGCGATGTCGCGCAGCTCGGGCAGGGTTTTCAGCTTGGCCACCATCTTCGCCGTCCACTGGCGCAGCTCCTTGGCGTCGGCGTCCTCCAGCGTGAACTGATACTGGGTGCGGCTGACCCGGTCTTCCACCGTCAGGTCCTGCACCGGCTGCATGTACAGCGTGATGCCTTCGACCCCCGCAACCTCCCGCTGAATACGCTTCATGATGGCGGTGACATCGTCGGAGCGCTCGTCCTTCGATCGCAGGTTGATCTGCACCCGGCCGCTGTTGGGGGTGGTATTGGTGCCATCGACGCCGATGAACGACGAGAGACTTTCCACGTCCTTGTCTTTCAGGATGGCCGCGGCCAGCTCCCGCTGCCGTTCCGACATGGCGGCGAAGGAAATGCTTTCGGGCGCATCGGAAATACCCACGATCACGCCCGTGTCTTGCACGGGGAAGAAACCTTTGGGCACGACGATGAACATGTAAACCGTGGCCGCGATGGTGGCGATGACCACCAACAACGTCGCCGTCTGGTGCTTGAGAACGAACTTCACGGTGCGGCCGTAAAACGCGATGGTGTTGTCGAAGGCGCGCTCCGACCATTCGTACAGCCGCCCGTGCTTCTGGCGGTCCTGCTGCCGCAGCAGCAGCGAGCACATCATCGGCGTCAGCGTCAGCGAAATGATCGCCGACAGCAGAATGGTGACGCTGAGCGTGACCGCGAATTCGCGGAACAGGCGGCCCACAATGTCGCCCATAAAGAGCAACGGTATGAGCACGGCAATCAGCGACACAGTGAGCGAAACGATCGTGAACCCGATTTGCCCGGCGCCGCGCAGCGCCGCCTCCAGCGGCGTGTGGCCCTCCTCGATGTAGCGATCGATGTTCTCGATCATCACGATGGCATCGTCGACCACAAAGCCGGTCGAGATGGTCAGCGCCATCAGCGAGAGATTGTCGAGTGAGTAGCCCAGCAGGTACATCACCGCAAAGGTGCCCACAATCGACAGCGGCACGGTGATGCTGGGGATGATCGTCGCCGACAGCGTACGCAGGAACAGGAAGATGACCATCACCACCAGCGCGACGGTCAGCATCATCTCGAACTGCACGTCCTTGACACTGGCGCGGATGGTATTGGTGCGGTCGGTCAGCACCGTGACCTTCACCGACGCCGGCAGGTTGGCCTGCAGTTGCTTCAGCCGCAGCTTGATGCTATCAACCACCTTGATGATGTTGGCGCCCGGCTGCCGCTGGATATTCAGGATGACCGCGGGCGTGTTGTTCATCCACGCCGCCTGGTTGGCGTTCTCCGGCCCGATCACGACGCTGGCAATGTCGGAAAGCCGTACCGGATTGCCATTTTTATAGGCGACTATGGTATCGGCGTACTCCTGCGGGCTCAGGATTTGATCGTTGGCGCCGATGGTGAACGACTGCCGGTTGTCCTGCAACTGCCCCTTCGCCTGATCGATATTGACTTGGCCAATGACATTGCGCAGTTGCTCCAGGCTCAGGCCATAGGAGGCCAGCGCGGTCGGGTTGGCCATGATGCGGATCGCGGGCTTCTGTCCGCCGCTGATGCTGACCAGCCCCACGCCCGGCAACTGCGAAATCTTCTGCGCGAACGTCGTGTCGGCGAGGTCTTCCACCTGCGGCAGCGGCATGCTATCGGAGGTCATCGCCAGCGTCAGGATGGGCGCGTCCGCGGGATTGACCTTGCTGTAAATCGGCGGCGTCGGCAGGTCATTGGGCAGGTAGGTCTGCGCCGCATTGATCGCAGCCTGCACTTCCTGCTCGGCCACGTCGATGTTTTCTTCCAGGTTGAACTGGAGCGTGATGACCGAGGCGCCGAAGGAACTGCTCGAGGTCATCTGGCTCAGACCGGGGAGCTCGCCGAATTGCCGCTCCAAGGGGGCGGTGATGGACGAGGCGGTGACGTCCGGACTGGCGCCAGGATAGAACGTCACCACCTGAATGGTCGGATAATCCACCTGCGGCAGGGCCGAGATCGGCAGTTGCCGATAGGCCACGATGCCCACCAGCAGCAGCCCCACCATCAACAGCGATGTCGCGATGGGCCGCAGAATAAACGGCCGCGAAATACTCATGTCTGTGATCCGATCGTGCCGCTGCCGGTGTTGCTGCGGCGGGCCGGAGCTTGCGGCGCCACCCGCATGCCGGCCTGCAATTTCTCTTGTCCGTCGGTCACCACGCGGTCGCCGGCCTGCAACCCTTTAGCGATCACCATGGTCGAGCCTTGCGTTAGCGCCACCTGCACCGGCCGCATCTGCACCACGTTGTTGGCATCGACCAGGTAGGTGAAGCTGCCGTCGGGGCCGCGTTGCAGCGCGCTGGCCGGCGCGGTGACGGCATTCTTCATGGTGTCCAGCAGCAGGTGCGCGTTGACAAACTGATTCGGCCAGAGGGCATTATCGGGATTATCGAAGATGGCCTTCAGTTGCACCGTGCCCGTGGTCTGGTCGATTTGGTTATTGACCGTCTCCAGCTTGCCCGTCGCCAGCTTCGTCTGGTCGTCGCGGCTGTAGGCATCGACTTCCAGCGAGCCGCCCTGGCGCATGCGCTGCATGACCTGCTGCAACTGATCTTCCGGAAGCGTAAACACCACCGCGATGGGATGGAGTTGCGTGATGGTCAACATCGCCGCCCCGCCGGCCGCGGTGACGTAGTTGCCGGGATCAACCTGCCGCAAGCCGACACGGCCGTTGATCGGCGACTTGATGTAGCAGTAGGTCAGATTCAGTTCCGCATTCTTGATGGCGGCTTGATCGGCTTCAATGGTGGCCGCATACGTTCCAAATGACGCCTGCATGGTGTCAAGATCCTGTTTGGCGATGACGCCCTGCTGGTAAAGAACGTTGTTGCGATCGAATTGTGCCTTGGCGTTGGTGAGTTGCGCCTGGTCCTTTGCCAAATTCGCTTTCGCCTGGGCTAGAGCAACCTGGTAGGGCCGGGGATCGACCACGATCAGCAGGTCTCCCTGTTTAACGTCCTGGCCTTCACGGAAGTTGACTTCCATGATCTGCCCATCGATGCGGGTCTTCAAAGAAACCGTGTAGTATGCCTGGACCGAGCCCAACCCGTTGAGATAGACATCGAAATTGCCTTGTTTGACGCTAGCTACTCCGACCGGGACCGCCGGCACCGGCGCGCTGGCACGAGCGTTTTTCGGAGTCTGCGCGCCGCATCCCGCCAGCAGCGCGCTGATAAACATTGCCAGCAATGATCCCAGTGAAGCTCCCCAGAAGGTCTTACGCCTTCCGGGTCGAAGGGACGTCCCTGTTTGCACAATTCCTCCCGATTGTTCGGGTAGAGCGCTTTAAATCTAGGTGAGCCTGACCGCCTATGAAGGGCGGATCGTCAAAGCGCTATGTACCCGACGTGCGCCCGATGAAACGGTTATCGCAATCCGTCCTAACTGCAACTTGGCGCGCCGGTTGCAGTACTATTTACATCAATACTATTAGACCGGATGGGAACTCTTAGCGCCGTTAAGAAAGGGTGAAGGACGGTTAAGAAGTGTGAAGCCGGGCAACACATCTCGAAACAATTCTTCACCGCAAACTGCCGCGGTAAAGAGCAAAATAAAGCCCGTGAATCGTCTTCTTATTGTCGATGACGACCATGGCTTGGTCAACCTGCTGAAACGCTTTCTGGAAGGCGAAGGATTTCGCGTGGACGCGGCCTACGATCACGCCTCCGGATTGAGCGCCGCACTCGCCGGTGAGCATGAGCTGATTATCCTGGATGTGATGCTGCCCGGCGGCACCGGATTCGAGTTGTTGAAGTCGCTGCGTCAGCAGTCCTCGGTCCCCGTGCTGTTGCTGACCGCGCGCGGCGAAGCCGTCGATCGCATCCTCGGGCTGGAGATCGGGGCCGACGATTATCTGGCCAAACCTTTCGACCCGCGCGAGCTGGTGGCCCGCGTTCGTGCCATCTTTCGGCGCACTCGTGAAGCGCCCGCTGCTTCCGCGCGCGCCGATCACGATGAAGTGCTTACCGTCGGCGATATCAGCATGTCGCTGGCGACGCGCACTGTCACCTGCTCCACCAATCCCATTGACCTCACCTCGGTCGAGTTCAACGTGCTGGAGTTGCTGCTGCGCCATGCGGGCAGCGTCGTCACCCGCGAGCAGATTGCCGAAGTCGCGCTGGGGCGTCCCCTGAATGCCTTCGACCGCAGCGTCGACGTGCACGTCAGCCGCTTGCGCAAGAAGCTGAGCGGTTGTTCCACCGCGTCGGAGGAGTTGATCCGTCCCATCCGCGGCGTCGGATATTTTCTGGCGGCCGCAGTTGACGCGCCGGAGAAGAGCCGCGTATGAGCCGCCGGCTGTTCTGGAAAATCTTCCTGCCTTTCTGGGCGGCCCAGGCGCTATTGCTGGGCGCGCTCTACCTGCGCCTGCATTACCGCATCTCGTCGGAGCACCCGTGGTGGATCCAGCCTGAGCGCAAAGAGATGCCGGTGCTGGCGCAACTGGCGGCGCAGCAGTACAACGCAGACGGCCCGGCGGCATTGCGGCAATTGCTCGATCGCCTCGCGCTGGAGCACCGCTCGCGTTTCTGGCTGGTGGACACCTCGGGCCAGGAGCTTTCCGGCCAGCCCATTCCGCCACGCGTATTGCACGACGGCATTGTCGCGGAGCGAAAAGAGGGGATGTTTCACTCCTTCGAGGCCAACGTGCTGGCCGCGCGCGTAACCACGCCTTCGGGGCAGTATCTGTTCATCGGCGAATTCACCCCGCCGCCCATATCCGAGCGCGTTCCCGGCGACATTTTGTGGACGTTGAAGCTCGGCACGATTTTCTCCGCGATCGTCTGCCTGCTGATCGCCCATTACTTGAGCAAGCCCATCGAGCGCATGCGTGACGCCACCCATGAGCTGGCGCGCGGCAATCTTGATATTCGGGCCGGAGAAAACCTGGGCAACCGCCAGGACGAGATTGCCGATCTGGTGCGCGATTTCGACATCATGGCGGGCGAGCTGCGCCAGCAGATCCAGAGCGAGCGCAATCTGCTGAGCGGCGTCTCCCACGAGCTGCGCTCGCCCATCGCGCGCATCCGCCTGGCGCTCGCTCTGGCTCGCGATGCCGACGAGCGCGAGCGTGCCGAGATGCTCGACCGCATCGAGCAGGACACGGTGCAGCTCGACTCCATGCTGGAGCGCATCCTCACCGTCGCGCGACTGGAGAGCGGCCAGCAGAAACCGAAGTTCGAGCAGGTCGATCTCAACGAGATCGTCAATGACGTTCTGGAGGATGCGAAGTTCGAAGCCGCCGCCACCGGAACGACCATCGGCTACCAGTCGGCGGGTGAAATCAAGGTGAACGGAGACGCCGGAATGTTGCACAGCGCCATCGAAAACGTGGTGCGGAATGCTGTGTTCTACTCCGGCAAGGACGGGCACATTTCCGTGTTGCTGTTCAGCGGCGAGCGCGGTGCGACGATTATTGTTCGCGACAACGGACCGGGCGTGCCGGAAGCGGCGCTGCCGCTGCTGTTCAAGCCGTTCTATCGCGTGGATGATTCGCGCGGCACCACCACCGGGGGCATGGGCCTGGGCCTGGCGATTGTGCGCAATGCCGTCGCCGCACATGGCGGAACGGTGGTGGCACACAATGTGTCACCGCATGGGCTGGAGGTGGAGATCCTGTTGCCGATCGCGCCCACGCCGCCCGGCAGGCGCAGCAGCGCCGAGGTAAAGCTGGCGAAGGTGTGAGGAAGGCCGCTGTTCGCTCTTCGCTTTCCGACGGCCGGGTGCCCCAGGTCTCGCGCAGTTCGAGACCTGGGAGACTCGCGCGAGCAAACCTTGCGGTACTACGAAGCCCGCGAAAAAAGGCGCGCCTGCATCGACGCGCCTTTACTAATTGCTGACTGCTAAGGAGACTCTGAACAAGTGGATCGGTCGGCCTCAGGGGCTAAAGCCCGCACTGATTTTGCTGAACTTCCGGCACGGCTGAAGCCGTGCCCTTTCAAAAACTGGGGCTTAATCAGAGTCTCCCTAACTGCTAAGTGCTATTTGTACGTCGCATTCGTCCGCGTCAGATAATCCCGGTGGGGCTTGAAATCGACCATCGAGTCAAACGCGGGACCGATGAGCGGGTTGCTCTTCAGCGCGTCCCGCAAGTTGGCGTTAGTCTTGTCCAGGGCATCCGCGTTCGACCCGATCCAGAAGATCCAGAACGTTCCGGGAGAGTCGGTGTGCACCGCTTCGGTGTCAATCTCATATTCATTGATGACGCCGGCGGACAGCATCTTCTCCATGATCGGCACGATGGCCTTGGCCAGGATATCGATGGCATCGTTCGGCGCATCTTCTTTCAGCTTGTACGACGAGCCGTAACTATAGCCTTCCTTCACCGATCCCGGCTTCCAGTTGTAATAGCGGCTGACGTAGATGTTGTCCCAGTGCTTGGTGGCACTCTCCTGCATGGGAGTGGCGGTACGCCCGGACTTGTAGAACTGATCGAGCGTGTTCATCAGTCCGGCCATCGACATCGACTGAAACCAGTCATCATGCGTCGGCTGGTCGGGCTGGTGCACCAGGTTGGTATCGTCGCCATAGCTGACGAGGGTACCGTTCGCCACGGCGCCCTGCAGAATGCTGTTATCCTCAGCCTCCGATTTGGTCCACTCCGCCCACTGTGCGCGCGGCAGCTCCCACAGCGCAACGTAGGTATACATGCGTGGCTTCTCTTTGACTTCCTGTGCGAGCGCCGGCAAAGCCAAACCGGCGATCAGGGCAAACGCCATTACCGCTGCTAAAACTTTCCACTCCTTGTTCTTCATTTCGCGGACCCTCCATTCGATTTGTTTGAAGCCGCATTTCAAATGACATGTGAATGTGCCCTAGCCGGCATGTTGGTCAGGCGTAATCTCTTCCTGCCGACCCAGAGCGCTCGGGTATCGAATATGAAAACTGTTTGTTAAGAAACCAAGGAACGTAGAGGATGGAAAGTGCGCTGTCCAGAGCACTAAGGTTCCGACCACAAATGGCACCTTGCGGGGAAGTTCCTTGCAGGCAAGGGTGCAGACGCCGGCCATGAACATACGCAACTTCGTCCACAAGGGGCTGAGGCAACTTTACTTTGAGGACAGTGCAAGAGGCGTTCCGCCCGATTCGGCGGACAAGATACGCAAAATGTTAGCGTTCTTGGACGGCATGGAAGCTGCTGAGGAACTTCGGGCGCTGTCGGGCTGGAAGGCTCATCGAACTGAGTGGCGATCGCAAGGGAACATGGAGCCTCAGCGTTACTCGAAACCGGCGCCTTACTTTCAGCGTGGATGCGGCGAACCGCGAGATCTGTGACTTGAATTTGGAAGACTACCATTAGGAGGCCGCAGGCGATGCCGATGAAAAATCCCCCTCATCCCGGCGATTTGATTCGCACGGAGATCATCAAGCCCACCGGCCTCTCGGTTACGGCAGCCGCTGCGGCCTTGGGTGTTTCCAGGCCCGCCCTGTCCAGCCTGCTGAACAGCAAAGCTGGGCTTTCCGGCGATATGGCTTTGCGGATCGAGAAGGCTTTCGGCGTGAGGATGGATACGCTCATGCGTATGCAGTCGTCCTATGAGATCGCACAGACGCGAAAGCGCTCGAACAGGATTCACGTGCGGCCTATCCGTCCTGCCGCGTAGTTAGCGGCACGCCGCACTGACACGCCCCGCTCCAGCGTGCTAGGGTATCCCTTCCAACACACATGCCATGTTCACCAACGATCTCCTCAAGCACAAACGCATTCTCATCACCGGCGGCGGCACGGGGATCGGCCGCGCCATGGCCGAACGCTTCCTCCAGCTCGGGGCGACCGTCTACATCTGCGGCCGGAGGCTCGAAGTGGTGCAACAGACGGCGCACGAGCTCGCCGCCTCTACCGGCGGCCGCATTGAGGGCTTCGCCTGCGATGTGCGCTACAGCGATGAGGTCGAATCTCTCATCGAGAAGCTGTGGGCGACCGGCCCGCTCGACATCCTGGTCAACAATGCGGCCGGCAATTTCCTGGCGCGCACCGAAGAGCTGTCGGAGCATGCTTTCGACGCCGTCATCGCCATCGTGCTGAAGGGCACCATCCACATGACCATGGCGTGTGGGCGGCGCTGGCTCAAGTCGCAGCACAAGGGCGTGGTGCTCAGCATCGCCACCACCTACGCCGATACCGGCTCCGCCTACGTCGTTCCCAGCGCGGTCGCCAAAGCCGGAGTCGTGGCACTGATGCGCAGCCTTGCTGTCGAATGGGGCGACCGCGGCATTCGCACGGTCGCCATCGCGCCCGGAGCGATTCGTACCGAAGGCGCGTTCTCGCGTCTGCTGCCCGTGCCGGAGTTAGAAAAAGCTGTGCTCGACCACAACCCCATGCATCGCTTCGGCACGCTGGAGGAAATCGCTAATCTAGGGGCATTTCTGGTCAGCGATCAGGCCGGCTACATCAATGGCGAGATGGTCTACATGGATGGCGGCGAAATGCTGGCCGGCGCCAGCAGCTTCAGCATGATCGGCCGCCGTCTGCCGGCTGAGGCCTGGCAGATCATGAAGGCGAAATCCAAGCCCAGGCAATAGAACCAGAGTGGCTTTTAGTCGCATCTTCCGTCAGGTCTTCGATGGAGCCTGTGACTTGCAAGAGCGCTTCGTCTGTCAAGTGCGTGGACTGTTCGGTAGCGTCCTAACCTTAATGATAAAGCGGCCCCGCGAGCTGTTCGATACGTTCCGGCTTTCCGGCCATGAGCCACACAGAACGTAAGCAAGACGCGGGGCCGAGCTTTTACAGTACGTCCCGAGACTTGATCGGAAAGTCAGGGACAACGACGCTTTGGCGATCTCCTCTTGGGATTGGCTGCTTGTTTTTGCCGGTTTTCCCCAACTTCGCCGGTTTCGACTTTGGCTTGACTGCTTTCACTTCCTGACTAAAGTCTAGGCTTTGTCAAGGGTGTCAAACGCAGAACGCGCAAGAATATTTGGTCCGTGTCCCACTTTGGGAAGCATTCCGAATTTTTAGCGATGCACCAGGCTCTAAAGCCGAATTTCATTCGACCCTTTTGCGGCCGCCCGAAGGTGTGCCCTTTCAAGCGGCAGAACTACGGAGACGCGCAAGGACTTCATCAACGGCCTCTGAAGGCGTGCCCTTGCAAAACGGGTTACACCTGCTCTGAAGCTGCTCTAAAGGCGCGCTCTGTCTCTCCTGTCGGCCAGGGGCGAAACTGACGTGGTTCTCGGCTCGTTTCCCGATTGCCTGCTGCGGCCAGCCAGCATAAAATCATGCACGCTGACGCTCGCTCCCGAGGCCGCTTGAAGAACATCGTCGCCATCTATCCCGGATCGTTCGATCCCGTCACCAACGGCCATCTTGACCTGATTCGTCGCGGCAGCAAGCTCTTCGATAAGCTCATCGTGGCCATTGCCCGCAATCTCGACAAAAGCGAGACCCTCTTCTCCATGGAAGAGCGCAAAGAGATGCTGGTTGCTATGACCGAGGACCTGGACAACGTCAGCATCGACATCTTTGAGGGCCTGTTGGTGAAGTACTGCATCCGGCATGGCGCTAACGCAGTGCTGCGCGGCATTCGCGCCATCAGCGACTACGAATTCGAGTTGCAGATGGCGCTGATGAACCGCAAAATGGAGCCGCGCGTGGAGACTGTCTTCATGATGCCGGCGGAGCAGTATTCTTATCTCAGCTCGCGCATTGTGCGCGAGATCGCCAAGCTGGGCGGCCCACTGGCCGGGCTCGTCCCGGCCATGGTGGAGGAGCGTGTGCGCGAACGCGTCGTGCACCGGCATATTTCCGCAACCGGAAAACATCTGTTATGAGGGAGCAGACCATGTCCGTTGCAGCTACCCCGGGGTCCCCATCGCGCCCGCAGTTGGCGCGAGGGGGTGGAAGTCAGCTCGCGTCGTTTCTCACCAATCGTATTCAGCGCATCGAGGTCTCGGCGACCCTGGCCGTCGCCGCGGAGGCGGAAAAGCTGCGCGTGGCCGGCGCGCACCTGGTGGACCTGGGCGCCGGCGAGCCGCACTTCCACACGCCCCAGCACATTAAAGACGCGGCGATTGCGGCCATCCAGCACAACGTCACCAAGTACACCGCCGTGGGCGGCACAGCCGAGCTGCGCGACGCCATTATCCAGCGCCACGGCGAGGATTTCGGCTCCGATTACCGGCGCGAAGATTGCATCGCCTCGGTCGGCGGCAAGCACGCGCTGTTCAACGCCATCCAGGTGCTGGTCGATCATGGCGACGAGGTCATCCTGCCGGTGCCGTACTGGGTGTCGTTCAAGGACATCGTGCGCTACGGCGGCGGCGAGCCAGTCTGCATCCCCACCGACGAGCGCCACGACTTCCGGCTGACCGCGGATATGGTGGAGCGGGCGATCACGCCGCGCACCAAGCTGATCATTTTGAACTCACCGAACAATCCCTCCGGCGCGGTGATGCATCCGCAGCACATGGCCGAGCTGCTGCGGCTGGCGCACGATCGCGGCATCTACGTCGTCTCTGACGAGTGCTACGTCTATCTGAACCACACCGGGCAGAAGTTCTCGGCGGGCTGCGTACACGAAGTGAAGGAGCGGCTGATCATCATCGGCTCGCTGTCGAAGACCTATGCCATGACCGGCTGGCGGCTGGGCTACGCGCTGGGGCCGGCGCCGATTATCGCGGCGATGAACAAACTCCAGAGCCAGAGCACCTCGAATCCGACGTCGTTTGTGCAGAAGGCCGCGGTTGCCGCGCTCACCGGCTCGCAGGATTGCGTGCGCGAGATGCTGACGCAGTACATTGTGCTGCGCGACAAGATTGTCGCCGGGCTGCGTGCGATTCCGGGCATCACCTGCGCGGCGCCCAATGGCGCGTTCTACGCGTATCCGAATGTCAGCCACTACTTCGATCGCGGAGGAATGAATTCGGCCTCCGATGTGGCGCGGCGCTTGCTGCACGAGGCGCATGTCGTGGTGGTGCCGGGCGAGGGTTTTGGGACGCAGGACCACGTGCGGATTTCGTATGCGACCTCGGAAGAGAACTTGGCGAAAGGCCTGGAACGCATGCGCGAGTTCTTCGCGGGAGTGTAGGGGCGAACAGGCGGCGCAAGTTTACGCTAGGCCTGTTATCGACAATTACGAATTCTGCTCGGCAAGCGCAGGGAATCCATCCAGTGCTGCATTGATTCCGATTGCGAGACGGCAAGCGAGAACGCGGAAGGCGATTCCGTCGCTGAGCCTCGGCTTCGGATCACTCCGCATGTTCGTCAGCAGCGGACTCTTTCTTCGCCTTTTGTTTGGCCGCGAACTCCTTGGTATATTGAGTCTAATTTTGAAGACTGTGGGGTTGCGCGATGCCGGAACGGAGGTGGCAATCGATCCTGTGGTGGGTTGGCTTTGCAGCCTGCGGCTTAGGATTGGTCGCGCATTTCTCCCTGGTTCAACTTTCAAACATGCCAATGAGCCCCCTGAAGCTCAAAATGGCAAATTTGCTGGATTCCTATGTCAACCCCTATTTCGCCCAGCGATGGAATTTCTTCGCGCCGACGCCGCCTACTTTTGATATCGTCCTTTTCGCACGGGGTCGCTACCTTGACCCGGATACGGCCGAAATCAAGGACAGCGAGTGGGTGGACGTCTCCGATACCCTGATCGATGCGCTTCGCAAGAATCGCCTGACCTCGCTGTTTCACGCTGAGCTATCCCTCTCGAATGCACTGGTTCATTTCGCCAACCATTTCAGGAAGGACGCACGGACGTTCCTGGAAAAGGACGGCAAGAAATATCTACCAGCAGAGATCCCTGCCGACGTTGATCCCGCGGATATGACGGTAATGAGGCGGACCGCAATCGCAGACTTGGAAATCACTTACCCCAAGATCACGTTCACGAGTGTGCAACTCGGGATCATGATCTACACACTTCCCCGGTTCTCGGAGAGACGCAAGGGACTCACCGAGGATCCCGCGGCGCTCACTTTCGTGGCTTGGCAGCCGGCCGAATGGGTGCCTCCTTACTGCTGTTACTCCTGGCCCAATCCAAGTCATAGGCTAAGGCCGCTTTGGAGAGAGCCATGAGTGGAGGCGCTTCCTTGAGGGACTGGTTGGCCGAAGTGCGGCGTTTCGCAAGCGTCAAACACAGGACAATCGCGCTCTCTGTCCTGCGAATATTTATTGGCTCGACGCTTCTTGTCTACTACTCGCAACATATCTTTCAGCGCGAATATTTGTGGGGCAATACCGGCTTGGAACCGTTTTCGCTATTTCAGCAGATCATGCTTTCCCGGCATGGTTTTTCCCTGTATCTTTTATCGCCTTCTTCCTTGTATCAAGCCGCTGTCTTCTATGTTGGACTTGTTGTTACCATAACCTTCACGGTAGGATATCGAACGCGGATTTCAAGCATATTGTTCTATTTGTTTACCTGGTCGCTATTCCAACGTAATATATTCTTGCTCACCGGCGGAGACAACCTTATTTATCTGTTAGCTTTCTTCCTGATGTTTGCGGATTGCGGAGGACATTTTTCCACCGACGCAACCTCAGGGCGCAGTCGCACTCAATCTGGACCCTTTGTGGCGATGGTGCACAACTATGCAGTGCTCGCCATCATAGTTCAGCTGAGCTTGGTTTATCTTACGTCGGCGTTTTACAAGATGCAGGGAGCCCTGTGGCAGAACGGCACCGCACTCTACTACGTCCTGCGACTCTCAGAGTTTAATCTTTCCCCTTTTGCACATCATTTTTATGATAGCGAAACAGTAGCTAAATTGCTGACCTGGGGGACTGTTATTTTCGAAATGTCCTGGCCCTTCTTAATCTGGAATCGGAGAACTAAGCCATTTGTCGCTCTGGGTGCGGTGTTGATGCATTCCATGATTGGCTACTTCATGGGGCTGGTTTGGTTTTCGTTTGTATTCATAGGCGCACAGGTTGTCATTTTCAAGGACTCGGAGTTGATCAGCTATGCTGCCCGTGTTCGCGAGGCGGCGGGTGCGGCCCGAGCCTCGCTTGTCGCGCTCATGCCACGTGCCCGCGTGGGAGCCTCGGGAATCGCAGTTGCCGTTTTGAGACGCAGAAAGACGCCCCCCGCCGCATAGCCACTATCCGGTGTTCGAGCGGCGAGAGCAGGCGACCATCGGAAGCATGGTTCGCGGTGTCCATTTTCCGGGGATGTGTCAAAAACTAGGAGAGCAGTCCGAGCAACTTCAGCGGACATGCCTTTGGTATCGATCTGGAAGGAAGGCGCTTAGAACAATATCGCAAACACCTGCACGTCTCCTGGAAGAAGCGGCTGCAGTTATATGGACTTAGGGCGGCAGCAGGATTGCACATTTTACTCGACGCTATCGCTGAGCGAGGGCGGACTCCGGGTCAGTCGCTTGAATATACATAAGGAGGTTTCGAACCTTGAAACTGCGCATTGCTTCGCTGTCATTGTTCGCCCTATGCGTGGTTGTGGCTCCGGCCGTAGCCCAGACAGTCTATTCCAACGGTCCCATCAACGGCACAACCGACGCCTGGACCATCAATAGCGGTTTTGTCGTCAGCGACACCTTCACAGTGGGCGCCGGGGGCGCCAGCATCAGCGGCCTGGTATTCGGCGCGTGGGCATTCCCTGGCGACGTTCTCCCGCAGGCTGAGATCCAGATCACGTCCTCCGAGTTCGGCGGCACGACCTACTTCGAGGGCGTGGTGAACTTCACCCAGAGCGGCTGCTCGGCCAACCAGTTCGGCTTCAACGTCTGCGAGGAGACCAGCAGCCCCTTCGGTCCGGTCAACCTGGCTACCGGCACCTTCTGGCTAAACCTGGACAATGCTGTGGTCCCGACCGGCGACCCGATTTACTGGGATGAGAACTCCGGTCCGTCTTCGGCTTCGGAGAACTCGGTAGGAACGATTCCTTCTGAATCATTCACGCTTCTGGGCAGCAGCAGCACGACGTCGACCACGAGCACGACCGGCACGGTTGCTGAGCCCAGCAGCATCCTGCTGCTCGGATCGGGCATCCTGGGTCTGGCTGGCGTTCTGCGCCGTAAGCTGTTCTAGACTTAACCGACCCCTCCCTCAAGTCATTCAAGAAGGCCGGAGCTCTGTGCTCTGGCTTTTCCTTTATGCAGTTTCAGCGGTGTCTTTAAGACCGTGAAACTGGAGTCATCGCCATATCGAGCCGAGCCCCAGTGCAATGGCACCTTAGTGACATAAAAGTGCTGTTGACTACGGCATTTTATAGCTGAATGCTGTTGCCATGATTTTGCCATGTCCACTTAACTCCAGAGTGCCGCGTAATCGCTCTAGGGCGCCCCAGGATCGACGAACGACACACTGGATGACTTCTAGTACCCCGAAACGGCCAGAGGTGCCTTACAACGCGAGCACGAGCTAATTCCCATTCTGGGAATAACTTACGCCCAGTCACGACCCACGTGTCAGCTCAAGATGCGTCGAAATCATTACCGAGCGCACGAGGCCACAGAGTCTCAGAAAATTAGAAATCTCCGTGTGCTCCGTGTTCTCCGTGGTGAAGTTCCAGCCTCTCCTGCCATAATCGAACATTCATGCCGAGCCTCTACCCACTTCTGATGATCCCCATCTTCGACGAGCGCCCCTGGGGTGTGCGCGATCTGCGGCCGGTCTACAGGAAAGTCATCAAGGAGCCCATCGGCGAAAGCTGGCTCACGTGGGAGGACAATCGTGTCGCCAACGGACCGCTCGCCGGGCGCACCCTCTCCGAAGTCGCGAAGCAGTACCGCCGCGAATTGGTGGGCACGCTTGCCTGCTATGAAGACCGTTTCCCGCTGCTGGCGAAATTTCTCTTCCCCGGCGACAAGCTCTCGGTGCAGGTCCATCCCGATGACGAACAGGCCAAGAAGAGCGGCCAGCCCTGCGGGAAGACGGAGTGCTGGTACGTGCTACGCGCCGAGCCGGGCGCGCAGGTCGCGCTGGGGCTGAAGCCGGGCACGACGCTCGAGCAATTTCGTCGCGCCATCGCCGAGACGCGCGCGGAAGAGCTGCTGAACTGGGTCGATGTCTTCGCCGGCGACATGCTTTACGTCGCGGCCGGCACGGTGCACACCATTGGCGGCGGCATGGTGCTGGTGGAGACGCAGCAGACCTCCGACACCACCTATCGCATGTACGACTACGGCCGCGGCCGCGAGCTGCATCTCGAAGAAGGCCTGGCCGCGACCAAGCTACGCACCCATGCGGGAAAAGTCGTGCGGGCAATTGATCGCTCGCACACGCTGGTGCGCTCGCCGTTTTTCCAGGTTGAGAAGATGCCTTTGCGCGAGCCGCTGCACGCACAGGTCTCGCCCGAGTCACCGCACATTCTGGTCGCGCTCAGCGGCGCGGGAATGGTCGAGTCGCCAGACATGGAGCCAATCACCTTCGGCAGCGGCGACGCAGTCGTCGTCCCGGCGTGTGTGGGCGCATACGGCATTCGCCCGCAATGGGAGCTGGAGCTGATGCGCATGTCGCTGCCCCCCGGCAACGTCTCCGAGCCCGAGACTACGCTGCCGCAATCCACCAGCGCAAAGTAAGTCTCACCACAGAGACACAGAGACGCAGAGTTCGTTGGTCTAAGATGGTTTCTCATTACGAAGACTGGGTGCCCCATAGCCTGCCCTGAGCTTGCCGAAGGGTCTCGCGGTTTTCGAGACATGGGATCACTCGCGCTATGCTTCATTACCGCGCGATCTCCCAGATGACGCCACAGCCGTGTCCTCCTGCGCAACCGTTCCCAGAGCTACCGCCGGCGATCGCGGTGCCGTAGAAGTTTCCATTCGCATCGGAGACGATGATGCTCATAGGATTGGCTCCGTCACTGCCGGCGAAGTCGTGAAGATCCATGCTCATGTAGTTATTCGAATGGACCAGCTCGTAAATCGTCCCGGCGTTGCGCCCGCCGTTGTAGAACGTTGTGCCGTAGAGATTGCCGGCCGAGTCGATCATTAACTTGTCATCCGCATTGACCAGGGTGAAGGGGCCGAAGGTCCAAAGTAGGTTGAAGATCCAATTGCCTCCGCTAGGCACCAGTTGGAAGGCAGTGCCGTCCGGATTATCCGGGTCTCCGCCACTGGTTGTCGTTCCGTAGAGATTTCCCGCCGAATCGAAAATGAGCCCTCCGACCGGCAGCGACCCATCAGAACCGCCGGTGAAAGCGTAGATGCTCCGTTCCGTCCAGCTCGATCCAGACTTGGATAACTCGTAAACGGCACCGGGGCCGTTTGGACCGCTATTGAACACTCCGTAAAGATTTCCCGCAGCATCGAGGATGACGCCGCCATACGGATAGAACGGAGCAGTCCCCTCGGGCGTGTACAGAACGGTTTGCGTCCACGAGCCTCCCGAAGGAGTCAGTTCATAGATTACGCCTCCACCGGAGCCGCCATAAATTGTCGTGCCATAGATATTTCCTGCCGCATCGAACGTGAGGTCGCCCTGAGGCGCGGCGCCGTCGCTGAACGAAAATCGGTGGATGACGGTTTCGTCCCATGTGGGCAGCGCGTTGCGAGGCGCGTTCGGAGGTGGCGTCAGGTGATAGATGGTACCGCAGCCGTTGCTGCCGCAGCCGCTGGTTCCTCCTCCGTAGTAGGTGGTGCCGTACAGCGTTCCGTCAGCGGCGATTGTCACCCGCGAGTAGGGGTGCGCGCCATCGTTGCCGCCGGCGAAGCTGTAAAGTGGATGGAAGGTCCAACCGGAACCCGAACGCATCAGCTTGAAAACGATGCCGCAGCCTCCGGTGCAAGCCTGGTTGCCGCCGTTGTAGGTTGTGCCATAGAAATTTCCCGCCGCATCCATCGTCAATCCGACATAGGGGTTTCCGCCGTCACCGGCGCCGGAAAAATTGTGAATCACCGAGAACTGCGCCTGCGCGGGCTGCGATGCGACGAGCAGCAGCGTGCAAATCAGCGCTCCGGTAAGCTGTGTCCACCGGAGGTTGATCCGAGCGAGTGTGACCATGGCAATGCTCCCTATTACAAAACGGTGCCGCGAGCGCACGCGCGGACAGTTTACTTCGACAAGGGATGAATATGGGCAAAATCGATGTTCAAATCCTGCGCCTTTCGCTCCTTCCGCCTTATTTCAGTAGAATCAAACATTCAAAATACTCCGTGCCCTAGTGCCTCCGTGGTGAAAAGACTTGGCCAATAATCTCTACCCCGTCATTCTTGCCGGCGGACGCGGCACGCGCTTCTGGCCGCTGAGCCGCAAGCGCCGCGCCAAGCAACTGCTGCCGCTCAATAGCTCGAAGTCGATGATCCAGGAGACCGTCGAGCGCCTGCTGCCGCTTGCGCCAGCGAAGAACTTCTGGGTGATCACCAATGATGACCTGCGCGATCCGATCGTCCGCCAACTGAAGAAGCTGGATAAAAAGCAGATCGTCGCCGAGCCGGTGGGGCGCAACACCGCTCCCGCGATCGGGCTCGCAGCGTTCCTACTGGAGCGGCGTGACCCCGGTGCGGTGATCGGCATGTTTCCTTCCGATCACGTCATCGCCGATGAGAAGCGCTTTCGCGAGGACATTCGCCGCGCCACCGAAATCGCGGCCGCAGGCCCGAACATCGTTGTCATCGGCATCAAGCCGACCCGCGCGGAGACCGGCTACGGATACATCGAGGTGAATACGGGTCCGGCTTCGGGGCAGAGCGGCAAGGCCAAGAATCAGCCGGCAGCCGACAGCCATCAGCTTTCGGAATGCCAACAGCTCACAGCCGACAGCGATGAGCCATCTGCGAACAGCCAGCTCACAACTGAGGGCCGACAGCCGAAAGCTAAGGACAAGGAGCCAGGTGCCGTCCCCGTGCGCCGCTTTACCGAGAAGCCCAACGCCGAGGTCGCGGAGCAGTTCGTCCGTGCCGGCAGTTTCTTCTGGAACAGCGGCATGTTCGTCTGGGGCGCCAAGACGCTGGCCGACGCGCTGCGCGAGCATCTCCCGAACAGCGCGCCGCTGCTGGAGGAGATCGCCGCCGCCGCTATTCAGGGCACGCGCAAGTTCGAGAAGACATTTGCCAAGCTGTATCCCAAGTGCGAGAACATCAGCGTGGACTATGCCGTGCTGGAGCCGCGTTCGGCCAAGGGCGAAGGCCGCTCGGGAATCTATTGCATTCCGGCCGGGTTCGGCTGGAACGATCTGGGCTCGTGGGCGGCGCTCTACGAGCATAGGAGTTCCCCACCCCAACCAACGCAACTTCGGCACTTGTCGCGAACCCCGGAATCCGGCAACGAAGCCGGTGCGAACGTCATCGTATCGGACGAGAGTTTCACCTCCGACGCGGAGGGCAACTTCATCCACGCGGACGGGAAGTTCGTGGCGGCAATGGGTGTGCGGAATCTGGTGGTGGTGGAGAC
>Ga0335078_10003640_pt1 | contig 22947 bp, 18 predicted proteins | sample Lox_Sample_32_FD_206711 | JGI IMG/M metagenome (GOLD analysis project Ga0335078, IMG submission 206711) | Soil microbial communities from Loxahatchee National Wildlife Refuge, Florida, United States - Lox_Sample_3.2 | ecosystem: Environmental > Terrestrial > Soil > Wetlands | place: USA... | reverse complement strand
CGATGACGACGATGTACCGATCGATCGTCCAGTTCCACCCGTCGATCATATACGTCGCGGTATTCAAATCATAAGGAGGATACGCGTATCCGACGATGGCGTTGGCCTCACCCGACGTGGAGAAGACGAACGTGTTGGGACCGGTGTCGCACGGCGGAGTGAACGTCTTGAGCGTGTGCCCGTTGCTGTCCGTGATTGGGTCGGCGTGAGGCACATAGCAGAGTGGGTTACCGGTATTGACCTCGGCAGTGTTCAAGTCTCCGCCTGCGTCCGAGGGTCCTCCGTCGGACGTCGAAGGACCATTCGAGCACGCTCCCACGACAAAGACGGCGATCGCCGCCCCTGATATCTTGAGTCGATTCATGACCTATCTCCTTCTAAGTACCGGTGCCAAATAGGTGAGCGTGTAGGCCGCGCTACCTGCAGTGAAAACTCTTTTGAAGAGCGTTTGCCCTGCTGCGAGCTGACGACGCCACCGGACAGATTGCCCGAGTCGGGGACGCAATCCGTCGCCGCGTAGTTCGTGACTCTCTGGGTCGTGATGAGTGCAGGTTGATCACGGCGTGGTCGAGAGCGGCTGCGGCGTTGTAGCGAGGCTCCTCGGCGCGAACACTTCACGACTCGATGATATGAGCGACCCCTGAAGTTATTGCATCCCAGTTGCATATGCAACGGCGTTACCACAGTGCGTGCGACTCACCAACCTCAATCGTGGCGCGCACGACTTCATCATTTGCGTGAATGATGGCGCGAATCGCGACGAGTCGTGGACCCAACACTTCGTCGTGCGAACGTTTTGGCTCTGTCGTCGTCGTCATCGACGCGGAGCTCACACGTCGGGGCGAGGTCGAGCTTGAGATCGCGATACGCGCGATTCGCAGCAGCAGCGGCCTCTCTGGCATTGACGATGATGTCGTCGGCCGCGAGGAGTGATTGCAGCCGCTACACGGCGGTATGACGCTCAGTGAGCCGCCTTTGGCCGCCGAGGCGGGTGCAAGACTGGCTGCGCCTCGTTCTCTTTGGCGTTGTCCTTCACCCAGTGCGCCGCGTGCCTCTCCCACCTGCCGTTCATCGCGACCCACTCCGGCTGGATGAGCACCATGCCTGGGCGCGTGGGCTCCCAGTGACCCTCGGTCCATGTCCAGCGACTGCTCGCGTAGTGCCACTCGCCCTCTTGCCAGACGCTGTCCGCACGCGGCAGCGGTGGGGCGTGCAGTGGGAGCGGCGGCGGCGCGGCGGTCAACGGCGCTGTATCGTCGTTCAGCTCAACATCGGTCCGTGGGAGCGTCGCGGCACCACGCAGAGCACCGACGCTGGTGCGATCGTTTGTGCGGCGGTCCTCGACGCGCCGCTCTGGAGCCAACACAAAGGAGCCCACGGCGATAACAATCACCCACGACGAGAATCGTTGGAGCTGCATCAGCTCGTTAGCATCATGAGATGTCCGCTCGCGTCCGCCGCGACGAGACGCTTTCCGTCTGGATGCCACACGAGCTTCGTGACGGCGTCGCGCAGAAATGCAAAGCGGACAGGCTTCGTGCCACGGCGGGGCTCCCACACCAGTATGCCCATATCCTCGGCGCCGCTCGCGAGCTGGCCGGAGCGCGGCGCGAACGCCAGCGCCGTGCACAGCGCCAGATGACCTTCGAGCTGCTTCGGCGGTTTTCCTTCCGGCCCTTTGCCTTCGAACATCCAAACCGTGACGGTCGCGTCGCCCGCCGTTGCGAGCATCGTCCCCCTGCCGTCCCACGCGAGCGCTTTCGGTTTGAATGGATAGCCGCGCATCTCGGAGTCGTTCCCGGTCGAGAGGCGCCAGAAGTGGACCGACGCGTCCTGGCTGCCGCAGGCGATCACCGCGTCGTCGGGGCTCCACGCGAGGGAGACGAGCGAGCCCTTCCACGCAAAGTGGCGCGCGCGCGCGCCGGTCTCGACGGTCCAAAGGTGCACGCCACCATACGAGCACGTGGCGATCTCACGCCCGTCGCTGCGCCACGCGATGCCCGCGACGGTACTCGGGTGAGCTCCCGTCTCGAGACGCGGCTCGCCGCGCGCTGTCCAGAGACGCACGACGCGCCCCGACGACGTCGCCAAGAGCTCCCCACTCGGCGCCCACGCGACGTGGTCGACCCAGCCGCCCGCTCCAGGAAGATCGGCGATTGAATCGCCGCGGGCGCCGAAGATTCGCGCGCGTCCGTCCTGGCCGGCCGTTGCAAGCAGGCCATCGCGCGAGAACGCGACCGCGAGCGCGCCGCCGGGATGCGCGGCCGCGCGCCAGCACACGTCGCCGCTCTTAGCCTCGACGCACACCACCTCGCCGCTGCCGAGCGCCGCCGCGACGAGCGCTCCGTCGGCCGACATCGCGAGATCGACGACGTAGTCGCCTGCGTCCAGCAACCATCCGCGCCCGAGCTCGGTCTTGCCGGGAGCGACTGCGCTCACGCTTGGCATTGCTCGAAGCCCTCCGTCAGCGCGGCACGGTCCAAGTTCTTGCCGATGAACACGATCGCGCTCGAGCGCTCGGCGCCTCCCCACGGCTTGTCGGCGCGGCCATCGAAGAGCATGTGGACGCCCTGAAACACGTAGCGCTCGTCGCTTCCGGCGATGTCGAGGATCCCCTTCATGCGGAAGATGTCGGCGCCCTTGTCGCGCAAGAGCACCGAGAGCCACGCGTCGAGCTTCTTGCGATCGAGCGGGCGCTCGAGTCGAATGCCGACCGAGGTCACGCGGTCGTCGTGCGAGTGCCCCGCGGCAAATGCATTCGTCGAAAGCGCCGCGATCGCGCCGCGCGGACCCTCGAAGCGCAGCGCGTACTCCGACGCGAGGTGCTCCGTGTAGAGTGCAACCTTTCCGTTTTTGGGGACGCGCACGGCGTAACGCTTGGTGCCCGGCGGCCTGACGTCGAGCGTGATGACTCGGTCGAACGCGATCGGCTCGGACGGCGCTGCCCACGCCTTCGCGTCGGCCCACGCACGAACCGCCCGATCCTGGACCGCACGCGCGGTGACCATCTCGTCCGAAGCCAGCGGCGCGAAGAGAACGTCCATCGTCTCGTCGGGCCCATCCTCGAGCACGAGCGTGTAGGAGCCTTCGACGAGATCGAACGTGGCAGCCCACTCGAACGGGAGCTCCGGCTCGAGGAACGTGGGCTTGGTCTCGAGCGCGCGATCGAGATCGAATCCGCCGACGTCGAGCACGTCACCGATCGGGATCGCGGCGTGAACGGCGCGCCACGTGCGCGCCATCGCGTTCATGCCGCGCACGCGCGCCTCGAGCGCGTCGAGCTCGGCCGAGGAGACGAGATCCGCCTTGTTGAGAACGAGCACGTCCGCGAACGCGATTTGCTCTTTGCACTCGTTCGAATCCTCGATGTGGAGGCTCACATGCTTGGCGTCGACCATGGTGACGATGCCGTCGAGGGCGAAGCTCGAGGCGATCTCGTCGTCGACGAAGAAGGTCTGTGCGACGGGGCTCGGGTCGGCGAGGCCCGTGGTCTCGACGAGCACGTGATCGAACTTGTCGCGCCGCTTCATGAGCCCGCCGAGGATACGGATCAGATCGCCGCGAACGGTGCAGCAGATGCAGCCGTTGTTCATCTCGAAGACCTCTTCATCGGCGTTGATGACGAGCGCCTGGTCGATCCCGATCTCGCCGAACTCATTCTCGATGACGGCGATGCGCTTGCCGTGCTGCTCCGTGAGGATGCGATTCAATAGCGTCGTCTTCCCAGAGCCGAGGAAGCCGGTGAGCACGGTGACGGGAATCTTCGACATCGGGAGACCTCCTTCAACTTCGAATGACGATCGCAACGCCAAGACCCATGCTCGCGAGCGCGGCGAGCGCGATGAACGCGTGCGGTGCGGACCCGTGCCTCCGCATGCCCCAACGCAGCGGGACGGAGAGCGCGACGGTCAAGAGGACCATGCCGACCACAGTGCCCGCGCCAAACAGCGCGAGATACGTGAGCGCGCCCGCGCGCGAGGAAATCGTGGTGAGCGCGAGCAGCGAGACGCCCGCGGAGCCCGCGAGACCGTGGATGACGCCGATGAGCATCGGACGCCAACGCGCGACCCGAGCTCGCGGCCGCCGTAGTCGCGCGAGGGTCTGAGCGCCGAGCACGACGAGCATCGCAGCCACGGCGATCTCGGCGAAGCGTTCGAAGCGCGGAGGCATGCGCACGTCGAGCGCGATCACCGCGATGCCGAGCGCGGCGAAGGTGATCGTGTGCCCGAGTCCCCAGAACGCTGCGAGCCGGGCGGCGCGCGCCTTGGTCGGCTCGCGATGAAGCATCGTCCCGATCGCCGCGACGTGATCGGCGTCCGTCGCGTGACGAAGCCCGAGGACGAAGCCGAGCACGACGGCCCACGCGAGCGTCATGACTCGGGCCCTCCGGCGGTCGCCATCAGAACGAAGCGACGCTCGCCGCAATGCTCGATCGGGGGCGAGCGATGCACCGCACCTCGTCCCGCAGCAGTCGCGTCGCGCGAGCCCTTCAGCATGAGCACGTCGCCGGGTCGCGCGCGTCGCACGGCCTCCGGACGTCGAACGATTGCGGCGTTTGCGGCGTCAGGTGACGGGATGCCGCGCGCGAGCGCGGCGCGATCCACGGCGTCCTCGTCGAGCCACTCGGTGCCAGGGCCGACGTACGTCGTCACCATGCGCAGCGCTACGGCGTCGACGTGAAACTTTCGACACTGGTCTCCGCGGATGACGCCGAGGAAGAGACGCACGACGCGAGCCGGTACGATGGCGTCGAAGTACGCGAGCAGCATCGATGCGTCGAACGCAACCGCGTCACGGATCGTGTCGGGCAGCACGGCAACGGCGCGCCCGATCGGCGGCGCCGCCGCCGGCACGATCTTGTCGAACGGCTCCACGTCGCTCTCGTAGGTCCACCTCGCGAGCTCCGCGGCGAGGCGAGGCGCGATCTCGCGACGCCAGACCGCGACGTCGACGCCAGCGTGCCGCACACGCGCGAGCACGGAGGGACGATCCGAGACGCAGAACGACGGAGTGATCGCAGCTGACGCCAACATCGCCAGCGCGGATTATCGCAACCGAAATACTAATGCAACCAAGTTGCACTAGTGGCAGCACTTCTGCAAGTTCAAAGACGTTGAACTGACGACGGCTTCAACGAATGGCCGGGCGCTTCCGATGTGTTTGCTGATGCTCGCGTGCGGTGAGCTGGCCACGGGCTACGTCTCGATCCATAGGCGGCTCGATGAGCTACACGCCGCAGCTTAGGTCATCACAGTGTGCGGAGCGAAGTGCCCGTGCTCGACGGTGAACACCAGATGCCGCGACCAGCCGAGATCGATGTCGACAACAGTGCAGGCGTGGTCCTTGGCGGACCGCCACGTCTTCGCCGTCGGTGGCGATCCCCCGTTCGCGATCGTTGCGGCTTCAAGGAGCTCTGCGAGGAGCTCTTTTTTCTTTCTCGTCGCGGCTCCCAAAGTCTTGCCGAGGAAACGGTCGTCGAGGACACCTATCCCCATGCGTGAGGCGCTGTCCTGCTACACCATAAGGTGCAGATTGTTGCGCTCATTGCGGAATAGCTCCTCGTCGTCGGATTGATTTCGTTCGATCGGTGACGTCGTCGAGAGGCTCATCTCCGAGGAGCGAGCCGCGCTCGCGCAGCTCGAGGGCCGCATCGTCGGGAGGTGCGCGGGCTAGCCGACGCCGCGGCGAGTGGCGATCGGGCCGGGCTTGCCACGCGTGAGCTGCACGACCGTGATGCCGAGGGCGCTCGCGACGGACGCGCACTCCGCTTCGGACGCCGCTCGCGCGTCGCTTTCGAGGTTTGCGATCGCGTCCACGCCGAGGCCGCTCGCCGTCGCGAGGTCCTTTTGCGTCCAACCCTTGTACTGACGTTCGAGGCGAATGCGCGCGCCCAAGGTGGTGAGCGCACTACGCTGCGTGCCGGAGGTCTTGCGTTTGGGTTCCATCCCGATACGGATAGCACGAAGTCGTGCCGCCTACGAGCCGCGACGCCGCTCGCGATCAAGCACGTCGACACGCGCGCGCGGACCCGACGCCGTGCGTCGCGAGGCGGCTCCAACCGCGAGGGTGTCGTCGAGGCGCGCGAGTAGATCGCGGCAGGCCGTGGCGCGGCGCTCGCGCGCGGCGTGCTCGAGCGCCTCGCCGATCGCAGTCACGGCGGGAAAGCCGAAGCTCGTCCCCGTGCCGCGCATGTTGTGAGCGAGCATCGCGATCGTATCGAAGTCATCGCGCTCGAGCGCGGCGCCGATCGCGCGGACGTCGTTGCGGCGATTCGCCAGAAACTGCGGGATGAGCGCGCTGAGGTCGTCAGACGTGGACGCGTCGCATAGCGTCGAGCGCGTGATGCGCGCGACTGCCTCGAGCAGGACGCGCTTGCGAATCGGCTTCGTGAGCTGCTGAACGCAGCCGGCCGCCGCGCTTCGTTCGAGGCTGCTCTGGAGCGCATGTGCGCTGAGCGCGACGATCGGCGGCGGCTCGCGTCCCTTCTCACGCGCGATGCGAATGAGCTCGCGCGTCGTCTCGTACCCGTCGAGCTCCGGCATTTGCAGGTCCATCAAGACGATGTCGAACGGCTCCGTCGTTCCGATGGCGAGCGCCGAGGCGCCGTCGTCTGCGAAGGACACGAGCACGCCTGCGGAGCGCAGGAACTCGCCTAGCAACATGCGATTGTCCTCCGAGTCGTCGACGACGAGCACGCGGAGGGGCCCGGCGCGTCCAACGAGGCGCAAACCGGACCCGCTGCGCGATTCCGTCGGAGCCGGCGCGATGCGGCGCGAGATCGCGAACGGCACGGTCACGTGGAAACACGAGCCCCTGCCGAGCTCGCTCTCCGCCCAAATCGTGCCGCCCATGCGCTCGACGATTCGCTTCGCGATGTCGAGTCCGAGACCGTATCCGCCGTAGCGCTTGGCGATGCTCGGGTCCGCCTGGATGAACTCCGAGAAGATCGCCGAGAGTCGGTTCGGGGGAATTCCGATTCCCGTGTCACGCACTGTGAAGTGAAGCGTCGCGTGCTCGTCCGCGGTCTCTTCGCACGCGACGCCGAGCGCGATGCGCCCAGCGGACGTGAACTTCACCGCGTTCCCGAGCAAGTTCACGAGAACTTGTCGCAGCCGACGCGCGTCGCCGTCGAGCACCCGCGGCGCGTCCGGTGCGACCGCGCACGCGAGCTCCAGCTTCTTTCGGCGCGCGCCGACGCGCACGATCTCGATGGCGCTCTCGGCGAGCTCGTGCACGTCGAACGCGTGGTGCTCGATGTTCACGCTCCCCGACTCGATGCGGGTCAGGTCGAGCACCTCGTCGACGAGCGCGAGGAGGTGGTCGCCGGCGCGCTGCAGCGTTCGTACGTAGTGTCGCTGCGCGTCGTCGAGATCCGTGTCCGCGAGGAGCTCCGCCATCCCGAGCACGGTGTTGAGCGGCGTTCGAATCTCGTGGCTCACGCTCGACAAGAACTCGGATTTCCGTTCGCTCGCGAGCTGCGCTGCATCTCGCGCTTCGCGCAATCGACGTTCGCTCTCACGACTCATCGCGAAGTAGATCGTGCGGCGCGCGCCCGCGCGATTCAAGGCGAACTCGCACGTGTGGCGAATTGCTACGCGAGCCGCGCGAAGCGATGCGCGCTCGCGCACGTTCGTTGCAACGTCGATCGCCATGTCGCAACGACGAGTGTTCATCGCGGAAGACGACGCCGACATGCGCGCGCTCATGCGTGTTGCGCTCGAGCGTGACGGTTGTCGCGTGATCGAGGCGCGCGACGGCGCCGAGCTCATCGACCTGCTCGGCAGCACCGTCGAGTGTCCCGCGCTCCAACCCGATGTCGTGATCACCGACGTGCGCATGCCGAACTTCTCGGGGCTCGGCGTGCTGCGCACGCTGCGACAAGCCGATTGGACCGTCCCCGTGATCCTGGTGACGGTCGACGCGGGACCCGCTGTCGAGAGCGACGCGCGTCAGTGGGGGGCTGCTGCGGTGTTCCACAAGCCGTTCGACCTCGAGGATCTGCGCACGGCCGTCGCGAACGCAGCGCGCCTGCCCCATCCCGCGATGCAACGAACGTCTCAAAAGGCATCACCCAAGAAGGAGCAAGCATGAATTCACGCGTACGACCCGCGACGATCTTTCTCGCCGAAGACGATCACGACATGCGCGCCCTGCTGGCGCACACACTCCGCGCCGACGGATACGACGTCGTCGAAGCGCGCGACGGCGCGGAGCTGCTCGAGCTGCTCGGCGATGTGTGCAGCGCGCCGTGGCGGAGACCGGATATCATCGTGACGGACGTGATGATGCCCTGCTATTCGGGGCTCGGAATTCTCGGCGCGCTCCGCCACACGAGCTGGAACATCCCCGTGTTCGTCATCACGGCGCGTCGCGATGACGAAGTGGGCGAGCAGGCTCTGAAGCTCGGCGCGTCGAAGGTGTTCCGCAAACCGTTCGACCTCACGGATCTGCGCGCGGCGATCGTCGCGCAGATGCAGTAAGCGATCGTCGGTCGGCGAGATGAGCTGATCGAAAGGACCGCCTTTCGATCGGGTCGCGCGGCGGAGACCGTCGTCGACCGGGCCTCATCGCGATCGTCAGCGCGGTCGTTTCGACCTGCGCGCCGAGAGCCGCGACGCTATCCCGATAGGTATTGCGCGGCCTATCCTCATCGGTATACTCAAGGGCGTCCTGGAGGTGCGCCATGCGCAAGGGTCTCATTGCTTCGATTTCTTTGATGGTGGGCGGCGTCGCGGTTGGATGCTCGGGTGACGACTGCTCGAGCAACTGCGTCTCGCCCGACGGTTCCGCAGACGCGAACGCAGACGTGGTGGTGGACGCAGCGACTGAGTCGAGCCTTCCGCCGGGATGCGATCTCAGCGCGGACATCGCGTCGAGCCCCGCGTGCATCGACGACGGCATCGGCGTGTTCGTCGACGCCACGAACGGCAACGACACGAACGCGGGCACCAAGGCTTCGCCCTTCAAGACAATCGGACACGCAATCGCCGCCGTCGGCGTGAAGCAACGCGTGTACGTGTGCGACGGAACGTATGCTGAGGACGTCTCCCTCACGCAAACGAACGCCGTCGAGATCTTCGGCGGCGTGCAGTGCGGCACGTGGACATACGACGGCAACCAGCCAACAATCGGCGCGTCGAACCTCGCGCTTCACATCGACGGCGTTCAGAAGCCGCTCGTGGTTTCGGACCTCACGTTCCAACCGACGGCGGGCTCGAACCCAGGCGATTCGAGCATCGCGGCGTTCGTCAACGCGAGCATTCAGGTGACGTTGAGGCGCGTGCGACTCTTACCGGCGGCGGGCGTCGACGGAAAAAACGGAACGACCGGATCGAACTGGACGGCGGTCGCGCAATCCGACGCGAGCATCGCGGGGAAGAACGCGAGTGGAACCGGGGGTGGCGCGTCGCACGCTTGCACGCTCTGCGCGAACAACGTCAACAGCACGGGCGGCGCGGGTGGAAACGGCGGGCTCTCCAGCACCGGTGGCTCGGACGGCGCACCGAACCTCAACGGACAATCTCCCGCGGACGGCAAAGGCGGGAACGCGACATGTACCTCGGGCGACAACGGCGCGAGCGCCACGGCAGGTCCCGACGCGATCGGCGCGACGAGCATCGGCAAGCTCTCGTCGACTTCATGGCTTCCGGCTGCGGGCGAAGACGGCGCGAGCGGCGGACCAGGTCAAGGCGGCGGCGGTGGTGGTGGTGCGTCGAGCATCACGAGCGGCGGGGGCGCGGGAGGTGGATGCGGTGGGTGCGGTGGAGCGGGCGGTACCGGTGGCGGTGGCGGCGGTGCGAGCATCGGGCTCGCATCGGTGTCGAGCTCGGTGGCGCTCGTATCGTGCAACATCGCTACGCAAGCGGGTGGCAAGGGCGGTAGCGGCGCGACCGGACAAGACGGACAACTCGGTGGCTACGCGGGAACGCTCGCGTCGCCCGGCTGCGCCGGCGGCGTCGGCGGCCAAGGAGCGAAGGGATCTGCGGGCGGTGGTGGCGCGGGCGGAAGCTCCGTCGGCATTCTCTACACCGGCGAACAACCCAACGCTGACACGAACACGACCATCACCGTGCCGAGCACTGCGGCCTCCAAGGGCACGGGAGGAAATCCTGGCCTGAACGATGGCGTCGCCGGCGCGTGCGAGGTCACGCTCCAAGCCACGTCGAGCTGAAATCGCACATCGTGACGATCGAAGCGCGGAGAGACGCACTGCCAAACTCGCTCGTCAGCGCGGCTATTGTATGTATGAGGGGCAACAACATCATCACGTCGTGATCGCCGCGAGGCGTGCTCGCACGATGCGATCGGCGATCTCGCGAACACCCACGTCGCGCGTCGCCTGCGCGAGCACGAACGGTCCCCTCTTGCCTCATGAGGCGAGCATCGCGCTCAATCACGTCGAGGCTCGCTCCGACGAGCGGCGCCAAGTCCGTCTTGTTGATGACGAGCAAATCGCTGTGCGTGATCCCAGGCCACCCCGGAGGCTCGCGTCAATAATGCGCGAGACGTTAGTTGCCGCTCTTGCCTTGGAGCGCTTCTCGCACCTTGCGCGTGAAGCGACGCGGGCGTGAGCGGTTTCTGTAGGAAGGCCGTCCCTGAATCGAGGAGGTCATGCTGGAGAACGGCGTCGTCTGTGTAACCCGACATGAAGAGCACCTTGATCGCCGGGCGCATCGCCTTCACACGCTCAGCGATCTGACGTCCGTTCATCAAGGGCAAGATCACGTCCGTGAGTAGGAGATCGATCTTCGCTCCGTGCGTCTCGCAGATGAGCAGAGCTTCCCCCCCGTTGGCAGCTTCGAGAACAACATACCCGTTTCGTCGCAAGATATTCCGCGCGAGCACCCGCACTTGGGCATCGTCTTCGACAAGGAGAACGGTTTCGTTGCCGCGCATGGAATCGGTCGGGACTTGCGATGGCCGCACGTCCGCCGCGCCACGGGTACGCGGGAAGTACACCTTGAACGTCGCCCCCTTGCCCAGCTCGCTGTAGACCCAAATGTGTCCGCCGCTCTGCTTGACGATGCCGAACACAGTCGCGAGGCCGAGGCCCGTACCTTTGCCTTGTTCCTTCGTTGTGAAGAACGGCTCAAAGATCCGCGCTTGAGTCTCGGCCGACATGCCGATTCCGGTGTCGCTCACGGCAAGCATCGCGTACGAGCCCGGCTCGACATCCACGTGGAGCCTCGCATAGTCGGCATCGAGTTCGACATTCGAAGTCTGAATGGTGAGCTTGCCCCCATCCGGCATGGCGTCGCGGGCATTGACGCAAAGGTTCATGAGGATCTGTTCGATCTGGCCGGGGTCCGCCTTGATGTTCCACAGGCCGGCCTCGACCAGCATGGCGAGTTCGATGTCCTCACCCAGAAGTCGCCCAAGCATCTTGTCGAGACTGACTATGCTCTCGTTTAAGTTCATGATGCGTGGTTCAAGCACTTGCTGTCGACTAAATGCGAGCAAGTGTCGGGTCAGCTCTGAAGCACGCAGCGCCGCCGTTCGGATCTCGGACACGTCCGCGCGAAGGGGCTCCTCGGGTTTGAGATCGGCACCGATCATTTCCGCATAGCTCAGGATGACGGAGAGGACGTTGTTGAAGTCGTGCGCGACTCCGCCCGCCAAGCGGCCGACGGCCTCCATCTTCTGAGCATGTCGGAACTGGTCCTCCAATTGGCGCCGTTCGGCAATTTCGCGCGTCAGGGCTTCCGTGCGTTCCGTAACGCGTCTCTCCAGGTCGTCATGAGCGAGTTTGCCCTCCGTCGTGTCACGTGCGACGGCGTAGATCGTCTGAGTTTTTACGACGGATAGCGCGTTCCACGCGACCCACTTGAAGGAGCCGTCTCGACAGCGGCAGCGGTTCGTGAAGGATGCCAACTTCGCTCCCGTGATGAGCTTGCTGCTCGCATCGCGGGTCGCATCGCGATCATCAGGGTGCACGAACTCGATCCAGGGCTTGGACTCAAGCTCAGCTCTAGTCCAACCAAGCGTACGTTCCCAGGCCGCGTTAACGCGCTTGAAGTACCCGTCGAAGCCCGCGATGCAGAGCATGTCGAGTGAAAGCGCGAAGAAGGTCTCGGCCTCGGCACGAAGCTGGCGACTTGCGAGCACTCGCTCGAGTGTCACCGTAAGCGCTTCGAGGTCGAGCGGCTTCTCGAGGTAGTTCTCCGCCCCTGCTCGCATTGCACGCACGGCGGACGCGATCTCGCCGGAGCCTGTCATGATGAGGACTGGGATCTCGGGATGCGTTGTACGCAGCTCGTCGAGGACGGCGTAGCCGTCGACGTTCGGCAGTCCCAAATCCGTCAGGACAATATCTGGCATTCGCTCATGTGCAACGCGAACGGCCACGTCTCCATCGTGAGCCGTGAGAACGTCGTAACCAACCCCAACAAGGTGAGTCCTCAGTGCACTGACCGTAGCAACGTCATCTTCGACGATCAGGATGCAGTGCTTCGCTTCGCGGTCTTTCATTGGTGCCCTTTTCGGTCGAGCACCGATTCGACGTCATCCATGAGCTCCATGACTGCCTCCTTGCGCACGATTCTTCGAGAGCCAATTCGAGATCGCGTCGAGGAGCTCGTCGTTGTCGACGGGCTTCGGAACGAAATCGGAGCAGCCTGCGGCAAGCACCTTCTCGCGATCGCCGACCATCGCCTTCGACGTGAGCGCGATGATCGGCAGGTCCCGAAACGCTTCCATCGCGCGGATGTTCCGCGTCGCGTCGTAGCCGTCGACCTCGGGCATCATGATGTCCATCAGCACGACATCGACGTCGGGATTTTTATGGAGTGCATCGAGCGACGCCCGCGCGCTCTCGGCGATCACGACGACCATTCCGCGCGACTCGAGCAGGCTGCGAATCGCGTAGGCGTTGCGCACGTCGTCGTCGACGACAAGCACCTTGCGCCCGAGGAGCGCGGATGCGAGCCGCGGCACGGCGGGCGCCTCGAGGCGCTTGATCGACGACGGTGGCCCTCCGCCCGACATCGCAAGGGGCACGGTTACCGTGAACGTGCTCCCTTCGCCGATCGCGCTCTGCACGGCGATCTCTCCGCCGAGCAAACGCACGAGCTCCCGGCTGATCGCGAGCCCGAGGCCCGTACCGCCGTAGGTTCGACTCGTCGACGCATCCGCTTGGTGGAACGCCTCGAAGATGATGCGTTGCTTGTCTTCGGCGATGCCGATGCCCGTGTCGGACACGGCGAACGAGACGCCCGCGTGCTCCGCGCGCACGGCGAGGGCGACATGGCCCGCGGACGTGAACTTGAACGCGTTGGAGAGGAGGTTCTTGAGGATCTGCTGCAGGCGAAGTGGATCGGTGTGGATCGACTTCGGCGCGTCGGTCGCGACGTGGATGCGCAGCTCGACGGCCTTCTGCTCGGCGATCTTACGAAAGCTTCGCTCGACGAAATCGCACAGCTCGACGATCGAAACCTGTTGCGGTTTCACCTCGACCTTCCCCGCTTCGACCTTCGACAGGTCGAGGATCTCGTTGATCAGCGAGAGCAGGTCGTGACCCGACGAGCAGATCGTACGGGCGAACTCGACTTGTTGCGGGGTGAGCGTGCGCTCTTCGTTTTCGGAGAGGAGCTTCGCGAGAATGAGCAAGCTGTTGAGTGGCGTGCGGAGCTCGTGCGACATGTTCGCGAGGAAATCGGATTTGTATTTCGACGCGCGCGCAAGCTCGCGCGCCTTCTCCTCGAGCGACGCGCTCGCGCGCGCGATCTCGCGGTTCTTGTACTCGAGCTCGCTCGCTTTCTCTTCGAGCTCGCGCGACCGCGCGCCGAGCTCGCTGTTCGACCGCTGAAGCTCCTGCAAGAGTTCCTCGGTGCGCATGCTCGCGCCGATCATGTTGAACACGACGCCGATCGACTGAACGAGCTGCTCGAGGAACGTCACGTGGATCGCGGTAAAGCTCTGGAACGACGCGAGCTCGATCACCGCCTTGAGCTGACCCTCGAAGATGACGGGCAAGACGACGATGTTGAGCGGCGGCGCGTTGCCGAGACCGGATCGAATCGCGACGTATTCGCGCGGCACGTTCGTGACGAGGATGGTCTTGCGCTCGAGCGCACACTGACCGACGAGACCTTCGCCGAGCTCGAATCGATTCGAGAGCTGCTTGCGTGACTCGAACGCGTAGGTCGAGAGGAGCCTCAACGCGGGCGCGCCGCTCTCTTCGTTCTCGAGGATGTAAAGCAATCCTTGTTGCGCGGAGACGAGCGGCGTGAGCTCGCTCATGATGAGCCGCGCGAGTGCCTCGATGCTCCGCTGGCCTTGCATCATGCTGCTGAACTTCGCGAGGTTCGTCTTAAGCCAGTCCTGCTCCTTGTTTGCGCGGGTCGTGTCGCGCAGGTTCGCGATCATCTGGTTGATGTTGTCTTTGAGTTGGAGGACTTCGCCGCGCGCTTCGACGGAGATCGCTCGCGTGAGGTCGCCCGCCGTGACCGCCGTCGCCACCTCGGCGATCGCGCGCACTTGCGTCGTGAGGTTTCCGGCGAGCTGATTCACCGCGTCCGTCAAGTCGCGCCACGTGCCGGATGCGCCGGGCACCTTCGCCTGTCCGCCGAGCTTTCCTTCGACGCCGACTTCGCGCGCCACCGTCGTGACCTGTTCGGCGAACGTGCGCAGCGTGTCGGTCATGTTGTTGATCGTGTCGGCGAGCGATGCGATCTCGCCCTTCGCTTCAAGCGCGAGCTTCTGCTTCAAGTCGCCCGTCGCGACCGCTGTGACGACCTTCGCGATGCCGCGCACCTGCGACGTGAGGTTCGACGCCATGACGTTAACGTTCTCGGTGAGGTCCTTCCATGTGCCCGCGACGTCGGGGACCTGCGCTTGACCGCCGAGCTTTCCGTCGGTGCCCACCTCGCGCGCGACGCGCGTGACCTCCGCCGCGAACGCGCGCAGCTGATCGACCATCCTGTTGATGGTCTCTTTCAGCTCCAAGATTTCGCCGCGCGCCTCGACCGTGATTTTCTGCGAGAGGTCACCCGACGCCACCGCCTTCGTGACGAGCGCGATGTTGCGGACTTGGTTCGTGAGGTTTCCAGCGAGTTGGTTGACGTTGTCGGTGAGATCCTTCCACGTGCCCGCGACACCCGAGACGTGAGCTTGACCGCCGAGCTTTCCGTCCGTGCCGACTTCGCGTGCGACACGCGTGACCTCCGCCGCAAACGCGCGCAGCTGATCGACCATCCTGTTGATGGTCTCTTTCAGCTCCAAGATTTCGCCGCGGGCTTCGACCGTGATTTTCTGCGAGAGGTCGCCCGACGCGACGGCGGTCGTGACGAGCGCGATGTTGCGGACCTGGTTCGTCAGGTTTCCCGCGAGCGCGTTCACGTTGTGCGTGAGGTCCTTCCACGTCCCTGCGACGCCCTGCACTTCGGCTTGAACGCCGAGCTTTCCTTCGGTGCCGACTTCGCGCGCGACGCGCGTGACCTCGCTCGCGAACGCGCGAAGCTGCTCGACCATCCTGTTGATCGTGTTCTTCAGCTCGAGGATTTCGCCCTTCGCTTCGACCGTGATCTTCTGCGAGAGGTCTCCGTTCGCGACGGCCGTCGTCACGAGCGCGATGTTGCGGACTTGGTTCGTGAGGTTTCCCGCGAGCGCGTTGACGTTGTCGGTGAGATCTTTCCACGTGCCGGCGACACCACGCACCTCGGCTTGCGCGCCGAGCTTTCCTTCGGTACCGACCTCGCGCGCGACGCGGATGATCTCCGAGCCCACGCCGTCGAGCCGCGCGACGAGCTCGTTCAGCTCGATCGCGATCTGACGCACGGTGCCCTCGCTCTCAGGAATCGTCACGCGTGCGTCGAAGTCGCCGCGCTTCACGGCCTCGAGCACGGCGAGGATCATCCCGAGCTCGCGTTCCTGTTCTGCGGCACCGTGCCCATCGCGCCACGCGTTGGCCGGCGTCTTGCGTGTGCGCGGGGTCGTGTCTCCGTTGGCTCTCATCATCGGGTGGGACATGAAGCAAGCTCGATGCCTGGCGTCGCGCGCGCGTCTGGCTATCTTCGTCGAGATAGACCTATGAACCGCACTCTCCTCGTCGACGATGATCCCGATTTCGTGAGCCTCACGAAGCTCATGCTCGAGCGATTTGGTTACGAAGCGCTCACTGCGCAGAGCGCGGAGGCTGCGCTCGTCGCGCTGGCGGAAGACGATTTCGACGTCGTGCTCGCCGACGTCCACCTCGGCGGCGCGTCGGGTATCGATCTCTGCCGGCGCGTCGCCGAGCGTTGGGAGAATCTCCCGGTCGTCGTGATGACCGCACAAGGCACCGTCGAGACGGCGGTCGCCGCCATTCGCGCCGGCGCGTACGACTTCGTCGTGAAACCCGCGACGGAGGGTGCCCTCCAAGTCGCGCTCGATCGCGCCGTGAAACACCGCCGGGTGAGCGACGAAGTGCGCCGCCTCCGCCGCGCGGTCCGCGAGACGAAATCGTTCGAGGAGATCATCGGCGTGAGCGCCGCGATGAAGCGCGTGTTCGATCTCGTCGATCGCGCCGCCGAGTCCGAAGCGTCCGTCTTGATCACGGGTGAGAGCGGAACCGGCAAGGAGCTCATCGCGCGCGCGCTCCACCGTCGCAGCGTGCGCGCGAACCGCCCGTTCGTCGCTGTGAGCTGCGCTGCGATGCCGGAGTCGCTCCTCGAGAGCGAGCTCTTCGGACACGTCAAGGGAGCCTTCACCGACGCGCGCACGCAGCGTGCCGGCCTCCTCGCGCAAGCGGCAGGCGGCACACTCTTCCACGACGAAATCGGCGACATGCCACTCGCCTTGCAACCGAAGCTGCTGCGCGCTCTGCAAGAGCGCACGTACCGTCCCGTCGGTGGCAACGAGGAAATCCCGTTCGATGTGCGCATCCTCGCGGCGACGAACCGCGACATCGAGGAGGCCGTCGAAGAACAGACGTTTCGAAAAGACGTCTACTTCCGACTCAACGTCGTTCGCGTCCACTTGCCGCCGCTCCGCGCGCGCGGCAACGATGTCCTCTTGATCGCGCAGGCGCTTCTCGAACGGCACGCTGCGCTCTCCGGGCGCAACGTCCGAGGCATTTCGAGCTCCGTCGCGCAGCGCCTCCTCGCGTACTCGTGGCCCGGCAACGTGCGCGAGCTATCGAACTGCATCGAGCGAGCGGTGGCCCTCACGCGTGGCGAAGATCTCGTGCTCGACGATTTGCCCGAGACGGTACGTGCGACGTCGATCGATCCCACCGCACACGCCGCCGTCGATCTGATCTCGCTCGACGACGTAGAGCGAGCTCACATCCTGCGCGTCCTCGAGGCCGTCCGCGGAAACAAAACGCTCGCGTCGAAGATCCTCGGGCTCGACCGAAAGACGCTCTACCGGAAGCTCGAACGCTATGAAGTCGAAGAAAAGCACGAGCGCGCGTAGACGTTCGCCACGGGCATTTGGCTACGCCGTGGCTTTTTGCATCGCGGCCTGCGCTGTCACGGGCGCGTCATGCTCACGGCGCGGACAACCGCGAGTGCTTCGGCGGGCGCGTGGGCGGCGGCGAGCCAATGCGCGCCGGCGCTCTCGAAGAACGCGCGCTCGGCGTCGTCGGGAAACGGCGATGCGACGAACAAGAGCCGGCGCACTTGATCGGGCGCGGCATGTGCGACGAGTTGGAAAAAATCCTCTGCGCGGATCGCTCCGCCGACGACGCACACCACGCACGCGAGAGGCGCTCCCGAGAGACGCTCGAGCGCTTCGAACGGCGTGCGCGCCTCGCGCACGATGAACTCCGCGCTGAGAGCGTCGACGAGCGCGCCGAGATCGCGCACGGCATCGTGCACGACGAGGACGAATACACCGGGAGCGCGTCTTCGCTGTGTGGTCGGATCGTTCGTCACGTCATCAGTATATATAGACGCGCGCTGGCGAGTCGCGAACGTGGATATTCGCCACGTGTTTACGACGTCGCTTGCGACGCACCGAGCTTGAGCACCGTCGTCACGAGATCGCTCGGATCGACCGGCTTCGACAAATGCAGATCGAAACCCGCGGCGAGCGCGCGCTCGACGTCCTCGGGCCGCGCGTGCGCCGTGACGGCAGCGGCGCGAACCTTCGTCCCGTGCGCGCGAACGCGTCGAATGAACGAGTAACCGTCTTCGTGCGGCATGCTCACATCGCACAAGAGCGCGTCGAACGGCGCGTCGCCGAGCAGATCGAACGCAGTCGCCGCGCAGTCCGCGTCGGTCACCGCAGCGCCGCTGCGCTCGAGCGTGAAGCGCATGAAAGCACGCGCGTCGGGATCGTCTTCGACGAGGAGCACGCGCACGCCGTGAAGTGCGGACGGAAGCGCGATCGACTTCGCGCGCGAGGTTCGCGTCACGGCGACTGCGGGCAGTCTCACGGTGAACGTCGCGCCGCGATTCGCGCCCTCGCTGGTCGCAACGACACTCCCGCCGTGCAGCTCCACGATCTGCTTCACGATCGTCAGCCCGAGACCGAGTCCGTTGCGCAGGCGCGCGAGCGAGCTGTCGGCCTGCCGGAATCGATCGAACACGAACGGCAAAAACTCCTTCGTGATCCCGATTCCCGCGTCGGATACAGCCACGACGACGTCGTCGCCTTCGCGCGCCACGCGCACGCGCACGCGCCCGCCTTCTGCGCTGAACTTGATCGCGTTCGACGTCAAGTTGGCGATCACCTGGTGCAAGCGCACTGCGTCGCCACGCGTCGTCGCGCCTTCTTCAATTGTACGCTCGATCGTCATCGACCGCGCGCTGAGCATCGGCGTCATGCCGTCGAGCGTCTTTGCGACGACGCGTCCGACATCCACGAGCCCGGCGGCGATCGTGAGCTTTCCGGTCATGATCCGCGACACGTCGAGCAGATCGTCCACGAGGCGCGCTTGGTGCGCGGCGTTTCGCTCGATCGCTTCGATCGCCTCCCGCGTCGCTTCCGCGTCCAGCGCGTCGCGAACGAGCACCTTCGACCAACCGAGGATCGCCGTAAGTGGCGTGCGAAGCTCGTGAGAGAGCGTCGCGAGAAACTCGTCTTTCACCTCGTTCGCGGCTCGCAGCTCCGCGGTGCGCGCTTCGACCATCTCATGAACGCGCAACGCGCGCGCGACTGCCGTCGCGAGGTAGTCGATCTCGACGGGCTTCGCGATGAAATCGAACGCGCCGCTGCGGAGCGCTTGCACCGCAAGCTCGTAATCGCCAACACCGGTCAAGAGCAGGATGGGCGTATCGGGGCGGAGCTCGTGGGCGCGCGCGAGTAGCGCGAAGCCGTCCACACCGGGCATGCGCACGTCGCTGAGGATCGCGTCGTAGTCCACGCGCGCGATGCGCTCGAGCGACGCGCTGGGCGAGGTGCACGTCTCGACTTGCGCGTTCGGAAACCGCCGCAGCAAGAGCTCGCGCAGCGCGTCAACGAGGACGGGATCGTCGTCCACGACGAGGAGATGAGCCACCACGATCCTACACGGTGCACATTCCAAGCCAGTCCGTCGTTGCAAATTGCAACGTGCTGTATGGCGTGCGATGGGCTCGCACTGATCGAAGAAGGCAGAGGCTCTCGTCGGTGTCGGTATTAGGCCGGCGAACGCGTGCGACGTAACGAACCTTCACGAAGGAGCAGAATCGCTCGTGAAAGGCGGCGCCGTTGTCGGACAGCCCTTCGATGGCATGCGGCGTCCAATGCGCGCGGTGACTTCGCATTCGTACCAATCGAGCGCAAAGGCGATTTGTACGCGCTCACCATTCCCAGCAGCGGATCTCGAATGCGTCCGAGCACGCACCACGGAAAAGTGGTCACGCTCAAGAGACTGGCGTTGGTGTCGCGCGAGCAAGAGCGAAGCGCTGCGCATCACGAGTGATTCACCGCTTGCGCACGCGATTGATCAACGTGGTCATGCGCCTAAAGCCGGAATCAACCGCGCACAGCGCATGATCGTCGACTTGCCCATCCGGTGACCGTTGTTGCCGTAAATCAACGATTGCGTCCCGGAATCGTGTGCGCCGCGCTAGCTTGGCCTGACCTTGCAGCTCGCGAACCTCAACGTCAACGACGGTTCGGGGAATGCCTTGCCGACCGCGTTTTCCACCACGATAACAAGTCGCCGCTTAGTCACGTCCCTTCCTTTCGCTCGCTCGTCGTGATTCATCGCTCAACAATCTCCAACCGACACCCTCGGACTGCGTGCCAACCATGTTTCCCACGCTCGTGCGCGGGGAGTGGCAATCCGTTGCCGTCGATCTCACCAGACCAAAGGCCGATCGCCATCTCCGCATATGCGCGGGTAACGAAACCCGCATACGGCTTGCCGTCGATCGTTACAACGAAAGAAGCCCCATTGCACGAGATGGGTACGTGCGTTTTTCGTTTCCTCGCGGTGTCGCTCATGTCTTCGCAAGGTTCTTCGAAGAGAGATTGGGAAATGATTAAGAGCGTTGCGCCTGTCGTTAATTCGGCATCAAGAGGCATCGGCTACGATCTTCGAACTAAGGGCGCAAACGACGTGGCGGTTCTGATAGGCACACGGCCGCTCTCTTGACGTAGCGCGCGACTTGGTGACTTCGACCTGCGGTGGGAACTTCGTTCAAGGTCGCTCGCAACCGGACGATTCGCGTGATCAACGATCCACGCGCGCAAGGTGGCAAGCGACACGACGACGACTGGGTGCTCGATCAGCTCTTGATCATCGCCATCAAGTCCCAGAACCAGAAGGCGTTGCGTGTCGCCGCGCCGTTCGCAGATCGAATCGCCAAGCTCGCCAAAAAATAGAGCCGACGCGAGACGGAGCCGGCGATGATGTTCGACGGCATCGAGTGAAGCACGTGCGACGCCCGTCTCGAATTCGCGCGGCGACACCGACCAGTCAGGGAGTCCTGACATGCGAAGTGGGAAGCTCTGGGGTAGGCATGCGTACGAGCATCGAGCATGACGAGGCCCTTCGCTGAGCTGGTTCGCGCGCTGGCTACGGCAAGTAACGAAGACGCGGATGAGATCCACGAAGAAATGCTCGCGACGGTCTATGACCCGAGAAGGCGAAAAGCAGCGCTCGCGGCTCTCTCGGCTGCTCTTGATGGGAAGCTCCCGTCACATGCGCTTGGTTTCTATCTCGGTCGTCACTTGCTCGAAGATGAGGACTTGGGTGGTTTCGAGAGTCTTGCCAAGCACCGATCGCCCGCCGTGCGCGCTGGCGCGCTCAACGCGATTGATTCATCCAGTAGAATTGGCGAAGGCGCACGGCGCGCGGCGTTCAGCACCGTCGAGAGGGCCCTCGACGATCCGGAGGCAGTCGTGCGCGCGGAGGCGTGCTCTGCACTGAAGAACCTATCCGAGCGAATCGCCGACCCGAGGACCGTCGTTCGTCGGTTGAAGCAGCTCCTCGAAGACTCCGATGGGCGGGTGCGACGTGAGGCGACTTGGGCTGTGGCCGTCCTTGGCAAGAACATGGTGGATCTGGCTTCGTTCATACCGGTCTTGCGACGCCGGCTAGAGGACGAGGACTCTGATGTTCGCGCCGCTGCGGCGTCCGCGCTCAAGACGGCTGCACGACGCGGCGTCGACATCACATCGTGCGTCCCCCTCCTTCGCCGCGCGGCGCAGTCGGATGAGGTCTTTCGACACGTCGCGAAGGGCGCGCTCGCCGCGTTCGAGGGCAGGAGCTCGTCTGCTTCGCGCAAGCCAACGAACAAACACCGCTAACGGAAGCGTGCCATTGAGCTTCGAGCCCTCGCCGGCGCCGTACGCGCGTCGGCGTGCGCGAGATGAGAAGGAGACACCGTCATGCAACGTTGTCCGAAGGTCGCTCGAACATGACACCCGCAAGTCGATCGATTGTTTCGACCATGAGCCGCTCTCCCTTCAGGCGTTCGCGAGGCGTCCTCGTGCGGTTGCGTATATCCTCGCCTCATGAAGCTCGCGGTCATTTTCGCGCTCTCTGCGGTCGCGTGCTCGCCGCAGACCAACAACGTCGACGGCGGCGGATCGGACGGCAGCGTGAGCGACGCCGGAGCGGACGTGCCGACGCTCGGCGACGCGAGCTGCGACGGTCCGTGCAACGCGGTGCCGAGCGGTCTGCTCGATCCCGATTACACGACGACGTGGAACCCCGGCATCCTGTCGGACACCGCCACGAACGCGCCGCTCGGAAACGACGGACTGCCCGTGCGCACGACGGTGTGCGCGACCGTCCCCGCGCAAACCGGCGACGCCACGGCCGCGATTCAAAACGCGCTCGACGGGTGCAAAGGCAAAAACCAAGTCGTCATGCTCGCCGCGGGCAACTACTCCGTGTCGTCGCCGATCACCATTCCGAGCGGCGTCGTGTTGCGCGGTGTCGGGTCGGACGGCGCGTCGGTGTCGGCGATCGTCAGCACGAACGGCGGGCCCGTCGTTCAAATCGGAACGATGCAAGACACGATTTGCTACGACGCAAGCGGCTTCGACGCCGCCGCGAAGCCGCTCCTCGCGAGCGACGCGCTCAAGGAGACCGCGACCCTCCAAGTCGCGAGCGCGACGGGATTCGTTGCGGGCGATCTCGCGCTCGTCGATCAGCAAGACACGTCCGAGGTGAGCGAAGGCGACTGCACGACGATCTTCAAACGCGTCGCCAACTACGGCGTGAGCGAGCGCGTCGAGATCGCGTCCGTGTCGGGAACGACGCTCACGCTGACGACGCCGCTTCACTGGACCTTCAAGACCGCGCAGGCCGCGCACGTGTCGCGCGTCGCGCAGCCCGCGACGAAATGGGCGGGCCTCGAAGACATCCTCGTCCAAGGCGGAAAGCCCGGCGGGTATCCCGGGCAGAACGCGGGCGCCATCGACGTCTCGAACGCGGCGTACTCGTGGGTGAAGAACGTGCAAGTCGACGGCACGACCTCCGGCATGCCGATTCGGCTCGCGGGAACGTATCGGTGCGTCATCCGCGACAGCCACTTCCACAACTCGTCGAGCTACGGCTTCGCGCAAGACAACTACGGCATCGTGCTC
>Ga0335078_10003639_pt1 | contig 22947 bp, 21 predicted proteins | sample Lox_Sample_32_FD_206711 | JGI IMG/M metagenome (GOLD analysis project Ga0335078, IMG submission 206711) | Soil microbial communities from Loxahatchee National Wildlife Refuge, Florida, United States - Lox_Sample_3.2 | ecosystem: Environmental > Terrestrial > Soil > Wetlands | place: USA... | reverse complement strand
GAAGACTGGCCGCAGGCACGACAGGCCATTAATCGCAAGTACTGGCTGGCGCGGTTGCCTATCTGGAGCAAGAAGAACGTATATATCGAAATAGAAGTGGCATAACCTTGTGGGTGGTTCGAGTGTCAGGCTAAGACAGTCTTAATTTGCTGCATAGCTCGTTTCCCTGCTACCATTTTTAGTTTCCGGTCTCAATACTTTTTTCATCCGTATCTTCTATCGTTCATTCGGAGGAATCATGTCTATCAAAGTAGGTATCAACGGCTTCGGACGCATCGGCCGTAATGTGATGCGCGCCTCGCTCAACGACTCCAACATTGAATTCGTCGCCGTCAACGATCTCACCGACCCGAAGACTCTGGCTCATCTTCTGAAGTACGACTCGATCCTGGGCAACCTGCCAAACAAAATCACCGCCGGAACGGACAGCATCACGGTAGATAACAAGACGTTCAAAGTGTTTGCAGAGAAAGACCCAGCCAAGCTGCCGTGGGAATCTGTGGGAGCGCAGGTGGTATTGGAATCGACAGGCCGTTTCACCGACGCGAATGAAGCTAAAAAGCACATGCGCGGCCCGGTGAAGAAGGTGATCATTTCCGCTCCGGCGAAGAATGAGGACGTGACGCTGGTGCTGGGGGTGAATCATCAGGTCTACGATCCAGCCAAGCATCATGTGATTTCGAACGCGTCGTGCACCACAAACTGCCTGGCGCCGATCGCGAGGGTGATCCATGACAATTTCAAGATTGTCAGCGGCACCATGACGACTATCCACTCTTATACCAACGACCAAGTCATCCTGGACTTCCCGCATAAGGACTTGCGGCGCGCCCGGGCAGCGGCACTCTCGATGATTCCGACCTCGACCGGTGCAGCCAAGGCACTGAAGTTGGTCATTCCTGAGCTGGCGGGAAAGCTCGACGGCTTCTCAATGCGTGTCCCCACGCCTAATGTTTCGGTGGTGGACCTGGTGGCGTATGTGGAGAAAAAGACCTCCAAAGAAGAAGTGAACGCGGCGTTGAAAAAAGCCTCTGACGAAGGACCACTCAAAGGCTATCTGGGATACGAAGAGCACGAACTGGTTTCCGCTGATTTTCGCGGCAACCCGCTCTCGTCCATCGTGGATGCGCCCTCGACCATGGTGGTGGGCGGGAACCTGGTGAAAGTGATTTCGTGGTACGACAATGAGTGGGGATATTCCTGCCGCGTTCGCGATCTGATCAACTACCTCGGCAAGAAGGGCCTGTAAGGGGAGGACGGGCGCCCTCGCCCGTCTTCTTTTGTTTTGGTTTTTGGACTCCGAGTTTGAGGACAACCAGCCATGTCCAAGCTTTCCATTCGCGACCTTCCGCTGAACGACCACCGCATTTTCATGCGGGTGGATTTCAACGTCCCGCTCGACGAAGGCCGGGTGATGGACGATACCCGTATCCGCGAGACTCTGCCCACGATTGAGTACGCGTTGCGTCACGGCGCTCGGCTGATTGTGGCCTCGCATCTTGGGCGCCCCAAGGGCAAGCCTAATCCGCTGATGAGCCTCAAGCCGGTGGCCGAACGCCTGCGCATGCTGCTGGATCGCGAACTGGCGCGCGGAGAAAACGTAGGATTCTGCCCGGATTGCGTGGGCATCGAAGCCGAAGAAATGGCGGGCAAGCTGGAAAAAGGACAGACCCTGCTGCTGGAGAATCTGCGTTTTCACGCGGAGGAAGAGGCCAATGACGAGAAGTTTTCCAAGCAGTTGGCCGCTCTGGCGAATTTTTACGTAAATGACGCTTTCGGCACGGCGCACCGCGCTCATGCTTCGACGGTCGGCATCACCAAATTTCTGCCCAAGGCGGCCGCCGGGCTGTTGATGGAGAAAGAACTGGAATACCTGGGCAAGACGACGCAGCATCCGGAGAAGCCATTCGTGGCCATTCTCGGGGGCGCCAAGGTAAGCGACAAGATTGGCGTGATTGAGAACCTGATGAGCAAGGTGGACGGCTTTATCATCGGCGGCGCCATGGCGTATACCTTCCTCAAAGCCGAAGGTCAAGCAGTGGGAAAGTCGCGGGTGGAGGATGACAAGCTGGAACTGGCGCGGCGAATTTTAAGCGATGCCAAAGCCAAGAATGTGAAATTTCTTTTGCCGGTTGATCATGTGGTCGCCGACCGCATCGATGGGAATGCCATCGCGCAAACGGTGAACGGCGGACGGCCAATTCCTCCCAACATGATGGGGCTCGACATTGGCCCGCAGAGCGTCGAGAACTTTTCGGAGGAAATCTCCGGTGCCCGGACCATTGTGTGGAATGGGCCGATGGGGGTGTTCGAGGTCGCGCCCTTCGCCAAGGGAACGTTTGGGATTGCGCGGGCGGTGGCGGAGAATGCGGGCGCGATTTCGATTGTGGGCGGGGGAGACTCCGTGGCCGCGGTGCACGCCGCGGGCGTGGCCGAGAAGATCACGCACATTTCGACCGGCGGCGGAGCGTCTCTTGAATTCCTGGAAGGCAAGAGGTTGCCAGGCGTCGAAGCGCTGACGGATAAGAAATGACGCCCGCGGTAACCAGCGCGAGTGAATTCGCAAACCGGCTCTTGCTGGACGGCGGGAAGTGTGTCGAGTTCCATGGGCCGGCGGATATCACCAGGGAGACTACCGACGCGATCGTGAATGCCGCGAACTCGTCGCTGCTGGGTGGAGGCGGCGTGGATGGCGCGATTCATCGCGCAGGCGGCCCGGCGATCCTGGCGGAATGCAGAGGCATCGTAGCCCGGATCGGACATCTGCCGGCGGGCAAGGCGGTAATAACCACGGCGGGACGAATGGCCGCGAGACATGTGATCCATACGGTTGGGCCCGTCTACGGCGGCGGCGATCGAGGTGAAGCAGAGGCTCTTGCCAGTTGCCATCGCGAATCGATCCGGTTGGCGGAGGAGAACCGGCTGCAATCGCTCGCATTCCCCGCAATCTCTACCGGAGCATATGGTTATCCAGTGGCGGAGGCAGGCTCAGTGGCCGTCGGCGCGGTGGTAGAGGCGCTGCAAAAAACCACCCATGTCCGCAAAGTACGATTTGTCCTTTTTGACGCGGCCAGCCTGCGGGCCTACGCGGCAGTCGCAGAAAACTTGTCCGTCCGAAACGCCAGCTCAGGATATCGGTTTGAAAAGGCCTCGTGATTTGCTTGCTTCTCTCCGCGTTTTCTGCGGTTCACCTTCCTCCGAAAGGACCTTATGCCCCGCAAAAAATTGATGGCTGCCAACTGGAAGATGTACAAGACTCCCGACCAAACGCATGAATTCTTTCGCGACTTCCTTCCCCTGGTCGCCGGGCATGATCGCGACGAGATTGTCGTGTGCGCCCCCTTTGTAGACCTGCGGGCGGCGTTGGAATCGGCTCAGGGGTCCGGGGTTGCGGTGGGGGCGCAGAACGTGCACTGGGCAAATGAGGGGGCCTACACGGGAGAGATATCCTGTGCCATGTTGCTGGCAATTGGCTGCACTCACGCCATCATTGGGCACTCGGAGCGACGCCAGTACTTCGGCGAGACTGACGATACCGTGAACCTGCGGCTCAAAGCTGCGCTGGAGGCGGGGCTTACCCCGATCGTCTGCGTGGGAGAAGTTTTGCAGGAGCGCGAAGCCGGCTTGACCGAGGATGTTCTGCGGCGGCAGTGTGCGCGGGCGTTCCACAAAGTTTCTACCAAGAAGGCTGGCAAGCTGGTGGTGGCGTATGAGCCGGTTTGGGCGATTGGAACGGGTAAGACGGCGACCCCGCAGCTGGCTTCGGAAGCTCACAGCCTGATTCGCGGGGAAGCAGCAAAGACATTTGGCGAGGAATTCGCCGATCAGTTGCGCATTCTTTATGGCGGTTCGGTGAAGCCGGAAAATGCCAAGGCGCTAATGTCGGAAGTGGAGATTGACGGGGCGCTGGTGGGTGGCGCGAGCCTCGATCCGAAGTCGTTTGCAGCGATCGTAAAGTACTAGCTGCATTTGCGCCGCCTGTGAAGTCAAAAGCGTTCAACCGCAGAGTACGCGAAGGATCCGCAAAGTTCGCAAAGAAAACCGAGGCTGGGCGCGCTTCCGGATGGACTGGCGAAGTGCTGGTACGGGCTTTGTTATAATCGACGTGGCCTTTTGCCCAGCTACGTGCGCCGTGCGGAAGTGGTGGAATTGGCAGACACACCATCTTGAGGGGGTGGCGCCGTGAGGCATGGGGGTTCAAGTCCCCCCTTCCGCACCATTCATCGACCAACCGAGAAGGGACAGAAAGGCAGTCGCTTTATCCAGATATGATTATTCTCATCACCATCGTTCACATCATTGTTTGTATGTTCCTCATCATCGTCGTGCTGCTGCAAAGCGGACAGAGCGGGGACATTGCTGCGGCATTCGGAGGCATGGGCAGCCAGACGGCGTTCGGCCCGCGGGGCGCGGCTACGGCGCTCTCGAAGGCGACCACCTGGTCGGCCATCATCTTTATGGTTACCTCGATCACTCTCTCAGTGTATGCTTCGCGGCGGAGTGGCCCGAAGTCGGTGCTGCAGGGAATCAGCTCGCCACCGGTGAAAACGCAGCCGGCGAAGCCGGCTCCAGTTCCGGCGGCCCCGCAGCAGAAATAAGCTTTCGTCCCACCCTTTCGCAAGAAAACGCGAAAGGATGGGCACCGGCACGAACCAGGACGCTCGCGCCTACATTGCATGATTCACGAAATCCTTCCGGTCGGACCGCTGCAGTGCAATTGCTCGATCATTGGGGACGAAGCCAGCCGCGAGGCCATGGTGATCGACCCCGGCGATAATATCGAGAGCATTCTCGCGCTGATTGCCAAACATAATCTTCAGGTCAAGCAGATTGTGATCACTCATGCCCACATCGATCATGTAGGCGGGGCGATGAAGCTTCGGGCGGCAACCGGCGCACCGATTCTGCTCAACCAGAATGATCTTGCACTGCTCAAAATGCTCGACGTGCAGGCGGCGTGGGTAAGAATGCCTTTTCCGGGGAAAGTGGAAATTGACCAGAGCGTGGGACAGGCGGACACAGTTAAGGCCGGCGCGCTAGTGGCTGAAGTCATGCATACGCCCGGGCACACTGAGGGCAGCGTGTGCCTTTATTTTCCTGCGGAGAAGAAATTAATTGCGGGAGATACGCTGTTTGCCGGGAGCATTGGACGGACGGATCTTCCCGGTGGATCGTTCGAGAAGATTATTGACTCGCTGCAGGAAAAAGTTCTGGCGCTGCCGGATGAAACGGTGGTTGTGCCGGGACACGGGCCGCTGACGACGATTGGCGAGGAGCGGGAGAGCAATCCATTCTTGCAGAAATAGATTCTTGATAGTGAAAATCCCCCACCCTCGGAACGCTCGGCTATAATTCCCAGCGGAAGGAACCCAAAAAACATGAGATTCCGGGCTTTTATTTTGCGGTTGTGTGTGCCGGCCTGCGGTTTTTGTTTCCTGGCGCCGTTTGTTCTCGCTCAGAGTACACCGCCTGAGCGTCGCGCAATCACCGTCGACGATGTCTTTGAAATCCATGACGTGCGCGATCCGCAGATTGCGGACGATGGGAAGTGGGTGGCCTACACGGTGACCACGGCGTCGCTTAAGAAGGACAAATCGGAGACGCGCATATGGATGACCCCCACCGGGGGCGGAGACGCCATCGCCATGACCGCTGAGGATGTTTCCTCTTCGCATCCGCGCTGGAGCCCGGACGGGAAATATCTCGGATTTCTGTCCAAGCGCGGCGAGGGCAAGACGCAAGTTTGGCTCCTGAATCGAATGGGCGGCGAGGCGCAGCAATTGACGGATACGATTCAGGGAGTCAACGATTTTGCCTGGTCGCCGGACAGCAAACGGCTGGTGCTCGTGCTGCAAGACCCGTCGCCGGAAGATGTGGAGGACGCAAAGACGAAGGATAAGGACAAGCCCGGAGGCGGAGATAAAGACGGCGCTGCGAAGAAGCCGAAGACGCCGCGGCCGCTGGTGGTAGATCGATATCGGTTCAAGACAGATACCGTGGGGTATCTCGACCGGCGACGCACGCATTTGTATGTCTTCGATGTGGCGACCAAGGCGGTAGTGCAAGTGACTTCCGGCGACTTCGACGATCAGGAGCCGGCGTGGTCACCGGATGGCACGCAGCTGGCGTTTCGCAGTAACCGGTCGCTGCCTGATCCCGATCGCACTTACGACACGAACATTTGGGTAGTGGCCGCCGACAATACCGACAAAGGCGCGCACCTGACGCAGGTGACGACGAATCCCGGATCGGACGTTGCGCCGGCGTGGTCGCCCGATGGCAAGTGGATCGCTTATGTTACGCAACTGGATCCGAAGCTGTTTCAGTATGCGACGCACCACATTGCAGTTTCGCCGGCGGCAGGAGGGAAGGCCGTAGTGCTCACGCAGTCCTTCGATCGCATGTCGCGGTTGCCGCGCTTTTCGCCCGATGGCCAGTTCATTTACTTCACCGCGGATGATGACGGCTCGCAGAACCTGTTTCGAATCCCGGCCACGGGCGGGGAAATCACGCGGCCCATCTCAGGACGGGTCGAAGTATCGGCATACACCATTGCCAAGTCGGGAGACATTGCTGCGGAGATCGTGAGCATGGACCGGCCCGGAGAAATTTTTACGACGACAACTTCCGCTGCGGCGCTGACACGCATTACGCATGTGAACGATGCGTTTATGGACAAGATCAAGGTGGTGACGCCGGACTATGTGAAGTTCAAGAGCAAAGACGGCACCACGGTGGCGGGCTATCTCTTCAAGCCGCTGGATTACGCCGCAGGGAAAAAGTATCCGACGATTTTGCACCCGCACGGCGGGCCGGTGGGAGCGTATCACGGCGAGTTCGACCATTTCTCGCAGCTGTTCGCTGCCAACGGATACGTGGTGCTGGAGCCGAATCCCCGGGGATCGACGGGCTACGGGGAAAATTTCTGCAAGGCGATCTATGCCGATTGGGGGAACAAGGATTATCAGGACGACGTGGCCATGGTGGATTACGCGGTGGCGCAGGGAGTGGCGGATCCCGACAAGCTGGGCGTAGGGGGATGGTCGTACGGCGGCATCTCCACGGACTTTATTATTGCGCAGACCACGCGCTTCAAGGCGGCGATTTCCGGGGCAGGAGCGGCTTCTTTCGTAGGACTGTACGGGCATGACCAATACATCCTGGACTATGACACAGAACTGGGGCAGCCATGGGCGAACCAGGCAGTGTGGGACCGAATTTCGCCGCTTTATAAAGTAGCGAAAATCACTACGCCGACGCTGTTCATGGGCGGCGACATCGACTGGAATGTGCCGATCGTGGGCGGCGAGCAGATGTACGAAGCGCTGAAGAGCTTGGGGCGGGAAACCGAGCTGGTGGTCTATCCGGGCGAATACCACAGCTTCAAGACGCCTTCACATATTAAAGACCGGTTGGAGCGTAACTTGAGTTGGTATGCACATTATGTAAAAGCCGACGGTAGCCCGGCGAGGCCGGTGGCTAAGGCGAACTAGCGCACATTATTATTCTCGGAAGAAACAGCAGATTCCTCGCCTGCGCGGATCGTTCGCGAGGCGAACGATTCACTTCGCTTGGAATGACAAGGAATAATTTGCTTATTTCTTGAGGAGTAGTTTGCTTATTCTTTAAGGAACGTTTTCTTATTTTTTCTTGAGGCGGATGGCCAGGGCGCGGAGGGTGGCCTGAGTAGAGGGGTTCCACCAGGCAGCGATTACATCGTCCAGCTCGGCTTCGAGATTGCGATCGAAGATTGCGGCTAGATCGGCGCGCGCTTCACGCCGGGTTTCTGTCATGGCCTCGGGAGGCAGAGCGAGCAGGTTCTCGCACCATTTCTGCGCCCTTTCAATCACTTGTTCCGGCGGAGCAATTTCGTCGATCCAGCCAATTTCCAAGGCCTCCTGGGGTGAAACCAGGACTCCGGTAACTGCCAGATGTTCGGCGCGGCGCGCGCCGACGACTCGCCGCAGCGCGGCCACTATAACCGCCGGCAGGGGGATTCCGACCCGCACTTCGTTCAGTCCCATCTTGAAGTCTCCGGCGGCCATGACGCGCCAGTCGCAGAACAAAGGCAGCACAGTGCCACCAGCGGGTGCGTGGCCGGTAATGGCAGCTGCAATCGGGATGGACGAAGAGGCCAGGGTCCGCAGCAGCGAGTACAGTCCACGCCAGAGTTCGGCGATGGCAGAGCGATCGCATTCGAGCAGAAGAGGAATGTCGAGTCCGGCGGAGAATCTGCCGGGCGAGCCGGAGAGAATGAGGGCTCGCACACCCTGCCGCGGAGCAGCTTCGACGGCCTGCCGCAAGGCATGAATAAGTTCGCCAGTGAGAGCGTTAACCGGTGGGCGATCGAGGCGCAGCTCGCGGATGGGGCCGTGCTCGAAGGTGAGAATCATGGGTGCGTCTTGATTATAGGGGATGGGTTGAGTCCGGGGTGCGGAGAAAAGCAGATCTCCGTTCGACTCGCTGCGCTCGCTCAGGCAGGCTCTCGACTTCGCTCGAGATGACAAATTTATTGCAGCACGCCGAACGCGCGGGCAGGGACGCTCTCGTCTCCATGAATTTCTTACGGGTTCAGCAATTGCAGGGTGCGGGCGATGCCCTGACGGAATTTTTCAGGGGGCGTGATAAGGCTTAGCACGAGATAGCCGTCGTTCAAGAAATCGTAGAAGCGGCCGGGATGTACCAGCACTCGCGCTTTGCGAAGAATATCAATGACCAGGTCCTCGTCGGATTGTGTCACCGGGACCCGCAAAATCGCGTACCAGCCGCCTTCGACCTGCAGACGCTGGCAGGTTTTCTGAGTGGCCAGGACATGATCCAGTTCTTGTAAATTTGTGCGCACGCGATCGAGCAAAAGGGGTTGGATATTCTTGCGTTGCTCCAGAAGCAGGGGCACAGCCAGCTGAATGGGCGCATTCACAGAAAGATAGGTGTCGGCGATCACCTCAAGCCGGGCCAGGGCCGCGCTCATTGGCTCGGCAGGGCCGCTGGTCACGATCCAAGCCAGCTTCATCTGGGGGAGAGCGGAAATCTTTGAGAGGCCGCTGAGGGTGAAGGTGAGAACGTCGCGGTTGGAGGCAAAGGTCGAGCGCTGGGCTCCGTCGTGTGGGTAGTCGAGAAAGACTTCGTCCACGATAAGTGGCAATCCATATTCACGGCAGAAGTTGTTAAGTTCGCTTTGATCGAGCGTGGAGACGTAGGATCCCGTGGGGTTGTTGGGATGAACCACTACGACGGCTCGCGTGCGGTGGTTTACTTCCTTGTACAGCGAGGGGAAGTCGATCTGCCAGCCGTGGTCATAGAGCAGCGGATAGGGAATCAGTTTTACGTCCTGCAAATCGGCGAGAAACTCGAATAGGGGATAGCTGGGTTTGGGCACGAGAATTTCGTCGCCGGGATTGCATAGCAGGCGAAAGACATAAGAATAGCCTTCGCTGGTGCTGGTGGTGAGCACGATTGCCTCGGAATCGATGGCAAACTCCTCGTGCTGCTTGCGGTAATAATCGCTCACCGCCTGGCGCGCGCTTTGCAGGCCCTTGGGCTGAGGGTCGTAATCCATGGCCTGTGGGCTGATCAGGCTTTGCAGTATGGCCTCGGCGTCGTAATGCAGCTCGGCGCGGGTGGGATTGGAAACGGTAAGATCGAGCACGTCCAAACCGGCTGCCTGCAATTCTTTCTGCGCTTGCGTGAAGCGGTTGGGGGTGAGTTTCCAGCCGGTGCGATGGGAAAACATCATCCTCATCATACCCGGCTGCACCAATGAACGCTCGAACCATCCCCGCCGGAAAAGTTTTTCCGCGCGCAGATGCTGCAGATGAGTGGACGAGGCGATCGAAAAAGGGCAAAGACTTTTAACCGACGAGATCGCTGAGAACATCTTCAAGCAAAATCTTAAACCACAAAGTTCGCAAAGTTTGGCGCGAAGGACGCGAAGAGGAGCGGATTCCCCACTTCTTGCTCGAGCGTGCTATCGTCTGTGTGCAAACTTCGATGCCCGGTACCGACAGATCCCGATCCGCCCGCAAGGCTGGACTGCTGGCGTTTGTGTTTGTCATGTATTCGTACACCACGGGCGGGCCCTTTGGACTGGAGGATCAGGTCACCACCAGCGGGCCTGGCCTTACGCTGTTGTATCACCTGCTGATTCCCTTCTTCTGGTGCATTCCGGTTTCACTCGTCGCGGCTGAGCTGACTACCATGCTTCCGGTGGAAGGCGGTTTCTATCGCTGGGTACGCGCTGGTTACGGAGATTTTTGGGGATTCCTGGCGGGGTGGTGGAACTGGAGCGCGTCGTTCGTGCTGGGAGGGGTGTATGCCGTGCTATTCAGCGATTACCTGGGGTTTTTCTTTCCGCAGATTGTCGGCTGGAAACATTTTCTGGCGTCGGCCATGCTGGTGGCGATCATCGCTTACGTGAACGTGAGAGGCATACAGATGGTGGGCGTTGTGGCTACGGCGCTGACCATCTTTATTCTGTTGCCGGTGGCGGTGATGTGTGGAATCGCAGCCACGCAGTGGCATCACAATCCGTTCGTGCCGCTGGTGCCCCCGCAGGTGCCGCGCTTCCAGGTTTTTGGCGTCGGTCTGGCTCTGGGGATCTGGCTATATTCGGGATATGAACAGCTTTCTACCGTGGCCGAGGAAGTGGACAATCCGCAGCGCAGTTATCCGCGGGCGCTGGCCATGGTAGTGCCACTGTCGATCGCCACATATTTTCTGCCGACGCTGCTGGCGCTGGCTGCTCTCGGCAACTGGCAGGAATGGCATACGCACTATTTTTCCGAAGCGGCCAGGCTGATTGGCGGACCCTGGCTCGGCTTCTGGATGACGCTGGCAGCCATGGTCACCAACATTTCTTTGTTGAACTCGACGGTGCTGACGAGTACGCGCATGCCCTTCGCCATGGCAGAAGATGGTTACCTGCCGCCTCTGCTCACCGCGAAACATCCGCGCTACGGAACGCCCTGGATCGCAATTCTAGCCTCGTCGGTGGTTTACGGATTGCTGGCGGTGCAAACGCTATTGCAGCTGATCACGGTATATATGTGGTTGCGGGTCGCCACTACCGTGATGACGGTGCTTGCCGCGTGGCGTTTGCGGCGAACCTTGCCCGAGATGGCGCGTCCGTTCCGGATTCCCTGGGGGAAAGCAGGTTTGGCGTACGTGGTGGGCGCGCCTCTGGTGATGAGCGGTGTAGCCATGCTGGGCAGCGACCGATTTGCGCTGCGCTGGGGGCCGGCGGCGATTCTGTTGGGGCCGGTGGCGTATTTCTTCGTGCGCAAGATGCGCATGCGGTACGAACTGGCGCAGAAGTCGCTGAAGCCACGCCCTTCCAAAAACGGTTAACTCACCCAATCCAGGAACTTGTAATAAGCGCCGGCCAAGGGTAAAGCCCAGGTGTGGCCGCTGCGCAGGCCCAGCGGCGGGTTGGGGAACGGGATTCCCTCGAAGGGTGAGGGGGTGCTGTCGCCGCAGATTGCGCCAGCGATTCTCGTGCCGAGATAGGTTCCGATCGCGACCCCATGTCCAGCATAGCCCACGGAATAATGCATGCCGTCGAGTTTCCCGGTGTGGGGCATGACGTCGAAGGCGAAGTCCAGCGTGCCTCCCCAGACGAATTCTACTTTTGTGTCGCGCAGCTGAGGGTAGACGGCGATCATGCCCCGGCGCAGGATTTCCGCGCTTTGGCGAACTGTGTCTTCGGTTTCGGGGAAGAACGCGGCGCGTCCCCCGAACAGCATGCGGCGGTCGGGCGTCAGGCGGTAGTAGTAGAGGAAGTGCTTGGAGTCGTAAATCATCCGGTTCTTTGGACTCAACTCACGGGCCACGTCTTCCTTCAATACTTCTGTGGCAATGATGTAGGAGCCGATGGGAATGATTTTCTTTCGCAGTGCGGGAGTGGCTGCGCTGGTGTAGGCGCCGCTGGCCAGGATGACTTCGCGAGCCAGCAAGCTGCCTTTGGAGGTGCGGACACGGAACTTGCCGGGGCTTTCTGGTTGGACATCTTCGGCGCGGGTGCGGTCGAAGAGAACGGCGCCTGCTCGTTGGGCAGCGACCGCCAGGCCGGCGACATAGCGAGCTGGGTTCAGGCCGGCGCTGACTTCGTCCACCAGGCCGCCGTAATAAATGTCGGACCCGATTTCGTCGCGTAGCTGGGATTTTGGAACGATGCGCAAGGGGTGGCTGAATTCGCGGGCGATGAGGGCTGCGGATTCTTCGTATCCGTCGAAGTGAGCTTGCTTGCAGGCAACTTCCAGGTGGCCGCAGCGGGAGAAATTGCAGTCGATCTTTTCTTCGGTGACGATTTTTTCCACGCAGTCGATGGAGGCGAGCGAGGCTGCGTACATACGCTGCACGGCTTCACGTCCGTAGCGACGGGTCAGAGTGGGAACGGGCAACTTCATGCCGGTGAGCACCATTCCACCGTTCCGCGAACTGGCGCCCCAGCCCAAGCTTTCGGCTTCCAGAACGGCGACGCGGATATTGCGTTTGGCCAGCGCCAGCGCAGCGGAAAGGCCGGTAACCCCGCTGCCGATCACGGCGACGTCTACGCTTTCCGGTATAGGCTGACTGAGGCCGGCGGGGATGGATACGGTTTGCAGCCAGTAGTTTTTTTCCTGGATGGGCATGGTGGAGCGCGACCATCTTACCATCGCGGGGTGAAAACGAATGTGCCCTCGTTGAAGCATGTTTTTCACGACAGCCGCTTATGTTTTCAGTGTCATCTTGAGCGAAGCCAGGGCTTTCGCTCGCGAAAGCCCTGGTGCAGTCGAAAGATCGCTATACCGCGTGTGCTGGTTGCGACGGGTCAGGGAATTTCGGCCGTGATTCGCTGTACCTAAAGAATGCCTTGCCAGGGTCTGGGTGCTGCAAGATGTGTCGGGGTCCTTCGACTTCGGGGTTGCTTCGCATTCGCGAAGCAACCCCTACGCTCAGGATGACAAGGTTGAGAGGGACGGGAAGTTATCTCTTCTGGGTGTCCTGGATGAGGACCAGGTCGGAGGGGGAGTCGCCGCGGACCAGGGCGAGGGATTTGCTGTCGGGGGACCACTGGTAGGAATAGATTTTGAGCGAGGGGAAGTTGGTGAGCTGATGGCCGGCGCTGCCGTCGAGCGGTTGCAGCCAGAGGTTATCTACACCCTTTTCGCGGATGGGGTACACGACGCTCTTGCCGTCGGGGCTTAAGCGCAGCGGTCCGATGTGCCGCGAATCATATTGGAGGATTTTAGTGATCTGCCCGGAATCGAGCGATACCAGAGAGATATTCGGCCGCTGGACTTTGAAATCGTAGGTTCCGAGCAGCATGGTCTTGCCATCCGGCGCGAGATCAAACGCGCCATTCCCTTCTACCATGACGTCGGCAACCGGCTCCGACTTGCCTCCATCGATGGGTACTTTCATGCAGCGCCGCTGAAGGAAGTCAAAATAATAGACGGTTTTCCCGTCGCGAGAACAAGCGGGCAGAACGTTGGTCTTGCCGTCGGTGAGCTGACGCATGCCGGAACCGTCCGCATCGCTGCGCCAGATGTTCAGGGAGAGCGTCTTCGTCTCTCCACGCACGAACACGATATGACCGTCGCTGCAGCCGTAGGGCTGGATGACCGCCGACTCCTTGTCGGAGGCGATGCCCGCGCTCGTGCCGCTGTCCAGGCTCAACACACGGATGGTCGACTCCTGCTCCAGCAAGAGCTTGCCGCCGGGCAACCACGAAACAGCCGGAACCAGATCCCCCGACGTAACCTGCCTGGCGTCCGAGTAATCCGGCTTGCCGCCCGAACTTACGAACACATCGCGCTGGGACTGGCGCATGATGGTCGCTATGGTTGCGCCGTCGGAGGAAACACTTAAGTTCGCGTAGTCGTTGGTGTCGGCGGTAACGGGTCGAAATTTGCCATCGCTAAGGCTGATCAACCCGACTTGCGAACGATTGAAATTGGACTCCGCGGTCGAGACGATAAGAGCCAAACTCTTGCCATCGGGAAGCCAGGCTACGGCGTTCGGGATATTGTCATTCAGGGGCAGGCTGTTTCTCCTGGAGCCATTCGCTGGATCAAAAAACACAACGGAGTTCTGCCCGTTCCCCCTCGATAATGCTTGAATGGCTGCCATGGTCTTCCCATCCGGCGACCAAGCGGGAAAACTCAATTCGTTGGTTGAGGGCAAGGTCAAAATGTTGGTTTCATGCCCGCCTTCGGCGTTGGCGATCAGGATGTAGTCCTTGCCCGGTTCAGGATCGTTGCCGCGCAGAAATACGAAGCGCTTTCCATCCGGGGAGAAACTGGGCGGGGTGTCGATATCCTTGACCAGCAATTGCGGAGTGCCGCCGAGCACGGGCGTGCGGTAGAGATCGTACTCCTGGGAAGCTACGCCGCTGGCCAGTTCGGTATGGGAGTAGTAGATGTAGCTGCCGTCCGGTGCGAAGCGCAGGGCGCCGTACTGAACCCGCTCCGGGCTCACGATCCGTACATTGCTGTCGCTGGCCAGATGGCGAAGCCACAAAGATTCGTCGCCTTCGTTATTGAGAACGTAGGCCACGTAATTGCCGTCGGGAGACATGGCAGCGAGGCGGGCGTTGTGGGTGCCGCTGACTTTGGTTATCTTTATGTTCTGGAATGGCTGTCTACGCGCGGAGAAGAACAGACTGTAGACGCCGAATCCGGCGGCCGCTAGTAACACCAGCGCGACTCCGGCAATCACACCCAGCCCTACTTTGTGCTCCTGTGCGGCCGCGGCCAGGGTTGAACTGCTGGAGATTGGCGCGGGTTGAGCGATGGGCACTGCGGTTGAAATTGCGATCGGCCCTGAATCGTGGGCTCGTTCTCTTCCTGATTCGGTATCCCGCCGGAGGCGTTTGAGATCGCTGCGCAATTCGGCGGCAGATTGGTAGCGCAGGTCGCGATCTTTTTCCAGCAATTTGCTGATGACGTCTTCGAGCTTCGGCGGAAGATGGGGATTGAGGCGCAGGGCCGGCAACGGCGTGCGATTGAGGATGGCGTCGAAGATAGTCGCTGAGGTTTCACCCTGGAACGGAAGGATACCGGTGGCCATCTCGTACAGCACGGTGCCGAAGGAGAACAGATCGGTGCGCGGATCAAGGTCCTTGCCTTTGGCTTGTTCCGGGGACATGTAGGCGACGGTTCCGACGGCTGTGCCCGGGCTGGTCAGGTATTCCGGACCGACAGCGGTGGCGACTGTAGGAGCAGCTTCTGTGTCTTGCGACGGCGACACCTTGGCCAGACCGAAGTCGAGAATTTTTGCATGGCCGCGCTTGGTAACGAAGACGTTGGCCGGCTTGATATCGCGGTGAACGATTCCGCCGGAGTGGGCGGCGTCCAGAGCGTCGGCAATCTCGAGGGCCAGAGAAAGCAGCGACTCGGTTTCCAGCGGACGGCCCGCGATGCGGTGACGCAAAGTGATGCCGTCGAGAAACTCCATGACGATGAAGGTCTGGCCGTCCTGCTCGTCAATCTCGTGAATGGTGCAGATGTTGGGATGGTTCAGGGCGGAGGCGGCTTTGGCTTCGCGGCGAAAACGGCTCAATGCCAGAGGATCCTTGGCGACTTCGTCGGGCAGAAATTTCAGAGCCACAAAACGGCCGAGCTTGAGATCCTCCGCTTTGTAGACCACGCCCATGCCGCCACCGCCAAGCTTTTCGACGATGCGGTAGTGCGAAATGGTTTGGCCGATCATGGTGGCGAAGGGGAATCCGCGTCGACTTATGGTAGGTGGGAGAGGAGATGAAGTCAAAGGCCGAGTAGCGATTGGCAATATGCTTCTGTACTTACTCCCACCCTAGCGCCGAATACGCGCCAGGATAGGCCACACATCGGGCACCTGTCAGGCTGCGACGGCGAGGAGTTCTCGGGCTTTGGCGATTAGGACGGCAGGGACCTCGGACTTGGAGACGACCGCAGAGGCTCCCGCTGCCAGAGCTTCCCTGTCGACGAAACTGTCACTGTGAACCGAATAGATGATCACCGGTACGGCCGGCATGAGGCGCTTGAGAATCCGGGTTTCCTCCAGCCCATTCATCAGGGGCATGGAGAGATCGGTGACGATGATCGAAGGCCGGAGCAGTTGCGCTTTTTCGATGGCCTGATGGCCATTTTCCGCCTCTCCACAGATCTCAAATTCGCCGGCGGCGGTGAACAACTCGCAAAGAGCACGGCGGACAATCGGATTGTCGTCCACGATCAACACGGTCTTGGCCATGACGGTGTAGGCTTGACCTCCTGGAATGAATAATAATTTATCGCTTTTTGTAGGCTATCCGACATAGGGATTTCGCTGTATGCCGATCCTCGGTCCTTTACGAAATCTTTATGCAATTGGCCTCGAATGACTGTGTCTTTAGATCAGAAGTTTTGCCGGTGATTTGGATTGAGTTCGCTGTTGAACTCCTGGATGACTCCGTAGCATTCGCATGAAGACCGTTTCAGCCGGTTGCGGTTCAGAATCTGGATTTCGCCGTGGCCTTGGCGGATGCAGTCGTTGCGCTGAAGTTTGCCGACCGCGATGCTCACGCTTGGCCTGTCAGTTCCGAGCATAGTAGCCAGGAGTTCCTGAGTGTAGGGAAGCACATTGCAATCGAGCCTGTCCTGGCTCATGAGCAGCCAGCGGGCGAGACGCTGCTCCAGATCGTGCAGGCGGTTGCAGGCGGCGGTTTGCGCCAATTGCATGCCCTGAACCAGGGCGTGCCTGGTTAAGAGGGTGCCGAGATACGGCGTTGAGGGCAAGAGCCGACCGAGGGTATCGGCACGCAGTCTCACCGCGGTCGAGGCTACTTGTACGAGAGCAAGATGAGGGCTGCGGTCCAAACCGCCGGCAAGAGGCGCACCCACGAACCCTTCCCGGCCCACCATGCCCACTTCCGCCGACCTCCCGTCGCTTACAGGGACGACGAACGACACGATGCCACCATTTGGGAAATAGCCGAAGTCGATCGGCACACTGGGTTGGTGCAAGTTGTGATGCCACTCCATAAAAACAAATTCCAGATAAGGAAGAAGCTTTTCGTATTCATTTTTCGGGAGTGATGTGAGAATTAAGTTCGACACCTCGTTCTCGGCCTCGAGAACTCCGCGCTGACAGTCGCGTGCCCTTCCCCGACCGTTGTGATTACGCAATGGCACGGATAAAGGATGCCGGGAGGGTCCGGAGGTTTGCCCCGGGCGGCGAATTTCGGGCGAAGGTCGCTAAGAGACGCCGCAAAGAATGCCGAAGGTATGACGCTACCGAAGAGTTGACGGTTCAGGTTAGTCCGAGTTCGGAATAGTACTGCTGGATAATCTCGTAGCATTCGCAAGTCTTCTGCCTCAGTTTCCGGCGACTCAGAATCTTGACCACACCGCGCTTGTAGACCAGAATCCCATCTGCCTGGAAACTTCTGGCCATCACACTGACACTGGGGCGGTCGGTGCCGAGAACTGCCGCCAAGTGTTCGTGGGTAAGAGGCAGAGTGTGGGAGTTCACTCGATCCTGTGTCATGACGAGCCAACGAGCCATACGCTGTTGCAGGCTGTGCAGGCGATTGCAGGCGGCTGTTTGCGCCAATTGCATTCCCTGAACCAGGGCATACCGCGTCAAGAGTCTGCGCAAGCCGGGAGTCGAAGGAAGTACGGTCTCGAGGGCAGACGCCGCAATGCGATAGGCATTTCCAGGAACCTGAACCAGAGCGCGATGGGGGCTCTTGCTGAGGCCTCCGGCGAGCGGCGCGCCCACGAAGCCTTCTCTTCCGACGATGCCTACCTCGACGGTTCGGCCATCACTTAAGGCAACCACAAAGGAGACCACTCCGCTCTCCGGGAAGTATCCGAATTCGATGGGTTCGCTCGGTTCGTGAAGGGCAAGGTGCCAGCCCATGGAGACCGCTTCCAGGTGGGGCAGCAAAAGGTCATATTCGTGGCTGGAGATCATGGAAAGGATGGTGTTGTTGAGGGATCGTGCGGTAATCAGGGTCGCTGGGGAAGCCACCGTTCGGCGACCGCTTGCTTGGTTCACGAAAAGTACTATCCGACATTCGGAGAGGGAACGTCTGTGTGATACCCGACGAAAGGGTGGCAGCGGCGTTTTGTGCAGAGAGTGGGCAGCCTAGACTTAGAGGGAAGCAGCGCTGGCGGCTTCGCCGCGCTGTTTCTTCAACTCGGAGTGGAAGTCCTCGGTGGTGAGATCGGTGCCGCGGCGGAAGAGATCGAGCAACGAGTCATCGCTTTCGTCCGCAGCGGCCGAAGTTGGTACGGAGGATTCTTCCATGCCTTCCGGTTCCACTTCGAGCTCAGGTTGCACGTCGGCGACGTTTTTCAGGCTGTGGATGAACTTCTCGACTTGCTGCCGTTGCTGCCCGGTGCTCTGGAAAAATTCAACTCCCATGCCAGCTTCCGGATGCATCACGCGCACCACCCCTTCCACATGCAGACTGAGGTCGGAATTGCGCATTTGAATGAGAACCCGGCTGCGAACAGGAAAGGGTGACGGCATTTCGAGATAGCAGCCTCCCGGGCTAAGGTCGGTGAGCTTGCAGGGGACAGGTGGATCTTCCTTTTCAATCTCGGGACAGTGGCGGGTAACCCAGGACTTGAGATAGGTGCGTTGTTCGCGAGTGAGATCGACGAACCTGATCCCGGTGTGCAGACCGGGGTTTTCCCAGGCGACCTCAGCGGCGCAGTCGACGACGTGGTCGGTTCCGGGCAAGCTGAACTTGACACGCAGGGAGCCTTTTTTCCGTGCGCGGGTTGGAAGTTGGACCGCTAGACCACCTTCACTGAGATCTGAAGTCACGATCCGCTGAGGAGTTTTCCCCAGGCCGGTGAGGTTTACGGCGATTTCTACAGCTACCCGGGTATTGCGGCGGCGCTCGCACTTCATTAACGCCCGGGCGGCCCGAAAGCTACCTTTAGCGCGCTCCGAGGAAAAAGGCTTGTAAAGGACGAAGTGGGCTCCAAGGCCGAAGGCGCCGCGTATATCCTGCTGCTCGCCGATAAGGGCAACGGCAATGGCCTGCTTGTTACATGGGGCGGAGCGGACGCTGGCAAAGACCTTGGCCGCCACGAAGTGATCGTCGCAATCGACGATTACGGCTTCGAAGCGGCGACGGGTAAGACGGCGAATGGCGGCGTCGGGATCGTTGCAATGTTCAACGTCGATTTCGAGATCGCCGAGGGCACGGCGCACCAGGCGGACGACCTTGTCATCGGCGCACAGAAGCAGAGAATGCAAACCCATGGTGATCAATACCTTGACGGCCTAGCTTTCGATCTCGGACGCTTCCCGTGCGCCTTCTTCCTCGCTTAACAGGTGGGCGACACCGCGAAGTTGTTCGGCAGCGGCCTGCAGGGCTTCGATCTGCTTACCCAGTTGAGCTTGCTCGGTTTGCTTCCTGCGCAGTACCTCATGGATATCCTTCACGATACAAGCCTCCTGATGGAACTTTAGGTTCGGGGCAAGACGGGGTCAATCAGTCTCGTTCGGGGTCGATTACGGCGGTAATTGCCGGGAGAATGCTGCCTCCAATGGCCGTATCTGCGATGTCATCCCTGGAGTTAGTGGGTATGTTATCAACAGCTTATGGCCTGCGGGTTTTGAAGCGCATCAATATTTTCATTGACTTACCGAGAGAAAGCCTATAGAATCATAAACTTCCGGCTATTCTGTGGGCGTATCGTTATGGGACTTTTTTCTGGTCCGCAGGGTGAGGGTGTGAATCCCTTGGGAAGCAAAAGGAATCGAAGCTTATATAAGGTTGGTTTTATCCCTAGAGAAGGGGTCTTTATTTCTTATGGCAAAGCGACGCGGAAATCCGAACTGGGGGAAGCCGGAACCGATCGGTCCGATTACCCCCACCATCACGGAGTTTGAGCAAGTAGTGCGCGAGTACAAGCTCTCTCCCGACCAATACTTACGCTCCACCCGTCTGCGCGAATGGGCGCGGCGCAACAAGAATTCCAAGTACATTCCCGAGCCATTGCTTGAGGCCTGGGGTTTCGAGATTGAGTCTACCCTGTAGGAGATGATGGCAAGTAGTTGGTGAGGGTCGCCCGATGGGCGACCCTTTAGTTTTTGGCGGTTAGGAACGATAGGGACCCGGCGATCCCGTCCTCCAGGACGCCGGGTCTCTCGACTCCATGAGATCGGTCTCGAGGGAGCGATCCCCACTCCGCTGAAGATGACAATTCTCCCGAGGGTCTTGCTACAATTTCTTGTATGACGACGCCGATCTTTACCGATGTTCCCAGTGCGGTTGCCGATATTCAGGCCGGGCGGATGATTGTGGTGGTCGATGATGAGGACCGGGAAAACGAAGGCGACCTCACGCTGGCGGCGGAGAAGGTCACGCCGGAAGCCATTAACTTCATGGCGAAATTCGGCCGCGGGCTGGTGTGTTTAGCCATGACGGACGAGCGGCTGGACCACCTGCGCATCGGTCCCATGACGCTGGAGAATACGTCGAACTATGGCACGGCGTTTTGCGAGGCCATCGATGCGCGGGATGGGGTTACTACCGGCATTTCGGCTTACGACCGTGCCCGCACGATTGCGGTAGCGATCGATCCCAAGACGCGGCCTGCGGACCTGGCCCGGCCGGGGCATGTGTTTCCCTTGCGTGCACGGAAAGGCGGCGTTCTGGTACGGGCCGGACAGACCGAGGCTTCCGTCGATCTTGCCCGCATGGCAGGGCTCATACCAGCAGGAGTGATTTGCGAGATCATGCGCGACGATGGAACCATGGCGCGCATTCCCGATCTGATTGAGTTCTGCGCCACCCACCGGATGAAGATGCTCACGGTGGCCGAGCTGATCCGCTACCGGATGCAGCACGAGCGCTACGTGCATCGGGTGGGAGAGGCGATGATTGGAACTTCTTACGGGGAGTTCCGGCTGATCGCATATGAGAGCGAGATCGATGGCGGCGAATCGCATGTGGCCCTGGTGCGCGGCGACATTGCGGGCGACGAGCCGGTGCTGGTGCGTATGCACTCGCACTGCGTGATGGGGGATGTTTTTGGGTCGACCGCGTGCGATTGCCACGCCACCATCGAGGGTTCGATGCAGGCCATCGCGCGCGAAGGACGTGGGGCACTGATTTATTTGCATCAGACGTCGAAGGGCTTCTCAGTCGAACGCATAGGCGAGCGTGGGATGCTCACCTTTCATCGCGACAAGCGGCTTCCCGCGTTGCCGGAGAGCGAACGCAAGACGCAGCGCGAAATCGGTATTGGGGCGCAGATCCTGTCGGAGTTGAATTTGCGGCGGATTCGGCTGCTGACCAACCATCCACGAAAAGTGCCGGCACTCGAGGGTTTTGATATTGAGATTGTGGAGCAGGTGCCGGTGGTGCTGGACGGAGTGAAGACTCGAACATAGGTTCCAGCGATTCCTCGAATCGAGACGCTCGCGTCTACACCGAATCAGAAGGGCTTGCGGATCACGACCTCGCTGTCGTGAATGAAAAACTGGGCGGAGCAGTGCTGCGATCCGCAGATGACTGGGAGCAGGCCAGCGAGTTGTTTGCGCGTAATCAGGCCCAGGGTCCCACATTCCGGGCAGGAGAGCACCGCCCAGTAGGGGTCTTCTTTCTCGCCGACCTTGCCCGCATTTTCCAGCACAAAAATCGTGCCGGGAGCCATTTGCTCCGGGATCCATTCGCTCAGGACGTCCAGTTCTGCCACCATCTTGCCTCCTGTGGGGCCGCTCCTCGTGGAACCAAACTTCCCTGCTATGAAGCCTGTTTGAACCGGCGCAGCGAATGAGCCGTCAGCTTGCCGTTATTTTTTTTTGCGCGAATTTCCGCCCGCACCTGCCGCACCGTGTCGCTGAGGCAGACGTCCAGGATCGGCTGGCGCGAATTCTTCAAAATGTCGATGATCTGCCGCGGCGATGTTTCCAGGTAGAGTGTCTTGCCATCGGTCAGCAGGTGATATTCCGAAGCGCCGCTGACGGTTTCGGCCAGGCGCTTGCTGAATTCGCGCTCCAGGAAGCGCATGACCTTGCGCACTCTTTGCAGCGAGAAGCCTTTGCGGCGGAGCTCGCAGATCACGGCGACCTCCGCGAGGTCTTCCATGGAATAGAGCCGCCGATGGCCTTGCCGGGTTGGAACCACGATGCCGCGCTCGTCCCACCATTGCAGCTGGCGCGGCGTGATGCCGGTAAGCTGAATGACATCACGGGATGTAAATGGCGCTTGCACTTTGCTTTCAGAATGTTTCAAACAATCCCACAGGTAAATGTTTCAAACATTTTTAGGCTGGGGAGGGCACGTGTCAAGCCAACAGTTGAGGACAGGGGGTGACTAAGGGAATTCCGGGATCGCGCTTTGGCAGCCTGGTTGGTTCGAGAGTCTTATTATCGGCAGGTTCGATGGTCGCGCCTGATCGGCGCCTGTTGCCTTTTGGGCCGCCAACGGCATGGCTGAAGCCATGCCCTTCCACAAACCTTTTGTTGGACGAGTTCTAAGGAAACATGGCACCGCCGCCGACGAAGTGGACGATTTCGAGCTGATCGCCGTCTTTGAGGCTGGTGGCGGACCATTGGTCACGGGGTACGATGTTGCGGTTCAATTCAACTGCGACGCGATCTGCTCTCAGCCCCATTTGTTCGAGCAAGGAGGCAAGCGACAGGGGTGAGGAGAACTCTCGGAGGTCGCCGTTGATTTGCAGGTTCATATTCGTGGGATCAGAAAGGAATGTTAGACGACGGCAACCTCTCGTGGCGAAGGAATCAGCGGCGGATTGGTAAGCCTGATCTGCACTGTTTCTCCCTTGGCGATGGCGGCCTGGATCTTGGCAAAAAGGGCGTTGAAGGCCGCACGCGAAGCCAGCACTGCGTTTGCGGTGCGCCGCTTGCCTACCAGAATACAACCTTCGGTATCGGCAGCGACATTGCCGGAATGAATGCGGACGCCTTCGAATCCGGGGACATTGACGAGCAATGGAAGAAGTTTCTGAAAATGCG
>Ga0335078_10003638_pt1 | contig 22948 bp, 19 predicted proteins | sample Lox_Sample_32_FD_206711 | JGI IMG/M metagenome (GOLD analysis project Ga0335078, IMG submission 206711) | Soil microbial communities from Loxahatchee National Wildlife Refuge, Florida, United States - Lox_Sample_3.2 | ecosystem: Environmental > Terrestrial > Soil > Wetlands | place: USA... | reverse complement strand
CTCGACGACTACATCGCCAACGGGCAATCGCTCGCGAGCAAGCTGTGGTCGGCGGCGGGCCTCGCTCCGGCCGACATGGATGCCGCGCAGTTATACGACGGCTTCGCGCCTTCGGCGCTCTACTGGCTCGAGGCGGCAGGCTTCTGCAAACGCGGCGAGGCCTACGCCTTCATCCAGGACGGCCGAATCGCGCTTGAAGGCGAGCTGCCGGTTAATACGTTCGGCGGGAGCCTCAGCGAGGGCCGATTGCACGGAATGGGGCATATCGCCGAGGCGGTATTCCAGGTGACCGACCGCGCCGAGCGCCGCCAGGTGCCGGATGCGGCGGCGGTGTGCGCGCTCGACGGTTCGCCGATGATGCGCGGCAGCGGAATCGTGGTTACGCGCGATCCGTGACAAGCTGCAAAATGCATTGCCAGATCTCTTGCCAGATGTTTTGCCACCGGATGTCTTGCCAGATGTCTTGAAAGATCCGTAGCCGAGCGCCGCCGGGGGGGGCTTCCATTGCCCCGCTGAAACGCATACGCTTAATGGTGTGAACGGTCGGAGTGTTCCCTATCAACTGCCCGGGAATTAGCCCGGGTTCTCTGTTCGAGAGCTTCCCGACAAATACCAACGGAGGGCAACGATGCCCAGCAAATTGTACGTAGGCAATCTGGCCTACGCAGTGTCCAACGACGACCTGCAGCAACTCTTTTCCCAGGTGGGACAGGTGCAGAGCGTCGCGATCATCACCGACAAGTTTTCCGGGCAGTCCAAGGGGTTCGGTTTTGTCGAGATGTCTAACGACGAAGAGGCGGCCAAGGCGATTCAGCAGTTCAACGAGACCGAGCTGAAGGGCCGCAACATCAAGGTGAACGAGGCGAAGCCCCGCGAGTCGAGCTTCGGCGGCGGCGGCAATCGTGGCGGGGGCGGAAATCGAGGCGGCGGCGGCGGCAATCGCGGCCGCGATCGCTGGTAACAACAAAAGGATTCAAGCGGGGGCGGGCCCAAACCGCCCCCGCACGTTTCATAAGCGCAAGCGCACGCCGCTTGCCAAAGACAAGCGGCGGCGCGCGTTCGACGCGACAGCCCGTCTGTCAGGGATTCTCTTTCGCGCCCGCGGCTGCAGCGAGCGCGAGAAAATTCGCCACATGCATCACTCGGATACGTGAGCCGCGCCGGCGCAGCTCCGCTGCGATCTGAAATTCGCATCCGGGATTCCCCAGCACGACATAGTCGGCGCCTGTTGCCTCGATATTGTCGGCCTTGCGCCGCGCCAGCTCATGCGCCATCGCGGTCTCGAGCAGGTTGTAGCTCCCGGCTGAACCGCAGCAAAGATCGGATTCCGCCATCTCGACCAGCCGCACGCCTGCGATCGCGCCGAGCAGCTTGCGCGGCCCCTCACGCACGCCCATCCCGTGCGCCAGATGGCACGAGTCATGGTAGGTGACCGTGCAATCGAGCCGGCCCTCCGGCTTGGCGTCGCGCGCAAGCAGGAGCGTGCTCAGATCGGTCGCGCGCGACGAAACCTCGCGCGCGTCGGCGCCCAGTTCCGGATCATCCTTCAATAACTCGCCGTATGACGCGATCGCCGCGGTGCATCCTGAGGCCGCTGAAACGATCGCCTCTGCGCCCGACGCCTTGAGCGCCCGCACGTTGCGCCGTACGAAATCGAGCCCGCGCCCGAGGTTGCCATCATGCAGGTCGAGCGCGCCGCAACAGACCGCGGGTGCAAGCTGCACGACGCGATAGCCGGCAGCCTTAAGCGCGCGCTCCGTGTTGAGATTCTCCGAGGGCGTCAGCACCTTCGCGACGCATCCGTGATGCACCACGGCGACGGGGCCGGCGGAGATCGTCGGCGCCGCTTCGCGCGCACTATGCGGCGCATTATTTGGATAAACCGGCGCGGGTCCGCCCTGCTCCGGCACCAGCTCGATCCACTCGCGTAACGCGCGCGGCAACAGGCGCGTGAGCAGGCCGCGCATCTTTAACCGCTCGGCGGCGCGCAGCGGCAACAGCATCGCGCGCAGGCGCCCCGGATAGGGAAAGATAGAGCGGATCGCCGTGTGGCGAATCGCGTCGATCGCGCCGCGCCGATGGTTGCGCTCGACGTAATCGCGCGCCCGCTCCAGGAGCCGTCCATAATGAACGCCCGAGGGACACGCGGTCTCGCATCCGCGGCATCCCAGGCACGAATCGAGATGGCGCACGGCGTCGTCGTCGAGCGCCATCCGCCCCTCGGCGAGCGATTTCATCAGGTAGATACGCCCGCGCGGAGAGTCCATCTCGGAGCGGGTCAACAGGTAGGTCGGGCAGGACTCGAGGCAGAGCCCGCAGTGCACGCAGTCGAACAGGAGCTCGTAATCGACCACGTCGCGCATCGGTCCGCGCCGGACGGCGGCCGCCTGTTTCTCCGCCGCGGCCATCAGATTCCCCCGACGAAGCATCCGGGGTTGAAAACTCCAGACGGATCGAATGCGGCCTTGAGCCGGCGCATCAGGTTGAGCACGCCGGGCGGCGGCGCGTCGAAAAAATCCAGCTCCGGTCTTAGCGCCGGCGCGGCGGCGAGGATTCGCAGATGGCCCTTCGCGGCGCGTGCGGCCGAACGCCATCGCGCGACCGTCTCGCGCGCGCCGGCGAGATCAACCTCGCCGCCCAGGAAAATCTGCGCGACGCCGCATCCCGCGTGCGCGCGGAACTCCGCGCCGATGCTCTCGACGCAGCGGCCAAGCTCGCCCGGCGCGGTCGCGAGTTGCGCGGCGATCGCGGCGGGCGCAAATTCGAGGTCGCGCAATTGCTCGTAAATTGCCCCGGCGCGCGGGCCGTCAAACAAAGCGACGCCGTCGAGCGCGCGCAAAGAGCCGCGCTGATACTCCAGTTCCGGAGCGTTGCCCGCGATCGCGGCGATCAGCGCAAACACTCCGGGATAGCCAAAGCGCGCCGCGAGCACGGGGCTCAAAACCTCGGCATGCAGGAGCGGCAGCGCGTCGCAGAGCCTGGCCGCCGCCGCGAATGCGCTCGAGGCGCGCGCGAACGGTGCAACAGCCGCCGTGTAACCTTCCGGAATCGGGCGCAGCTTGAAAGCGGCCTCGACGATCACTCCGAGCGTTCCGAACGATCCGGTCATCACCTTCATCAAATCATAGCCGGCCACGTTTTTGACCACGCGGCCGCCGCCGTGCACCGTGCGTCCCTCGCGGCCTACGAAACGAACTCCGATCAGCAGGTCGCGCGGCGTCCCTTCGGAGAGCCTGAGCGGGCCGGCCTGCGCCGCGCCAAGCAGCGCGCCGAGCGCGGTTTCGCCCAGGCCGCGGGGATCGAGCGGCAGGCGCTGCCCGTGCTCGGCCAGGCGCCGGTTGAGGGCGCCGAGCGTCAGGCCTGCCTCCGCGATCACCGTCATGTCTTCAGGTTCGTGGCTGACGACGCGGTCCATGCGCGCGAGCGAGACGCCGAGCATCACCGGCGTGTGGCGGATTTCTGCGAGCGTGCGCGCGGCGCCAAGCGGTGCGAGCGCGATGCGCTCGGCTTCACAGACGCGAACGATCGCGGCGATCTGTTCCGCGTCGCACGGCTCGGCAACGATCCGCGCGCAGCGGGATTCGCGTTCGCGCGGCGCGCGCACGGCCTCGGCGCCGAGCAGCCGGCGGATAGCGTCTTCAGCCCTGTCGAAGGAGGCGTCGCTCACCGGCTAGAGCGGGGCCTGGCGGCGCGGGGCGGCGACTTCCACGCAGCCGCCGGGCTGCGGCAGGACCTTGTTGGGATTGGCGTGTCCGTTGGGATCGAACACGCGGCGCAGGTCATTCATGACCATCAGATCGTCGGGCGCGAACAAGAGCGGCATTTCGTCCTGCTTTTCGACTCCGATTCCGTGCTCGCCGGTCAGGCTGCCGCCCATCTCGACGCAGGCTTTGAGAATCTCGCGCCCGACTTCGATCGCGCGCCGCACCTGGTCAGGATCCCGCTCGTCGTAGAGCACGATCGGATGGATATTGCCGTCGCCGGCGTGGAAGACGTTGCCGATCGCGAGATTGTAGCCGCGGCTGAGCATCGCGATGACGCGCAGGATGTCGGGCAGGCGCGTGCGCGGCACCACGCCGTCCTGCGTGGCGTAGTTGGGCGCGAGGCGGCCGACCGCGCCGAAGGCGCGCTTGCGCGCCTTCCACAGGAGCGCGCGCTCGGCCTCGTCGCGCGCGAGCTTCACTTCGGCCGCGCCCATCTCGGTGGCGAGGCGCGCGATGCTCACGGCGCGCTCGTTAAGCCCGGCCTCGAGCCCGTCGATCTCGACGATCAGCACGGCGCCGGCGCCGGCGGGGAAGCCGACATGGAACGCCGCCTCGACCGCGCGGATGATGAGCGCGTCCATCATTTCGATCGCGCCGGGAATTATTCCGGCGGCGATAATCGCGCTCACCGCCGCGGTCGCGCGTTCGACGTCGGCGAAAACCGCGAGCATCGTGCGATGCGCCTGCGGTTCGCGCATGAGCCGGAGCGTCGCGCGGGTGACGATTCCCGCTGTGCCCTCGGCGCCGACCACTGCGCCGAGCAGATCGTAGCCCATGCGCTCGTCGGCCGGCCCGCCCAGCTCGACGACCTCGCCGCCCGCCAGTACCAGCTCGACTCCCAGCACGTGGTTGGTGGTCACCCCGTACTTGAGCGTGTGCGGGCCGCCGGAGTTCTCGGCGATATTGCCGCCGATCGTGCATGCGGCCTGCGAGGACGGGTCGGGCGCGTAGAAATAACCGGCCGCCTTGACCGCATTGGTCACGTTGATATTGACCACGCCGCTTTCGACCACCGCGCGGCGGTTGGCCAGATCGCAGGCGAGGATATGGTTCATGCGCGAGGTGCAGATCATCACCGGCGCATTGAGCGGCAGGCATCCGCCGGAAAGCCCGGTGCCAGCGCCGCGCGGCACGAAGGGCACGCCGCGCCGCGCGAGCGCCGCCAGCACGCCGCTGACCTGCGCCGTGGTCCGCGGCAGGACCAGGAGATCGGGCGTGCTCTTGCCGATCGTCCAGCCGTCGCACTCGTACACGGCGAGCTCGCTCAGGTGCGAGACGACGCCATCCGTGCCGACGATCGCGGCCAGTTCCTCGGCGAGTCCGGGCAGTTCGGCCGCGAATTGCGATGCGCTCACGGGGGTTGCCACGGCCCGTTACTCTAGCACGACCGTGCCGCGTCGTTCCGAATTATCGAGCGCCATGCTTTCCGGCGCGCTTTTGCCATGCGTGCCGGTGCCGGTCAATAATGAAGCTCAGCGAAAATCGGCCGCCGGCGAAAGACCGCGCTTACGGGCGCCGCTTGAGCCCGCGGCGCTTGAAGGAGACCGCCTTTGGCAAGTTCCTCGTTTCCGGAGTTGCAACCGTCCGCACGCGTCCTGCTCGGGCCGGGCCCCTCGAACGTTCATCCGCGCGTGATGAAGGCGATGTTGTCGCCGGTGGTCGGCCATCTCGACCCCGACTTCGTCAGGGTGATGGACGACATCAAGAAGATGCTGCGGATGGTGTTCCGCACCGACAACGAGATCACCTTCCCGGTTTCCGGCACCGGCTCGGCCGGGATGCAGACTGTGATGGCGAACCTGATCGAGCCGGGCGACGAGGTGGTGATCGGCACCGCCGGCGTGTTCGGCACCCGGATGGTCGAAGTCGCCACGCGGCTCGGTGCGCAGATCCATCAGGTGGACGCCGAGTGGGGCAGGATCGTCGAGCCCGCGCGGATCGAGCAGGCGCTCAAGGCGGCGCGGTCGCCCAAGCTGGTCGCGGTCGTGCACGCCGAGACCTCGACCGGAATTCATCAGCCGATCGAGGAGATCGCGAAAATGGCGCACGCGCGCGGCGCGCTGATGGTGGCCGACGGCGTGACGTCGCTTGGATGCGTGCCGCTGGAGATCGACGCCTGGCAGATCGACGCCTGTTACAGTTGCACGCAAAAGGGCGTGGGCGCGCCGCCCGGACTCTCGCCGGTGACTTTCAGCGCGCACGCGATGGAAGCCGTGCGCCGGCGCAAGACGCCGTGCACCTCATGGTACTTCGACCTTTCGCTGATCGAGAAGTACTGGGGCCCCGACCGCGTCTATCATCACACCGCGCCGATCACGATGAACTATGCGCTGTACGAGGCGCTTCGGATCGTGATCGAGGAGGGGCTCGAGGCGCGTTTTCAGCGTCATCGCGCGAACGCGGCCGCGCTGCAGGCCGGGATCGAGAACATGGGCCTCGGCCTCGCGGCGCAGGAGGGCTTCCGGCTGCCGCAACTCACCACGGTCGCGGTGCCGTCGGGCATCGACGAGGCCAGGGTGCGCGCGCAACTGATCGAGAAATTCAACATCGAGGTCGGCGCCGGGCTGGGACCGCTCAAGGGCAAGGTCTGGCGGATCGGCCTGATGGGCGAGTCGTGCAAGCGCGAGAACGTGATGCTCGTTCTGAGCGCGCTCGAGACGATCCTGGAATCGATGGGCTTCGAGATCGCGCGCGGGAAATCGCTGGCGGCGGCCGATCGCGCCTACAGCGGTTCTGCCGCGTAGTGCGGTTCAGGCCGCCTGCCGGTTGGCGATCGCGGTCTCGCGAATGACTCTGAGCAGCGTGCTGCGCTTGAGCGGCTTGCCCAGATGCGAATCGCATCCGGCCTCCACCGCCTTGCGCACGGTTTCGTCGAAGGTTGACGCGGTGAGCGCGATGATTGGCGTGCGGCGCGTGTCGTGCTCGCGCTCCCACTGCCGGAAGCGGCGCACCGCGGTGAACCCGTCCATCACCGGCATCTGGATGTCCATCAGGACCAGGTCGTAGCGGCCGCTCGTCAGTTTGTCGACCGCGACCTGGCCGTTCTCGGCCTCGTCGAGTCCGTAACCGGTTTTGCCGAGGTACGCGCGAATCAGCAGGCGGTTGTCGAGCGAATCGTCGGCGAGCAGTATCCGACAGGGCGCGACTTGTTCACCGGCGATCGCCAGAACCGGCTGCGCGGACGCGCCTGCGGCGCCGTCCGATACGCTCAGCGTGGACTGTTCGAAATGAGCCGATTGGTCGAGCGCACCGCCGGTTGGGGCAGCCGCCGGGCCGACCGCCTCCGGCGCCCGCCGTGCAAAGTCAGCCGCCGCCGCGAGCAGGTCGGCGCGTTTGAGCGGCTTGACCACGTAGTGTTCGAGGCCGGCTTCGCGCAGCCCCACGAAGGCCTTCGAGAGGTCGTAGGAGCTGACCGTAGCCACCGTCAGGCCCGGCGCCTTGACGGGGTCGGCACCGATGCGCTGCGCGAGTTCAAGCCCGCCCGCCTGCGGCCGCGAGCAATCGGCGAATACCAGTTGGAACGGCTCGGCGGCCCGCTTGACCGCCTCCATCGCTTCGTCCGCCGACGCGGCCTCCATCACCAAAGCGCCGCGGGCGGCGAAAATCTCGCGCATCGTGGCGCGGCAGGTCGCGTTGCGATCCATGATCAGCACGCGCACTCCGCCAAGGTCCATCGGGGCCCCGGCCGACGCGTCGGATAGACCGGGCGGCACGCCAAAACGCGCCGTGAAGTGAAAGACGCTGCCCTTGCCGATCTCGCTCTCGACCCACACCCGGCCGCCCATCAAATGCACCAGCCGCTCGACGATCGCGAGTCCGAGCCCGCTGCCGCCGTACTTGCGGGTGGTCGAAGAGTCGGCCTGGGCGAAGGGCGAAAAGATCGACGTGAGCTTTTCGGGCGGGATGCCGACGCCGGTATCGCTTACCGAAAAGCGCAGCGCGCCCGGTTCGCGGCTTTGCGTGTCGCGCCCGATCGCGACGACGACCTCGCCGTGCTCGGTAAACTTGAGCGCATTGCCGACCAGGTTGGTCAGCACCTGGTTGAGCCGCAACGGGTCGCCGACCAGCGTCGCCGGCAAATCGGGCGCGAAGCGGACCACGAGTTCGACCTGGGTCTGGCGCGCGCGAATCGCGAGCGTGTCGGCGACGCGTTCGACCAGCTCGGCGATATTAAAGGGCGTCTGCTCGAGGCTGAGCTGTCCGCTCTCGACCCGGGTAAGGTCAAGGATGCTGTTGAGGAGTTCCAGCAGGTTCGCGCCGTTGTTGACTATGCGGTCGACATAGTGGCGCTGCTCGGGCCCGAGCTGGGTATCGGTCAGCAGATCGGCCGAGCCGAGGATGACGTTGAGCGGAGTGCGGATCTCGTGCGACATGCACGAGAGAAACTGCGACTTGGCTTCCGAGGCAGCCAGCGCGACCTCGCGCGCCGCGACCAGCGCTTCGTGCGCCTTGCGCAGTTCGGTCACGTCGCGCACCGTGCTGATCACGCACTCCTCGCCGTTGATGATCGCCCGCACCGACGAGATCAGCGCCGTCACCGACTCGCCGCTGCGCATTCGGAAGCGGACCTCGACGTTGCGCGCAAAGCCGACGGTCTTTATCTCCTCGGAGAGCAATTTCGCCTGCTCGAGGTCGTCCCACAGATTGAGGTCCAAGGGCAGGTGCCCGATGGCCTCCTCGCGGCTGTAGCCCGTGCGATCGACGAACTCGCGGTTGACGTCGATGATGTGGCCGTCGACGGTGCGGCTGATGACGATCGCGTCGGAGCTGGTCTCGAATACGCGGCGGAACTTTTCCTCGCTTTCGCCGAGCTGCAAATCGCGTTCGCGCAGCGCCTTATACTGTTGCGTCCGCTCGCGGAAGCGCACGCCGAAGGTGGCGGCGCACTGGGAGAGACATGCCGCCGTGATCACTCCCAGCCAGTGGTAGAGAATGTTGAGATTGGGATGGGCGGAGAACAGCGTGTTGGCCAGCAGGGCGAAAACGCTCAGCATGCCGAGCCCCAACTGCCAGTGCGCTTCCCATGGCACCAGCATTGCCGAGCCCAGCATGATCAACAGCAAGGAGACGAACAGCGCCTCGTGGCGGTCCGGCGCCGCGACACTCATAACGGCGGAGCTGACGATGAGCATCGCGCACAGCGAGAAGGCCGCCGAGCGCCAGTGTTCACGAAAACCGCGGGTCCAGCTTATGCTGAGGCCGGCCACGGCGGCGAAGAAATTGAACAGATGAAATGCGCTGAGCAACCAGGGATCGACTCCCCGCGTGCCGCCCAGCCTGAGTTCGGAAATCAGCAGGAGCGGCTGGGTCACGAGAATGATGACGATGCCGACGCGAATGAGCAGGGTAGCCCACGCGTCGTCAGGCAGGGCGGGCGCCAGGTCGAGGCTGAGGCTTCCCCGACTGGAGTCCACAGGTTTTGCAGCAAAAAATGGGCGCATTTCGAAAGCCCTAAAGGGCCGCGTCCGACTAACTGCAATCGACATGCCCGAAAAAAATCCAACGAATTCGCGGCAGATCAGCTATTCTGACACTCTAAAGCAAACAATTCTGCATCAAGCCCTATGCAAACGTGCAACATTAAGCTAAAAGATAGGTCACAAAGATAGTGTTATCGGTTGAAGGATAAGTCGTTGACGAGCTGCGGGTGACCGAGTGCAATTGCGGCTCCTAACTACGGATGATGAGCGGCGCGAGTTCGCCGACCGTCTCGTACATGCCAGGGCTGGCAAAGGGCTCGGCTTCAGCGAGACGGGCCACTCGGCGCTTGGTGAAATTCATCTTGGTTACGGCGAGGTGCGCGCGCTCTATGACGAGACCGGGTCCGCGCCGAACGAGATGCTGGCCGGGTTCGTACTTCACAGCCTCGCAACATTTCCGCAAAGCTATCCGCGTCCGGACCTGACTCATCTGCCCGCCGAGGACGTATACGAGTGTGGCGAGTTATGGGCTCTTGCGCCGGGGGCCGCGCGGCTTGCCAGGCATGCCGGCTTCATCCTTGCGGGCTTGCGCAAAGCACAAGCGATCCTGGTCTATCCGATATTCAAACCGCGGAATCTGACGCCGTTTTACAAAACCTTCTCGCGCGCGGGAGTGCCTATCGAGTGGCCCTACGCGAAGACGCTTGAAGGCGGCGAGGTGTGGGTGCAGCCGATGGTGCTCGAAGGGCTGGCGCTCGAGATGACGGTCAACGTCGCGACCGCGCTCAGCCTCGAATCCTTCGACGGCCGGACTCTGCAGTTTCGCAATCCCTTTCCGATCGTGCCGAAGCTTGGCCGAAGAATTCCGCTGCACGCTCCCAGCGTGCCGGAAGTTCGCGGCGGCAGACGCGTCCTGCAACTGCGCCGCTAGGCGGCCGCGATTCTCCCCTGCGCATCGCTGCGCGCTAGAACGGTCTCAGCACCGCGAGCGCGAGAATGCCCAGCAAGAGTGCGCTTACGAATCCGTGGATCATCTTGAACTCGCGGGTTGAGGCGCTCGACGGGTCGTTCTCCAGGTTCAGGATCCGGCGGTAGAGGCGATAGTGGAAGTAGAGCAGCACCAGGACTAGCACCAGCTTCGCGTGCAGCCAGCCCAGCATCAGCACTGAGGGATCGAGCAGGATCAGGACGATGCCGAAGAAGACCGTGGTCAGCGCGCCGATATTGCATCCGATCTGAAACAGCCGGCGCGCGATCAGGATCAGCCGCTCGCGCGCGGCTCCCACTTCTTCCGCGGCCAGCGACAACATCGAAGCGATCACCAGCAGATTGCCGACCCAGATGATCACTCCGAACAGGTGAAAAACGATCGCCCATCTGATGAGGCCCGTCCAATTGACCATCGTGCCGCTCCCTCCTCAGGCCGCTCGACTATGGCTTATCCGCAACGCCAGCACCATCGCCAACGCGGCCGTCGCCGCGCCGGCGAGGTAGGGCGCCGCAGGGCCCCTCGCCTGGTAAAGCATCCCGCCCGCGATCGGGCCCAGCACGCGCGCCAGCGAGAGCACCGATTGGTTGAGCCCGAGTGCTTCACCCTGGAGCTCGCCCGCGGTGCGGCGCGAAATCAGCGTGGCGACCGCGGTGGTGCCGAATCCGTATCCCGACGCGATCAGAATCAGCATCCCGTAAAGCGCGGCGTGTGAGGGCCAGCTTCCAAGCGGTGCAAGGCCCAGGGCCAGCGCCGCCGCGCCGGCCGTCACCAGCGCCGCCTCGCCGGTGCGCGGCACGAGCTTGCCGACCAGGTAGCCCTGCGCGAGCGCCTGCACCAGTCCGGCGAAGGCGAGCAATCCGCCGACCCCGGCCGCCGCGTAGCCATACACCGCTGGCACGGTGAGCGCGAAGGTCGCCTCCAGCTCCGCGATCGCGAGGGTGATCAGAAACGCGATCGCGAACAGAAGCCCGCGCGCGCGATGACGCCCGAGCAGCCGCGGCAAACTGAACGACGATCGAAAGCCCGCGCGCGCGCTGCGCTCGGTATCGCGAGCAGCCTCGCGCGGGGCGAGCGATTCGGGCAGCCGGACGGCGGCGAAGATGAGATTGGCGAACGTCAGCGCCGCCGCGAACAGCACCGGCGTGCGCAAGCTCACCGCCCCGAGCACGCCGCCGACCGCCGGTCCGAGCACGAAGCCGAGGCCGAAGGCCGCGCCGATCATGCCCATCGCCTGCGCGCGCTTCGATTCCTCGGTGGTGTCGGCGACGTATGCCTGCGCGGTCGAGATAGTGGCCGCGCAGGCGCCATGCACGGCGCGCGAGGCCAGCAGCCCGGCAAACGAATTCGTGAAGGCATAGATCACATAGCTCAGCGACGAACCGAACAGCCCCAGCATGATGATCGGGCGGCGGCCGATCCGATCGGAAAGCCGTCCGAGCAACGGCGCGAAAATGAACTGCGCCATCGAATAAGCCGAAAGCAGCAGTCCGATCGCCCCGGCGCCGATACCCAGGCGCGCCGCGTACATCGGCAGAAACGGAATCACGATGCCGAAGCCGAGCAGATCGAAGAACACGGTCGCAAACAGGATGAGCCGCGACGCGCCGTCGGGTCTCGCGCCGGAGAGCGCGGGTTTTGATGTTTGCGAAGTTGGCATCGGGGATCCCGGTTTGGAGTCGGTCTGGCTTCGGCCGTCGGCGCGCGATGAAGGAAATCGCGATGAAGGAAATCCTATGACGGCCGCGCAGTCAAGCAAGGCGGGCGCGGCTCCTGAGTGCCATCGCGCGCGCCCGGCGATTTCAGACGATCGCCGCGAGCGGAATTTTCGCCGGAGCGCGCACCCTAGCGATCGCCGTACGGAGTTTGCGACGGCGGTTGCGCCGAATCGTCTTCGGTGGCGAAGCGGTAGACCAGCTCGTCGGGGCGCACGTAACCGAGTTCCTCGCGGATGCGGCGCTCGAGGTAGCGGTCGTCGCCGCCGAGGCGGGCGACCTTGACCCTCAACTCCGCGTTGGATTTCAGCAGATCCCTGTGCGCGGCTTCGAATTGCGCGCGCCGCGCGCGCAGCGCGATCAGATCGCGCAGGCCCGACGGCCCGCTGACAAAGTCCGCGGCGAGCAGGGCGCAGGCCCCGGTCAGAACCAGCGTGAGCCATCTGCTGCGCAGGTGCAGGGTAAAGCGGGTCACAAGCATTATCGTAAAAAGGCTTGTCGCGAACTTCAAGCAGACTTATGACTGAACGCCATTCTAAACCGGCAAAGGTGAGGCATCGCAAGGCTTCTTACATTTTTAAAATTTCTTTATAAATGATCCGCCTTCTTCTTGATTTTTGAATAACGGGTTTCTATAATCCGGCCTTGAAGGCGAGATCAGCAACGGCTCGCCAGAGGTTCAGGGGGTTTCGGGAGCTTGTCCGGCAGCAGCAACTGTTAAGGAGGTGTCTATGCCAGTTAAGAAGAAAAGTTCCGCGAAAAAATCCAAGCCGAAGTTGAAGACGAGTATGAAGAAGAAAGCCGGCAAGAAAAAGAAGAAGTAAGGGCATAAGTTTTCCTCCGGAAAACCGGAGGCTGGCCAGGATGCCGGGCATGCTGCTGCGATAAGCCGGGGTGAAACAACCCCGTACCGCGAGAGGGCCCCTGAACAAGGGGCCCTCTTTTTTTTTCACTGAAACACTCACGCACGGTTAGCGAGCGCCGCTTGCGGCGCGCGATGCGCATGGCGCAACGTAGTTGTGATGGACACGCGGCTTGGCCGAATTCCGTCCGCATGCGAGCGGCCCGAACCGCTGAAGTTCGCATGGCCGCTGATTCTGCTGCCCGAGCTTTTCACCACTGCGCGTCATCTTGCGGTCTCACGCGGGTACTTCGCGAGCATCGGATGGGAAGTTTACGCGCCCGATCTTCGCGCGGCGGCGCCGGCGGTGCCGCGCGACTCCCGCGCATCAGGCGGGCAGGCGTACGGCTTCGAGCGCCTCGCGGCGTTGTTGTCCGAGGCTCTGACCGCGCTTGGGCGCGGTGCGATCGTCGTTGGCCACGGTCTTGGAGGGCTCCTCGCTCTGCACGCGGCCCGGCATCCGCAGGTGAAAGCGGCCGTCGCGCTGGCGCCGATGCTGCCGCACTTTCGATCGCCGCTCGTGATGAACGCGGCCAACTGGCGGGCGCGATGGCTCGGCGGCGCGCTCAGACCGCCGCGCGGCGCGATGCTGTTCCATCTGCTCGCCGACGCCGAGCCCTTTGCGCTCGAGGCACTGAGCGGAGCTCTCGTGGCCGACGACGCGCGCGCAGCGCTCGAGGTCGTGCGCGGCAGGATAAAGTTGGACGAATTCCCCTTCCTCCACGGCGGGCGCGCCGTGCCGCGGCTCGTCATCACGGGAGATTCCGATCCGTTCGCGCCGCTGGAGAAGACGCGCGAATTCGCTGAACGGCTCGGAGCGGCGATCCGCGTGGTGCGCGGCCGCGGCCATTGGCTCATCGGCGGACGCGCGCTGGAGCGCACCGTAGCCGAGGTCCAGCGCTTCCTGGTGCGCAGCCTGGACGGCGATCTGTTGCTGCTCTACTCCGAGCAATGGCAGGAGACGGACGACGAGCCGGGAGACGGATGACGAGCAATGGGAGCGCGGCGCCGGCGCGCGAAGCCAATCGATGATTTCGATTCGAATTGATCGGCAGGGTCCATTTTGTTAGATTGGCTTATGGCGCTGCACCAAATAGCAGCATCCAGCAACATGGTTGAAGGCCCGCGGATATCCGCGGGCTTTTTTGCATAAAGGAGACTCCCAATGCCGCAGTCGGAGCTTCGCGAGGGACTCACTTTCGACGACGTCCTGCTTCTGCCGCAGGCCTCCGACCTGCTGCCCTCGAGCTGCGAGGTCTCGACGATGCTCACTCCCAGCATCCGCCTGCGCATCCCGCTGGTCTCCAGTCCGATGGACACGGTGACCGAGTCGCGCTCGGCGATCGCGATCGCGCAGCTTGGCGGGCTGGGCTTCATTCATCGCAACCTCACAGTCGAACGGCAGGCAGCTGAAGTCGCCGCGGTGAAGAAGTATGAAAGCGGCATGATCGCCGACCCCGTCACGGTTCATCCCGAACAGAGAATCGCCGACGCGCTCGCGACCATGGAGCGCCACGGGATCTCGGGCCTGCCCGTGGTCGCCGACGGCCGCCTGGTCGGCATCCTGACCAATCGCGACCTGCGCTTCGAGAAACGCCTAGACAAGCTCGTGCGCGAGGTGATGACCACGCGCGTGGTCACCGCTCATCCCGGCATCGGCCTCGAACAGGCCAAGGAAATCCTCCAGGCCCATCGCATCGAAAAGCTGCCGCTGGTCGACGAACGCCAGCGCCTGTGCGGGCTTATCACCGTCAAGGACATGGACAAGGCGACACGCCATCCCCATTCGAGCAAGGACAAGATGGGACGGCTGCGCGTCGGCGCCGCGATCGGCGTGGGGCCCGAACGCGAGGAGCGCGCGGCGGCGCTGGTCCGCGCGGGCGTCGACGTGCTGGTCATCGATACCGCACACGGCCATTCGCGCAACGTGATCGACGCGCTGCGCGCGACCAAGCTGGCCCATCCCGGGATCGACATGGTCGCCGGCAATGTCGCCACCGCCGAGGGTGCCAAGGCGCTGATCGATGCGGGCGCCGATGCACTCAGGGTCGGGATGGGTCCCGGGTCGATTTGCACCACGCGGGTGATTTCGGGCGTCGGCGTGCCGCAGATTACCGCGATCATGGATTGCGTTGCGATGGCCGAGCCGCGCGGCATCCCGCTCATCGCCGACGGCGGCATCCGCTTCTCGGGCGACATCGTGAAGGCGCTCGCGGCGGGCGCGGCGACCGTGATGATCGGGTCGCTCTTCGCCGGCAGCGAAGAAAGTCCCGGCGAGACGATTCTCTACCAGGGCCGGACTTACAAGCTCTATCGCGGGATGGGATCGCTTGGCGCGATGAGTGAACGCGTGCGCGACCGTTACGGCCAGAGCGACGTGGAAGAGAGCAAGCTCGTGCCGGAAGGAATTGAGGGCCGGGTACCGCATCGCGGACCGCTCGCCTCCAACATCGAACAACTGGTCGGCGGCCTGCAGTCCGGGATGGGTTATGTCGGGGCCGCCAATCTCGCCGAGCTGCGCCGGCGCGCCCGCTTCATCCGCGTAACCGACGCGGGCCAGCGCGAGAGCCACGTGCACGATGTCTTCGTGACCAAGGAAGCGCCGAACTATCGTCCCTAGCACCGGTCAAGCCGCGCGGGAATGCGACAGGTTCAAGCGCCATGAGCGAGCGCCGCGCCGCCGGTTGCTGGAGGCCGCTCGATGCGGCCGCGCCGGCGTGGCACAATCGACTGCGCGTTGGTGATGCTACGATACATCGGCGGATGAAGCGGCCGCAGTGCGCGCACTCAAGGGGCGCACGCGGGCGGGGCGGCGCAACAAGATGGCTCAGACAAAGAAAATCCGCGTCGGCGTGCTCTTCGGCGGACGCTCGAGCGAGCATGAGATCTCGCTGCGTTCGGCGTTCACCGTGATGTCGGCGATGGATCCGGCGCGCTATGAAGTGGTGCCGATCGGGATCGGCCGCGACGGGCGCTGGTATTGGCGCGCCGACGCGATCCGGATGCTGGCCGACGCGGCGCCGCGCCTGGAAGCGCTCGCAGGCGGCGGTATTGAGGTCAGCCTGCTGCCTCATCCCGCTGCCAACGCGTTAGTCCAAGCACCGGCCGGCGCGCCGCGCGCCGCAGAAGTTGCGGGGCCCGGCGCCGGCAAGCTCCCCGGCCCGCTCGACGTCGTGTTTCCCGTCCTGCATGGGAGTTATGGCGAGGACGGCACCGTGCAGGGGCTGCTGGAGCTGGCGGGCCTTCCATACGTCGGCGCGGGCGTGCTCGGCTCCGCGGTCGGGATGGACAAGGACGTCCAAAAGCGGCTGTTGCGCGAGGCTGGATTGCCTGTGGTGCGCTACGCGATGATTGAGCGCTGGCAATGGCGCGAGAAGCCGGCGCGCGCGGCCGAGCTTGCGCGTTCGCTCGGGTACCCGGTGTTCGTCAAGCCCAATGCGCTCGGCTCCTCGGTCGGGATCAGCAAGGTCAAGAGCGAGCGCGAACTCGGCGCGGCGCTCGAGGAGGCGTTTGCGTACGACCGCAAGGTGCTGATCGAGGCCTCCTGCATCGGGCGCGAGCTGGAATGCGCGGTGCTCGGCAACGAGCGGCCCGAGTCCTCGATTCCCGGCGAAATCGTCATCAAGGGACGCCACGAGTTCTACAGCTACGAATCGAAATACGTCGATCCGGAGGGCGCCGAGGTCAGGATTCCCGCTGCGCTCAACGCCGCGCAGAGCGAGCATCTGCGCCAACTTGCCTGCGGCGCGTTTCGCGCGCTCGGCCTGCGCGGGATGGCGCGGGTCGATTTTCTGGCGCGGCCGGCGCTCAGCGAAATCTACGTCAACGAGGTCAACACGATTCCAGGCTTCACCGCCATAAGCATGTATCCCAAACTATGGGAGGCCTCCGGCCTGCCGCTTAACCGGCTCATCGATCGCCTGATCGAACTCGCGCTCGAGGAGCATCGCGAGCGCGCCGCGCTCAAGATAACCTACGAGATCAAAGGCTAACGGTTCGCGAGCCCCCGGCCGCGTAATCCTGCGCGATGAAAGCTCTGCTGATCGCCACCACCAATCCCGCCAAGCTCGAGGAATACCGGTTGCTGCTGCGCGGCTACGATCTCGCCCCGCTTTCCCTGCGCGAGGCCGGCATCGGCGATGACGCTCCCGAAGAGACCGGCGCAACTTTCGTCGAGAACGCGCTGCTCAAGGCGCGCTGCTATTTCGCGCGCGCCCATCTGCCGACCATCGCCGACGACGGCGGCCTGATGGTTGACGCGCTCGGCGGCGAACCCGGCGTGCGGTCTCATCGATGGCTTGCTGGCGACGGCGCGGACGCCGCTGCCGCCGCTCATGGCGACCTTGACCGCGCGCTTGCCGAGGAGGTGATACGCCGGATGGCCGGGGTGGAGCCGGCACGCCGCGGCGCGCGTCTGCGCGCCGCCGTCGCTCTCGTCTACGATGATGACGGACGCGCCCGGGAACGCGTGAGCGAAGCCTCTCTTGAGGGGGTTATCGCGGAGAGGGTGTGGCCGCGGATGCGGCTGGGCTTTCCCTACCGCGCCGTACTCTTTTTGCCGGATCGGGGATGCTACCTGGGCGAGCTTTCCGACGAGGAGGCGGCGCGTCTGAGCCAGCGCCGCGCGGCGCTCGAGGGTCTGCGCGCCGATCTGCTTCGCATTGCAGGCTCGCGCTGAGATGGCGCGCCTCTATTCGCACCGGGCGGCGGACTTGTTGTCGCTGCCAGAATGTCGCTGGTCGCGGCGCGCCAACTTTGTCAAAATACGCGACGTTTCGCGCGGGCCGAGCCGCTGTCGAACTCGCAACGTACCTCAATCGCGCCCGACTACTTTGACGCGCAGCGCCTGCCAGGCGAGATGGCGAAGATAATCGGGCCTAGCCGATGGACCATCTGACTCAGCTCCAAACCCTGCTCGGACTCGACGCGCTGTCGCTCGACGCGCGCGCGGTGGTCGAGTCGGCCGCAGCAGTTGCGGCGTTGCTCTATGCGCTCGCGCTGCGTCATCGGCGGGGCAATTTGCGGGGCTGGCCGGTTACGATGGTCGGAGTCGGGCTGGTGGTCGACCTCGCGACGCCGCTCTTCGGCCGCGCCTGGTTCGCCTATCTCGTCGATACGGTCGCGGTGGTGCTGTTCCTGTGGGGCGTAATCCGGATCGGGCTGGAGCTGTCCGACGCCGCGACGCATCGCGGGCGCGAGCATTTCTCGACCATCTTCCGCGACCTGCTCACGCTGATCCTGTGGCTGCTGGTCGTGATGGTCGTGCTCCATACATTTTTCAAGATCGACGTGACCGCGCTGCTCGCGGTGCCGGCCGTGCTGGGCGTGGTGATCGGCTTCGCGCTGCAAGAGACGCTGGGCAATATCTTCAGCGGACTAACGTTGCAAATCTCGCGCCCGTTCGCGCCCGGCGATTGGGTGCGCGTGGCCGACAAGGTCGGGACCGTCCACGACGTCGGATGGCGAGCGACGACGATCGTGACTCGCTCGAATGAATGGCTCGACATTCCCAACGCTCAGTTGGCCAAGGACCTGCTGTTCAATTACGGCAAACATGCGGTGGCCGAAGAAGTTTCGATCGGCCTCAGCTACGGCGAGCCGCCCAACCGGGTGCGCGAAGTCGTCCTCAACGTACTCCGCGACGTTCCCGATATCCTGAGCACTCCTGAGCCCGAGGTTATGACCTGGGATTTCGGCGACTACGCGATCCGTTACCGGATCAAGTACTGGATCGGCGACTACGGGCGCGCCGAGCAGATCCACGCCCGCGTGATGTCCGGATTGTGGTACGCGATGCGCCGCCACGCGATCGAGATTCCCTTTCCCGTCCGCACCATGCTGTTCAAGCAGGAGATCCAGATCGAGGCGTCGGAGGCGGCGCGCGAAATCGCCGCCGAGCTGCGCGGCGTCGATTTTCTGCGCGAGCTCAGCGACGAGGAACTGCACATCCTGGCCGGCGCCGTCCGCGTGCGCCAGTTCGGCGCCGGCGAGGCGCTGATGCGCCAGGGCGATACCGGCGACACTTTTTACATAATTCGCCACGGCACCGTCGATGTGACGACCAACGGCTCCGACGGCCGGCAGGTCCATATCGCCGAACTGGCCCGGCCGGCCTTTTTCGGCGAGATGGCGCTGATGACGGGCGAACCACGCAACGCCACCATCCGCGCGCGCATCGACGTCGAAGTTCTCGAGATGAACCGCGCCGGCTTCACCGAACTCTTCAGAACCCATCCCGACGCCGCCGCCCAGATGAGCGAAATCATCGCCGCCCGCCTGAGCCAGCGGCGCGAACGGCTCGACGCGGGACAGCAGACCGACGGCGGCGCGCGCGGCCGCTCGATGTGGCTGCTGGCCAAAATGCGCGAGATATTCGATATCTAGACGAGGCGCTTGCCACCGCCGGCACGCGCTCTGGCGGTGGCGTGCCCGCGCGCGCCCGACGGAGGAATCGGCCATGGTCAAGACGATTACGTTCATCAAGCGCAAGCCGGGGATGAGCGTCGACGAGTTCGGGAAATACTGGCGCAACCAGCACGCCCCCATCGTGGTAAAGCTGCCCGGACTTCGCCGCTACGTGCAATGCCATACGATCCCCTCGGGCTACCGCAACGGCGAGCCCGCCTATGACGGCGTGGCCGAGGTCTGGTTCGATTCGACCGACGCGATGCGCGCGACCGCGGCGACGCCGGAGTACCGCGCGGTGCGCGCCGACGAGCCCAACTTCATCGATCTTGCGCAGATCGATTTCCTCATCACCGATGAACGGGTGCAGAAGGACGCGCCGGCCGAACCCTCGATGGTGCACCTGGTCGAATTCGTCACCCGCAAGCCCGGGATGTCGGTCGAAGACTTCCAGCGCCACTGGAGCCAGGTGCACGGCCCGCTCGGCGCGAAGATCCCGATGGTGCGGCGCTACGTGCAGTGCCACGTGCGGCCGGCGGCCTATCGCGAGGGCCGCCAGCCCCGCTTCGACGGCGTGGCCGAAGTATGGTTCGACTCGACCGCCGCGATGCGCGAATCGGCGACCACGGCGGAGTACCGCGCGGTGCGCGCCGACGAACCCAACTTCATCGGCACGGCGCATCCATTCCCGTTCATCATCACGCGGGATTTCACCGTGCTCTGAGTTGTTGCGGGCGCGCGGCTACTTGGTTTCGAACTCGAAGACCATCTCGGTCGGATTCCCGTCGGTCGCCTCGACGATCTTCTCCAGGTAGAGATTGACCAGCGCGTCGTCGGGCGCTTCGCGGTTGAGCGCCTGCAGCAGCGTGTTCGCGGCGGTCGCTTCGCCGCTGCGGATGTGCTCGAGCGCGCGGTTAAAGCGCTCATAGAAGGAAGGATCGATTCCGTTTCCGCCGTGTCCGGCGACGTCCACGATCGGCACCAATTGCGCCTTGCCCTTGACCTTGACCAACCCGACCTCGCGCGCGCAATACTTGCCCGCGGCCTCGGCCAGGGTCTGGCGGGTGACCAGCAGATGGACCTGGAAATGGCGCGTCAGGCCCTCCAGGCGCGAAGCCAGATTGACCGTGTCGCCGACCGCCGAATAGTCGAAGCGCTGCGCGCCGCCGAAGTTGCCCACTACCACTTCGCCGGTGGCGATGCCGATGCCGATGTCGACGTCGGCGAAGCGTTCGTCGGACTGGCGCAGATGGCGGAGGCCGTCGAGCATCCTGAGCGCGCAATCGATCGCGGCCGCCGCGGGGTTCTCGATCTCATTCGGCGCGCCCCAGAACGCCATGATCCCGTCGCCCATCAGCTTGTCCACCACGCCGTCCGACTTGAAGATGATGTCGATCATCACGCTCATGTACGTGTTGAGCAGCGCGACCACCCGCTCGGGCTCGGAACGCTCGGCGCGCGAGGTGAAATTGACGATGTCGGAGAACAGGATCGCGAGATGGCGCCGCTCGCCGCTAAGGCGCAGCCCCTGGGGGTCGTCGACCACCGAGGCGACCACGTTGGGGTTGAGATAATGCTCGAAGGCGGAGCGCAGGTAGCGTTTTTCGCTGCCCTCGGTCACGTAGCGGTAGGTTGCCAGCAGCATGTATGTAATCAGCACCGCGGCCATCGGCAGCGCCACGTCGATCAACACGCCGTCCTCGATCAGGCGGTACTGCGCGTACGCCGAAAAGCCGACGATCACCAGGAGCGCGGCGCTCGCCGACCATAGCGGCGAAAGATAGGCCGCGGCGAGACTGATCGCGAGCACCAGCGCGAGCGCCACGCCTTCCTCTTCCGCGGTGCCTTCGATGCGCGAGCGCCGGATGAAGTCGCCGCGCAGCACGTTGTCGATCGCGTTGGCATGGATCTCCACGCCGGGAAAATCGCCACCGGTCGGCGTGATCTTGCGGTCGCCGAGCGCGTGCGCGGTCATCCCGACCAGCACGATCTTTCCCGCGATCGCCTCGGGCGGCACCCGGTGCGCGATGAGATCGGCGATCGAGTATGCGGGAAAGGTGCCCGGCGGACCGCGGAAATTGATTAGCATCCGCCCGATCTCGTCCACCGGGATTTCTTCGCCGCCGAGCGCGACCTGCTGCACGCCCTCGGGACCTACCACCAGCCTGAGCGGCGCGTTCTTCAGGTAAGCCGCGGTCACCGCCAGGTAGAGCGGCACGCAATAGCGCCTGCCGAAACGAACCACGGAAAGCTCGGAGCGCAATACGCCGTCGGAATCGGCGTCGATATCGACATAGCCGATCCCGCGCGCCGCGCTGTTGAGCGTCGCTATCGGAGGCAGGTAGGCGCGTGCCGCGACCAGCAAGGCCGGCGCTGCATCAGGCAACTCGCGCACCAGGTTATAGGCGAGCGGTGCCGGCGTTATCGGCGCGGTCTTGAAACCGGCCGGAAGCGGCGCCGCGAGCGCCTGCCTCGCGCTCTTCAGATCGAAATGGCTTTCGAAGGCATAGCCGATGAAGGTCGAACCTTCGCCCCTTACGGCATTGGCAAAGGCGAGATCGTTGCCGGTGCCCAGGGTCTCTTTGATCGCCGCGTCGCTGACGCCCAGGCCCTTGAGACGCGTGGCGATTTGATCGGCCTGGATGTCGTCCTCGTCGCGCTCGCTGAACAGCACGTCATAGCCGACCACCGCAGCCTTGTAATCGCGGAGCGCATCGTTGAGCCGCGCCTCCACGCTGCGCGGCCACGGCCAATGGCCCAGCTCGGCGACGCTGGTCTCGTCGATCGCGGCAATCACGACCGCGCCGCTGAGCGGCGGCCGGCGCGTGACGTAAATCCGGAGGTCCGAGGCCTTCAGATCGGCCAGCTCGAAGACCGCCGGATGGAGAGCGTTGAAGATGAAGAGCGCGGCCAGGATGGCGATCCCGATGAGCAGCGGGCGCCATGCGTGCCGGTGACGGCTCGTCTTGACACTGGTCGGTTTGGCCATCGCGGACGAACGGCTCAGAGCTTAGCGCGTTGCCGCGCCGCCCGCGACCATCCGCTGCGGAGTTGCGTCGAGCCGGAGGCGGCGATCAACGCAATTCGACATCGAAGCGCCGACGAATATGGCGCTGGCAGGATGAGCGTCGCTCCCGCGCAGCGCGGTTCAGTTCACTCGTTGGGGCTCTTGGTTGGCTTGTGATGGCTGCCGCCTCCGCTGAATACGCCGGCGGCAGCCAATCCGCCGACCGTACCGCCGACCACGATCGCACTGCCGAGGAAGAGGCCGGTCGTGCTGGCGCCGAGCGCAGCCGCGGCCGCGGCCGCGCCGAGCTCGCTCGGCGGGAACGGCGCGAAACCGCATACCACGGTCGTTTTGTGGCCCGGAGGTACCTAGACCGAGCCGCCGCCAGGATTGGTCGTGTTGGTCACTTCGACCGTGCCGTCATAGACCGATACCTGGGTGAAGCGGCGGCAATCCTTGTACTTCTTGCGGTCCTCGTCGCTCATCGTGTTGGGCGGCTGATCGCTGGTGGACGTGTCATATTCGGTGCCGCGAGCCGAGGCGACCGCGTTGGGCGTATGAACCTCGAAATTAGGCGTCGGCGACGACGTGTACGATACGAAGGAACGCACCAAACCGGAGAAGAGGCTTAGCTTGGTGTTGCGCGTGTTGGTCCCGACCATCTGCTGGTCGATGGCCAGGGAGCTTGATTCGTCCAGCTCCAGCTTGCTGTTATCCGTCAGGGTTATGGTGGCGCGGCTGTTCGGGC
>Ga0335078_10003637_pt1 | contig 22954 bp, 18 predicted proteins | sample Lox_Sample_32_FD_206711 | JGI IMG/M metagenome (GOLD analysis project Ga0335078, IMG submission 206711) | Soil microbial communities from Loxahatchee National Wildlife Refuge, Florida, United States - Lox_Sample_3.2 | ecosystem: Environmental > Terrestrial > Soil > Wetlands | place: USA... | reverse complement strand
AACTCCAAGCCGGCGTCCGACGGCGCGTGGATGGTTTCGCTGGAACCGATCACCGCCAACGCGCAGGGTGACCTGCGCTACGACCGTTGGGTGGAAGAACACAAGGAAATGGTCAAGACCCTGTCCGGCGGGCAGATCGGCTACCTGCACATACGGGCGATGGATGCGCCGTCGCTGGCGAAATTCCAGCTCGAGCTCGCCGAGAACCAGGACAAGAAGGCGTTGATCATCGACGAGCGGTTCAACGGCGGCGGCGGCATCGATCAGGAATTGCTGGAGATTCTGAACCAGCGAAAGGCCTATCAATCGACGCGCAACCGCGATTCGCTGGATGTGAAGCGCCCGGCGCAGGCGTTCTTCGGCCCGCTGGTGGTGCTGCAAAACGAGCGGTCGGCCAGCGACGCCGAGATGTTCCCGGCCGGAATCCGCACCTTGGGATTGGGCAAAATCGTGGGTGTGCCCACCATGGGCGCGGTGATCGGCACCGGCTCGTTCACGTTGATGGACGGCTCGGCGTTGCGCACTCCCGGCTCCGGCGTGTTCATCGAAAACGGTCAGAATATGGAGAATTACGGCGTGCCGCCTGATTATATGGTCGACAATACGCCCGCCGATTTCCTGAGCGGCCACGACCGGCAGGTGGAGAAGGCCATCGAGGTCCTGAAGGCCGAAATGAAATAACGCTGTATGGCAGACGATCGTTCTGTGTCGTCTGCCAGCGTCACGGATAAAGGCAGACGACCCAAAACGATCGTCTGCCTTACTCGTCGCGGCAGGTGTTGCCGCGGATGGTGTTCCAATCCGGCGCGATGCCGGGCGCCAGGGCGATGCAGCGAGTCTGCATTTTGAAGCCGGTAATTTCGTTGTTCTCGATCAGGTTTCCGCGCGCCGGCGCGGGCCGTTCGGCGCCGCGGCCCAGATAAATTCCGCTGCGCAGCATATCGGGCTCGCCGGGCGCGTAGTAGCAGCCGAAGCGCGCCGCGTCTTCGTTGCAATGAGCCCGATTCAGGTCCAGCAGGCGGTTGCGCTCGATTATGTTGTCCGTGCCGATCACGAAGATGCCGCCGAATAGCGGACCCTGGATGAGATTTCCGATCACGCGGATGTTCCGCGTGCGCATGGTGGGATTGCTGTTGTTCATCACGATGCCGTAATTGCCCCAGCGATACTGCTCCGGAGCGCCGCGGTTGATGCAGATGTTCTCGCGGACTTCGCCATCGTGGAAGCCATCCAGGTCGATGCACTTGCCGTCGATTTCCTGGAAGCGGTTGCGGGCGTAGGAACAGCGCTCGACGTTCCCCGCCGTATCGAGGGCGACGGGGATGGCGCGGTTTTCCATATCGACCGCGTCCAGGGGGAAGCCGATGCGCAACCCGGTATTCTCGTAGGCTTCGACATCGGTGGCGTGGCCCACCTGAATAGCGTCGCGGCCGATCTCCTCGAAGCGATTGCGCGCGATCACGCCGCGCGCATCCCGCGGCGAAGGCGAGAGCGAGTGCGTCCAGATGCCGTTGCCGAGGATACGCAGCAGACCGCACTCTTCGACACGAAAATCGCTGCTGCCTTCTTCCAGCAGGATGCCGCCGGTGGCGTTGTTGCGGCCGGCGAGGTTGCGCGAACCGCTATCGGCCACCTGGAGGCGATACAGAGAGATATCGCGCGCGCGGCTGGCGAGCACTGCAAACCCTGCCATATCGTGGAAGCGCACGTCTGCGATGCGGACCCCGTTCCCGCCTTCCGCCAGAATGCCGTTGCCGCGGGTGAAGCGGGCGAACGGCACGTCGTAGGGCGGGAGACCCCCTGGCTGTTCGAGAGCGGCGCGATTACCGTCGATCGTGAAGCCGTGAAGATAGACATCGCTGCCCACAACCAGCGCGGCGGGGCCATCGAATGGCGCCTCCATGCGAAGGACCGAGCCGCGGGGCGACCCGCGCACCTCGACGCCGCTCGCGATCTCCCACGGGCGATTGAGGCGCGTGACACCGCCTGGAAGTTGGATCACGCGGCGAAGCGGCTCAGGAATGCCGGTGAGGAGGACGGCCGCTCCCAGCAGCACGGCCACCAGCAGCGCGCGCAGCAACTAGGCCACCTCGATCGGCCAGGGCGCAAATTCGCGGCGTCCCAGGCGGGCCCGGACCTGGTGCGCGCCTTGACCGATGCCTTCCGGCAGGCGGAAGTTGAATTCGAACTTCTGCACGATGGGGTCGACGCAAAAGAACTCGGCCGGCGGAGCTTCCCGGCCATCCACGGAAGCGCGGAATGTCTCGGGATGCTCCACCTCGCGCATCGTGACCTTGACCAGCCCGGTGACGATGCGGGCGCCGGAAAGCAGGTTGATGGCATCGCTGAGCGACATGATGCGAGGGACCAGCGGACCCGGCGGCACGATGCGGATCCACGCGGGCGGGCAGAGCGGCCGGCCCATCCAATGCAGTTCGACGGGCACCAGCCCGGTGCGCAGGCCATCCGGGAGCGTGCCGTTGACTTGCGATGCGCCGTCGCGCTCCGGCTCGCCGATAAAGGTGGCGCGGCAGGTCTTGCCGTCGGCGCTGAGAGTCAGGTAATTGATGTCGCAATCGGGGGGCAGATTGTAGACGAAGACCGCCAGCGATGCGAACAATCCCGATCCGGGCGCCACGGCCTCGCCGGTCGAGGCATTTCCCATGTTGCGGATGCGCGCCGGCTGCGGCGGCGCGGGGCGGTCACGCAGTTGTTGCGTCCATCCCGCCGGCTGTTTGCGGCAGGTCACCCACATGTATTGCGTCCAGATCTGTTCCATCGCCAGCAGCTGGAAATCGTTTTCGGACGCGAACCGGGCGATTTCAGTTGGTGAGAAGCGGACGCCGCTCCAGGTGTCATATTTCGAGGCCTGCGGGGGAAGGCCGTTGATCTGGCAGCGCAAGATGCCGCCGGTCTTGAGCACGCGCCGCGCCTCGCGCAGGTATTCCAGCACGACCTCGCGGCTGGGGATGTGCTGGAAGACGGCGTAAGAATAGACGAAATCGAATTTTTCGCCGGGGAATAATTTCAGGTCCGACCCGGAGCCGTGGTGCGGAAAAGCGTTGGGGGTATCGCGCAGACGCTCGGCCGCGAGGCGAATCATCCTGTCGGAGACGTCGACTCCGTGGATTTCGCCGAAATGACGGCTGAGCGGGCGCATCAGGCGGCCGGGTCCGCAGCCGATCTCGAGCGCTTGATCGCGCCCGCGGAGACGTTTCAATTCCATCTCCATGGCGGTGACGATTTCTTTTCCGGTGGCGAAAAACTCTTCCTCTTCCTGATCGCGGCGGCCGAATGCCACGTAGTAGTTGGCATCTTCGCCGGCGCGCTGGTTCCAATCGGCGCGCATGCGCTCGAGCTCCTGCGGATCGTCCATGGTGACAGTCCATTTTAAACTCAAGATGAAGGCGTTCCGGCTTTCACGCTACCCTACACCTTATGGCCCTGGAATTCCGCCGCGTGACGGCGCCGCCGCTGACCGATTTCGACGCCGTGGCGCCGGATGGATTCGTGATCGGCGTCATCGGCGAGAACGGCTCCGGCAAAGGCACGCTGCTGCGGCTCGCGGCGGGGATCGAGGAGCCGCAAAGCGGCAGTATAGAAGCGGCGAAGCCGGCACGGCTGTTGGGCCCGATGGATCCGCTGACTCTCTTGCCCGTGCCTCTGCTGCTGGTCGAACATACCTTCGCGCGGCACGACCAACTGGTGCGCGGCCGCGCGGCCCTGGCGCTCGACAGGCTGCGGAGGAACGGCTCGACCACGCTCATCGTCTCGCACGAAGAGGACCTGCTGCTGCACCTGGCGGACGAGTTGTGGTGGCTGCGCGACGGGCGGCTGGCGGGCCGCGGCGACGCCCGTGAAGTGCTGGCCGGTTACAAAACCTATCTCGCCGGGCGGTTTCGCGAATGGGGCCGGTCTGTCGCGGCGCCGATGACTCCGCGCGTGCGCCGCGGCGACGGCAGGGCCGAAGTGACGAAAATCGAGCTGTTCGGCGAAGACGGCCAGCCGACCATGGTGTGGCGCTCGGGCGAGCTGGCGACGATCAAAGTCACGGTCCGCTACGACGCGGCGGTGGACGACCCGGTGATCGGGATCATGATCCGGACCATCGTCGGGCTGAATGTATACGGAACCAACACCGAGCTCGAAAAACTGAAGCTGGGGCCTTGCGCGCCCGGGGATGCGCTGGAGATCGCGTTCGGATTTCGCTGCGAACTGTGCCCGCAGGAGTACACGCTGACGGTGGCGTCCCACGATCCGAACGGCGTCTGGCACGACTGGCTCGACGATGCCGTGCCCTTCTCGGTGACGGACACGCGTTATTCGGCGGGCGTGGCGAATCTGCGGGCCGCGGCGAGTTACCGCCGAATCGCGGGTTCCAGGGGCTAAGCCGTCAGTTTGTCAGCAACTTGCACCTTTCCTGGAACCATTTTCAAGGACCTCATGATCCAATTTGGCGCGCGGCCGCGCGTTTGGATATCAGGAGGTGTTTTTATGCCGGTCGCGACTCATGCTCCGGTTCACCAATCGATCAAACCCGCCCTTCACCGCGTAGACCTGGTCCGGATCTCCGCCGGCGGGTACATGTTCTGGTGGAACGCGCGCATACCCGCCGACGCGCAGATGGTGCTTTGTATCGGGGAAAGCGCCATGGTAGGTACGCACGCGGCTTTTCAACATGCGATAGGGGCCATTCGGCTGCAGGTGCCGGACGGCGGGGCGGCGGTGTATAACCGTCTGGCATTTCTGGACGTAACCGCCAAGCCCTCGGGCGGCCACATCACGCTCGACCTGGCGCTTCTGCTCAAACTGATCGATTCGGTGGCCCGCTATGACGCAACCGGACGGGGATCGACTTTGAAATGCCGTTTGCTCCTGCTGAACGAGACGGGGCCGATGGCGGAAGGCATCTCGGACGCAATCGAGCTTCCCTGCCCGGTGCAGCCCTTTGACGGGCCGCTGACGTTCGACGCTTTTCGGCTGGCCAGTCCGCGATTGACGTATCCGGGAAACGGCAAGGGCAACCTGCTCTCTCCGCTGATCAACGATCAGTATTACTTTGTGACCCCGACAGCCGGGGGAGGAAACCAGGGCGTCCTGATCACCGATCCGCGAATGAGGGGCTTCGACTGCACCACGTTTCCGATGAGCCTGTTCAGCTGCTTTCCCGATATGACGAAGAAGTACGGCACGTACCTCGTGGAGCGGCTAACGGGAACCAGTATGCACGGCACCAAGGGGCGAAGCAAGCAGGACATGGACGCCTTTTTCAGCTTGCCGGATCATCGCGGGCTGTACGTCATATGGACCGAAGGCCACATGATGCTGGTGAAGAACGCCACTCTGTACGAGTTTACGGGCCTGGATTACCGCCCGGACGGCTTCAACACGGTTGAAGTACACGTAAAGCTGACCAGCCCGGCTTTCCGGCCGGCGAATAACCTGGTCTGGGTAGCGGAATTGCCCTCGCGCTACAATCCGTAAGCTGCCCGCTATTTGGCGTCCAGTATGAACGTCGGCACGATGCCGCGGGCGCTGGAGAACGAGGAAGTGCCGGCGGACAGCCAGGTGGAGCAGCCTTGCACCTTGCCCAGATAAGCGTGCGGGTGGACATCCACCTGCATCTCGCGAAATTCCAGGTGTCCGAAGCTCAGTAGCGGAAACACGCTGCGTTCCGGTTCGACGCGCTCCTGCACCACGTAAGGCGCACGCATCGCCTGTTTCAACGCGCGCTCCCAGGCGCCGGCGTCCATTTCCCAGCCGAAATACGTGTGCAGGTCGGAATAATCGTCATTGGGCTTCAACGCGAGCTTCTCGCGGTTGTGCGCGATGAAAGCCGGCAGATCGATGGTTTGGTCTTCGTAGGTGGTTTTGGAAGCCGAAACCAGGCGCGTCCAGGGAACGTGGTCGCGGATGGCTTTGCGCTCGGCGGCGGGAAACTTGGCGGTCAACGATTCGTCGGTGAGCAGGCCGAACATGGCTTTCTTGTGCGCCAGTTCGGAGCGGAAACTGTTCACCACGCAGACGGCGCGGTCGCGATACGCCTGCACCAGCGGATGTCGGAGGTCGAATCGCAGAAGGAACTCCTGCACGCCGACGCGGCGGTACACGACGTCGATTTCGAACGGACCTTTGCGCAGCACGCGGTTGCGGTATTCGAGCTGCTCCGGGGACACGATCTCCACGGCATAGCCTTCGTCGCGGAAGAAATCGCGAAACCATTCGAATTCGCTTTGTCCGGAATGATATTGCGGGCGGAATTCAACGATGGCGATGTTGGGCTTCTTTGTGCCGCCGAACTGTTTATATGATTTCAGCAAGGCCTGCAACAAGTATTTGCGACCGCCGACTTTGGAAAGCGTATATTTCCTGCGGAATTCCTTTACCGGCGGCAGGTCCCAGAAGAGCTCCGACAAGGCATCGGCGTAACCGGCCCCGGTGGGCGAATCGGCATTGTACTGCACGAAATGAAGGTGCCCGTTGTTGAGATGAGTATCCAGCCGGCCGGCCACTTCCAGCGATTGATATCCAGGATCGATCGCCGCCAGCATCTTCTCGGCCGGCAGCAACTCCAGGCGCGTCAATAACGCCGGGTTGGCCAGCACCATCTCTTCCATGCGGTCGATGGCCGCGACCAGCGCTTCGCCGCTGCGCACCAGCGATTCGTACTGGCGGCGGCTGACGAAATTCGGCCGCAAAAACGGACAAATCAGCCTTCCACCCGCAGAGAGCTTCATGGCCTCCATGCGTTCGTGCAAAGCTTCGGCCCACGCTAAATCACGGTGCGGACCGTTTTCGATCAGTTTGTTATATCTGGCGACTGCGTCGTCCAACAGGGACATTCTGGCTTGGCAACCGTTCTGCTACGAGTATCCCACAGAAGTTTCCAAAACGGTAGGTTGAGCCGTCCTACGATGGACTTAAACGATTGTATTTAAATGACTTACTGGATTGAGATGGAAAGTAAACAAACTCACTGGGAGCACCGGACACAAGTGGTGTTCGTCGGATTCAGGTAACGCCGGCGCCGGCCGGACGGTCCTCGGACCACCTGCGCTATGTCGCCTCGGGTTTAATGTCCTTCCTTCGCGAGCTTGGCTTCGGCTTCATCCAGCTTCTTGGAAACCCGCGCCATCTCCTCTTCATCAACGTCGGCCTGCCCCGGCTGCTTCGCCAGTTTCAGGGCCGCTTGCCATTCCGATACGGCTTCCTTGGTTTTGCCCTGCTTCGAGAGTACGTCTCCCAAATGATCGTGAATTGTCGGATCCGGCGTCTGCGTCAGCGCGCGCTCCAGCAAACCCTGCGCTTCCGAGTATTTGCCTTGCCGATAGTAGATCCACCCGAGGCTGTCCAGAAACGCGCCGTTGTCGGGCACCATGTCGAGAGCTTTCTTCACCAGCTGCGACGCTTCATCCAGCTTGACGTTCCGATCCGCCAGCATGTAGCCGAGGTAGTTCATGGCCTCGGCATCCTTGGGGTTGAGTTGCAGGACCTTGCGGAACTCCTTCTCCGCGGCCTCGTGCTGCTTCTGGCGCTCGAGCATGTCTCCACGGGCAAAACAGATCTTCGCTTTTTCGATATCCGTGACCGAGGCTTTCTCCGCCACGTCCAGCGTTTGCGCCGCGTCGCTCCAGCGCTTGTTGGTCTCGTAGATTGCCGCCACCTGCTGCAGGTATGCCAGTTTCTCGCCGCGTTTGTCGTCGGTGGAGGGGGCGCGGTTGGCGTCTTCCACCACGCCTTTCAACACCAGCGTGGCATCGTCCGGTTTGCCTTCCGCGAAGAGCAGCGAGGCATCGTTCAGCCGCACGTCGAGATCGTCGGGGGCCAGTTTCTTGGCGCGGTCGGCGGCTTCGCGGGCCTTCGGCAGGTTCTTCTGATCGCGGTAGATTTCACTCAGCGCCAGCGGATAGGTGGACTCGCGCCGGTCGGCGGCTTCCAGCCGCTCGTAGAGCTTGCGGGCATCATCCAGCCGCGGCGGAACCACCCGGGTATATTCGCCGGCCAGCAGCCGGGCGGTTCTCTCGTTATCCGGCGCCGCCTCCATCACTTTCTGCAAAGCGTCGATGGCTTCCTGGTGCTTTCCGCTCTGCGCGTAGGCCACGCCCAGGTCGAACAGCACTTCCTCGGAAGGATCTTTGTCGGCCGCGGCCTGCAGTTTCTCCAGGGCGTTCTTGGTATCGCCGTTATCCATGTACAGCTTGGCCAGGCTGCGGAGCGCGTCGGCGTTGCCGGGATCGGCGGCTAATCCGGCTTTGTACGCTTTTTCCGCTTCCGCGGAGTTGTTGGTGGCGCGGTACAGGTCGCCGAGCGTCGTCCAACTGTCTACATCGGAAGGTTCTTTCTGCGTGATCTTCTGGTATTGTTCGATGGCCTTCTGCACGGCATCGTCATCGCCGCGGCCGGACTGCGCCATCTTCACATAGACCTTGCCGAGGATGCGGCGCGCGTTCAGGTTATCCGGGTCCTTCTTGAGCAGGTCCTCGCCGAGCGCGACGGCGTCCTGCAGCCGGCGCAATCCCACATAGAGATCGGTGAGCTCATCGGCGATGATGGGTACGTTGGGCGCGTCTTTCAGCGCCTGTTCGTAGTATTTCACGGCGCGATTCGCCATTTCGCGGCTGCTCTGTTCGCCGGCCATTTCCGCGTACAGCCGGCCCATGGCAAAGTTGTAATAGGCGTCTGCCTGCGCGTCGGTCGGGTTGGATGAGGAAGGCTTGGCGGGTGTCGCCGGCGGGTTCGCGGTCTGCCGCTTAGGTGTTTGCGCGAATACAACCGAACCCAGCGCGGCGATCAGGAGAGTTGCTGTGACTGAGCGAATCATGGAGATGACTACCTTCTTTCGACCGAACCGCAAACCCAGGAGGCCGAAAAACACTTCTTTATTGTATAACGAGCTTTCCTAGCGAGTTCCGGGAACGGTACCGTGTCCATACGACCCCTCCATAACGAAACCTCGCCTGTAGAGCCTGACGCATTCCCGCCGCCGCTGGTTGCAGTCGCGGGGCCGACCGGATCGGGAAAAAGCGAGCTGGCGCTCTGCCTTGCCGAAGAGTTCCACGGCGAGATCATCAATTGCGATTCCTTGCAGGTGTTTCGCCATTTCGACATAGGGACAGCCAAGTTGTCCATGGCGGAACGTCGTGGAATACCGCACCATTTAATCGACATCGTGGATCCGGATCAGCTTTTCACAGCGGGAGATTACGCCCGGCGGGCGCGGGCGGCAATCCGGGAAATCTCCGGCCGCGGATTGCTGCCCATTATCGCCGGAGGCACCGGATTTTACCTGCGCGCTTTGTTAGACGGACTTTTCGCCGGTCCGTCGCGCGATGAGCGGCTGCGCGAGCGGCTGGCGGCGCGCGAGGCGCGCAAACCCGGGTCCCTGCATCGGCTGCTGTCCAGACTCGATGCCGACGCCGGCGGCAAGATCCACCCCAACGATGTGCCCAAGGTGACGCGCGCCATGGAGATCTGCCTGCTCACGCGGCGCAAGGCGAGCGAGCTATTCCGCGAAGGCCGCGACGCGCTTACGGGGTATCGCGTGCTGAAACTGGGGTTGCTGCCCGATCGCGACGCCCTTTATCAGCGGCTGGATGCGCGCTGCGAAATCATGTTCTCGACCGGCCTCGTGGAGGAAGTCCGCGGCATTCTCGCGATGGGTTTTAGGCCGTCGGCGAAACCGTTTGAATCGCACGGATACAAACAGGCGCTGCAATTGATCTCGGGTGAGCTGAACCTTCACAACGCCATCTTCTACGCCCGGCGGAACACCCGCAACTACGCCAAGCGGCAGCTTACGTGGTTCCGGCGGGAAACCGGCCTGGAATGGCTGCGAGGGTTTGGCGATTCGGCCGAAGTGCGCGATGCGGCGGCCGAGCGGGTGCGCGAGTTCCTGCGGGCGGACCGCCAAACCGGGGTGGAAGTTTGAAATCGCCGGCTCGCGCTACAACGACTTGAGGAAAGTGAGCACCTGCTGCTGCTGGGTCGAGGTCAGCGCCTTGAATCCCTGCGTCACGTGACGAGCCTCGCCTTTATGCCGGGAAATGGCCTCCGGCAGCGTCAGCGACTGCAGGTCGTGCATGTAGCGGGACTTGGTCCGCAATCCCCACAGCGGCGCGGTGCGCAGCTTGTTGGCGGTGTCCTGCGGTCCCGCCTGGACGATTCCATCGCCGGTGCCGATATCGTGCAGCAGGAAATCTCCGAACGGGTGGATCACGTGGTTTCCCAGCGCGACATCGACGCGCAGCATCCCGCCGTTGATGGGCGTGCCCTGGGGCGCGGTGGTGATGGCCTCCACGTGGCAGATGTTGCAGCCCACCGATTCGAACAGCTTCTGTCCGGCCTGGGCGTCGGAAGTGGCGGCCAGCGTGGCGTCGCGTGGGGGCGCCTGCGTGCCGCGGACAAACTGCGCGAAGTGATCGATATCGGCCAGGCCGTTGATGTCGGGCTGGTCTTCCGGATCGGTGGTGGTTTTGCAAACCGAGGTCGAATCGGCCGGCTTGAGGCGGCTGGTGACACCCATCTCGTTCAGATAAGCATCGGCCACGAAGGATAGCAGGCTGCTGTGCTGATCTTTCCAGCCGAAGCGGCCGACGCGGGTCTGCCCGGGTGCTTCCAGCACCGGCACCATGATGACTTCGCCCTGGATCAGTCCGCCGCTCTGCGCGGGCTGGTTCTGCGCGATCGCGATGAGCGTGGAATCGTCGATGGCCTCCACGAAGCCATCGCCCAAGGTGTTGAGCACGGCGCGGAGCGCGCGGATATTCTCGGCCGCGGGCACGGACTGCTGGGCCTGTGCGCAGATCGATCGATCGTTGATCAAGGATCGTCCCGCGACGGTGTTGGCGCCATCGTTGATGGCCACGGTGGGATTCACAAAATTGCCGTTGTCGTCCAGATGGCCGACGCGGATTTCGGTGATTTGCGCGGCGGCGCCGGTCACGGGGCTCTGATGGCACATGGCGCAGGCCGTGCCGTTGAAAAGCGGGCCGAGACCGGCGTTGGCGTCCTTGGTGGCCTCAAACGCCGCCTGGTCCTGCGCGAACGTATCGCCCGGCGGTTCGGTGATGCCGTTGCTGACGCTCTGCGAGCCGGGCTTGGAGACCAGCAAGGGAGTGGCGAAGGCTGCGGGGGCTTCGGCGGCCGATTGTTGGGCGATGGCGGCCAGCATCACGCCGGCGAGCAGAATGGCGATCGATAGGACCTGGGTCTTGCGCATTGGAATGAGAACCTCGTGAATGCAAGACCCGCGGAGGCGCGAGAAAATTCCTCGGGTCCGGAACGCCGGTGCGCGCGATGTTACCTCGTCTTTACCCGGCGAGGGCCCGCATCAGGATCCACGATTTTTCGAGCAGCGACAGCCTGACGCGCCGCGAAAACACGTCGTAGCCCTTGGATTCGATCCGCTCCAGCAGGTTGGAGTAAATGGCGATCAGCGCCCATAGCGAGCGGCGGCTGCGGGGATGGATCAGATCCAGCAGCGGCCGCGACTCTTCGTAGTAGCGCCGGGCGCGCGAGGCTTCGAATTCGAGCAGCTTCATGAGGGCGGGATTCTCGCGAATGGCGCGGTCGCCGGCGCGCAGATCGGCTTCGGTGACGCCGAATCGGTCCAGGTCCTCGCGCGGGAGATAGACCCGCCCCCGGTCCAGGTCCTCGCGGATATCGCGCAGTATGTTGGTCAACTGGAAGGCCACGCCGCATTTTTCCGCCAGCGGAAGCGCGGTCCTGGTATCGAAACCGAAGATGTGAATGCAGGTCAGCCCGACCACCGAAGCCACCTGGTAGCAGTAGCGATAGAGCTCATCGAACGTCTGGAAGCGGCGTGGTTCCAGGTCGCCGACGACGCCATCGATCATTTCGTGGAAGTATTCCGGGGGGATGCCGAACCGCCGCACCGTATGGCAAAACGCCGGCCATAATGGATTCCCGCCGGGCCGGCCGTCGAGCGCGTGCGCCAGCTCGCCGCGCCAGCGGTCGAGCGCCTGCCGCGACGCGCCGGGCTCGTCGCTCAGATCGTCGCAATGGCGCATAAACGCGTAGATGGCGCACATGGCCTTGCGCTGCTGCCCGGTCAGCAGGAGGAACGAGTAGTAGAAGTTCTTGGCTCGCGACCTCGCCACGCGCCGGCAATACGCGTACGATTGCTCGACCTCATTCATTACGCCGCCCGCGAGAAGGCCGCGCGCGCCAACGAGCCCAGCAGCAGCCGCACGCGATCGGTTTTGGACACCGCCGGCCGCGAGCGGAGCACGTTATAGCCCTGCTGCTCGATCTTCTCCAGCACTCGCAGGCCGCCGCGGCTGAACAGGTCGAGATCCAGGGCGAGCCTGCGGTCCACCATCCCCACCAGCGGCAGTCCTTCGAGGAACAGGTTCCGCGCCACGCCGACCGCCTCCCGCATCACCTCGGCGAATTCCGGCCGGAAGCGGCGCGCGAACATCTCCTCCACGGTGTAGCCGTGGCGGCCGAGAAGGTCGAGCGGCAGATACACCCGGTCTTTGAGCGCGTCCACGGTGACGTCCTGCCAGAAATTCGCGAGCTGCAAAGCGGTGCAGGTGGCATCGGACAAGCGCTGGCGCCCGGCGTCGGAATAGCCGCACAGATACAACACCAGGCGCCCCACCGGATTGGCGGAATTGCGGCAATAGCCGAAGACGCCTTCCCAATCGGCATAACGGGTGGTGGTCTGGTCCTGCACGAATGCCGCGATCAGGTCGCGAAAGGGCTGGGCGGGGATTCCATACCGCCGCACAGTCGGACCGAGAGCCACAAACACGGGATGGGCGGCGCGGCCCTCGTACATGGCCTCCAGTTCGCCGCGCCACCATTCGAGCAGCCGCAGGCTCTCCGCGGTATCGCCGATTTCGTCGCCCAGGTCGTCGGCCCAGCGGCAGTAGGCGTAAACGTTGTAAAAATCCTGGTGAAGGCGCCTGGGTAGCAGGAAGCTGACGACGTGGAAATTCTCGTAGTGGTGGGTGGCCAGCCAGCGCGTGTACGCAAGCGCGCCGGTTTCGGTCCAGGCCCGCTTCATCGCCTCGTCGGACCGTACAAACTGTGCTGGCGGCAAGAACGCGTTAGCTGATGGCTGACCGCTGATAGCTGAAAGCCCCCTACGGAATAATCGCCGTCTTCAGGTGCCCGTTGTGGCTCATGAGGTGGCGCATCACTTCCAGCAGGTTGGCCAGCGGCTCTTCTTTATTGACAAAAAAGCCGGCGGTGATGTGCCCGGCGCAAACCAGGTCGAGCGCCTTCTGGATGTAAGCCGGAGTGTGATGGAAGCTGGCCTTGCAGGTGATCTCCGAATAATGCAGCAGCGCCGTATCGAGATTCACCTTGCTGTCGTTGGGGCAGCCGCCGAAGAAATTTACGGTGCCGCCGCGCCGCACCATGTTCACGGCCCATTCCCACGTCTGCGGCTTGCCCACCGCCTCGATGGCCACATCGACGCCGCGGTTGTGGGTCAGGTTGCGGACGATTTTGACGGGATCGGATTCATCGTGGCACAGAACCAGGTCGTCGGCGCCCATAATCGAGGCGCGCTCCAGTTGCTGCGGGCGGCGGCCGACCGCGATCACGCGGCAGTTGTAGAGCTTGGCCAGCTTCACGAACATCAGGCCGATCGGGCCCAGGCCCATGATGGCGATGGTGTCACCCTCGCGCGGATTGGATTCCTCGAAGCCGCGCACGACGCACGCCAGCGGCTCGATGAGCGCGGCATCGCGATAATCCACGTGGGCCGCGATGGGATAGGTGTTCTTTTCGACGATCCGCGCCGGGATGCGGATGTATTCCGCGTATGCGCCGTTATTGAACATCAGGTCTTCGCAGAGGTTCTGCAGACCGCGGCGGCAGAAGTAACAAACGTCGCAGGGCGCGGAATTGGCCGCCACCACCCTTTGCCCCACCTTGAACCGCCGGACATCCTCTCCGACCGCGACCACATCGCCCGCCAACTCATGCCCAAAAACCGCCGGGGGAACGATCATTCGCGCGTGATATCCACGCCGGAATACCTTGACATCGGTGCCGCAGGTCAGCGCCACCTTGACACGAACCAGGATGTCTCCGCTTTCGATTGTCGGAACGGCTACCGGCTCAACCTGCAAGTGCTCCTTGCCGTAAAGCACAGCAGCCATCATGTGGCTATTCACTAGGTCCACCTCTGTGGCTGAACTATGATTTTCAATGATTTAGGTCCCGGATGCAACGCCAATTCGAATCCCGCCCGGATTTTTCCGAGCGGCAGCCGATGGGAAATTAACTCGTCGAGCGGCAATTCGCCGCCAAAAACCAGATCCGCCGATTGTCTTTGAAGATCTACAGAAGCACTATAGCACCCGAACAAGGTCCGTTCGCCCACGCAGATGTCCGCGCCGGATGCTTCAATCCGTTCCGTGGCCGAGGTTTGCGCAAACAGCAGGATGCGCGCCCCGGGGCGGGAACAGGCAATCGCCCGCTCGACGATACCGGGAACGGACGCCGCCACGATCACCAGGTCGGCTCCGCGCCCGTCGGTGAGTTGCTTGACTTCGGCGGCGACATTGACTTCCGCCGGGTCCCAGGCGAATTCCGCCCCGCAGCGCGCCGCAATCTCGCGCCGCTCGCGGATCATGTCGGAGACGGCGATGCGCGCGCCGCTGCGGTGCGCCAGCATGGTAAACATCAGGCCGATCGGACCCTGGCCGAGAATCGCCACGAACTCATCCGGCCGCGGATCGCACATAACCACCGCTTTGAGGCAGGTGTTCAACGGCTCGACCAGGGTCGCGCGGTCGAATGAAACCCGATCCGGAATCTTCTCCACGCCGCGTTCGACGATCCAGTCCATTACCCTGACATACTGCGCAAAACCGCCGCCCGCCGGCTCGAATCCAGCCGTAATGCCGACTCTTTTGTAAACCGGGCACTGCGCATAATTCTTTCGCCGGCAATAAAAGCACTGCAGACAGGGTATGTGGTGAAAGGCAACCACGCGATCGCCGGGCTGGAACTGCCTGACGCCGCGGCCGACTGCCGCCACGACGCCCGCGGTTTCATGACCGTAGACGCGGGGCGGATCGAGCAGGTTGTGCTCGATTTTCTTGAGATCGGTATGACAGATTCCGCACGCTTCTACGCGGATGAGGATCTCGCCCGGCTCGATGGCAGGCGTCGGGATCTCCTCCACGCTGACCATGCTATGGCCACGATAGACCGCTGCGTGCATTGTTTCCGGGATTGCGCTCACGTCAAAACCGCAAATCGGCAAAGAACTCCCCCAGTACGCCCGCCGCTCGGACACACCGCTGTCGTAGCCGGAACAATTCCTGGATCCGGACAAACGGGTGGCGCCAAGTTCCCCTTAAAAGGACAATTGTATCGAAGTAGCCGTCATTACGGAGAGCCCGGTTGTAATCGTTAAATAACGTCTCTGACGCCAGGTCGGTTACGGCCTTCACACAGGAGAACGGCAGGCCGTGAGTTGAAGCACACTCGGCGACTCCGGCCGCCTCCATTTCAACCGCCGCCGCCCCGGTTTTCGCCAGCTCGGTCTTTTCCGCGGCGGTTTGCACGACGTGGTTCGCGGTACAAACGATTCCCTTGTGAATGTCGGCGCGATTGGGAGCCGGTAGCGGCCAGGTGGCATATTGCCGCCCGCCGCTGGTTACCGCGGTTCCCACCACCAGGTCGGCGATGTCGATTTCCGGCCGCAGGGCGCCGCAAAATCCGGTGCTGATCACTGCTTCGGCCTTGAATACCCGCAGCACCCGGTCCACCGCCTGGGATGCGTGCGACCTTCCAGCGCCATTGGCCGCCAGCATCAACTCATTCCCGCCGACCCGCGCCTGGCGCGCGAACCCGATCGCCGCGGCCACCGTGCGCGTTCCATTGGCGCGGGCCAGAATGCCGGGAAATTCCATGGGATTAGCGGCTACCACGAGGATCCTCATCGCGGCTATGCGGCCGACGCCTGAGCGGCCCGCCCGCGGGTCCGGAACCAATCCACGGCGCGTTTCAGCGCTCCGGACGCCGGTCCGGGACGAAATCCCAGCTCGCGTTCCGCCTTCTGGTGCGACACCCACATCTTTTTGCGAGCCATCCGAACGGCGTCGAGCGGCACGCGCGGCGGCGACTTGGTGATCTCGGCCCAAGCCGTGCTGCAAGCCGCCGCACAGTAGGCGACCACGTACGGCAGCCGCAGCCTGGGCGCGTTGCGGCCGGTGATGATGGCCAGCTTCTCGAGAATCTCCGCCAGCGTCAGGTTCTCCGCCCCGAGAATGTACCGCTCCCCGACTCGTCCCCGCTCGCAGGCCAGCAGGTGCCCTTCCGCCGTGTCCCGCACGTCCACCACGTTCAATCCGGTGTCGATGAACGCCGGCATGCCGCCATTGAGGAAATCCACCACGATTTTGCCGGTAGGGGTGGGCTTGATATCGCGATCGCCGATCGGGGCAGTGGGATTCACGATCACCACCGGCAGCCCTCCGCGAACGTATTCGAGGGCGACCTGCTCGGCCAGGTATTTGGAGCGCTTGTAGTCGCCGCCCATGTCCTCGAGCGCAACCGGCTGTTCCTCGTCGCCGATGCCGCCGTTCGGAATGCCGATGCAGCCGACGGTGCTGGTGTAGACGACGCGTTCCACTCCTGCCTGCTTGCAGGCCTCCATGACGTTGCGCGTGCCGTCCACGTTGGAGCGGTACATCTCGCCCCGATCCGCCGCCCAGAGTCGGTAATCGGCGGCTACGTGAAACACCAGGCCGCAGCCGGCGGCGGCGCGGTCTATCGACGCCCGGTCGCGCAGATCGCCGGTGGCGCGCTCGACCGGAAGATCGTCCACCCGGCTCGATGGGCGCAGCAGCGCGCGGACCGGATAACCGTGTTCGATAAGGGTACGAGCAACATGCCATCCCAGGAAGCCGGACGCGCCAGTGACCAGGACGGGCTTCATATGGTCAGGAGCCCGGCGGCCTGGCAGCCCGCCCCGCGAAAGCCGGATATCACCGCAGCATCCAGGTCAGCATCTTGAAGTTGTCGGTGAACTTCGCGTTGATGCCATACGCGGCGGAGGGCTCGAAACCGCAGTGCATCATGCAATGCTCGCACCGCGGATCGTTTCCGGGACCGTAGCTGTCCCAGGGCGTCTGCGTCATCAGGTTTTCGAAGGTCTTGTAGTGGCCGTCGGTGATCAGATAACAGGGGCCCTTCCAGCCTTTGATGTTGTAGGTCGGATTGCCCCAGGCCGTACAGGGCAGCTCGCGGTCACCCTTCAGGAATTCCAGGTAGACGGGCGTCTGCCGCACGTTGTATTTCCGGGCGATGCGCTCGAAATCGCCGAATTTCCGATGCACATCGTCGCGCGTGAGGAAAATTTCGCGGTCGTTGACCGCCGAATATCCATAGGCCGGCGAGATCTGGTGGCCGTCGACATCGAACTGTTTCAAATATTCGAACAGCTCCTCGATCTCCGCCATGTCCGTCTCTTTGTAGACGGTGGTGTTGGTGCAGACCAGAAATCCCGCCGCTTTGGCCGCCTTGATTCCTTCGATCGCCTCGCGGAAGACACCCTCCCGCTCCACGGCGATATCGTGGTTTTTCTCCATGCCGTCGAGATGGACGTTGAAGTAGAAGCGCTTGTCCGGCTTGAATTCGTGGAGGCGCTTCTTGATAAACATGCCGTTGGTGCACAGGATGATGTGCCGGTTGCGCTCGAGCAACCCGGCAACCAGTTGGCCGATCTGCGGATACATCATCGGCTCGCCGCCGCAGATGGAGACGATCGGCGCGCCGCACTCATCCGATGCGGCCAGGCATTCTTCCAGCGGCACGCGCTCGGAAATGGTCGATTCGTATTCGCGTATCCGTCCGCAGCCGGTGCAGGTAAGATTGCAGGCGTGCAGCGGCTCCAGCATCATGACGATGGGGAAGCGCCGGTCGATCATGGGGTGCGGCTGCCGCCTGGCGCCGGTTTTCGGCGGCAGAATCCGAAATGGATTCGACGCATCCGCCGGCGGGGTCACATTCTTCTGCCACTCCGGACGCGGCCGCTTTTTATTCCGGTAAATATATCCGGCCATGCCGGCAACCATCGAGATGGGAAATTTCATAACCGATCCGTTCCCGTCCGCGACTTCACGAAGGATGCCAGCGCGAGCAGCGGAAAGTAGTCCTTGTACATGTGGTAATTCAAATAGAAAACCTTGGGAAACCCGGTGCCGGTGGCCAGTTCTTCATCCCAGCTTCCATCGGCGTTCTGGGTGTCCAGCAGGTATTCGATGCCGTGCTGCACGCTGAGGCTGTTGGAATCGCCGCCGGCGATCAGGCCCAGAATCGCCCAGGCGGTCTGCGAGGGCGTGCTCTCGCCGGCGGTGAAGGCGCCGTTGTCATAGCTGGCGCAGCTTTCGCCCCATCCGCCATCGGCGTTCTGGATGGATCGCAGCCATTCGCCGGCCCGAAGCACATGGGCTTCCCGATCGCTTTCGCCGGCGGCGGCCAGCCCGCGCAGGGCGAAGCAGGTTCCGTAAATGTAGGCGACACCCCAGCGGCCGTACCAGCTTCCATCGGCTTCCTGGTGCCTGACCAGCCACTCGATGCCGCGGCGGACGGCCGCGTGGCTCCGATCCAAGCCGTGCGCCGCCAGCGCCTCCAGGGCCCGTCCCGTGATATCCGCGCAGGTGGGATCGAGCATGGCATTGTGGTCGGAGAATGGAACCTGGCTGAGAAACTCCCAGTTGTTGTCGGCATCGAACGCGGCCCAGCCGCCGTCGCGCGATTGCATCGCCAGCAGCCAGTCGATCGCGCGTTTATGGCATGCCTTCTCCGCCGCCCGGTCCGAGCCTCTGGCATGGCCGAGCGCCAGCATTACCATGGCCGTGTCGTCGATATCGGGATAGAATTCGTTGCGATATTCGAACACCCAGCCCGATGGCTCGATGCGCGGCCGCTTCACGCTCCAATCGCCGCGCCGCCTGACCTCGCGATCGAGCAGCCAATCGGCGGCCTTGCGGGTGGCGGTTTCCGATTCCTCCACCTGCGAGAGGGCATATGCCGCGATCGCCGTGTCCCAAACCGGCGAAAAGCAGGGCTGGAAGAAAAACCGCTCGCCGTCATCCACCATTAAGCGATTGAACTGGCGGAGCGCCTCGGCGCGCAGCGGGTGGTCCGGCGGGTAGCCCAGGACATCCAGCGCCATCACCGAATACATCATGGGCGGATAGATCGCGCCCAGCCCGTCGGAGTGTTCCAGCCGTTCCAGCATCCACGCTTCCGCGCGCCGGATGGCTTTGCGCCGGACGGATCGGAGCCCGCTCCGCTCCCACCATTTGAACAGCCGGTCGACGGTGAGAAAGGCATTGTGCCAGCCGAAGCGCTGCTCTTTTTTGCGGAAATCGGGGCTGGCGCCGGGCAGCCAGATCTCATCCAGGTGGAATCCGGCCGGGACCGGCTTGCGCGGATTGGCCGCGTGCACGATGGAAAGCGAGAGAACGATGGCGCGCGTCCACGAGGACATCTGATAGAGCAGGCGAAACGGCAGCAGCGACACTTCCGGCGGAATGCTGGGGCAGTATTCGCGGGGGTAAAGGTCGAACAGGCTGAGATTGACTTTGACGTAGCTATTCGCCGCCTGGATGCCGCCCAACTCGAGGATCCGCTGCCGCAGGCGCGACATGCGCGGGTCGTCGTTCGAAAAGCCGGCCAGCTTGAGGGCGAAATAGGCTTTCACCGACGCGCTTACCTCTGACGGCCCGCCGACATAGATATTGAACCCGCCGTCGGGAAGCTGACGGTCCAGAATCGACTGCGCGGCCCTGTCGATCAGGCGCCGTGATTTCGGCTCCCATTGCCCGCTGGTGGGCGGCTCCAACCACAGTTGGAACAGAATGTAGTCGCTTTCCAGCGTGGTATCGGCCGTAAGCTCGCCGCACCAATGGCCGTCCGGAGCCTGCTGAGCACACAATCGCGCCGCGGCCAGCCGCGCGGCGCTATCCGCCGCCGGTTCGAGAGCCGTCCCGGTCTGTGCGTGCGCGCTCATCGGATGGAAACCAGCAACTCGCCAGGAAGGGAGAACCGCACGTCTTCTTCCACAAGCTCGACTTCCTCCATGGCAAGGAATCCGTGCCCGCGCAGAAACGCGACGAGTTCCGATACCAGGTGTTCGGGCGCCGATGCCCCCGCGGTGACCGCCACATTGCGCACGCCGTGGAGCCATTCTTCACGCACATCGCCGCAATCGTTCACCAGGTACGAGCGAACGCCGAAATTGTCGCCCACTTCCACCAGCCGCTTGGAATTGGAGCTGTTCTGCGAGCCCACCACCAGCAGCAGATCGCAATACTGGGAAACGGCCTTCACCGCCATCTGGCGATTTTCGGTGGCGTAGCAGATATCCTGGGCCGGGGGACCCTGTATCAGCGGAAACCGCTGCTTCAGCCGATTCACCACGTCGCGCGTTTCGTCCAGGCTCAGCGTCGTCTGCGTAAGAAATCGTACGCGTGTGGGGTCGGGAAGCTCGAGGCGCTCGGCGTCCTCCACGGTCTCCACCAGGAAACTCCTGTCGGGCACCTCGCCCAGCGTGCCGATCACTTCGTCGTGGTCTTTGTGGCCGATGAGGACGATGCTGAAACCATCGCGCGCGAAACGCACCGCTTCCAGATGGACTTTCGTGACCAGCGGGCAGGTAGCATCGATCACTTCGAGCCGCCGCTCCCTGGCTTGCGCCCGCACCGCGGGAGCCACGCCGTGGGCGCTGAAAATGGCCCTGGCGCCTTCCGGCACCTCGTCCAGCTCCTCCACGAAAATGGCGCCGGCGTCGCGCAACTCGTCCACGACGTGCTTGTTGTGGACGATCTCCTTGCGCACATAGACCGGGGGACCGTACAAATCCAGCGCGATTTTGACCACATCGATCGCGCGCACGACGCCCGCGCAAAAACCCCGGGGCTGAAGCAAAAATATCTTCTTGTCATCCCCGTCATTGGGGACAATGGGTTTCAGCGACATAGAACGATTGGTTACGATTATAGCAAGCGCTTCACCGTGACTGACTGGATTGATGAAAATGTAATAGATGACCTGAACCTGCGGCTGGTTGCGTCCGAAAAGGGGATTTTGGAGATCTTACTCCATTGGTCGCGCCCTTCGGAGGGATGCCACAATCCCGGCAATCCATTGCTGCGGGAGGCGGCGCGGCAATTGCGCGCTTATTTCGCTGGAGATCTCCGCGAATTCAATCTTCCTCTCGACCTGCGCGGCACCGATTTTCAATTGCGGGTCTGGCGGCAGCTGCTGCGGATTCCGTATGGCGAAACCCGGACTTACCTGGATATCGCGCGCGCCATTCAAGCGCCGAAGGCAGTGCGGGCGGTAGGCGCGGCCAATGGGGCCAATCCTATTTCGATCGTGGTCCCCTGCCATCGCGTGATCGGATCCAGCGGAAAACTAGTAGGATATGGCGGCGGATTGCCGCTTAAGAAAAGAATGCTGGAATTGGAGCGCGGATCGCTATTTGGATGAGCCCTGCGCGCGGTTCATGATTTCATCGGCCAGCGCCTGCGGATCGTCCACGTTGGCGATGGTGAGCCGGCTGGCTTCCCCGGCGGTTTCGAGCGACAGATTGCCGACGTTGAACAAGCGCTGCAGAAATTTCTGCTCCACGCGCGCGTCCTGTATTTTGGAAAGCTGGATATTGCGCGTCACCTTGGAAGTGACCCCGACCTCGTACCGCAAACGGTCGCCGATGATCGAGGCGCGCATGAAACGCTGCCGCAGCCAGCGCTCCAGAGGCCACAGGAAGATCAGCGGCGGGAGCGCCATCAGCCAATCGTTGCCGCTGGACCGCCATTGGGTGAGATACAGAATTTCCAGGCCGAGGAATACGACGGCGGCAGCGATAACGCCCGCTTTGATGAACTTTAAGGTCGGCCGGATAGTGAAGTCCGCCACGCCAGGCTCCTCTCGATGAGCCATTGTAGCGCGCCCAGGGAGGCTGTTCGCTAACGTCGCTTACTGCAATACCGGAAGCGTGAGGTAATCCGCGGGGACGAAGAGGCTGCCTTCGGTGACGCCTCCCGGAGCGACGCGTGCGAGCGCCGGCTCCAGCTCGCGCATCGGCGTGCGGCCGGCGAGCGCGTCGGCGAACGGCCGCGTCACGCGCTCCACCTGCGCGGCGGTCTCATGGGCGAATTCCAGGCGAAAACGCACGATGCCCGCCGCCAGCCAGCTCTCCAGGTGACGCGCGGCATGCTGCGCTTGGGCGCCGAATACGGTGTTGCGGCATCCTACGTCGGCCAATACGGGATGCGCGCGGCCGGCATCGTCGCGAAGGGCCACTACATGATGCTCGCAAGGCCGGCCGCAATCGCGATAGCTGGTCCCGGTCGAAAGGAACCGGCAGAAGACGCAGTGCTCGGTGTGAAACACCGGGAGATGCTGGTAGGCCACCGCTTCGATGCGATCGGCGCCCGCCGCGCGCGCCAGCGACGTTACCTGCGCCGCGTTCAAATCGTGCGCCGGGGTGAGAAACTCCAGTCCCATTTCGAGGAATTCGCGGGCCGTCAGCCCGTTAGCGGCATTCAGGCTGAAATCGCCGGTGAGGGACGGGTGCGGCTGGCCGCGCAGCGCCTCGAGCAACCCCGCGGACCGGACCAGAATCGGGCATTGGCAGCTTCGCAGAAAATCCACGATGCGGTCTTCGCCGGGCTTGAGGACGCGGGGGCTGGCGACTCGCGGCGCCAGGCCGGCCGCGCGCACCCGCTCGATCGAAGGACGCAATCCGTACAGATCGAGATAGTCGAGCGTGATGCCCGACGGCCGCAGCTCGATGGCGGCTTCGAGCTGCGCCGGGGTGCGGACCAGCAGGTGCAACTCCGGAGCCGTGCGCGCAGCCGCGGCCACGGTTTCGGCGCCCGGCAATTCGATGGAACGAATCTCGACCGGCCGCGATGCGCCCTGAAGCTCCTGCAGCCGCTCGACGGCGTCG
>Ga0335078_10003636_pt1 | contig 22955 bp, 22 predicted proteins | sample Lox_Sample_32_FD_206711 | JGI IMG/M metagenome (GOLD analysis project Ga0335078, IMG submission 206711) | Soil microbial communities from Loxahatchee National Wildlife Refuge, Florida, United States - Lox_Sample_3.2 | ecosystem: Environmental > Terrestrial > Soil > Wetlands | place: USA... | reverse complement strand
TCATACTCGGCGTGCACCTCGTCCGGCACGCCGGTGGCCGTGGTGACCAGGGTGATGCGGGCCCGGTCGCCCCCGGAGAGTTCCACGAACTTCTCCAGGACCCCGGTGCCGCAGCACCGGTCCTCGCCGCCGCCGATGATGAACAGCCGTCCCTGGCAGACTCCGTCGTCCGCGTTCACCCCGGGAATGCTACCCAACGTAACTAGCCATAATCCAAGGGTAAAGAGTGGCAAGGTGCCAGGGTTGGTGTGGATCCAGGGCAGCCCTGGCGCGGTTACCCGTCGAGCTGGGGCTTGCGGCCACGGCGGGCGCGCGGGGGCTTGGCCAGCTCCTCGGGGATCCGCAGCAGCGGGTTGGTGGCGCTGTCCACGACCTCGGTCGCGATCTCGAGGACCCGGCGGCCCCGGGACCGTGCCACCGACCTGAGCAGCTCGAAGGCCTGGCGAGGGCGCAGCCGGTGCCGTTCGGCGAGAACCCCGATCGCCTGCTCGACCCGCACCCGGGCGGTCAGTGCGTGCTCCAGCTGGGCGACCGTCTTCTCCAGCGTCCTGGCGTCCGGCGGCGCGTCCGCCGCGGCCGGGGCGTCCGCCGCGGCCGCGGCCAGGGGGGCGCTCAGCGTCGGCATGGCCTGGGTGGGCAGGTCGGCCGCGAGCAGGTCGGCCAGCACCATGGCACTGGTCAGGTCGGAGACCTCCTCGTCACCGACCCGCCATCCGGTGGCCGTGCGCCGGGCCACCGGCTCGCTGCCGAGCAGCAGGCTCTCGGTGTCCCCGGCGGCCACGATGGCGGCGGCATTCTCGGGCCGGGCCGGGCCGGCGTGCTTGCCGGGGTGCCCGTCCGGCCAGGGGTAATGGTCCCCCGCGGCAGCCTCGTCGCCGCCCGGCAGGGCGGCACCGTCGGCCGGTGCCCGCTCATGCCTGCGGCGGTGCGAGCCCCCCGTGCCTTGCGTATTGCCCCGTGTGCTTTTCATTGTCCTATGGCGAGGGCGGCGAGATGCTCGCGGACCTGCCCCGCTGACGGATTCGTCAGCGCGGTCCCGTCCGGGAACACGACCGTCGGGACCGTCTGCATGCCGCCGTTCACGGACATCACGTAGTCCGCTGCGGCGTGGTCCCGCTCGATGTCGATCTCAGCGACCTCGATCCCCTCCCGCGCGAGCTGAGCCTTGAGCCTGCGGCAATAGCCGCACCACGGCGTGGTGTACATCGTCACACCCTGTGACACCCGCGCCTCCTATCCCTTCCCAGAGTAGTTCCGCTGGGACAACACCGCTGGCGCTTGCCAGCTTCCCCGCATGTCGGACGGATGCGCGAGGATGACCCGGGAAGGGAGGTCCGCGGTGGACGACGGCCCCGATGCGGTGCTCGCGGCGCTCGACCCCGAGCAGCGTGAGGTGGCGCTGGCCACCCGCGGCCCGGTCTGCGTGATCGCCGGGGCGGGGACCGGCAAGACCCGCGCGATCGCCCACCGGATCGCCTACGCCGTCCGGACCGGCGTGGTGAACCCGGGGCATGTGCTCGCGGTCACGTTCACCACCCGGGCGGCGGGCGAACTGCGCGGCCGGCTGCGCCAGCTCGACGGGCCGGCCGGCCCCGGGATGGCCGGGGCCGGGCTGGCTGGCACCGGGCTGGACCGGGTGGTGGCGCGCACGTTCCACGCGGCGGCCCTGCGCCAGCTCGTCCACTTCTGGCCGGCCACCGTGGGCGGCCGTCCCCCCAGGGTGCTCGACAGCAAGGTCGCCCTGCTGGCCGAGGCGGCGCGGGCGGCGCGGGTGCCCGCCAGCGGCCCGGAACTGCGTGACCTGGCCACCGAGATCGAATGGGCCAAGGTGATGCAGGTGCGCCCGGAGGACTACGCGGCCTCGGCGGCCGCGCACGGCCGGGCCCCGCCGGCCGGCCAGGACGCGGCCGGGCGGGTGTTCGCCGCCTACGAGCGGCTGCGGCGGGACCGTCACCTGGTGGACTTCGAGTCGGTGCTGGAGCTGACCGCGGCCATCCTGGCCGGGCATCAGGGAGCCGCGGCCGAGGTGCGGGATCGCTACCGTTACTTCGTGGTCGACGAGTACCAGGACGTCAACCCGCTGCAGAAGCTGCTCCTGGACACCTGGGCCGGCGACCGGGACGACGTGTGCGTGGTCGGCGATCCGCGCCAGACGATCTACTCGTTCACCGGGGCCACGTCCGCCTACCTGACCGGGTTCGCGGCCGAGTACCCGCACGCCACGGTGGTGAAGCTGGTGCGCAACTACCGGTCCACCCCGGAGGTGGTGGACTGCGCGAACCGGCTGGCGCAGGCCGGCCGGGGGCAGCCGGGCACCGGCGGGCCGGCCCTGGTTGCGCAGCGGGCCAGCGGGCCGCCCGCGGGGTTCACCGAGTACGGGGACGAGGCCGCGGAGGCGGAGGCGGTCGCCGCCCGCGCGCGGCGGCTGGTCGGGGCCGGCGTGCCGCCGCGCCAGATAGCCGTGCTGGTCCGGGTGAACGCCCAGACCGAGCGGTTCGAGCGGGCGTTCGCCGAGGCGGGGGTGCCGTGCCAGGTGCGCGGCGCGGAGCGGTTCTTCGACCGCGGCGAGGTGCGGCAGGCCACCGGGCTGCTGCGCGCCGCCGCCAAGAGCGCGTCGGCCGCCGATGCCGCCGCGGATCCGGCCGGTGAGGTCAGGCACGTCCTGGCGGGGGTGGGGCTGACGCGGGAGCCGCCGGCCGGGCGGGGGGCGGCCCGGGAGCGGTGGGAGTCCCTCGCCGCGCTGGCCCAGCTTGCCGAGGACTACTGCGCCGCCGTGCCCGGCGCGGGACTCGACGGCATTGTCGCCGAACTGGCCCGCCGGGCCGCGGTCGAGCACGCACCGCAGGTGGAGGGCGTGACAGTGGCGTCGCTGCACGCGGCGAAGGGGCTGGAATGGGACGTGGTCTTCCTGCCCGGGCTGACCGAGGGCAACCTGCCGATCATCCACGCCGAGACCGGCGATGCGGTTGCCGAGGAGCGCCGCCTGCTGTACGTCGGGGTGACCCGGGCCCGGCAGCAGGTCTTCCTTTCCTGGCCGCTGGCCCGTGCCCCGGGTGCCCGGCGCAGCCGCCAGCCGTCCAGGTTCCTGTCCGGGCTGCGGCCGGGGCAGGTACGGTTCCGCGGTATCGGAACCGCGCGGGGGGATGCCCGCGCGCGGCTCGGCGGGCGATAGAAGGCGGTGCTGCGGGCATGAGGCCATCCGCGGGCAGGCCATGACCGACACGCTGGGCAGGCTGCTGGACCTGCTCGACCTGGAGCAGATCGAGCTGGACATCTTCCGTGGCCGCAGTCCCAGCGACCGGCGGCAGCGGGTGTTCGGCGGCCAGGTGGCCGGCCAGGCACTCGTGGCGGCGGGGCGCACCGTGCCGGCCGACCGCCCGGTGCACTCGCTGCACGCGTACTTCATCCGCCCCGGTGACCCGGCCGTGCCGCTGGTCTACACCGTGGACCGGGTGCGCGACGGGCGGTCGTTCACCACCCGGCGGGTCTCGGCGATCCAGCACGGCAAGGTGATCTTCACCCTGTCCGCGTCGTTCCATCATCCCGAGCCCGGGCCGGACCACGCCGTGGCCATGCCGCCGGCGCCGCCGCCGGAGTCGGTGGCGCGCCAGGCGGAACGGATGGCGCAGGTGTTCGGCGCCGAGGCCGGGCGGTTCTTCCAGGACAACCCGATCGACCTGCGGTTCGTCGGGCCGCTGTCGTACGAGGCGCAGCGCGATCCGTCGCTGCGCACCGACCACAGCCTGGTCTGGCTGCGGGCCGACGGCGACCTGCCCGACGACCCGCTGCTGCACGTCTGCCTGATGACCTACGCCTCGGACATGACGCTGCTGGACTCGGTGCTGCTCCGGCACGGCCTGTCCTGGGCGGATGGCCACACCACCGGGGCGAGCCTGGACCACGCGATGTGGTTCCACCGCCCGTTCCGGGCCGACCGGTGGCTGCTGTACGCGCAGGAGTCGCCGTCCGCGTCCGGCGCGCGCGGCCTGGCCAGGGGCCAGGTGTTCACCCAGGAGGGCAGCCTGGTCGTGTCGGTGGTGCAGGAGGGCCTGATCCGCACCAGCCAGGGCGGCTGAGCGCCCCGGTAAGGCCGGGGAGCCCGGACGGAAACAAAAACCTGCCGGAAAACCAGTTGCCCCATCGCGGTGTGCCTTCATAGGCTGCACCCATGTCCAACGAGTGGGCCTACGACGCCTTGCGGGAGGAGGTGCCCACGGTGGAGACCAACACCCTTCGCAGCCACGCCGTCATGACGGACGGCCGTGCCGTCGCTGCCGTTGCGGGCGCCTGCCCGCGCGGCGAGGTGGCAGCCCAGTCCGTCCAGGACAGGAGTGGCTTCGCGCCCGCGTTCGCCGCGATGCGTAATGACGTCGTGACGGTGCGGCCGCGGATGGCGCTCCGGAAGAACCCGTACACGACCCACGGTGCCGTCATCGGCGGTGCCTTGCTGGGTCCGCATTGGGCTTGGGATCCGGTCTAGAGAGACCGGCCTCGATCCCCACAGGCCGCGGACCCGCAAACCGGGTCCGCGGCCTTAGTTATGCCCGGGCCGCCGGATCAGCCGAGTGGAACACACGACGAGCAGACCGACGAGGACGAGAGGGGACGGACATGTACTGGCCCGGCACCACCGCCGCACCACCCAGCGCGGCGGGGTTCGAGGCAGCACTCGCACTGCGGGTGACCAGGCAAGAAGCGGAGCCGGTGGCGTCGCCACCGCTGGCTTCCCCGGCACTGGGGCAAGGTCCCGGCGGGCAGGGAGGCGTGGCGCCCGTGCTGCGCAGCGCCCCCGACCTGCCCTGCACCGAGGAGCCCGACCTGTTCTTCGCCGAATCCCCGGCGGATGTCGAGACCGCCAAGGCCATGTGCCGAGGATGTGCCATCAGGCTCGCGTGCCTGGCGGGGGCCAGGGAGCGCCGCGAGCCGTGGGGAGTCTGGGGCGGAGAGCTGTTCCTGCGCGGTGAGGTTGTGCCGCGCAAGCGCCCCCGCGGGCGCCCGCGCAAGACCGAAGTCGCGGCCTGAGGATCCAGGCCGCGGGGCCGTCCACGAGAAACACGAAGGGAGGTAAGCCATGTACGCCCAAACCCGGCAGGCCGCGGAACGACACCGTGAACTCCTGGCATGGGCACACGACCAGCGCCAGGGGCACCGAGTACGGACGCTCCGGAAGGCGTCACGCCGGGTCGCGCGCGCGGAGCGCCGCCTCATCGACGCCCAGACCGGTGTGCTGAGAGCACGCGGTGCCCTCATGTCCTGACGGCCACGGAGACTTCAACGGACAGGGCCGGCCCGGGAGACCCCCGGGCCGGCCCTTCGCTGTCCGGGAGGCGGGCCGCCGGGCCGGCTCAGCCTCCGGGCGCGACGGCGCCGGAGAGCCGCTCGTCCTGGCCCGGCTCGTCCTGGCCGCCCTCGGCGTCCTGCCCGTTCGCGGTCAGGCCGGTCAGCGCGGTCGTGGTCACGCCGTTCGCGGCCAGGCCGGCCTCGCCCTGCCCGTTCGCGGCCAGGCCGGTCAGGTCCTGCCCGTTCGCGGCCAGGCCGGTCAGGTCCTGCCCGTTCACCGTCAGGACGGGCCCGTCGGGCTCGTCGGCGTCCCGGTAGCCCGGCATCCACTGGAGCACTTCGGCACGGAACGGGCCCTCGGCCTCCAGCTGGCACAGCACCCCGGTGCCGGCCGTGGAGACCCGGTGGATCAGGACGTAGGACGGCGGCAGGTTGAGCCGCCGGCTCAGGTTGGACGAGCGCGGGTCGGTCATCCGGGCCGCCTCGCCGCGCAGCCACTCGCGGCTGAACTTGAACCGCTCGCCCCGGGACGGCTCGGCCATCGGGGCCAGGAACGCGCGCAGCGCCTCCATGTCCACCTCCACTCCCGGGCGGACGAAGCCCTGCCTGCGCAGCTCCTCCTCGGCCGGGGACAGGTCCCCGCCGTCGTGGACCATGCGCAGCAGCCGGCCGATGAACGGCGGCATCCCCCCGGGCAGCCGGTCCACCGCGCCGAAGTCCAGCACCCCCAGCCGCCCGTCGTCGAGCATGCGGAAGTTCCCCGGGTGCGGATCGGCGTGCAGCAGCCCCACCCGCGCCGGGCCGGAGAACAGGAAGCGGGTGAACAGGATGCCCGCGCGGTCCCGCTGCTCCTGCGTGCCGTCGCTGATGATCCGCGACAGCGGCGTGCCGTCCATCCAGTCCGTCACCAGGACGTGGCCGGTGCTAGCCACCACGTTGGGCACGGAGATGTCGGCATCGCCCGCGTAGGAGTCGGCGAAGGCCTGCTGCGCCTTCGCTTCGAGTTCGTAGTCGAGTTCTTCAGCCATACGGGATCGCAGCTCATCGAGCAGCGGCCGCACGTCCAGCCCGGGCATCAGCACCGAAAACAACCGGGCCACCCGGCTGAGCTGGGTGAAGTCGCTCAACAGGGCATGCCCGGCGCCCGGGTACTGGATCTTCACGGCGACCGTGCGCCCGTCCTGCCACACGGCCCGGTGCACCTGGCCGATCGAGGCGGCGGCGGTCGGCTTGTCGTCGAATTCCCGGAACTGGCTGCGCCAGTCCGCGCCGAGATCCTCCTCCAGTACCCGGTGCACGGTCCGGGCCGGCAGCGGCGGCGCGGACTCCTGCAGCCGGGTCAGCGTCGCCCGGTAGGGCCCGGCCAGCTCCGGCGGCAGCGCCGCCTCGAAGATGGACAGGGCCTGGCCGAACTTCATCGCCCCGCCCTTGAGCTCGCCCAGCACGCGGAAGATCTGCTCGGCCGTGCGCTGCTGGATCTCGGTGGCCACCAGCTCGGCAGGCCTGCCGCCGATCCGCTTGCCCAGGCCGAGCGCGGTCCGTCCGGCCAGCCCGACGGGCAGCGTGGCCAGCTTGGCGGTGCGGGTGAAGGCGCGACGCGGAAGATCGTTCACGGTGTCCATTGTCGGTCAGGGTGCCCTGCGGTGCCACACCCGAGTATGTGGGCCGCTTGGTGTGTTACCCGTAACAGGTCAACTCAAAGATTCGAACAAGGCCCGGCGGCGTTGTCTTCCCGGGTGATGTCCTGGGCCAGTTCGGCGGCGGTCCAGGCGGTCAGCAGGATCCCGTTCCTGGACGCCCACAGCCGGCGCTTGTCCGGTCCGCTGGCCGCCGACGCCCATACCGTGCCGAACTGCCACCCCGGATGGTCCCGCCGCAACTTCGTCAGGTCGTCCATGCCGCGAGTGTACTACCGTATACGTCCCTACACTGCACTGCGAGTCGGTCTAGGGCACCTCTCTACGCTGCACACTTGTGATCATGAGGGAGGGGCCGACAGCGCCATGGCGGCAGATCGCGGAGATCTACCGGTCGCGAATCCGCTCGGGTGAGCTGGCCCCGGGTGACCGGCTCCCCTCGATCGCCTCGATCAGCCAGGAGTACGGGGTGGCCATGACCACGGCCCAGAAGGTCATCGTCGCCTTGCGGGATGAGGGCCTGGTAGTGACCAGCCCGATGGGGACATTCGTCGCCGAGTTACCCGGCGGATGAGACGGCGCCCGCGCGGGCGGGGGCAGCGGGGAAGGACACCTCGACCAGCAGGCCGCCTCCTGGTCGCGGGCGGGCGGTGACGGTCGCGTCGTGGGCGCTGGCGATGGCCTGGACGATGGACAGGCCCAGGCCGAGCCCGTCGCCGGTCCGGTCCGGGACCAGGCGCTGGAACGGCTGGAAGAGCCGGTCTATCGCGGCCGCCGGGACCGCCGGGCCGGTGTTGGCCACCGTCAGGACGGCGCGGGAGCCCCTGGTTCCGGTGACGACGCTGACCTCGCCGCCGGGCCGGTTATGGCGCAGCGCGTTGTCGATGAGGTTGCCGACGAGGCGCTCAGCCAGGCGCGGGCTGCCCGCCGCCGGTGCCGGGCCGAGCGCCGCGTGCAGGGTCAGGTCCGGGTACCGCGCCTCGGACTGGCGGCTGGCCAGCGCGTCGGCGGCCAGGCCGGCCAGGTCAACGGGCGCACGCTGGTCCAGGCCGGCCTGGCCGAGGGCCAGGGTGAGCAGCGCCTCTATGAGCTGGTGCTGCTCGGCGCCGGCGAACAGGACCCGCTCATGGGCGGCACGCAGGGACTCGATGGTCGCACCGGGGTCGGCCAGCGCGACCTGGCCGAGGACCCGCTGCCGGGCCAGCGGGGTGCGCAGTTCGTGCGCGGCGTTGGCGATGAACTGGCGCTGCGCGGCGAACGCGGCCTCCAGCCGGGCCAGCAGCCCGTCGAAGGTGTCGGCGAGGTCGGTGAGCTCGTCCCGGGGGCCGGTGAGGGCCAGGCGTTCGCCCAGGCTGGTGGCGGAGATCTGGCGGGCGGTCGTGGTGATGGTGCGCAGCGGCCGCAGCGCCCGGCCGGCGATGACCCAGCCGACCGCCACCGAGAGCACCGCCACGAGGGCAAGCGCCAGGGCCGACCGGGACACCAGTTCGCCCAGGACGGCCCCGTTCGCCCGCACCGCCATGGCTCGTGCCTGCGGTGCGCCGATGACGTGGCACCCGGTGCCCGGTGCCTGGCAGAGCACGTTGCCCGCGGAGTTCCCGGCGAAGGACTGGACGACCAGCCCGTAGGTGACCGCCAGCAGCGCAACGCCCGACAGCAGGAACAGGCCGCCGTACCAGGTGGTCAGGCGGAGCCGCAGCGTGCGCCGCGGCCAGCGGATGCGCGCCCCCGGCGCCGTGGCCGCCCCGGGGGTCACGGCCGGCCCCCGATCCGGTACCCGGACCGGGGCACCGTGTCGATGAGCGGCGGGCTGCCGAGCTTGGCCCGCAGGCGGCCGACGGTGATCTTCACGGTTGCGGTGAACGGGTCGGCGTTCTCGTCCCACACCCGTTCCAGCAGTTCCTCGGCCGAGACGGCCCGGCCCTGCGCGGCGAGCAGCAGTTCCAGTACCCCGAACTCCTTCGGCGTCAGCGTGAGCGGCCGGCCCGCGTGCCAGGCGAGCCGCCGTCCGGGGTCCACCACCAGGTCACCGTGCCGCAGCACCGGCGGGATAGGCGGCTGTGCCCGGCGGAACAGCGCGCCGATACGGGCCACCAGTTCCGGGAAGTCGAACGGCTTGGGCAGGTAGTCGTCGGCGCCCAGGCCCAGCCCCGCCACGAGATCCTCGGTCGCGGCTGCGGCGGTGAGCATCAGCACCCGGCTGCGGCACCCCGCTGCCACCAGCTTGCCGCAGACCTCGTCGCCGTGCATGCCGGGCAGGTCCCGGTCCAGCACGATCACGTCGTAGCCGTTGACCAGCCCGCGCTCCAGCCCGGCGGGGCCGTCCAGGGCCACGTCCACGGCTATCCGGGACTGGCGCAGCCCGGCCGCCACCGTCTCGGCCATTTCCCGGTCATCTTCGATCACCAGCACCCGCATGACCGTCTCCCTCTGGCAGCTATCCCATCCAGGATGCCCCGGCCACGGGTATCGGCACGGTATCGGGCGCCGCTGATACCTGCCCGATACCCCCGCTCGCCTACATCTCGTGCCATGGGGCCGCCCCGGGGATCAGCCGGCCGGGATCACATTGCCAGCGGGAGGACGACGACATGGACGACAGCAGCGGCGGCGCGGGCGGCAGCCAGCCTGCCAGGACGGGCATCCTGGCGATGGCCCTCGCCGCGAGCGCCGTGCTGGCGGCGGCCTGCGGGGGCGGCCCGCCGCCCGGCGCGGGTCCGGGCAACGGCCAGGCCCCGTACCAGCAGGCGCTTGCCTACGCGCGGTGCATCCGCGCCCACGGTGACCCGGGCTTCCCCGATCCCACCAGCCAGGGACTCTTCCCGCACCCGCCGGGCGCGCAATACCAGTCGGCCACCAGGGCATGCGAGCACCTGCTGCCCAGCCAGCCGCTGAGCGCGGCGCAGAAACAGGAGCATGTCAGCCAGGCCCTGAAGTTCTCCGCGTGCATGCGCGCGCACGGCGTCCCGGGCTTTCCCGATCCCATCATCGTCCAGGGCGGCACGGCCATCGGCCTGCAGCGAGGCGGGTTTGACCGCGGCTCGCCGCGGTTCCAGGCCGCGCTGCGGGTCTGCCGCACGTTCGAGCCTGGACTGGCCGGGGGACTGGCCGGCACCGCGCCGCCGTGACCGGCAGCACGCCCGTACAGGCGCCGGGGACCGGGTGCCCGCACCCGGCCGGACAGCGCGCCAGCACCACCGCCCTGGGCCCAGCCGGGCCGGCGCTAACCGTGGATCTCGCAGCGGCGTTGAGGGTGGGCCGCCCAGCTCCGGGGGCGCGACCGCCCGTGGTCCGGGCCGGCGCTAACCGTGGATCTCGCAGCGGTGTTGAGGGTAGGCCGCCCAGCTCCGGGGGCGCGACCGCCCGTGGTCCGGGCCGGCGCTAACCGTGGATCTCGCAGCGGCGTGGAGGGTGGGCCGCCCCGCTCCGGCCGGGCCGGCGCTAACCCGGGAACCCGCAGCCGCACTGCGGGTGCGGCCGCCAGCTCCGGCGGCGCCACTGCCAGTCGGGCAGCACGAGTTCCAGCGTGCCGTTGGTCGCCGCCGCCGCCTCGGCGCCGGCGTCGATGAACGCCAGCGCCTGCGCGGTGGCCTGGGCGGCCACCATCGTCGCCAGCACCGTGTCGCACGCGGGCGGGTCCGCGCCCGCCCGGCCGGCCAGCTGGGCCAGGATGATCGGCCAGGCGGGGTCGCGTTCGGCCCTGGCCAGGTCCAGGCAGCGCAGGCAGGCCGAGCGCCCGGGCAGGACCAGCGGCCCCACCACCCCGATCGCCTCGCTGGCCGAGACGGCCAGGTGCGGCACCAGTCTCCGGACCAGGGTGGCCGGGAGGTCGCGCCGGTGGCTGTCGGCGAGGATGACCAGTTCCGGCCGCCGGCGCGGGCGCGAGCGCTGGTCCCGGGGCCGCCGCGGGGGGAGGGCGGCGGCCGTCGGGGGCGGGGGAGACCGCCGTCCCGCAGCCAGTCCGCAGGTACCGGGCAGGGCAGGTTCTCCGGGCTCCCCGGGCAGGGCAGGCTCCCCCGGCTTCCCGGGCGTGGCAGGCTCCCCCGGCTTCCCGGGCGTGGCAGCCTCTCCAGACTTCCGGGGCGCGGCAGCCTCTCCAGACTTCCCAGGCATGGCCGGCTCCCCGGGTATACCGGGCTCAGCGGGCCTGCCGGGCCTGCCGGGCGTGGCGGGCCTCCCTGGCCCGCTGGCGGGTTCGCCCGGCCGCGCCGCCGCCGGCCCGGTGGAGATCACCAGCCCGATGCCCGCCGCGGTGAGCAGTCCCGCGATGCATAACCCGGCCCGGCTCTCCCCGTGCACCCGGACGCAGGCCGCCTGGCGCCGGGCGAGTGCCCGGGCCCCGCCGTCGGCGTCGCGGCGGGCCAGCGAGACGGTGGCCAGCTCGGGCGCGAGCCGGGCGCGCCGTCCCGGCGGCAGCGCGCCGTAGGTGCTCACCGGGAAGTCGTCGAGCGCGCCGCCCGCCGCCAGCAGGGTGAGCACCCGGTCCGTGGCGGCGGCGTCCATACCGAGATCGCCGGCCGCCGCGAGCACCTGCAACCGGTCCCGGCTGCCGTCGAGCAGCCGCAGCAGCCCGCCCGCGCCGCGCATGCCGGTCAGCGCGACGGCGCGGCGTGGGTCGATCCCGATCTGCACGGTGTCCCGGTTGCGCCATACGGGCAGCAGCCCCGGCTTCAGCGCTGGCCTCATGGGCACCATGCTGGCGCACCGCTCGGACAGTTCCAGGTGCCTCAGGCCTGGCCGGGCGGCTCCCAGATCGGGTCGCTGGTCCCCGCGGTCAGGCTCTCCTCATAGAGCTTGACCTTGAAGTTGATCATCTCCAGGCACGCCGTGTCCGCGGCGATCTGGGCGGCCAGCCGTTCGGAGTGCTCCCGCAGGATGGTGAGCCTGTCCCGCTCGTTCCCCGGTCCGCACCGGACCAGTTCGGTGTACCGGCGGATCGCCGCGAGCGGCATGCCGGAGGAGCGGAGCTTGATGCACAGCTCCAGCCATTCCAGATCCTGCTCGCTGTAGCCGCGGCGGCCGTTGGCAGCACGCGCCACCGGGCCTGCCAGCAGGCCCTCTCGCTCGTAGAAGCGCAGCGCGTGCACGCTGAGCCCGGTGCGCCGGGCCGCCGCGCCGATGCCCAGCAGCGGCCCTGCGTCAGACACTGATTCCGGCATGGCACCAGGATATGAGCTTGACCTAGAGCCCGCTCTAGCACCTAGCGTCGCCGGCATGGAGATGAGCTACCGCGCCCTCGGCGGCACCGGCATCCAGGTCAGCGGCTACTGCCTGGGGACGATGATGTTCGGCGCCGTCGGCAACCCCGACCACGGCGATTGCGCCCGGATCATCCATGCCGCGCTGGACCGTGGGATCAACTTCGTCGACACCGCCGACATGTACTCCGGCGGCGAGTCGGAACAGATCGTCGGCGCGGCCCTCGGCGGCCGCCGCGGCGAGGTCGTGCTCGCCACCAAGGTGCACTTCCAGATGGGCGAGGGCCGCAACCGCAGCGGGAACTCGCGGCGCTGGATCGTGACCGCGGTGGAGGAGAGCCTGCGGCGGCTGCAGACCGACTGGATCGACCTCTACCAGATCCACCGCCCCGACCCGGCGACCGACATCGAGGAAACCCTGTCGGCCCTGACCGACCTGGTGCACGCCGGGAAGATCCGCGCGTTCGGCTGCTCCGCCTTCCCGGCGCAGGACATCGTCGACGCCTATCACGTCGCCGGCCGGCGCGGGCTGCTGCGCTTCCGGGCCGAGCAGCCGCCGTACTCCATGCTGGCGCGCGGCATCGAGGCCGCCGTGCTGCCGCTCTGCCAGCGCCTGGGCATGGGGGTGCTCACCTGGTCCCCGCTGGCCTGGGGCTTCCTGTCCGGCAGGTACCGCGAGGGGGAGGGCGTCGACCTGTCGGCCGGGCGCCCCGCGCTGGTGCCGCACCGCTTCGATCCGGCCCTGCCGGGCAACGCCGCCAAGTTCGCGGCGGTGGAGCGGCTCGCGGAGCTGGCGGCGGACACCGGCTGCTCGCTGCCGCAGCTTGCGGTCGGCTTCACGGTCGCGCACCCGGCGGTCACCTCGGTCATCATCGGGCCGCGGACCATGGACCAGCTCACCGGCCTGCTCGACGGCGCCTCGCTGGCCCTGGACGACGCGACCCTCGACCGGATCGACGAGATCGTGCCGCCCGGCACCAACCTGTACCCGCCGGACGACGCATGGCGGCCGCCGGCGCTGACCAGCCCGGCGCTGCGCCGCCGGCCACCCGGCGAGCGCGCGGCGGCCTAGCTCCAGGTGGAGCGCGCTGTGGACAACCTGGGGACTGCTGCGGCGATCATTGTGGACGCCCGGGGGAAACGCCGGTGAATTCCCGCTGTGTCACTGCGGCGCTGGTGCCGTCGGCCGCCCCGTCCCCGCCACGGGCTGTGGACAACGGTGAACTTCCTGCCGCCGCCGGGCTGGCCGTCGTCGTTATTCCGCGCCGCCGCCGGGCTGGCCGTCCTCGCCCGGGGGGCTGTCCGGCCCCGGCTGCTCCAGTTCGGACATGTCGAGTTCGTTCCTGCCCTGGACGAAGGCGGTGGGATCGTCGAAGTCCGCCTCGGTCGGCAGCAGGTCGGGGTGCGCCCAGACCGCGTCCCGTTCCTGTGCGCCCCGCGCCTGCGTGAGCTCCCGCCAGAGGGCGGCGGCCTCTCTCGACCGGCGCGGCCGCAGTTCCAGGCCGACCAGGGTGGCGAAGGTGTGCTCGGCGGGGCCGCCGGTGGCGCGGCGCCGCCTGACCGCCTCGGCGAGCGCGCTGGCCTGCGGCAGCTTGTCTCGCGCGGCCTCGTCCACCACGGTGTCTACCCAGCCCTCGACCAGCGCGAGCGCGGTCTCCAGCCGGGCGAGGGCCGCCTTCTGCTGCGGGGTGTCCTCCGGCTGGAACAGCGCGGTGCCGGAAAGCGCCTCCTGGATGGCTTCCGGGTTGGCCGGGTCGATCTGCGGCATGGCCTCGCGTAGTTGCGCCGGGTCGACGGTGATTCCCCTGGCGTAGTCCTCCACCGCGCTGAGCAGGTGGGCGCGCAGCCACGGCACGTGGGCGAACAACCGGTGGTGTGCCGCTTCCCGCAGCGCGAGGAACAGCCTGACCTGGTCGGCGTCCACCGACAGGCCGTCACCGAACGCGGCGACCCCGGCGGGCAGCAGCGCACCGGTCCCCTCGGGCCCGAGCGGGAGCCCGATGTCGGTGGAGCTGACCACCTCGCGGGCGAGCGCGCCCACCGCCGCGCCGGTCTGGCTGCCGACCATCATCCCGCCGATGCGGCGCATCATCCCGCCCAGGCCGGACAGGCCGCCGCCGATCGCCTGGAGCGCCTGGCCGAGTTCCTCCGGCAGTCCGGCCCCCAGCTCCCCGGGGCCCTCGCTGAGCAGGCCGCCCATCGCGTCCACGGCCCGGTCGGCGATCGGGTCGCAGAGCTTCGACCAGACGGGCAGGGTGGCTTCCACCCACTCCGACCGGCTCCAGGCCTGCGCGATGCGGACGCCGGTGGCGAAGGCGGTGACCTCGTCCAGCCACAGGTCGGCCAGGCGGAGCGCGTCCACGACCTTGTGCCTGTCGACGTCGAGCACGCTGGGGTCGCCCTCCGCGGCCACCGCGTGCCGTGCCACGTTCTTGGCGAGGTCCCAGTTCACCGGGCCGCCCTGCCAGGACATCAGGTCAGCGAACTGGCGCAGCGCGTCCGCGAACTGCTGCGGGTCGCCGAGCGGGCCGAGCGGCCCCGCCCCGCCGCTCTCCGCGGGAGGGCCCCCGGAGCCCGATCCGGACGACCCGGAGCCGCCAGAACCGCTCCGCCCGCCGGGCGGGCCGAAGCCGAAGGGAGGAGGATCAGCCATCTCCGTGGCCTCTCAGGCAGGATGGAAGGGTCACACCAGCCACGGTATCCCGGGAGCGGCACACCTTGAGCACCGCACAGGCGCAGGTTCGCCAGGGGCGGACGTACCCCGCAGTGGCCGTCACGGGGGCCGCCCGCGGGCTCGGGCACGCCCTGACCGCCCGGCTCGCGGGCTCCGAGCGGGTGCGCAAGGTCATCGCTATCGACGAGAACCGGGGCGACGTGGCCGGCGTGATCTGGCGCCTGGCCGACGTGCGGGACCCGGCGCTGGCTGCCCGCCTCGCCGACGTGGACGTGCTGGTGCACACCGACGTGGACACCTCCGTCGACGCCGACTACCGCGCCCGGCGCGCCTACAACGTGCGGGCGGCGCAGACCGTGCTGACCGCCGCCGCGGCCGGCCGGGTGGGCCGGGTGATCCTCGTGACCAGCGCGATGGTCTACGGGGCCAGGCCCGACAACCCGGTCCCGCTGGAGGAGTCCGCGCCGCTGCGCGCCGACCCGGACGGCAGCGTGGCCGGTGACCTGCTGGAGATCGAGCACCTGGCCCGCCGCTCGCCGCGGGTCCATCCGGGAATGTCGGTGACCGTCGTCCGTCCGGCCGCGCTGGTCGGCGCCACGGCCGACTCGCTGGCGGAGCGGCACTTCGACGCCCCGCGGCTGCTGACGGTGAAGGGCGCCGCGCCCCGCTGGCAGTTCTGCCATCGCGATGACCTGGTCAGCGCCCTGGAGCTGGCCATCGCCGGGGAGGTCACCGGAAACTTCGCGGTGGGCTGCGACGGGTGGCTGGAGCAGGAGGAGGTGGAGCGGATCAGCGGGCTGCGCCGGGTCGAACTGCCGGCCAGCCTGACGTTCGGCACCGCCCAGCGGCTGCACCGGATGGGCATCACCCTGGCCCCGGCGAACGACCTCCAGTACCTGGTCTACCCCTGGGTGGTTGACTGCCGGGCGCTGCGCGAGGCGGGCTGGCGGCCGGCCTATGACAACGCGGCCCTGCTCGCGGCGCTGATGGAGGCCAGGGCCAGCCATCGTGCGGCGGGCCGGCGCATTCCGAAGCGCGAGGCCGCCATCACCGCGGCCGGTGCGACGGTGGCGGTTGTCGGCACCGCGGCGATCGTCCGCGCGGCGCGCCGGCGCCGGCGCATGCCCTGACCGGCGGCCCGCGCGAGGCCCGGCCGGCCGGGCTGCGCGTGCCGCCGGCTGCCCGCGCGGCCCGGTCCGGGTACGGTGGCTGGCGTGGATGTGATCCGGCTTGCCGAACTGCGCTCGGAGCCGCTGTCGGTGGACGAGCTGCAGGCCGCTGTCAGCCACCCGGGCGCGGGCGGAATCGCCCTGTTCGCCGGCGCGGTCCGCGACACCGACCACGGCCGCGGCGTGACCCGCCTGTCCTACAGCGCGCACCCCTCCGCCGCCGCCGAGCTGCGCCGGGTGGCGGAGAAGGTCGCGGCCGACTTCGACGTGCTGGCGCTGGCCGCGGTGCACCGGGTCGGCGACCTGGAGATCGGCGACCTCGCCGTCGTGGTGGCCGCCGCCTGCGCCCACCGCGCGGAGGCGTTCGAGGCGTGCCGCACGCTGATCGACAGGCTGAAGCACGAGGTGCCCATCTGGAAGCGCCAGTGGTTCGGCGACGGTTCCAGCGAGTGGGTTGGCGGTGCCTAGGACCGCCGCGTCCCGCCGCCAGCTCACCCTGCTGCTCGCGGCGGCCGGGATCGCCGCCGCCGTGGTGGCGGCCTCCCTGATCCCCGTGCCCTACGTCATCCTGAGCCCCGGGCCGACGCTGAACACGCTGGGTGCCCGCGCCGGCGGGCAGCCGCTGATCCAGGTCTCCGGCCACCGGACCTATCCGACCAACGGCCACCTCAACCTCGTCACGGTGTCCTTCCAGGGCGGCCCGTCGGACTCGTTCAACCTGTTCACCGCGCTGCAGGCGTGGCTGTCCCCGCACGACGCCGTCGTGCCCGAGGAGGAGCTGTTCGCGCCCGGCCAGACCCAGCAGCAGGTGACGCACCAGGACACCCAGCAGATGGCCGGCTCGCAGGAGACGGCGCAGGCCGCCGCGCTGTGCCAGCTGGGCATCAAGTACGAGGTGGTGGACAAGGTCATCGTGGTGGAGCGGGGGATGCCCGCGGCCGGGGTGCTCCGGACCGGCGACGTCATCACCGCGGTGGACGGCCGGCCGGTCACCTGCCGGGCCGACGCCGGGACCCTGATCCGGGCCCGCACGCCGGGCGCGCCGGTGCGGCTGACCATCGACCGGAACCGGGCCACCCGCCAGGTCCGGCTGAAGACGGCCGACTCCGGGGGGAAGGCCGTGGTCGGCGTCCAGGTAGCGGAGAGCTACCGGTTCCCGTTCCAGGTCAAGATCAACGTCGGCGACATCGGCGGTCCCAGCGCCGGCCTGATGTTCGCCCTCGGCATCGTGGACAAGCTGACCCCGCGCGGCCTGACCGGCGGCAGGTTCATCGCCGGCACCGGCGAGATCTCGGCGAACGGCGCGGTCAGCCCGATCGGCGGAATCCAGCAGAAGATGGCCGGCGCCCGCGAGGCAGGCGCGACCGTGTTCCTCACGCCGGCGGCCAACTGCCCGGACACCGCCGGGGCGGTGCCGCGGGGACTGCGGTTGATCAAGGTCGCCACACTGGGCGGCGCGGTCCGCGCCCTGGAGGCCCTCAGGGCGGGCGGAAGCGTGCCGTCCTGTTAGGCCATGTCCCGCGGATAACCAGCCCGCCGCGCGGCCGCCGGCGGGCGGCTCGCGGCGCCGCCGCCGCCGCCGTCGGCTCCGCTACCGGCTCCTTCTCCGCCCTGCGGAGACCCCGCCGCCTCCCCATTTGCACGCACGGACGGCCGCTTACCATGGCACGCGCCACGGGATATGCCCTGACGTCCAGCTTTCCTTCAGAAACCGATCGCGCTGATCGCGGTAGATTTGCCGCTCATGGACGCCCTTCCGCGCCGCGGGTACTTCTCAGGGGGACCGGATGAGCTTCCGGCCATCCCCGGCTGACCGGCCGCCGCCGACCCGCCCGGCGCTGCGCCTGCCCCGCTGGCCGCGCTACCTCGTGCCGGCCCTGGCCGGCCTGATCGCCCTTGGCGTGCTGCTCACCATCATCGCCGGGGTGTGGACCGACTGGCTCTGGTACCGCTCGGTGCACTACAGCTCGGTCTTCGACGTCACCTACGGCACCCGGTGGGCGCTGTTCTTCGTGGTCGGGATCTTCATGGCCGCGGTCACCGGCTTCAACGCCGTGCTCGCGTACCGGCTGCGGCCGGTCTACCGTCCGGCCGCCGCCACCCAGCGCCCGGGTGTCGACGCCTACCGGATGGCCGTGGACCCGCACCGGCGGCTGCTGCTGGTGATCGCGCTGGCCCTGATCGGGCTCATCGCCGGCGTCACCGCCTCGGGGGCCTGGCGCACCTGGCTGCTGTTCATCAACCAGGTCCCGTTCGGCCAGAAGGACCCCCAGTTCCACCTGGACATCTCCTTCTTCGTCTTCACCTACCCGTTCCTGCGGCTGGTGCTGAGCTACCTGTTCGCCGCCGTGCTGCTGTCGCTGCTGGCCGCCGTGGCGGTGCACGTGCTCTACGGCGGGCTGGGCTGGCACGCGCGGCGGCCGCGGGCCACCAAGGGCGCCCAGGCCCACCTGTTCGTCCTGGTCGGCCTGTTCGTGCTGCTCAAGGGCGCCGCCTACTGGGTGGACCGGTGGGGAATCGACTTCTCCCAGCGCGGCGCGGTGACCACCGGCGCGTCCTACACCGACGTCAACGCCGTCCTGCCGGCCAAGACCGTGCTGGCCGTGATCGCGGTGCTGTGCGCGCTGCTGTTCTTCGCCGGGGCGGTGCGGCGCAGTGCGATGCTGCCGGCGGTCGGGTTCGGCCTGCTGGTGCTGTCCGCGATCCTGATCGGCGGGGTCTACCCGGCGATCATCCAGCAGTTCGTGGTCAAGCCGAACGAGCTGGCCAAGGAGTCGAAGTACATCACCAGGGAGATCCACGGCACCCGGCTGGCCTACGGGGTGGGCGGGGTGAAGGTGATCCCCTACTCGGGCACCAGCACCGACTCGTCGGCCGCGCTGTTCACGCAGTCGGTGAACCTGCCCGGGTTCCGGCTGATGGACCCGGCCGTGGTGTCCCAGGCGTTCCAGCAGCTCCAGCAGGTCAAGGGCTTCTACCAGTTCCCGGGCACGCTCGCGGTGGACCGGTACATGCTGCCCGGCGACGGGCCGGTGCCGCAGGACCTGGCCGTCGCGGTCCGCGAGATGTCCGGGCCGCCGGCCGGCCAGGGCAACTGGATCAACGCCCACCTGGTCTACACGCACGGGTTCGGGTTCGTCGCCGCCAGGGAGAACGAGGTGTCCGGCGGCGGCACCCCGTCCTACGTGGAGAGCGACCTGCCGCCGCGCGGCGAACTGGGAAGCTTCCAGCCGCGGGTGTACTTCGGCGAGGCGGAGAACGACTACGTGATCGTCGGCGGCCCGCCGCACCGCGCCGGCGGGGAGGAACTCGACTACCCCTATACGAGCGCCAGCGGCCAGAAGAACTACACCTACACCGGCAGCGGCGGCGTGCCGGTGGGCTCCCCGCTGAACCGCGTCCTGTACGCGATCAAGTTCCGCGAGCTCAACATCCTGCTGTCGGGCGCCATCAACAACTACTCCAAGATCCTTTACGACCGCACGCCGCTGGAGCGGGTCGCCAAGGTGGCGCCGTTCCTCACCCTGGACGGCAGCCCCTACCCGGTGGTGGTCAACGGCCAGATCCTGTGGGTGGTGGACGGCTACACCACCACCGACCTGTACCCGTACTCCCAGCGGCTGAACATGCCCGCGACGACCACCACCAGCCAGACACCCGACGGCAACGTGGCGGGCCAGCCGACCGGGGCCGTCAACTACATCCGCAACTCGGTCAAGGCGGTCGTGAACGCCTTCACCGGCAAGGTCACCCTCTACCAGTGGGGGCCCCGGGACCCGCTGCTGCAGGCCTGGCGGGACGCATTTCCCGGCATCATCCAGCCGAACTCGGCGATCCCGCCGGCGCTGCGGCAGCACCTGCGCTACCCGCCGGACCTGTTCGAGGTCCAGCGGCAGGTGATCTCCCAGTACCACGTCGGCAACGCGCAGAGCTTCTACGGCGGGCAGAACTTCTGGGCGGTGCCGAACGACCCGACCGGCGTGTCCGCCAACAAGCTGGCCCAGCCGGCGTACTACCTGACCGAGACCATGCCCGGCTACCGCCGGCCGGAGTTCTCGCTGACCACCTCGTTCGTGCCGCGCAACCGGGCCAACCTGGCGGCGGTGATGACCGTGGACAGCAACCCGATGCAGCCCGGGTTCGGCACGATCCGGCTGCTGGTGTTGCCGCAGGACGCCGTCACCTACGGGCCGTCACAGGTGCAGGGCGCGTTCGAGAGCAACGCCAACGCCTCCGCCGAGCTCACCCTGCTGCGCCGCGGCGGCTCGGTGGTCACCCTCGGCAACATGATCACGCTCCCGGTGGGCAGCGGCGGGCTGCTGTACATCGAGCCCGTCTACGTCTCCCAGGCCGCCGAGGGGTCCACGGGGGCGTATCCCTCGCTGCAGCGGGTGTTCGCCTACTTCGCCGGGCACCCCGTGGGATTCCAGCCCACGCTGAGCGCGGCGCTCGCGCAGGTGTTCACTCCCGGCCGGGGCCAGTCGCCGCCCGTCACCGAGCCGGGCAGCGGGGCGGTCAGCGGGCGGGTGCTCGCCGACCTGAAGCTTGCCCAGCAGGCCTACACGCAGGCGCAGGCCGCACTGCGGCAGGGGGACCTGGGCACGTACGCGCGGGAGATCGGCAAGATGGAGCAGGCCATCCAGAGCGCGCAGGCAGCCGCCAAGACGGCCCGGAAGGCGGCGGCGCCGGCCACGCCGAGTCCAGGTGCCAGCGCGTCCGCGGCACCGGCCCCGACGCCGAGTCCCACCGCCTCGCGATAGCGCGCGGCATGCTCACGGGGACCCTGGCCGAGGGCGTACGCTCGTGGGTGGCGGGAGATCGCGGGTGAGGTCCGGTTCGAGTGAGCGTTCACATCTGAGCCGGTGCCCGGACTGGAAGGAGCGAGACTGGTCGTGGCGCCTCGGGTACTAGTTGACGCGACCGTGGCACCCGCGGATCGCGGGGCGCTGGGGCGCTACGTCGACGGGCTCGTCATCGCGCTCTGCGCGGCCGGGGCGGACCTGGTCGTCGCCTGCCAGCGGGTGGACGAGGAGCGGTACGGCCGCATGATCCCGAGCGCCCGCATCGTCGCGGGCCCCACCGCGATCGCGCACCGGCCGGCCCGGCTGGCGTGGGAGCAGACCGGGCTCCCGCTCGTGGCCCAGCAGACCGGCGCCGACGTCATGCACATCCCGCACTCGACGATGCCGCTGCGGCCCGGGGTGCCGGTCGTGGTGACCATCCACGACCTGACGTTCTTCACCGAGCCGGACGCGCACAGCCCGGTCACCGCCACCTTCTACAAGTCCGCCATCCGCACCGCCGCGCGCCGGGCCACCCGGCTGCTGGTCCCGTCCAAGGCCACCCGCGACGAACTGGTGCGGGTGCTCGGTGCCGACCCCACCCGGATCGACGTCGCCTACCACGGCGTGGACCATGCCCTGTTTCACCGGCCCGATCCCGCCGCGGTGCAGCAGGTGTCCGACCGTCTCGGCCTGCATGGCAAGCCGTACGTGGCCTACCTGGGCACGCTCGAGCATCGCAAGAACGTCCCGGCGCTGATCGAGGCGTGGGTCGGCGCGGTGACGGACATGGACGAGCCGCCCGCGCTGGTGCTGGCCGGCGGCACCGGGTGGAGCGAGGAGGTCGACGCGGCGATCGCCGGCGTCCCGGCCCGGCTGCGGCTGGTGCGCCCGGGCTACCTGCGGTTCCGCGACCTGCCGGGGTACCTGGGCGGTGCGCTCGTGGTGGCCTTCCCCAGCACCAGCGAGGGGTTCGGCCTCCCGGTGCTGGAGGCCATGGCGTGCGGCACCCCGGTGCTCACCACGCACCGCACCTCCCTGCCCGAGGTGGGCGGCGACGCGGTCGCCTACACCGAGCCGGACGCCGACAGCATCCGCACCGCGCTGCGGTCGCTGCTCGACGACCCGGCCCGGCGCGCGGCGCTCGCCGACCTCGAGCAAGCCCGGGCGCGGGAATTCACCTGGGCCGCCTCGGCGGAGGCGCACATGGCCTCCTACCAGCGTGCGGCGGCGCAGCAGGCAGAGTAGCCTCCGTCGTTATGCCAACAGACCACCCCGGACCGGGCCCGGGGCTCGAAGCCATAGTGCTCGCCGGCGGGCAGGGCACCAGGCTGCGCCCGCTGACCATCGGCGTGCCGAAGCCGCTGCTGCCGACGGCCGGCGTGCCGTTCCTCGCCCATCAGCTCAGCAGGCTGGCCGAGGCCGGTGTCAGCCGGGTGGTCCTCGCCACCGCGTACCGGGCCCGGATGTTCGCCGACAGCCTGGGCGACGGCTCGGCGTTCGGGCTGGAGATCTGCTACATCCAGGAAGACACCCCGCTGGGCACCGGCGGGGCGATACGCAACGCCGCGGCCGGGCTGCGCGGCGGCGCTGACGACGCGGTCATCGTGCTGAACGGGGACATCCTGTCCGGGCATGACCTGTCCGCCCAGGTGAAGGCGCACACCGAGGCGCGCGCCGCGGTCACCCTGCACCTGGTCGAGGTCGCCGACCCCGCCCGGTTCGGCTGCGTGCCCACCGATGCCGATGGCCGGGTCACGGCGTTCCTGGAGAAGACCCCCGAGCCGGTCACGAACCGGATCAACGCGGGCTGCTACGTGTTCCGGCGCGGGGTCATCGACGTGATCCCGCCAGGCGTGGTCACCTCCGTGGAACGGGCCACCTTCCCGGACCTGATCAGCGCGGGCCAGATCGTCTTCAGCTATGTGGACACCGCCTACTGGCTGGATGTCGGGACCCCTGACGCGTTCGTCCAGGGATCCTGTGATCTTGTCCTCGGCCGGATGACCTCGCCCGCCTTGCCCGCGGGCGCCGGCCTGCCGGGGGAGAGGCTGCTGCTGCCCGGCGCGGAGGTGCGGCCGGAAACGTCGGTGACCGGGGGTAGCGTCATCGGCGCGGGCGCGGTGATCGAGACGGGAGCTCAGGTGACGCGGAGCGTGCTGTTCGACGGCGCGCGGGTCGGCCGGGGCGCGGTGGTCAGCAACAGCGTGCTGGGC
>Ga0335078_10003633_pt1 | contig 22964 bp, 21 predicted proteins | sample Lox_Sample_32_FD_206711 | JGI IMG/M metagenome (GOLD analysis project Ga0335078, IMG submission 206711) | Soil microbial communities from Loxahatchee National Wildlife Refuge, Florida, United States - Lox_Sample_3.2 | ecosystem: Environmental > Terrestrial > Soil > Wetlands | place: USA... | reverse complement strand
GCAAGGATGACGCAAAACGTGAATATGCGGAAGTCTTGAAAATTCTTCAACAACTCGCAATTCACGACCCCGCTGGAGTCAAATTATTCCTGGAAATAACTCAAGCCAATTTGCGCAGATTATCTGAGTGATAATCATCGCAGTGTTCTTTATTTGCGTCCGGAGAATACTCAATACAGCGGAGGCACCTTACTTCCTCACTGCGATTGAGAACAGGGCACCAAGCTCTACGCCGTGCAGCCTGCCGGCCACTCTCGAGGAAATATCAGAGAACAAGGTTGGCCCTTATACGCCGCTTTGCGTTTCTTAGGTTGTGTAAAAAGGGAGAGCTTCCTAGACTTCTGATTGAGGTGGGAATAGTTCGGAAGTGATCGGGAAGCGGCTGCCAATCTCGGCGAGCCTCCCCTGTTCGTCCCAGAGCCGGTACGTAGTTTACGGTATTGAACAAGCGCGATTTCTAACGTAGAAGCGCTCCGAGGAGACTCAAGTCCAACATCTGATTCAATGAGGAAAGGAACCTATGCAAGACCCAGACCTGCAAGAGGACCTTATTCGTCGCTTGGAAAAGCACACGATCGTTTCACTTAAGCACCTCCAGGCTCTTCACTTAACAGTCAGTGCGCTCATGATAGAAGTGGCAGCAATTCGGCAAGCTGCATTTACAAGCAAAAGAGCACAAGTTAGGTACAAAAACCACTTGGCTAAGGCGATGAAAACAGCGCGGCCTATCCTGAAGGAAGCCACAGATTATTTCGCTGATCAAATCAATTCTGTCGGCAGCCACATTCAATCCGAGCAACAAACCTCGATCAGGTTGCACTGAACGAGATCAGGGAGACACGGTCGCAAATCAAAAAGGCCCACACCGCTTTCTCCTTTTTGCGATGAACTCCGCAATGCCGATGAACAACTGTCTATCTGGTTCGGACATGCGGGAAAGATAAGAAGTTAGTTTGGAAAAGAAGTGTCTGTGTTTCTGCGAATATTCATGCCGTTCATTCTTCGCTCTGAAAATCTCAACTCGTGGCTCTGCCGGAGACACCTTACGGTCATAAAAAAGCTCGTAAAGAGGGAGCTCTAACGCGCGTGCCAACTTCTCCAATGTCTCAACAGAAGGCACTATGTGGCCATTTTCCACTCTCGAAACGTAACAGCGACGCAAACCTGTACGACTTTCGATGTCCCCTTGTGATAGTTTCCTTAGTTCTCGTGCATCTTTAAGTCGTTGAGAGATAACCAGCATTGCATCAGCCTCCAGTCACACTGTGCTGCGATCACGGCTTTTGGAGCTCTTGACTCCCATTAACAACTTGGGGCTCATTTGGCCTGCTTGGTGGAATGGGGATAATCCGGTGGCGAATCGCGTAGTGAATAAGTTGCGCGACAGAATGGATATCTAATTTGGATAGTATTCTTGCCCGATGTGTCTCAACAGTCCGCGTTGCGATGCCTAACTCCAATCCAATTTCTTTGTTGGACTTCCCCTCGGCTAGAAGCCGGATTACTTCAAGCTCACGCTGAGATGGTTGCATTCCTGGCTTAGTATTCGAGTTGGCCGTGGCTTTATTTGTGACGCAATCTCGTAAGGCAATGTCCGATACTTGCGGCGTGAGGAATTGTTTGCCTTGCGACACTTTCTGCACTGCCTTCACCAAGTACTTTGTCAAATCTGACTTCAGGACATAACCGCTAGCCCCTGATTCGAGCGCACGCTGGACCATGAGTATTGAGTCATGCATCGTGAGGATAATGACCCTGGCTTCTGGAACTTCTTTTCGTAATTGACGGGTAACCTCTAAACCATCCATGTCGGGCATTCCTAGATCGAGAATCGCTATCGTAGGTTTGTGTTTCTTCGCTTTCTCGATTGCTTCTCTGCCGCTCGATGCTTCCGCTACAATCTTCCAATCGCTCCGCGTCAGTAGAAGTTGCCGGGTGCCTCGTCTCACAAGCTCGTGATCGTCAGCTATTAAGATACGAAGTGATTTCATATCCGTTCTCTTTGGAACGGAATCGTCACTCGCACTGTCGTGCCATGAACCGCATGATCAAGTTCAAAACGGCCGCCTATCAGTTTCACCCGCTCCTGCATGCTTGGTATGCCCACACCCACTTCAAACGGACTTTTGCGATCTGTTCCGAGCGTTCTCTCAGTTGCACCTGGACTAGAGTCGGCAACTTCGATCCTGATCTCGCGCGAACAGCGACTGAGCCGTATTACGACTAAAGAACTCCCTGAATGGCGTTGAACGTTCGTGAGACTTTCTTGAACTACTTTGAATAGTGTCAATTCAATGTCTTCAGGCAAGCGTCCAAAGGCCTGGGTCACTGTCAGTTGCACTTGTATTCCGCTACGCTTCGTGAAACCTCCCGCGAATTGCCGAATTGCGTCCGCCAGCCCAGTTTCATCCAATAATGGAGGATGTAATAGATAGGAAAGCGTGCGGATGTCGCGCACGCATTGATCGGCTAGTCCCTGACACTGTGAACAAAGCGTGTGCAGTTTCTTGCGGGCCGAAGGAATTTCTTTTTCAAGCTGACCAAGAGTTGTTGTCAAAGCTATGAGATTTTGCCCCGTTGAATCGTGCAAGTCCCTTGCTATTTTCCGCCGTTCCTCATCTTGCAAACGGAGTAGCCGCCCTGAAAGCCGTGTAAGTTCTTCCTCAGCGCATTTTTGTGCCGTGATGTCCTCTCCGGAACTAAGGGTGCCAATGATGCGGCCCTGGTCATCACGCAATGTCGAATTGCGCCATCGGATCGTCCGCTCCTCACCCGATTTGGTCAGAACGGGGTTCTCCATGGATGACAAGCCACCGGAAATGACCTCGTGGAATTTTTCTCTAAGGATGTATCTCATCCTTGCGGGTGTGCATGTTGCGATCCAGTCTAGCCCCGACAGTTCATCTTCTTTCCATCCCAGGGTGGCGCACCCTTTACGATTGATCAAAGTGATCCGCGCTTCCAGGTCCAGGCCCAACAGAATCACGTCGGCGATGTCCAAGTACTGCTGTGCTCGATCTCTTTCTTGCCGAAGGGCAACATCCATTCGATTCCGTTCGGTTATGTCTTCGCAAACTGCGAGTAGACACTGCTGCCCGCCAATTTTGATTGGTTCTGCAGAATAGCGCTTGAGCCTGAATTCACCCGATTTGTGTCGAGTCCTGATCTCCAATTCGTCCACTCTTCCAAACTTCCTGAGATGCTCCATAACCGCGGCTCTGTCCTCGGCGGAATTCCATAGCCCAATTTCGACCGAGGTATGGCCTATTGTCTCCTCGCGGTTGAAGCCGTTATTTCGTTCGAATGCTTCGTTCACATCGATGAATCGGCCTTCCTGAAGCGTGGTAATGACGATCTCGACAGGGGAGGAATGAAATGCTTTCGCAAATTTCTCTTCCGATAATCGGAGCTCTCTCTCCAGCTTTTTCTGCTCAGTAACGTCATGCGCGATTCCTCGGACAATGGGCTTATTTACACCTTCCGTTCGCAAGGTATTGTGATATTCCCAGATTTTCTGCTCCCCGGTTTTTGTCAAAACAACCATCAGACCTTTCACGAATCCCTGCTTCTTGATAGTCAAGAGAGACTCGTCGAACTGAGCCCGTGCCTCGGGAAGAAGAAACTCCCGCATGGGTTTGTTCAGCAGCTCTTCGCGGGAATACCCCAGAACCTTTGTGGGCAGTTCATTTACCGAGAGAAGGCATCCCCCCAGATCGTGAGTACAAATCAGATCAGTCGAATTCTCAACCAAATCACGGTAACGGTCTTCACTCTCGCGCAATACGAGTTCCATCTCCTTCCGGGCTGTGATTTCCTGTACGGTTCCAACGAGCGCCGTAGCATCGCCTGCAGAATCTTTCGATATAAAACCGATAGTTCTCACCCATTTAACCCTACCGTTGGGGCAGGCTATCCGAAATTCCTCTTCAAGACGCTCCGTGTTGACTAGATTCTCAAGGCTCGCGAGCACGTGCACTCGGTCGTCGGGATGGATCAACTCGCGGTAAGACGTCGGGTCTGAATAGAGCAAATCTAAAGATGATTCACAAATCTGCTCAAAGGCCGGACTTACATAGGTAACCTTCTTAGTCTTCGGGTCCAGGATCCAAAAGATTTCTTGAACATTCTCCGCCATCTGTCGAAATCGCTCTTCGCTGGCTTTCAGACTCACGGTCTGCCGTTCCATGAGTTCGTTTGTTTTCCTCATTTCCTCCACGTTGGGAAGACTCAAGGCTGTCGGCATGAGCCGGACAAGGAACACCGCCGTTGGGACCGATAGAAGAGCGGTAAGTACTTTGACCGCACCAGAAAACCAATAGGAGGGAACCCAGAGTGTCCACACTTCCATTAAATGCGTTGCGCCACATGAAGCGATAAATGCGCTAAAGCCGACAAACATCCAACCAAAAGGAATATCTCGCCTTTTTCTTATCAGATAGATCAGGGCAGCGGGAATCGAAAAATAGGATAAGGCAATCAACGTATCGGCAATAGCATTCAGCCAAATTAAGGTTGGTTTCCACTGATAGCAGAACCCATGTGGCATCAAGCCATTGGAAGAGATCCATTCGCTAAGTACGTTCATAGTGTCCCTCCCGAGAGGTCCTGTCTAAGTTCAACGGGATTACGGGGGACGATCGGTTGCCAAATTCAACGGAGTGGAAGGGAGGAAGAAGCCGAGCCGGGCAGACTCGCGCTGTAGCTGGTGTCGAGAAACCAGCGATTGCCTCTCAAGTGGTGGTCCACTTATCCCAAGATGCAGAAAACACGAAGTCACGCTGCCACCCCCCAATGGTTGCAACCGACTCCCGGCGATGCTCGCATACGAAGCAGAAGCGAACGTGATAGCTTTCTTACGCCCAGTTTATTATAAAGGCAAGACTATATTTCGTTAGATTTATAAGTTATTCAATTAATTGTATTTAGAAGTTGCCGCCTCTGGGGGTCCAGACGATTCGGAAGGCCACTGACGAAACACAGCAAGATGCCGTGTCTCCACCCCCCATGCCAGAAGACCGCTCATCTTTGAGTCATTTTTGCGATTCTCTTCCGCAGGTCAATGTCTCAGCCTGTAGGAGGTGCTCCGTCCCCCTGCTTCTTCTTGTTCGAGGATGCCCAGTTCAATCAACTCGTCGATGTCGCGCAGAGCCGTGCGCGAGGAAGCCTTCGTAAGCCTCATCCACTTTTCGCGGGTTAGTTTTCCTTCGAAGTCACCAAGGAGCTTGTTCAGAACTTTCGTTTGTCTTGGGTTAAGAGAAACATTCTTCTTTTTCAATTCCTGCCAAAAGGACTCTCTTGCCACAGCAGTGCTGGTGATTTCGTTCGAGTGCTCAATCGCACGGTCTAGGCATTCGAGGAACCATTTAAGCCATTCCGTGATGTCGAGGGAGCCAGACTGCGTTCTTTCCAGAATTTCGTAATAACTCTTTCTCTCTTCGAGTATCTGCGATGACATGCTGTAGAAGCGCTGCGCGCTTCCATCGGATCGAGCGAGACACATTTCGGCAATGGCCCTGGCGATTCTTCCATTCCCGTCATCAAACGGATGGATCGTCACAAACCAGAGATGTGCGATTGCCGTCTTCAGAAGAGGGTCTGGTTGCTCGCTGCTCTCAAACCATCCAAGAAACCTCTCCATCTCTGCTTCCAAGCGGTTTGCGGCAGGTGCCACATAGTGAACTTTGGGGCGGCCGATCGGTCCTGAAATTACCTGCATGGAGCCTTGGCTGTCGTCCCTCCATGTGCCCACGCGGAACCTGTCCGTTGTTCTGCGAACTTGAGGAAATAGGTGCGCGTGCCAGTCAAACAAGCGCTCTTTCGTCAAAGGGGCTTCGAATCGCTGCGTCGCATCCAGCATCATCTCGACGACACCCTCGACGTTGCGGTCCTTGTGCTCCTTGAGCCCTGCTAGGTTGAGCCCGAGTTTCTTCGCGATGGACGACCGCACACTCTCCGGGTCGAGCACGACCCCTTCAATGGCGCTCGACTTGATCGTCTCTTCGGTGAGCACTTTCAGCGTGGCCGTCCACTGCGAGGCGAACCCATAGCTCTTCATCCTTCCAAGGAGCAGGCCTTGCTGCAGCCTGACATCGGAAAGCCACGGGGCTATAGCTCCGGAGTCCCAGCTAAATCGCGGCCAACCCGCCAGTTCATGGATGTAAGTTCTTGCCATAATCTCGCCATTATCCTAGCATAATCTCGCCATAAACTCGCCATTATTCTCGCCAAATTTGTAGTTCGCAGTCTCCAATGCGTTCTATCTGCTTGATTTGCTAGGACCTGCGGCCCTCGCTAGCACCCAGTCCCGCCAGGCGAACCCCGGCCTGTCACGCCCGTTGCCATCCGCTCCGGCCGTCAATCCTTCCCGCTTCGCTCTGTCCTTTCCGTGACTCCGTTGCGACTTGGTTCTCCTGTCCTCGGTGAGAGAACCAACTCTCCACTCACCGAAAGGACAAAGAAAATGAATTCAGAAAATATCAAGAACATCACAAATCAAGCCACCGAGCAGCTTATCGAAGCGCTGAAGGCTGGAAAGAGTGAAGCGCTCACGAACTACCTTGCCGCTGTGGCGAAGTTCCATCGTTACAGCTTCCAGAACATTCTGCTGATCGCTCGGCAGTGCCCGCAGGCTACCCGCGCGTACAGTAGATTGTTTCTGAGAATCCGCTCATCTTGAGTGTGTGAGGCCATCAGAGGCCGGTCAAAAGTTGGTAAGCCCAGCCCGGACTGATGTGCAAAGTTAAGAGGTTCCGAATCATGCACTTAGTGATTACGACCGCCTTTATGTCCATTAGCCTCGTCCTAGCCTTGACTCAAGTGAAGGGACATTCGATCGCCTTCCACGTTTGGGAGTGGTTCAAGAACCTCTTCCATAAAAAGTCAGGATCATCGACGAGGACTTGGATCTCCTTCCGGACGAAGAAATTGGAATTCATCTACTCGTCACAGTCGGCGGCAACCCCTCAGGAGCTTGTGGCACCCGCTCTTCCCAATCTTCTCGAACAATTCCCACTGGCTGCGGGAGGCAAATGCTTGACGCCTCCCCATTTGTCGTCCGGTCCGGTGGGGGTCCCGTGTCTCCCTCCTCCCCCAACGCCTGCGCAATATTCTGTCAATGTGTTCGAATCTCAAGAGGACCCAACCAAGTCCCCATCCGCACCAAAAAGGTCGCGAGCACGCGCACGTCTCCAACGCGAAAATGGATGTGCGCACACCCCTCGTAAAGTGGAAAAAAACCAACGGTAAAAATCAAACCCCGCGGAGGTCGGCGTGGAGCGGACTATTCCTGGCACGGGCGGGGGTGCGTCGAAATTGGCTTGCCTTCAACTACACCTGGCTCTGCCGAGGTTTGGGAAATCGCACAGAAATCAACGTATGGTTCCCCAGTAGGGCACTTAATCGATGTTTTAAAACTATGCTTTGCGGTTCGTCACTTTGCATATAAGATCGTTGGTGAAGGAAAAGCGAAACCGAGAAGGGGAGAATCTAACTATGCGAGCAATGAGATTGGCTGTGGTTGGCTTGCTTTTGCTTTTCTGCGGAGCGATTGGCCGCGCGCAGGCACCTGAGGTGGGCACGGTGTACAAGCCTGGAGACACTGTGCGTGTTGTGGTCACGCTGAAATCTCCGCTTGTAGTTACTCGGGCACAAGTTCGGTTCACGCTCGATGGAGAGCCGCGCCCGGATCAGCGTGGCTTTCATAACTACCTCGATTGCGACAATGTAACGAAAATTTCAGACACAGAATACGAAATTGCAGGCCGTGTGATCGACGACGACGCCTCGGGGAAGTATAAACTCAGTTGGTTTTACCTCTACTCGAACGGCGCCGAAAAGCAATATGTCGTTGGGCAGGACTTTCAACAAGTCGTTCTCGTACGGGTAGAAAACCCGGCGCACGTGAAGTTTCCCGAAATCAAAGACGTGACGGTGAAACCATGAGCATCACTGTCGGCCGATACTCCTTCGAGGGGCCCTTCACCGATACGAATAGCCTTGAGGACCGGTCGGGCGTCTATGCGATCCACTGCAAACAAGGCGAACAGTATTCCCTGATTGATGTTGGCGAGTCGGCTACTGTGAAATCGAGAGTTGAGAATCACGATCGCGCCGACTGTTGGCGAAGAAACTGCTCCGGCACATTGACCGTGTCTGCCCTCTATACCCCCAATGCGCAGCAGGCTGGAAGACGCTCAATCGAAAAGGAGCTTCGGGACCAATACGATCCGCCGTGCGGGGAAACGTAATTGCCTCTGCCTTCTCCATTTTCTCCGCTAACACATGCCGTAACGAGAAGACTTCGCCTTGGTTTCAAGAACTGCAGAAAGTCACGGGCAACTTTCGGTACGGCCTGCAACATATTTCGAGCAGGGCGGTTTGTTGGGACAAGATATTTGCGAGGCAATTGGGCTTCCGTCTAGAAGTGGCAGGGCAGATTATAGCAACCTCATTCTGGACAATCCGATTTGCCAAAGCACGCTGGATTGTGCAGGATTAGTAAAAAGCCTTATTCCTTTGCGTGAATATTTCTCCCGAAACACCCAGCGGCACGCTAAAGTGGTTCGAACAGTCTGCTTCCGAATCTCGAATTTGGGCTTGGTTCTCCATTATCGTTTCGAATTTATCGCTGGCGCTCATGGTCATCGCCGCGTTCAAAGACCCATCCTTCGTCGGTAGGGTAATGCCGCTTTATTGGTTCCTATTCATATGGCTTGACGTCCACGGAGCTGTAATGTTCTATCTGTATCGAAGCCTGACAAAATTGAAATCAGCTTCATTGTTTTCAGTTGCCACCATACCTCTGATTAACCGCGCGCGGAAGGGGTTGTGGTTATTCGTGGCTTGCAACATTGGATTTTTCACAGGCTTCCTAATATTCGCTCCACAGGCTGCACCGTTCACCCTTGCTCTTGTGATTACTACCCCGCGGTTGATCGCGAGAGATCGGGACAATCTCCTTCTCCTGGAAGATGAAATAAGCAAAAATATATCGCAGACTCATTAAAAAGAAACTTTGCCGCATCTTGCTCGCCGACTTCCGTTCGCTGCCTTCTTTGTGGAATAGCTCACCACTCATCAGAAGGCGCGTGGTGCGGTAAACAGATTGGAAAACCACCCGCCAACGGGCTGAAGCCAGCCGCCGACCTTATCCACAGTAGGCTGGAGCCAGCCGCCGAACTCATCCAGAATTGTGTTTTGGATATTCTCTCTGTTGACGTCATAAACGCCAGACTCCAACGTGAAAGCAGTGGCGGTTCCAGGACCTCCTAGGATCGCTCCCACGGTAAAGATTGTGTTCACTGCAAAATCGATGGAGCCCCGCTGAAAATCTTCGAGTATTCCGCGCTCGGGATGGCTTCTCGCGTCCTCGATGCTTTGGACGACAGATAGTACGGGGCTCAGGAACGTATTTGTGTAGGCAGATGCGGCTCCAGCAATCGAAGGGGCGAAGTTTAGGTCAACTGCTAGCGGTCGAACTAGCCATTGGACGGCCTGTTGGGCTGATAGACTAAAACCCTCCATTATCCAACTCCGAGGGTCAGTCACGAAGCTGTTTTGCGCTGATTCGCTAGGACTGAGTCCCAAGGGGTCTGACAATAACACGGGGTTGTTCATTGCGTAGAGAAAATGATGGAGAGTAGAGGGACGAGTCACGAATCCAGCCACAGGATCTCGGCTTATAAATCTCCCCACGCTCGGGTCGTAATACCTCGCCCTCAGGTAGTAGAGCTGAGTGCCTGGATCGAGCGCTTCGCCGGTAAAGCGAAATTTGTTTTTGGTGCCGACGCTGTCGGGAATCGAGAGCAAGGCATTGCCCCATGCATCGTAGGCGTACGCTGCTGCGGCTTTCCCTGCAGCATCGGTCAGCCCAACCACGCTCCCGAGTCCGTCGTAGTGATAGTAGTAGTTGAACGTCGGGCCCGATTCGGACACGAGGCCGAGGCCATACGCGTAGCTGATATTTCCGTCCGGTCCTGATTCCTGGAGCGCCACGGGGAGGGCGGTCGCCACATCGTTCAGGTAGTTGTATGTGCCATTGCCGACGGACTGGCTCACGCGATTTCCGTCCCCGTCGTAAGCGTACGTGTTCTTCAGCTGGCCGACCGTAGCGGCAATCATCCGATTTGCGGCGTCGAACTGATAGCTCGCAGGCAACCCCTGCGCGTTCTTCGAGACGGACACCTGGTTGCCATTCGCGTCGTAGGCAAACGTGGCTAAGCCGGCTTTGAGGAGGCGATCGTCCGCGTCGTAGCTGTAATTGGTCTTCACGAGCGGCATGCTCTGGCTCAGGCGATTGCCGACTGCGTCGTAAGTCCACGTGCTCTTCAGTATGCCGAGTTGGGCGCTCACGAGTTCGTTCAGCGGATCGTACGCATAATTCGTGGTCACGCCATCGATGCTGAGTGAGGTGCGATTCCCCACGTTGTCGAGCGTATAAGTGAGATTGAGGAGCGGCAGATTTTTCGTCGCATTCACAACGCGAATCACGCGATTCGCGGCGTCATAACTGAACGTGATGCTCGCCCCGTTCGGATAGGCGGTCTTCACGAGATTGCTCGCCGGGTCGTAGGAATACGTCGTCGCATTCCCCTGCCAGTCCGTCACACTGTTTAACTTGTTCGCTGCGTCGTATCCGTAGGTGGCGACTTTGCCGTCGGGGTAGGTGAGCGACTGCCGATTGCCGACCGCGTCGTAGGAGTACACAACGACTTTCCCGCCGGGGTGCGTGACCGACACGAGGCGGTCGAGCGCGTCGTAGGCGTACGCGGTCGTCCCATGCGAATCGGCCATACTCGTGCGGTTTCCGTTCGCGTCATAAGTGTAAGCGACGGTTTTGCCGTCGGCGTATGCGATGCCGAGCAGACGGTTGAGCGTGTCGTAGGTGAACTGGTTGGTTTGTCCCTTCGCGTCTTTCACCGCGAGGACGTTCCCCACGGCATCGTACGTGTACGCGGTCACGAAGGAGAGCGGATCAGTGATGCTCGTGAGGCGGTTTACTGCGTCGTAGGCATACGATGTGGCATTTCGTTTGGCATTCGTGAAGTTCGTCCGGTTGTTGTCCTCATCGTAGCCGTATTTCGTGACGTGGCCCACGGCGTCCGTCACGGCGACGAGATTGTTAGTCGCGTCGTACGCGTAGCTTGTCGGGTTCCCGTTCGCGTCGGTGATCTTGAGGAGATTCCCGATGGCGTCATAAGCGAATTGCGTCTGGTTTCCGAGCGGGTCCGCGATTTTCACGAGCCGACTCAATGAATCGTATGTCGCGGCCGCTGCGTTCCCGTTCGGATCAGTGATGGAAGTAAGGCGCCCGATGCCGTCGTAGGCCAAGGTCGTCTTGTGACTCAATGCGTCCAAGATTCCCGTGAGATTTCCGGAGGCATCGTACGAAAATGCCGTCGTGTTGCTCTTCGCATCGGTCTTCGACACGAGTTCACCGAAATTGTCGTAGCTGAACTTCGTGATGTTGCCGAGGGCGTCCTGAATCTGTACGAGATTGCCGTTTGCGTCGTACGTGAAAAGTGTGGTTTTCCCTTTCGCGTTCGTGGCCGAGGTGAGGTCGTTTTTCGCGTCGTAGGCGAAGCTCACGGTGTCCGTGAGGGGGTCCGTGATGCCCGTGACATTGCCTTGCAAATCGTACGCGAAGTTTGTGGTTTTTCCGTTCTGGTTCGTGACGCTCATGCGGTCGTTCATCGCATCGTAGGTGAAGGAAGTCGTCCCACCTGCCGCGTCCGTAATTCGCACGATGCGGAGCGATGAGTCGTAGCCGTGGATCGCCTTCCCGCCGCGGGCGTCCGTGATCGTCGTGTCGCCGGGATTCGGCGTATCGTAGGCGAAGGTCCAGGTAAATCCCCTTCCGCCTGCCTGCGACACGACTCTGCCGGACACGTCGTACGTGTTCTGGAGAAGGGTCTGCCCGTTCGGCTGCGTGATCGAAGTGACTCGGTGGTTCGAGTCGTATGCGTATGTCGTCACGCCGCCCGCGGGGTCGGTGGATTGGGTTAGATTTCCGCTCGCGCCGTATTGATAGGCGACGGTCCGGCCGAGAGGATCGGCAATCTGCGTAATGCGATTGCTTGCATCGTAAGTGAAATTCAAGTTGCGGCCGATTGTGTCCGTAATCTGTGCGAGGTTGCCGTTCGTATCGTACGTCAGCTGCACCGTGTTACCGTTCTTGCCCTGGATGCTGGTAAGTTTTCCAGTTGCCGAGAAGTTGAACTTCGTTTGATCCTTGCGCGTGAGCGTGAATGTGCCGTCGGCATTCTTCACGAGCGTGTTGAAGACACCGGGTTGCGGAACGTAATTCGCGCCGTTCAGCGTATACGTTTCACCGTGGCCGTCGCCCCATTTCACGGTAGCCCCCACGGCGCTCACAGCGAGAAGAATATTGTAGCTGTGCGTCCAATTGGCACCGAGCGGGCCCGTGTAGTCGTCGAGCGTGTTATAGCTGCGCTCAAAGACGACCGGCATCCCGCGGCCTGGAAGCGTGATATCCGCATGAACATAGAAGTAGTTGCCGTTCCCGGTGCTCACGGGTTCCGCGCTCGAAAGCTGGTCATTAGTGTTGCTTCCAGAAGCCGTAGGGCCGGATGAGCCTGTGGCGCCACTCGTGGAACCGGTCCCTGCAATCGGCTGCGGAAAAGACGGCGTCGCATACTCCGCTGTGACTGTTCGATCGGAGCTCATCGTGACAGTACAGTTCGCGCCGGATGTGGAATCGCAGCCCGTCCAGCCCGAGAGATTGTTGCCACCCGCGCTCGCCGCTGCCGAGAGCGTCACGAGCGCGCCATCGTTGTAGGTCAGCGCGAATTGCGTCGTGCCATTGCCAATTCCATTATTGTCCGACGGATTCACTATGACGGGTACGCTGCTCGTGGGATTGGTCGAGGACACGGTGAGGGTGTGCGTCGCGGGATGACTGCCTGATCCGGAAGTTCCAAGAAAACCCGACACGTCGAGGACCCAAAGATCCGCCGTATCAGGAACAATCATGTAGCGTTGGCGCACTGGATCATATGTCCCAATGGGCGCCCCCGCCGGTGGGGAACCTGTTGCGTTATTGGGGATGGGGTTCGTCCAAGTCGGTGTGCCGATGCCATTGGCATTCTCAAGCACCCACAAGTCGTTGCGAAAGGTACCGAAGCTTGCTGATCCGCCAAAAAAGATCAGGCTGCTTGTCGAGGCGTCATAGCCGTAGTTCCAGTTTGCTAAGGTGCCCGGCGCCGGCAATCCCTGAGTTACTTGTTGCCAAGCCGGGGACCCGACGCCGTTTGCGTCGGCAAGAATCCAAAGATCATCCATGAAAGGACAACAGCCGCCGAACACCGTCATCGCATTGGCAGCCGGGTCGTATGTGGAGACAAACACTTCCCTTGGAGCGGGTAAGGTCCCGGTCGGGGAAAGCTGAATCCACTGTGGTGCCCCCGTGAGCCCATTGGCATTCGTGAGCACCCAGGTGTCGTTGGGGACGTCCATGATGCCATCGTTGCCACCTCCGAAAATCGTCATCCGGTTGGTGGTCGAATCATAAACTGCCCGATGACTTTCGCGGGGATTTGGAGGACCGCCAGCGGGGACGAGTTCGGTCCAAGAAGGCGTCCCTCCTAGCCCATTCGCATTTGAGAGAGCCCACACGTCGTTAAAACGGACAGCGAAACCGCCCACGGTGGCTAGTACCCCACCCCCAAAGATGACTATGCGATTGTTTGTTTGGTCGTATACGGCGCTATAGCTAATCCTTCCCGGTGGCAACGTACCAGTCGGAGCGAGCTGCTGCCATTGGGGAGTGCCGCCGATTCCGTTCGCATTGGTCAGCACCCAAGTGCCGTTATCCACTGCTGTACACTGTGAATTCGTGCAGCTGCCGAAGACTATCAGGCGATTGCTTGCTGGGTCGTAGACGACGGGGGTGCCATTGAGAGATGGACCACTACCGGAGAGGGAAAAATGGGTCCACGGGCCGGAGATGACGGGCGGCGGGCCGGCCGTGAGCACCACTGGGGCTATGGGAGTACTACCCGTCGGAAATGGCGATCCAGGGATTGCCGTCAGGACGCCAGTCGTGGGATCAATCGAAAATCCGTAGACATACGGGTCGTCCGGCAGATTCGCCCACGCCGCTCGGTTGGCCGAATAAAGAAACTTGCCCGGTGAGTCTATCGTCAAACCAGAGAGATAGCTCCCTGGAAATAGGGAACCGGATACCGGATTCAGAACGCCAGTCGACGGGTCGATCGTGTACCCCAAAATCCCTGATTGCTGCACAACATAAACGAAGCGACCCGTCGGGTCCATGACCAAGACTTGCGGGCAACCTCCGGCCGGAAAAGTTGAGATCTCCGATAAACTACCTGTCGAAGGATCGATAGTGAAACCCGTCACGGATCCATCGGGTGGATACCCGCAGTTGTTGTTCAACGCATAAGCGAAGCGGTCGGCTGGATCTAGGGTGACTGAAATTCCGACAGGAGTGCTAAAGGGCGAACCGGGTGCGAGAGTCAGGCTCCCCGTGGTGGAGTCAATGTCGAAAGCTGAAACGCCCGCGATGGGGTCGACCGTATAGACGAACTTCCCTTTCGGACCAATGGTTATCGGGTTAAACGAGCTTCCAGGGTACGGCGACCCGGGTACGGGAATTAGTCCGCCCGTCATCGGATCGATTGCAAATCCAAGAAGATTGATATCGATTCCGAGACCTTGCTCGACGTAAATAAACTTGCCAGCCGGGTCTATCGTGGGAAGGCTTAGCTCATATCCAACAGCGTACGGACTGCCCGAAATTGGTGACAAGGCGCCAGACACGGGATCAATCGCAAATCCCCAGAGTTCCGCGTAGTTAACCACTCCTTCGACCACATAGAGAAACTTTCCTGTGGGATCAACTGATGCAGAACTGCCACTCAGACAACACGTCGCAGCGAGGTAAGGCGAACCAGCCACAAGGCTCAGTGATCCATTCGATGGATCAATTTTGTAGGCCGATACACCACCCGTAGTTTGCGTGTACATGCTGGAGTTGGTCTGTGCCACAAACGCAAATCTGCCTGTCGGATCCACTGTGATGGAGTTTGCGTATCCATTAGCGAAGGGCGAACCTGGTACCGGCGTCAGGGCGCCAGTCGTGGCATTGATCGTATACCCCGCGATATTACCGGAACTGGTGACCACATATGCGAAGCGCGATTGCCTTACCTGTCCTGATGCGATTGTGATAGATAGACAGAGAACGACAAAAACGAAGGCAGATCGACCGACTACTTTCATAGCGTCCTCCTCAGAGTCGGCAGAGTTTTGTTTGCCGCTGAGCGCACGGGGCAACCTTCGTAATACTGGGACAGCTTTTGGTTTTTTCTTGCTGGGGCCGACGTGCTTGGGGCCGACCTGGGTTGGGGCCTTGCCTCGGGGATGAGGACAGATGATCCGGAGCGATGAGGTTATGAGCGCGTTTGTACTCCCCTCCGAGGGGGAGCGTCAAGTAAATTTTGGGTTAGCTCACTCGGATAGCAGTACCACCTTTTGGATGTATAGCAGTGGGGAAGTATTTCTATTGACAACTAAAATGCGAAAGTGGAGAATGCGCGGACCTTTTCACTATCTTACGAGGGACTTCCATGCATTCCGAGAAGACGGAGGGTGGTGATGAACCTCAGATTCGCTAGTATTTGCCTGGTTCTTGGATTTATTTTCTCATACCCAGCGATCGCCCAGGACGAACGGAACTGCGAACGGGCCCTTAAGGAGCTCCAACAGAAAAAACATTTGAAGGTCCTTCCCTACACTTGTCCGAAGCAGTTAGGTGCCGAGATCCAGACAGTTCTTGCAGCCATCAAGGATTCGACGGCGAACGGCTATAAGTTCGATAAGGCCGTGTTTCATATGGAGACGGGCTCCACCACAGAGCTTGATCTCGGACTGAACCTCGTCGTTTTCACCATTGCCTATAAAGGCAAAAAAGGGCTGACCCAAAGCATCGAGACCCAGTTCAGTAGCGACGACAAGAAGCAGCTGCGACAATATCTCACGCAGCTCCAATCCGTCAGTGAGCTGTACATCAATCCGGGCGCCAAGCCAAAGCAAAAGACCGCCGAAGAAAAATTGCGAGATGCTTTGAACGACGCAATCGAGATTGCCTCCCAGGTCAGCGTCTTGCCGAACACATCCGTCGTTGCGAAAGTCCAATTCAGCGTGTCCAACGAGGTGGATGCCGGCTTAAGTTTCGTTGTCTACGGCAGTTCCAAAGGATCCGCCGGAGTGAATTTCACCAAATCGAGCGTCAATTCCATCGAAATCACGCTGAAAAAAGACAAGAAGCAAGATTAACGCGCATCGCTCTCGCATAAGTCACGCATACGGAGGAGGTCATATATGAAAGCCAACCAAACACTTTGGCTCGCGCTCATCGCAATCGTAGCCGGGGTTCTCGGCGGATCGATGTCGAATGCTCGACTCTTGTCCGCTCAAAGCACCACTACTCAAATCAAAACGCAAGCCCTGGATGTCGTGGATCAAAGTGGCCGCTCTCGAATACGAATGGCAACCAACCCGCAATCTGGTGCTGCTGCAATAACTCTGTACGACACAACAAGCTCCAGTGCTCGCATTGTGGTAGGCACGCTTGCAGACGGCACCACGAGCGTTGTTCTCAACGATGGAAGCGGCCAGAGGCGCGCTTCGTTCGACATATTCAGCAACGGGGCCGTTCGCGTCGCAATGTCCAACTCGGATCAAACGGGCGGGTTGGTCTTAGGGAGTAGCGACAAATCGATTCTCACATTTTCTGATGGCAACCAGAAACAACGGGCGACATTTGGACTTACGAGCGCCGGTGACCCCGCGATCGCGATTTACGATTCGAATGGAAAGGTGACCTGGAAAGAGCCTGCCCATTGATGGCGTTTGAAACCTCTAATTCACCAATTCTTTTTTGCGGCGAACTGTGTGAGTTCCTAGACTATGCTTCTTAACCATGCGCGATATTTGATGAAGAATGCACTCACGATTCGTTTCTCTGCAAATCCAGGGCTAACAGGACTTTTTTGCAAACACATGCCTTCACGAGGCGCGATCGCTTTCAGATTCGGACCACGACGATGAGAAAATCCGTCATCTTCCTGATCACTCTGCTTTCCTTGCCGATGTGGCTTAAGGCTCAGATGAAGATCCACGTCATGGACGTGGGTCAGGCAGACTCAATCCTCTTGGAGTTCAAGAAGGCCGCGGTCCTTGTCGATGCTGGAGGAGAGTCCACTGGGGATGATCGGGATAAACAACATCTTCTGTCGGACCTGTCAGCTTTCTTCGCTGCGCGCCCTGACCTCAACAAAACTTTGTATGCCGTAATCATCAGTCATGCGCACATCGACCACACGAAGCTCCTCATGAACGTGTTGCAGAATTTCAAGGTCACATATTTCTACGATGGGGGCGACATCGTGGGCAGCGGAGCCGCGCAATTGAAAAAGGCACGCACCTACGCTTCTGCACATGGAATCAAGTATCTCGCTATCGAAGATGACAGCATCACGGACCAGGGTTTCACGCCTCCCGGCCTCAAGCAGCTCGCGACATCGTCGGGCGTTGACATCAAATTCCTCACCGGTTCCCGAAACTGTGAAAATCAAAACAACAATTCGCTCGTGCTTCGCATACGGTACAAGACGGTGACCGCGATTCTGAGCGGCGACTCGGAAGACGACCCCGACGGTGGATGTGATGAAGGCCAAGTGACTCACCTGCTTGACCGTTACCACAGTTCGGACCTGTTAGCGGCCGACATCTACAAGGTCGGACATCACGGATCAGCCAATGGCACGGACGAGGATTTTGTGAAAGCGCTCTCGCCAAAGATCGCCGTGATCTCCGCGGGCCATAAAGAAACACAGAGCCCTGGCAAATTTCACGGCTTTTTCTTCGGGCATCCGCGGGAAGACGTCGTCGAAATGCTTGAAGCACATACCACGAAAACCCGCTCGCCTGCGATCACCGGCTACACCTATATCAAGGGACAGCAGATAAAAGAAGATAGGGTGGTAGACAAGGCCATCTATTGTACGTGTTGGGATAACGACATCACGATTGATGTGAATTCTGCGGGCGATCAAATCACCGCCTCGGTAGCAAGCCATTGAGTATCGGCTGGTGCATGTGCGGCTGATGTTGAGGCGGGCTTACCCTTAGACGCGTTGCGGGGTCGGTTTAGCTATCGACTCGTGTGACGTAATTGGCCGCGCACGGATGATTGAGTCATCGCGTGAGGGGCGGGGCTCCAGAAAGTGGTGTCGAAATCGACGCCTTGCACGGAGGAGGATGATTGAGGTTTAAGGGTTGGGATAGGAGCTGGTACCGGGGTGATGGGGTCACCGTTTTTGGACTACGTTCCAGGTGGCGCCCTCCTTCGGTAAGAACGCGCGGACGCTTCGCAAACTCAGTATCAAAGCCATTCGATGCAATACGTCGTATCCATCGTTCACTTAGGAAGCCCCGGACCTCCGATTCGTTTCCTCAACTTCTCAATGAGGCTCTTCGTCATCCCCTGCACTTCGCCTTCGGCTGACACCGCCATGAGCGAACCTCTGACTTCTTCTTCCCAAATCTTCTTTCCATCCACAAAGGACTCCGCGAGAAGCTTCCCTCTCTGTCCCCGCATCGTATTCACGGTGAGGTATAGAAGAATGCTATTTCCGGAAGTCTTCATCTCATCGAGAATCGCGCTCCGCGACTTTGAATCTCCGGATTCAACTTTGACTTTCACACCGCTCGATGTCAGAGCATCCGAAACGCCATCGATCACCGTCTGGATGTGCGGCGCTTGCCCCGTCCCTCCGAGAATGATCGTGCTTGTGTCCTGGGCAATACAGACACCTGATGTGATGACGCATAGTGCTGCAGTGGCAAGGAGAACTTTCTCCGGGAACTTTACCATGTGCATCTCCTTCATGATTGGAAGAGGTCTAGAGAATTTTGAACGGGGCCACTTACCTGGGCCTTACACCGGAACCAGGACAGAATTATCCGGAGCGATGAGGTTATGAGCGCGTTTGTACTCCGCTTGCAGGTGGAGCGTCAAGTAAATTTTGGGTTAGCTGGCTCGGACGTTAGTTACCTGCAGTGTTGTGTCCACTACTTTGCCTCTGACTTACTTTCTTGGCGCGCGCGCGAACGACTTTCCGCGCCGCTCGGTAGATGGTGACGTTCCAAAAAGTCTCTTGTAATCCCGCGAGAAATGGCTGGCATCCGCGAATCCAATCACATTCCGCACTTCTTTGACCTGCAGAAATGTAGTTCCAAAGAGGTGCTTGGCTTGCTGAAGGCGCAGTTGTTTCAGATATGTCCCGGGAGCACTACCGACCTCAACCCTAAAGAGGTGTCGAAAGCGGGAGGGGGAGAGATTCACTTGCCGTGCGATCTGGTCGAATGAGATATCTCTGCCACCTGAAGCCGCTAACACGCTCAACGCATGGACAATTCTCACTTCCATCTCTGCCCTTGATGGGACCTCGATAATTTGGTCCAAAAACAAGGTTAGTTTCCGGCAGAATCTGAACCTGAAAGAAGGGGGATTTGCCGTGAAAAAGAAGCGGTTTTCCGTTGAGCAGATCGTGGCCATTTTGAAGCAGGCCGAGCTGGGGATTCCGATTGCCGAGCTGATCCGGCAGGTTGGGGTTTCCGAACAGACGTTTTACCGTTGGAAAAAGAAGTATAGCGGGCTGGAGGTCGATCAGCTCCGGCAGATGAAGCAGCTGCAGGAAGAGAACACGCGGCTGAAGCGCATCGTGGCTGATCTAACGCTCGACAAGGCCATGCTGCAGGACGTGCTAAGAAAAAAATTCTAAAGCCCTCGCGGTGCCGGCCAGTGGTGGAGTATTTGAGCGTGAGCTACCAGATCAGCGAGCGGCGAGCGTGCCGGGTGACGCGGATGCATCGAGCGACCTTCCGCTATGGTGGACACAAGGATCCGCGTACCGAACTTCGGATGCGGATTCGGGAAATTGCTCAGTCACGGGTTCGTTACGGATATCGCAAGATTCTTGTGTTGCTCAACCGTGAGGGCTGGGAGGTCGGAAAGACGTTGGTGCAGCGGCTGTATCAGGAAGAGGGATTGGTGCTTAAACACAGGCCGAAACGCCGGCGTCGAGCGGCGGAGCGCCGGCCCGAGCGAATACGAACCACGGAAGCGAACCAGGCATGGAGTCTGGATTTTGTAGCGGATCAGTTGACGGATGGTCGAAGATTTCGGGCTTTGACGATCGTGGATGTGCACACTAGGGAGAGTCTGGCGATCGAAGTGGGACAAGCGTTGAAAGGCACAGATGTGGTGGGTGTGTTGAACCGACTGCGCATCGAGCGCCACGCACCCAAGGCACTTTTCTGTGACAATGGCGCGGAGTTCACCAGTCAAATCATGGATCTGTGGGCCTATCAGAACGGAGTGAAAATCGACTTTTCGAGGCCCGGCAAGCCAACCGACAATGCATTCGTAGAATCGTTCAACGGAACGTTGCGGGCGGAATGTCTGGACACGCATTGGTTTGAAACGCTGGCCGAGGCGAAAGAAAGCATTGAGGCTTGGAGGCAAGAGTACAATGAGAGCCGTCCTCACAGGGCACTGGGTGAGAGGACACCGAACGAATTCGCCAAGGGAATCGCGGCTAGCCGCGATTCCCTTGGTTCACACACTGCCGAAAACTCGCCCTAGCTTTGGCCCAAAAATCCAAGGCCCATCAACCCTTGAATTCTCTCTCACTCCCGCTGGTACAAAAAACCCCGGTCAGGTCAATTCACGCGGCCTCGGGAAGCTTCGTGGTCACGCCGCAGCGGTAGCAGCGGATGACGGACGGCATCGAATCGCAGACGGGACACGTCCGCAGGAGATGTCCCTGGTAGGTGAATCCGCAACTTTACATCCATTTCCGCTGGAAACCAACAGTCCCCGATCTCGGCAAAAAAATGTTCTTATAGCTTCCAAACGAGTTGCCATATGGATACCCAACTCGGCCAAATTCGTCACCGAAAAGATAACATCCGCCCCGTTTTGAACGGCGGTTACAAACCTCTTCCGCAGCCCGGGCTTGGGAATCGCGAACTCTACGAATGCAAAGTCGTCGAGGTATACGGCGCCCCCTCTCGACATGCAGTGAATCTGGTAGCCGTTTTCAGCGTCGGCCAGCGTAGTCACATCTGCATACTAACACTGCGTACCATTGACTGCATTCCGGCAGCCATGTTACACCCGTAATCATGGCAACAAAGCCCGAACCCACTACCAGCATGAACGTTCGCGCGGTCCCTGTGTTGCTTCTACGACAGATCAAGAGCGTAGCCGCGCTCCAAGGCAAAACTTTGAGGGCGTGGGTCATCGAAGCGATTCAGGAAAAGATGCGGAGATCAAAGTGAGTCACGCCACCACCAGCCTTGGCGACGCCATCGCTGCACTCGTGAGATCGGAGCAGTTCCATCAGTGGAAGCCATCCTATGCCGTTCGCACCCCAACTACGCCTCCGTTTATCGAGAGGAGCGCCCTACTCAAAGACGAACGCCACTTCACGCCACAAGAATTGGCCGACATGTGGAAAGTGAGCGTCCAGACTATCCGGGAGATTTTCCAGAACGAGGATGGTGTACTCAAGATCGGGCGTGATGGCACCCGCACCCGGCGACGCTACAAAACGCTGCGAATCCCGGAATCGGTGGTTGAGCGGGTCCACACGAGGTTGAGCGCCTGATGTTGAACCTATACAGGCGACACCTCCGCAAGTGCCCCAATGATACCCGCGATGCCCAGAAGTGCCGCTGCCCCATCTGGGTAGATTGGGTATCCAGCACCCGTGGTGGGAAGCGCGTTCGTATCCAGAAGTCTCTCGGCCTCCGGGATTGGCAAGCAGCGCAGCTAAGGGCTCGAGACATGGAGGCGGATGGCGTCGATGCATATATAGCCGGGGAGCACGAGGCGCTCACCGTCAAGAAGGCAACGGACGATTTCGAGGCCGATGCGAAGAACAACGTGCAAGCGTCCACGTTAAAGCAGTACAAGATTCTGCTCGCCCGGTTGAACAAGTTCTGCAAAGAGCGCGGAATTGTATTTTTGAAGCAGCTAGGCGTCGTAGAGATTCGCGATTTTCGGAACTCGTGGACGACATACAGCCCCCGGACTGCCGGAAAACATATTGAGCGGTTGAAGCGGTTCTTCTCATGGTGCGTGGAGAACGGCTGGCTGGACAAATCTCCCGCGAAGCCTTTGAAATCTCCCAAAGTCGGCGAGACAGACGTGGTGCCATTCAGCGAGGAAGAGGTCGGGGAGATCTTGAAAGCATGTGAAGCCTACGCTGGACCAAACAAGGACCGACTAATCGCCTTAACGAATCTTATGTTGGCGACGGGTCTCGCGATTGGCGACGCCTCCATGCTTTCGAAGGAAAGAATCGTCAAGAACGGCACCGGCTGGTACGTGGAGCTTCGCCGTGCCAAGACTGGCACTGCGGTTTCCTGCCCCATTCCGAACAGTTTGGCAAAGTCGATTTTGGCATTGGATGGAGAGACGCCGTTCTGGTCCGGCAAGAGCGATTTAGAAGACATCACCAAGAACTGGCGGAAGGCTTACAAGAAGGTCTTCAAAGCCGCTGGCGTGGACGGCCATCCTCATCAGTTCCGGCATACCGCCGCGAAGCGGCTTCTGGTTGCCGGATTGTCGGTTTCCCATGTCGCTACGCTGCTTGCGAACTCGGAAATCATCGTTCGGAAGCACTATGCGAAGTGGATTCCAGAGCGCCAGACGGCCTTTGATAAGGCCATCCGGGGTACTTGGAAGGGGTAAAATCCGCTACATACACGCTACACCGCCGAACATACATCGCAATTAGCCGCATAAACATTGGCTATTTATGGCGGGGGCGTGTGGAAGTCGAATCCACCACCCGTTCCGCGAAGGAACGCGTCGCCGGCTTTGAAGGCCGGGAAGGTCACCGGACCCC
>Ga0335078_10003632_pt1 | contig 22972 bp, 13 predicted proteins | sample Lox_Sample_32_FD_206711 | JGI IMG/M metagenome (GOLD analysis project Ga0335078, IMG submission 206711) | Soil microbial communities from Loxahatchee National Wildlife Refuge, Florida, United States - Lox_Sample_3.2 | ecosystem: Environmental > Terrestrial > Soil > Wetlands | place: USA... | reverse complement strand
TGTCGCTGAAGTCGTCGAAGAAGACGGTTCGTTCGCCGGGGATGAAATCGATGCGGACGGCTTTCAGTTCGGGTTGGCCCGAGCCCGCGGCGGAGGTGGAGGCGGCCGCGGGTTCGGCGGCTGAAGGGGACGCGGGCGACTCCGGCGGGCCGGCTTGCGCGGAGGCGGCGGAAGCCGGCGAGGACGAAGGCGAGTGCGCGTTGGGCACAAGGCTGCCGAGATCCTGCTCACCGGTGGAGCGGATGGAGAGTCCAAGGGTGGCGCCGGCGGCAAGCTCGATGCCGGGCCCCTGCGAAGCGACGCGAATACTGGGGACGGGCGGCGCGCTGGGTGTGCTGGAGGCATCGGAGATGGCTCCGCCGGCGTTTCCGCCGAGCATTCCGCCCAGCCGGCTGCCGATCCTCTGCCTGGCTTGCGGCTCGGAAGCCGGTGGGTTACTGGCGGCCAAGGGGCGGCTCTGGTCGTCCATGCCCCGCTGCCCCTGGGAATTCGAGATCGAGGTGACGGTGGAGGCTATGGGGACGCTGACGCCCTGGTGAAGCAGGCTTACCAGGTTGAATTGCACCATGGATTGGCCGCGGGAATTTTTGGTCTCGGTGATCTGGCCGCGCAGGGCGTCGCCCTGAAATTGGGCGGGCGTGAGGACGATGGCCTGGACCGGGTCGCCCCTACGATTGGCAGACGCGCTGAGCGGCGTGATGAGCTTGGCGGTGAAACTCTCCTGAGCGACAGCGGACGGCGTGAGCCAGGCGGCGGCCAGCAGGCAGCATCCCAGAAGATTCCCTCGTGAAGCAGACATGAACTCTCTCCTTGGTAGATAACGCCGCATCGGGCGGGGAAATGGCTCACCGGAACGGCAAGATTGCAAGGCATCCCGGGGGCGGCGGCTGCCTGGGATCAGACGCGGCGGCAGGAGCTACAGTTCGCCATAAACTACGAATCGGGGACGCATGCGGATCAACCTGTTCGGGAGTCTGCAGGTCAGTGTCGCAGGACATCCGCTTACCAGTTTGAACACGAACCGGCCGCAAAGCTTGTTTGCCTACCTGGTTCTGCACTGCGAGGCGCCCCATCCGCGCGAGCGGCCAGGGGGACTAAAAATGCGAGGCGCAGCCCAGGCCGTTCACCGCGTTCACCGCAATCTGCGCATCCGCTACCGAGACCGTGCCGTTGCCGATCAGATCGCCCGTGGCAGGCGAGACGCCGAGCGCTTGACTCAAGGAACTACGCACGTCGTTGACGCTGTACGTGCCATCGTGACTGGTGTCGCACGCGCCCACCGGCACGACATTGAGCAGGACCGATACGCTCACCGGCCCCAACGCTGCAGTGATGGTCGTCTGGCCGACGGTTTTCGCCGTCACCACGCCGTTCGAATCGATAGTGGCAACGCTGGTGGCCGATGAACTCCAGGTGACCTGCGCGGTGATATCGCTGGTGATGCTGCCGGTGTAATTGCCGGCGGCGGCGAGCGGCAGGACCATTTGCGGCACCATTATCGGCGTCGCCTGCGACATTTTGATGGACTGTAGACCCGAGCCGGACGAGACGACGAGATTCACGGACGCCCCGGGATTGATGGGCGTGCCCGGCGCCGGTGACTCGCTGACGATGCCGCCCGAGGGCACGGTGGGACTGGTCTCCATGGTCACGGTGCCCAGGGTGAGGCCGTAATTCTGGAGCGTCTTGCCGGCATTGGCCTGGGTGAATCCCACCACGTTGGGAACGGTAAGCTGTCCGAGGCCCGTCGAGATCGTCAAATCGATAGCGGTTCCCGGTCCGACGAGGGCTCCGCCGCCGGGGTTTTCGGAGATCACCTCGCCCGCCTGCACGATGCCGCTGAAGGCTTGGGCAACGTTTCCGATGGCGAGTCCGGCGGCGGCCAGGGCGCTTTCGGCGGCGGCTTCCGGCTGCCCGGTCACATCGGGCACGGTGATGCCGCAAACCACGATGTCGATCGAAGTGCCGGCATCCACCAGCGTGCCGGCCGCGGGATTGATGCTGATGATGCCGCCTGCCGGCACGGTGTCGCTGCTGGCTTGCGTGACGCTGCCGACCGCGAGGTTATCCGCGATGACAATGCCTTCGCCCACGGCCAACGTCTGTCCCGCGATATCGGGGACGGGGATGGCGGAGACCACGAGATCGACGCTCGAGCCGGGCAGCACGATCTCTCCGGCCGCGGGATTCTGGCTGACGATGCTGCCGGCGGGCACGGTAGCGCTGGCGGCGCGCGTGACGGATCCGACCGTCAACCCCGCGCCGGTAATGGCGGCGATAGCAGCAGTCTTGGCCTGGTTGGTGACAGCCGGGACGGTGATGCCGGCGACAAAGAGATTCACGGTGCTTCCCTCGGCGACGTACTCTCCGGCGGCGGGGGCGGTAAGCACAATGTGGCCCGGCGGCACCGTGTCGCCATTGATCGCGGTTAACACACCGACCGCCAGGTTCGCTCCGCTGATGGCCTGCGAGGCGGCGGTCACGGTGTCTCCGGCGGTCTGCGGAACGGCAATTCCGGAGACAACCAGGTTGACGGCTCCGCACCAGGAGCCGGACGAAGGCGTCTGGCTGATGATATCGCCCACCGGCACGGTGTTGCTGCCGTCGTAAAGCACCACGCCGGCGGAGAGGTTGGCGGCGGCCAGCGTCATACGCGCCACCGCGAGGCTCAGGCCGGTGACATTGGGGACGGCGGCGCTCACCGGCTTCACGGCGTTGGCCAGATCCACGGCCAGTTTGCCGTAGCCAAAGCGTGTGTTGGGCACGGGGCTGGTGGAGGCAGTGAAGTTGTCGGTGCGCGCGTTCCAGAGACTCGATTTTACCTGGCACGGCGTCATACTGCCCCAATGCGAGAGCATTAACGCCACTGCGCCGGTCACGTGGGGCGTGGCGCCGCTGGTGCCGTTGAAAACGATGTGCTGCCCATCCGGGTCCAGGCAGCCGCCGCCGAGATAACCGCATGAAGTAGTGCCGACTCCCGCCGCATAGCTCGTCATGCTTCGTTGGCCGGGTGCGGCCACATCGGGTTTTTGCACCGGGAACTGACAGGCGGCCGGGTTGCTGCACTTGCGCCGCGGACCCTGGCTGCTGAAGGTGGCAAGGTCGCCGAGCACCATCGGAGTGGGGTCCGGCACCTGCCCGGCGAAGCTTAGCCACGCGGTTTTCGTGACATAGGCGGCGACGGCGATCACATTGGCGCCCGATGCGGGCGCGCCGACCGTATAGCCGGGGTCGGGCGAATCGAACGTGACGCAGGCGAATTGGGAATTGCACTCCAGGCCCATCCAGATGTCGTAGTAGCCGTTGGTAACGCAGGTGTCGGAGCCGCATCCGGAGCCGAGCAGGTTCAAAGTCCACCCTCCTGGGGGAATGGGGTTGGCGCCGTTGGAAAGAAATATCTGCACCTCATGATCGCCGTTGGCCGTGTTGATGCCGAACGGGTAGACCGCGACGGTGCCGCAGCCCGCCGTGGTGGAGGTGACCGGAGTTCCGTTGCCCGGGTACAGCGCGTTGGCGATGCACTGCGCGTTGCCCGGGCCGGTGAGGGTGACGCCGAATTGATCCTGCCCGGGATACCAGAGATCCAATTCGAGCGATGCCTCGATGCCGGCCGGGACGGTGAAAGCGGCACTGCCGGCGCGGCCGTTTTCGATGAAACCATCGGAGTGCAGCGAGTCAGCGCCATCGTTCCCCATGGCCGCCACGACGATCTGTCCCGGCCCGGCGAGCGCGCTCACCATGGTCTCGAAAGACGAAGTGCCGTCGTGCGGCCCGACGTTCAATGTCAGGCTCAGGTTGATCACCACGGGGAGACCCATCTGGGCGGCCTTGTTTTCGATGTAGGCAATCCCATCGACCACATCCTGGGGTTGAAACGTTGTCTTGACTACCACGTATTTCGCTCCCGGCGCCATTCCCATGTAACGGTACGGGGTTTGATGCGGACCGTGTCCGCCGGCCGAACCATTGCCGGCGGAGAGTCCGGCAGTGGCGGTGCCGTGGCCGAGCAGGTCGACTTCGGTGCAGACCTTGGCGTGGAAATTACCCAGCGCGAGGGCGGTGGAGTTGCCGCCGCTATCGGTCTGGGTTAAGGTGGCCGTGCCGAAGGTGCCGTCGCCGTTTCCCAGCAGCAGGCCCAACTGATCGTAATAGTGGCCGTTGGGCGTGGAGGAACGAACCAGGTTGGCGATGTCCAGGATGCCATCGCCATTGAAGTCTGCCGCCACGATGGTAGTCTGGCCGGCGGTCAAACCGTCCACTCCGCCGGAAAGGTAGTCCACCGGGGTTTTAAAAGTTCCGTCGCCATTGCCCAGGAGAACCGACACATGGGTCGAATAGCTTTGGATGGCCAGGTCGGTGATGCCATCGCCGTTGAAATCGCCGGCCGCGATGGCCTGGGCGAAATAGTTGGTGGTGGAGGAGACAGGGGTTTGGAAGGTGCCATCGCCGTTGCCGAAGATGATGGAGATATTGGAGCCCGGAAGGAGCCCGTTGGGCATGTACCCGAAGCTGGCGACCGCCAGGTCAGGCCAGCCATCGCCATTGAAATCTCCGACCACGATGCCGCTCGGGAGCGTGCCGGACTCGCGAGTGGCATCGAAGGTCTCGGTGGAGGAAGCAAATGGCGACCCGTTGGCGGGCGTGAAGCCGCCTTTGCCATCGCCCAGGAGAATGGAAATGGAGCCGTCGCCGTAGTTGCCGACTACCAGGTCGGCTGCGCCGTCGCCGTTCAGGTCGGCGACGGCGATGGCGTCCGGCATGCTCCCCACGGTGAAGAAAGACGGCGCTTGGAATGTGCCGTCGCCCTTGCCCAGCAGGATGGCGACGGAGTTGGCGTTGTTAAGCACGGCGACCACGTCGGGAAGGCCGTCGCGGTTGAAATCGCCGGTGGCGATGGCGGTGATCTCGGCGTTGGCCAGGACGGTGATAGGAGCCTGTGGAGTAAAGAACGGGTGTTGGTTCTGGACCCAGGTGAGGGTGCCATCGAGGTTGGCGGTGACCACGTCCACCTGGCCGTCGCGGTCGAAATCGGCCACCGCAAGGGCTACGGAGTTGTGCCCCTTCAGCAAGCCCCCGATCGGTGAAAATCCCCCCGCGCCGTTGCTGTACATGAAGGTCATGGAACCGCTGTTGAACGGGTTGGTAATCATGACGTCGACATTCTGGCGAAGGGCATCGATCTGCGCGGCGCTGCACTCGTTGCCGGTGAAGGGCGCATATCCCGCGGGCGTGGCCGGCGGCGTGCCTTGGGTGGCCGTCTGGTCCCAGAGCGAGACGATGCGGGTGTGGCCGGAAGCATCGATGAAATCCTTGTGGGTGAGATCGATGCCGCTGTCGACGATGCCCACCAGGACATCCTGACCGGTATTTCCCGACCAGGGCGGAGGCATGGCGCCGCGCGTGGTGGAGCCGGCGGGGACCGGTCCGGCGGCGCCGAACCAGATCTGGTTAGCGCCGGTGGCAGGGATGCTGACGTCGGCGGTGGGCTTGGCCAGGCCTGGCTCCTCGATGGCAATGACATTGGGAAGAGCGGCGGCCTGCGAGAGCACGCGAATGGGGATTTCGGCGGTGGCGACGTTACCGGCGACGGTGTGGACCGACGCGCCCAGGGAATCGAGCGCCGCGCGAATGGCGTTGGGGTCGCCTTGAAAGCGCACGAAGGCGCCGACCGATGGCTCGGCACGCTGCGGCCCGGACGGCTTGACGGGGACGATGCGCCGCGCCACTTCCTGCTGAGCGGGGCTGGTGCTCAGCAGCATGCGGAAGCGCGGGCTCAACTTCGATTCCGGATCTTGCGCCAGGATGGACAGCGGCAAGAGGGCCGCGAGTAAAGCAAGGGCCAGGGCGCGCTTCGCGGCATCCCGTTGGGGGTTCTTCATGGCTTATTGACGGCCGGCGTGCGCGCGGCCCAGGTTCTCCTATGGGTATTAGCGGGCGGCAGGGACGGAATTGGCAGGAAATGGAGTGTGGAAGTCAGTGCGATCCGGCCAACTCGCGGCGGAGCCAGGCGTGAGCGAGGCGGAGCTCGTGGCGGACCACGTGGACGGAGCGTCCCAAGGCCTCGCCCGTTTCCTCCGCCGTCATGCCGCCGAAATAGCGCATTTCGATGAGTTGGGCGAGGGAGCGATCCTCACGCGCCAGGGCGTCGAGCGCAAGATCGAGTTCCACAATGCGGATGGGCTGGGGGCCGGTATCGGACTCGATCGCGATGGCCGGATTCCGGCGGCGCGCAGTAGCGCGGGCGCGGGCGTGGTCTACCAGAATCCGCCGCATGGCCTGGGAGACCACGGCGAAGAAGTGGGCGCGGTCGGCGAACTGGATTTCCCCGCGGCCGAAAAGCTTCAGGTAGGCCTCGTTGACCAGAGCGGTTGGCTGTAAGGTGTGGTCCGGGCGTTCCTTGCGGAGGTACGATTTGGCGATGCGGTGGAGGGTGCCGAAGACCACTTCCATCAACTCGTCGCGGGCGGACTCGTCCCCGGAGCGGAATTGGTGCAGCAATTGGGTAATCGGGGGATGGGGAGAGGCGTCGATGGGAAGTATTATACCGGAGGAGCCGGGAGTCAAGGCGAAACAGCAGGGGCTTGGCGGCGTGTACAATATTGTGAACTATGCGAGACGAGGTCCCGTCACTGTTTCGCGAAGTGGCCGACCTGGATGCGGCGGAGCGCGAGCGGTATTTCGAACGCCATGAAGTGCCGGCGGAATTGCGGACGGAAGTGGAGTCGCTGCTCCGCTACGATTCTTCCGACGCGCAATTGGACGACCTGATTGCCGGGGAGGCGGCGTCCGTTCTGGAAGCGCGCGCGGGGTCCGCGGAGGGAATGCGCTGCGGTCCTTACCGGCTGACGCGTCTGGTGGGCCGCGGCGGCTCGGGCGAGGTATTCCTGGCCGACCGGGTGGACGGCCAGATCGAGCAGCGGGTGGCCATCAAGCTGATCCAGCAGGCCGTCCCCCGCCGTTCTTTTCGCCGGCGGTTTCTCCAGGAACGGCAGATTCTGGCGTCGCTGCAACATCCGCGAATTGCCGGCCTGCTGGACGCGGGGGAGACCGCGGACGGCCGGCCCTACCTGGTATTGGAATACATCGACGGGGTTCCGATCGATGCGTACGCCCGCGGCCTGGAGCTGAGAGACAAGCTCCGCCTCTTCCTGAAGGTCTGCGAGGGGGTGGCCTACGCCCATCGCAACCTGATCGTCCATCGCGACCTCAAGCCATCGAACATCCTGGTGAATGCCGAGGGGGAGCCCAAGCTGCTGGATTTCGGGATTGCCAAGATCCTCGTTCCGGAGGGAAATCAGACCCGCACCCAGGAGCGCGTGCTGACCCCGGACTACGCCAGCCCGGAGCAGGTCCGCGGCGCCATGCAGACTACGGCGACGGACGTCTATTCTTTGGGAGCGGTGCTCTACGATCTGCTTACCGGGCAATCGCCGCACTCCTTTCCCGACCGCGCCCCGGAAGCGATCGACAGCGCCATCTGCTCCGTCGAGCCCGCGCCCGTGACGCGCCTGAATCCGGCGCTGCCCGCGGATCTCGATTTCATCGTGCTGAAAGCGCTCCGCAAGGAACCGGAGATGCGCTACATCTCGGTAGAGGCGCTGGCCGACGACGTGCGCGCGTTCCTCGAGTGGCGCCCCATCCGCGCGCGATCGGGCAACGCCTGGTACCGCGCGCGAAAATTCGTGCGGCGATACCGGCTGCTGGTGGCCGCGGCGGTTCTGACCATCGCGGCGCTGGCGACCGGGCTTTACATCGCGAACCGGCAGCGGTTGATCGCGCAGGAACGGTTCCGGCAGTTACATCTGCTGGCGAACAAGGTCTTCGATCTCGACACGCAGTTGAGATTCCTGTCCGGCGCGACGGAAGCGCGCCACCAGCTTGTCTCCATGTCGCTCGACTACCTGGAGCGCCTGGGCGCGTCCGCGCACGGCGATCCGGAACTGGCGCAAGAACTGGGGGCGGCGTACATGCGGGTGGCCGAAATCCAAGGTGTGCCGGCAGGATTGAATCTGGGCGAGCTCGAGCAGGCGGAGCAAAGCCTTGCCAAAGCGGACCGATTTCTCGATCAGGCGCTGGCATCGCGGAAGAATAATGCGGCAGCGCTCGCGGTGTCGGCCGGGATCGCCCAAGACCGCATGATGGTGGCGTTCACACTGAATCGCAACGGCGACGCGGCGCGGTACGCCGCCACCGCCGCGGAACGGCTCGGCCGGCTGGCCGGCGCGGGGACGCTCACGGCAGATCAGCGCCACGACGCAGCCATTTACTACAACCGCATCGCGCTCTGCAATCTGAATCTCCATCGCTATGCGGCGGGGCGGGAGTATGCGCGGAAATCGATGGAAGCAGCGGCATCGCTCGCCTCGGCGCCGGTGATCCGGGCGGCGAGTCTCAGCCTGGTGGGCAGCTCGTTTCGTGCGGAGGGGCGGCTGGAGGAAGCGCTGGCGGCGCTGCGCGAAGCCCGGCAGCTTGCGGAAGGTCCGCTGCCTGCCGACCCCGTGGAGCATGCCCTCGATCTGTACGGCATCCTCTTGCGCGAGGCGCGCACGCTCGGTCAGGACGGCGGCGTCAGCCTAGGCAGAACGGACGAAGCGATCGCGGTGTACCGGGAGGCGGTAGACCTGATGGAGGGACTCGCGCGGCGGGATGCACGCGATCAGAGCGCGCGCGACCGCGTGGCTTCGTGCGCGCGCGAACTGGCCGATTTGCTGGACGAGCGCGCCCCGCGACAATCGCTCGCCGTCTTCGACCTGGCCATTCGGCGGCTGCGGGAGGTGGACAATTTGCACGCGCGCCGGCAGGAGGCCGTGGCGCTGGCCGAATCGTCGTACCCCCTGCGACACATGGGCCGGCTGGCCGAATCGCGGCAGCGCATCGACGCGGCTTTTGCCCTGCTGCGCGCGACACACGATTACCCGGCGGAGACGCTGAAACCGGACAGCGAGGTTGTGGTGGCGTTGCGGGCGCAAGCAGATTATGAATCGCAGGCGGGCGACCGGCGCCGCGCGGTGGAGATCTACGAGCAGTTGTGGAGCGCCATGATGGCATCGAAGCCCGACCCGCTCGGCGACCTTGCGGATGCCACCAAGGTGTCGATGATGTACTACTACATGGCGGGTGTCTACAGGCGCGCGGGCGATGCGGCCAAGGGTGCGGAGATGGACGGCCGCCGGCGCCAGCTCTGGCAGCAGTGGGACGCAAAACTGCCGCGCAACGGATTTGTCGAGCGGCAACTGGCGCTGGGGAGCGAGTGAGGGACGGCCGCTCCCCTCGGGCTGTACTCCTGCACACAGTTCGGCGCCGGCCGGCGGCGCAAAATTACGCCACCGGTGAGCCGGGACGCGCCGGCAAATTGCGTTGATAGTAGCTGAACCCTGGTGACGGCGCCCGTGCGCAAACCATTTCCTTGCCGCAGCTCCATCCTATTCGGCCGGCACCAGCCCGACGTCGGTGACATCCGGCACCTTCACCACCACTTCGATAGACAGCTCCGACCTTGCGGTCGGGTGTGTGTCATGGAGGTACGCCAAGAAGTCGCGGTTCGCCTTCGCGCTGACGACAGGCGTTCAGGCGTGCGCCGCCGCAGGGACGTCCGGTGCCGGGACTGGGACTTGCCGCTGGAATCTCCGCGCTGGTGCATCACGGATGCGCACGCCTGAGGGAGCAGATAGTAACGTTGACAGCAGCGGGGCGGCGGTGCCGCGGCGCATGAGGGCCGGGTACAAGAAGTGGCGTAGATTCGTTGCGCCACGCGTTGGAAGCTATATGCTGAGAGCATGGCTGCGTTTCACGATCTGCGTTACGCCATCCGCAATCTTTCCAAGAGCCCTGCCTTCACCGTCATCGCGATCTTCACGTTAGCCGCGGGAATCGGCGCCAATACCGCGATTTTCAGCGTGGCCAACGCGTTGCTGCTGCGCCCGCTGCCTTATAGCCATCCCGACCGCCTGGTGCTCCTCGATCTCGAGCGCAAGGATTCCGCCAACGGCGCCAGCCCGCTGTCATGGCCGCGATACCGCCAGGTGAGCTCCGGGCAGCACTCGTTTACTCACCTCGCCGCGGTGACCAACGAGAACTTCACGCTCACCGGGCGCGGCGATCCGGAACAAATCGCGAGCGCGCGCGTCACCTGGAATTTCTTCGATACTCTCGGCGTCCGCATGGCGTCGGGCCGCGCTTTTCGCCCGGAAGAGGACAAACCGGGCGGCGATAATGTGGCGATCGTTGCCAGCGGCCGGTGGGAGGTGGGCGAGCACCTCACGCTCGATTCCAAAGATTACACGGTGATTGGCGTGCTGCCGCGAGGATTCCAGTTCGGCTTGCTCGATCCGGGGGTCGAGATCTACGCGCCGCGCGTGTTCGAGTTGAACATCGTCACGCCCGCGCAGGTGGAAGCCGGAGTCGGATTCCTGGATTTTGTGGCCCGCCTGCGCGACGGCGTCACCGTGGGCCAAGCTCAAGCCGAGATGAATACGCTCTCGGCGGAATATCGCGGCGACAATCCCAAAGCGCCGGACGCCGGTCCCGATACCGCCATGGCGATGGGCAACCTCCGGGACCAGATGGTAACGGGGGTGCGCACGGCCGTGCTGATTCTCTTCGGCGCCGTCGGGTTGGTGCTGCTGATTGCCTGCGCCAACGTATCGAGCCTGCTGGTTTCGCGCGCGCTCGGCCGGCAGCGCGAGATGGCCGTGCGGATGGCGATCGGAGCGCCGCGCGGCGCGCTGGTGCGGCAACTGCTGGTCGAAAGCCTGCTGCTCTCGCTGGCCGGCGGCGCCATCGGCATTGCGCTGAGCGCGTGGGGCACACGACCGCTCGCGGCGATGGCGGAAGGCAGCCTGCCGCTGGCCTCGGAAATTCGCGCGGATTGGGCCGTGCTGGCGTTCACGCTGGCCATTTCGCTGCTGGCGGGAGTTCTCTTCGGGCTGACGCCGGCGCTGGCGATTTCGCGGCCCGACCTCAGCGCGACGCTGCGGTCCGAAGGCCGCGGCTCGACATCCGGGCGCGGGCGGAACGTGTTCCGCAATCTGCTGGTGGTGTCGCAGGTGGCGCTATCCACGATTCTGCTGATCGGCGCGGGCCTGCTGGTGCGCAACTTCATCCAACTGCGCGACGCCAGTCCCGGTTTCGACGCGCGGAATTTGCTCACCATGAACGTGACGCTGCCGCCGGCGCGCTACTCCACCGGCCCGCAAATGATCGCCTTTTTCCGCGAGCTGGTGCGCCAGGTGAGCGCGCTCGCCGGTATGCAATCGGCCGCCCTTTCTTCCGCGCTGCCGCTTCATACGGTGAGGCTTTCACCGGCGCTGCCGGAGGGACAGCCCATAGTGCCGCTCAGCGAGCGCCCGTTCTTCAATGTTCAGACGGTGGGCCCGGGATTCGCCGCCGCCATGCGCGTTCCGCTGGTGGCGGGCCGCGAATTCACCGAGCACGACGACCAGCCGCCGCGCGTGCTGCTGGTGAACGCCACCCTGGCGCGCCGGTATTGGCCCAGGCAGAATCCCATCGGCAAGCGCATTATCGTGGGGCGCGCCACCGAGGGTTCGGAAGTGGTGGGCGTGCTCGGCGATATCCAAAACGCGGCCCTCGCCACCGATGTTCGCCCGGAAATCTACATTCCGTTCGCGCAGCTTCCCTGGACATCGATGAATCTGCTGGTGCGCACGGCGGGCGATCCGCGCGGTTACATCGCGGCGGTGCGGCGCGCGGTGCTGACAATCGACAAGGACCAGCCGGTGACGAAAGTGACGACCATGGAGGAATTACTGGACGAAGGCGCGCGCCAGCCACGATTCCTCACGACTTTGCTCGGCGGCCTGGCGGCCATCGCGCTGGTGCTGGCGGTGGTGGGGATCTACGGCGCGGTGGGCTACTCGGTGAGCCAGCGCACGCAGGAAATGGGAATCCGCATGGCGCTGGGCGCCGGGCGCGGCGACATTCTGGGGCTGGTGCTGCGCCAGGGTCTCGCGCCGGCGGCGATCGGCGTCGGCCTTGGCTTCGCGGCATCGCTGGCGCTCACGCGCCTGATGGCGAAGATGCTTTACCACGTGAGCACCACCGACCCCGCGGCATTCGCCGGGGGCGCCCTGTTGTTCGCCGGCGCCGCGGCGCTGGCGAGTTATTTGCCGGCGCGGAGAGCCACGCGCGTGGACCCGATCGCGGTGCTGCGGGAGTATTAGGCTGATCGATTCCCCCGGCGGTCGACGGCCGTGCCGTATGACGGACGCATGGCTGAGCCGGGGCGACCTCCGCATTTTTTTCGATCAGCCGCGGTCGGAGCAAGCGCGCCTTGTCCCGCACATGGCGGTATGCGAAACCGAGTGGGGCGGGCTGGCGGACTGAGGTCCGCCGCAGACTAAAGTCTGCCGCACCAGAAATCTCTTCCCAACGCAAGCGAATATGGCCATAAAATTTCCCTGCCTGGGCGTAACTTTCCTCCGGCGTTTCCTTAGTACACCAATGAAGGCGCCACCGCGCGCAGCGCGATCGGCGTGAGGAGGAGACATGGAGCACTGGAAAATCATCGAGCACAGTTTTTCGAAAGAGGTCGCCGCCAAAGTCAAGTTGACGCGGATCAAGCTTCCGCCGGACCTGACGGTGACGGTAACGGTCGAACTGGATAAAGAACCTCTCGAGATGCTGGAGAAGGACCCGGTCTGGGCCCACTCCCTCACGGAGATCGCAAAGGCCAAGAGCGATAAGGCCATAGCGGACCTGGTTCACCTCGTCGGCCTCTTCGACCGCAATCTCGCCAACACGTCGGACCCCAAGGCAGCCGAGACCTCCGTCAAGGAACTGACCGATCAATTGAAGGTGCGCCTGAACACGGTTGGCCAGGAGATGGTGGCGGAAACGAACAAGCTGATCGAGGGCCACAAGAAGCGCAAGAAAGAGCTGACCAAATTCCAGCTCAAGAGTACCTTCAAGATCGTGGTCAGCAGCCTCGCCATTGCCGGCACGGGCGCGATGGCGGCGGCCAGCCACGGGGTCCTGACGCCCTTCGCCGGAGTCGCCATGGCCCGCAGCACCATCGTGATCGGGCAGGAGTGTTTCAAGCTGGCGAGCAATTGCAACATCATGGCGAAGGCGGTGACGAAGGAGTTGGGCATTCTCAAGACGCTGATCGGCGAGAAGTCGAAGGTGCGGGGCACGGCGGTGGAAACCGGTCTCGGCATCCTGTCCGGTTTGTCGGGGATGGAGACTCCGAGCGTGAAAAACTGCAAGTCTCGCATCGAGTTGCACAAGCTGAATATCTCCAAGCTCGAGCAGGAGTCCAAGAAGCTCGCGGGTACCATCGACCAGGTGGTCAAAACGGCGGAGGATTGGGAGAAGAAGGCCAAAGAAGCGGTCCGGACTATGCCGGGGGACAAGGTGGGCAAGGTGCGGGCGAAAATGGACGCCGCCCAGAAAGCGCTGGAGAAGCTGCTGGGCGCCATCGAAAAAGTGAATGGGAGCATTGGCGACGCGTGGAAGAATCAGGCGAGATTCGAGGCGGCGATCGCCAATTTATCCCAGAACGTGGCCGCCTGGACGAAGTTCGTGGACGTCGCGGTCGGCGGGTTGACGGATGTCGCGCTTGGCGTAGGCGACGCGTCGAGCGCCATCGAATCGGCCGTCAGCGTGTTCATCGCGGTGTCGGCCGACGCGGTGATGGCCGCGGCAGCGTAGATGGATGGGAGCGCGGGCTCCCATCCGGGCCGTCCCGATTCCGCTTGACATTCATTGCAAATTGCAATATAGTAATCGCATATTGCAATGAAGATCGTTTCCCTTCTCACCGTTGTGGCAGCCGCCACGGTGCTGGCGGCGCGCGCACAGGAGATCCTCGGCGATTGGCAGGGCACGTTGAAGCCCGCGCCCGGCGCCGAATTGCATCTTATTCTGCACATCTCGAAAGCCGGCGGCGGGGGCCTGACAGGCAGCCTCGACAGTGTCGACCAGAGCGCCAATGGCATTCCGATTACCACCATCGCGTTCCAGGACGCGAAGCTCACCTTCGCGTCGGACCTCATCCATGGTAAATATGAGGGCAAGATGAGAAGCGATGGCAACGCCATCGAAGGGACCTGGACGCAGAGCGCGGACCTGCCGCTCACGTGGGAGCGGGCGGTGAAGCCGTCCGATCTCGACGGAGCGTGGGAAGGCGTGCTGGACGCGGGGCAGAAGCTGCGTCTGGTCCTGCATCTCACCACCACGAAGGACGGGTGGGGCGCGACCCTGGAGAGTCCCGATCAGGGCGCATCGGGGATCGCGGCGGCAGCCAGACGCGACGGCAGCAAGTTCAGCGTGGAAATCGCCATGATCGGGGCGCGGTTCGAGGGCACAATCGCCAAGGATAACTCCGCGATAGAGGGCACGTTCTCGCAAGGCGGTGGACAATTTCCCCTGGTGCTCAAGCGCGCCGCGGCGGGCGCGAACCCGGAGGCGAAGCGCCCACAGACGCCCGCCAAACCGTATCCGTATCGCGAGGAAGAATTGAAATATCCGAATGCCTCCGCGGGCATTCAACTGGCGGCCACGCTCACCATTCCGCCGGGCAAGGGGCCGTTCCCGGCGGTGGCGTTGATCACCGGGTCGGGCCAGCAGGATCGCGACGAATCGCTCATGGGGCATAAGCCCTTCCTGGTGCTCTCCGATTACCTGACGCGCAAGGGAATCGCGGTGCTGCGCTCGGACGATCGCGGCGCCGGCGGATCGGGCGGCGATTTCGCCGCTTCCACCACCGCCGATTTCGCCACCGATGCCGAAGCGGCGGTGGCGTATCTGAAGACGCGGCCGGAAATCGATCCGCAGCGCATCGGGCTCGCCGGCCACAGCGAAGGCGGCGTGATTGCGCCCATGGTGGCGGCGCGGAATCGCGACGTGGCGTTCATCGTGATGATGGCGGGGTCGGGTGTGGCGGGAGACCAGATCATCGTGGCGCAGGTGATTGCGGGAGCCGAAGCGGCGGGAATGAGTCACGAAGCCGCCGAGGCCGCGGGTGCGCAGCAGAAGCGCATTCTCGACGTGGTGGTGCACGAGAAGGACGATGCGGTACTGAAGCAGAAGCTTCAAGAGCAGTTGAAGGGTGTGCCGGAGGCGCAGTTCGAGAGCATTTACAAGCAGCTCACGTCGCCTTGGTATCGCTATTTTCTGACCTACGATCCGGCGGTGGCGCTGCGCAAAGTCGCGTGTCCGGTGCTTGCCATCACCGGCAGTAAAGACACGCAGGCGCCGCCGGGGTTGACCCTGCCATCGATTCGCGCCGCGCTCCAGGCGGGCGGAAACCGGCATTTCGAAGTGGACGAACTGCCGGGATTGAACCACCTGTTCCAGCACGCCGAGACGGGCGCGGTGGCGGAGTACGCGCAGATCGAGGAGACCTTCGCGCCGGAAGCCATGGACAAGATCGCCACGTGGATCCTGGCGCTGAAGGGAACCGCCCGGGAACGCCGATAATGTAAGCAGTGGCCGCTCCGTACATTTTCTCGTTGCCGGAACGCCTGGTGCGCTCGCTGGGCGCGCTTTCCGGCGGATTATTGCGAGAGATCGGCGTGGTGGCAGTGCCGGCGAGCGTGCGCCGCACCACCCTGTACCGCACCATGGTGGAAGTGACGCTGCGATTTCTGATCGAGGAAGTCGGGCAGGTGGAAGGAATCTATCCCACCCAGGGGCACCTGGCGGCAAATTTCCTGGTGCAGCGGACGGCGAGCCACGGAATCGAGCTGCTGGGAATTCTGAGCTTCCACGCCTCGCCGGTCTGGGTGCTGGCCGCGCTCGCCGACGTGACCGGCGCGGGCAACACGCTGGTCCGCGAGATCTCGCAGGCCCTCAAAGACGAAGGCCTGCTGGAACGGGACGCGCGCTTCGAAACCATGGAGCAGATGCTCGACGGGCTGGAGAAAACCAGCTCGCACCTCGCGCAGACCTTGAATCTGCCGCCGGTGGATATCGCCGGTTTGCGCCGCGAATGGGAGACTTTCCGCCAGGAAGCGCGGGCTATATCGCCGAAGCGCGTGCCTACGCCCGAGCGGTTGGAATCGATCTGGGACGAGATGCGGCGGACGGCGAAAGAGCAGGGGCGAACGGTGTTCACGGTGTCGAGCTTGATGGCGGTATCGGCGCTGGCGCACGTGCCGCGGAACGTATTATGGCTTTCGCGGGCGGCGCATGCGGCGGCGCGGCGCACGGGGAAGGTGCTGGGCGAAGCGATTCTCGACCACTACGCGCAGGCGCTCGCGGAGATTTCCCGCACGGGATTCGTGGCTTACTGGACGCGGGAATTTCGCCCGTACCTGCGCGCGGCGGCGCTGCAATTCGCGCCGGGGCACGAAACTCTGACGGAGAGGCTGCTGCGATTGCGGCGTGGTTAGGTTGCCTCGTCGGCGGAGATGAAAGGCAGCTCTCACCAAGGCACGGAGTGGCTCTGCTACTTCGCGCAGAGTCGCCGAGTCGTGCGCTGCACGCCGTGACGATTCTTGCGCACTTCCTGGCCGTCGGCGGCCAGCTTTGCTAAGGCAAAGACGCCAAGGAATTCTCTCGGACGGGCTTTGCGTGCCGGGCGGCTTGGCCGCGCTGTACTACGATTTCGTAAAATCGCCGGCCGCCGCGACGATTCTCACGCACTTCTTCGCCGCCGGCTGCAAGAGGCTGCCCGCGGGCGGCCCGCTCTGCATCCTCCGCTTCCTCTGCCTCGAGGAAGACGCGGCGAGCGCCATCGCATACGGAGTGCACCTTAGTGTCTCTGTGTCTCCGTGGTGAATTTGTTTTTCGCCTGTCTCAGCGCCTGTGCGTCTCTGCGGTGCGCCTTCAGTCGTAGACCGGAATGCGCGAATCGCGGCCGGCCCAGCGCTGGTAGAGCCAGCGCAGCGCGTACAGCGAGCAGCCGATGGCGACCGCCAGGACCGCATTCACCGACATGACCGCGAAAGCGGTGACGAGGAACGCGGCGGCATCCAGACGGCTCATTTTGGGCAAGCGCCGCCAGGCGCTCCAGTCGAGGAGGCACAGGCCCATCCAGGCGGTGACGCCGGCGAGCGCGGGGACCGGAATGCGTTCGACAAAGCCCGAGCCCAGCCCGAGGATAACGACCAGAAACAACGCGTGCATGAGGTTGGAGATGCGGGTGGTGCCGCCGCAGCGGACCACGGCGAGGCTGCGCGCGGGAATGCCGATGGAGGGCGGCGCGCCGAAAATCCCGCCGATGATATTGGCCGCTCCATAGGCGCTCAGTTCGGCATCGGCATCGGCGGGCTTCATGCGCTTATGACGGCCGCGGAAATGTTCGACCACGCGCGAGGTGATCAGAATATTGACCGCGGAGACGAACGCCAGCCCGATGGCGGACGGGACGGTCGCGAGGAACTCCTTCAGGTTCCAGGAAAAGCTCACGGCCGGCGGAAGCATGGCGGAAAGCGTGCCGACTTCCTTGGCGTGGAATCCGAAGAGGCGGCCGATGAGGATCGCCAGCCCCACACCGATGAGCGGCGCGGGAGCGCGGCGCGAAAGATACGCCGAGAGCGTGGCGGCAAAGATGACGGCGAGGCCGAGGATGAGCGGAACAGCGCGGACTTCGGCCAGATGATCGAGGACGATGAACAGTTGTCCGAACGCGGAACCGGCGGAGCGCGTGAGCGGAGAGGCGATTCCGAACATGATGTCGAGCTGCGAGACCAGCATCATGCCGCCGATGCCGCAGGAGAAGCCGGTGACGACGGCGTGCGGGACCTTGGCAATGTAGCGGCCGAGGCGCAGGATTCCGAAACCGGTCAGGATCACCGACGCCATGACGGTGAGCCGCGCCGCGCCGGGAATTCCATGATGGCGGGCGGCCAGCGCGATGAACGGCACGGTGGCGCTGGCGGTGCCGCCTATCAGCACCGGATTGCGGCCCATCAGGCAGATGATGGGCGCGGTCAGAATGGATGTGAAAACGCCCAGGACGGGGGGCAGCCCCATGGCGGACGCCAGCGCCAGGCCGTACGGCAAGGCTATGAGCGCCGCGATCAAACCCCCGGCGGAATCGCCGACGAAGCGGTCCCACCGGTAGTTGGCACGGGGCGGGCTCATTCTTCGCAGAATGGCCCGTGGGTTCACGCCGACATTACCTTCAGGAACGCGGCTTGAAACTTCCGCATCTCTTCGGGCAGTCCGACGGTGACACGCACGTAGGTGGGCCAGGAGGGCCAGACGCGCCCGACCACGACCTTCTCTCTGGCCAGCGCGGCGATGACCTGGCGGCCTGGCTGCTTCACGTCCACCATGAAGCAATTGGAGACGGAGGGCACGAATTTGAAATTGTTCTTGTCGAGGAAATTGAAAGTATCGTTGCGCACATCGCCGATTCGCTTGCGGCGGTCGGGAACCAGGTTCGGGTCCTTTAGGCTGGCGAAGGCGGCGGCCATCGCGGTGATGGGCAGCATGCCGTTGCCCTGCGAGTAGGCATCGACCTTGGCCAGCAAGTCGGGACGCCCGATGGCGGCGCCGGCGCGCAGACCGGCCATGCCGTAAATCTTGGAGAAGGTGCGGAGGATCACCACGTCTTTCCCGTCGCGCACGTAGGCGGTATTGAACGGCGCGGCCGGCGTGATATGGGTGTAGGCCTCATCGAGGAGGATGATCGAGTCCTTGGGCTTGTTGGCTACCAGCCAGGCGATGTCTTCCTGCGAGGTGAGCGTGCCGGTGGGGTTATTCGGGTTGCAGATGTAAATGAGACCGGCATCCGGGCTCGCGGCCGCCATGGCCTTCACGTCGTGAGCATAATTCTTGGTCAACGGGACGTTGATGGCTTTGGCTCCGATATATTGCGCCGCGCGGCCGCCGGCTTCGTATCCGGGGTCGGCCACGACATACGGCCTGGTGGGCGAGCAGAAAGCGAGGACGGCCCAGGTGAGCGGATAGCTCGAGCCGGGATAGATCCTGACGTGGTCTTCGGACAAGCCTTCCTGCTGCGCCAGGAGATTGCGCACCTTGGTAGTTTCGTTAAAGAGGTAACGGCCGCCGTTATCGACCATGGCTTTGGCGGCTTCGCGCGCAGCCTGGCTCGGGCCGAGGGGATTTTCGTTGCTATTGATGAACACCGAGTCGGGTGGTGCATCGACCTTGGAGAGTTGTGCCAGGGCCGGCTCACTGGTAAACGGCAGAGCGGCGCCGGCGGTTAGCATGGTGGCAATTCGCCCGAAAGAGCGGCGCGAAAAGCCGCGGCTGAGGAAATCTTCCTGTTGCTTGGGTGTCAGAACGGTCATTTTCTATTCCCCCTCGCAGATCGTCTATCCGGGCAGATTAGCAGGTTCTGAAGCCAAAGTAAAACCGGTTCACCACCGGGACCTGGGGCCTGACCTACTTCCGGCGCAAAATGGTCTTTGACCGCTCTCTGCGGTCGCGCCTCAGTGGGCGCTGTTCTTTCAGCACATGGTGAACGAGCCAAGCAAGCGGTCTGTCGCCCATCTTGCAAGTACGTCGTGAGAATCCACCATGGATGAATACGGATGCCCACGGATAGAAACAGCCAGTCCTTTCCGGAGCCGGAGACAAGGCGGCGATAGACTATTTCAAGACCTTTTTATATCTATCCGCTATATAATGAGCCATGCGAGCTTTTCGGTGGAAGAAGTCCAATACCGTATTCGTGACGGCAATCGACGACGAACACAAGGCGATTTTCCAGGCGGCCGGCGAACTCCAACAGGCGCTGCACACCCGCGCCCCCCTGTTCCAGGTGCAGGAGATTCTGCACCGGCTGATCGCTTCCACGGAAGATCATTTCGCGCATGAGGAGAAGCTCATGCGCGGCGCGCGCTATCTCTCGTTCGATTGGCATCGGCAGCAGCACGACACCGTGCGCAAGCGACTGAGAACATACGCTCCGCTGGTGGAGCAGGGCGACGGCGAGGCGGGACATCAGTTAGTGGAGTTTCTGACCCGCTGGCTCGACGATCATACCGCGGTCACCGACCGCATGATGGGCGCGTACCTGCGCAACCAGGAACGAACGCAGATTCGCTAGCCCCTATTGGTCATCGGGTAACACGGTGGCCCGATGTTATTCTCGGGGCATGGGCCGTTGCGCGCTCATATTTTTTTTGTGTGCGGGCACGGCCGGCGCGCAGAGTTTTCCAGGCCAGCCAGCGAAATCTCTGTTCTTCTGCCAGCAGGCGGCCGCCGCTGCCGGCGTGGTGCCGCCCGTGGCGCTGATCGAGTGCGGGCGGCCGGAGTACACCGACGAAGCCCGCCTCGCGCACCTGGCGGGTATCGTCACCATGTCGCTTACCATTGACGACGAAGGCATGCCCAGCGAGATCCACGTGGCGAACCCGCTGGGGTTGGGTCTGGACGAGAGCGCGGTGAACTGCGTGCGCCAGTCGCGCTACTCGCCGGCGCAGAAGGACGGTAAACCGGTGCCCCTGAAGATCGACGTGTCGCTGGCATTCCAGGAGCGCTGGGACTCGGACTGGCATTTGGGCGCGGCGGTGTTTCAGACTTCCGAGGGCACCATCCGCCCGGTGGTGGTCAGGACAAAATACCCGGGCGCGACCGGCGACCACCGCAATCTCACGGTGTGCGTACACCTCATCGTCGGCAAAGACGGTGCGCCGCGCAATTTGCGGGTATCCTCGCCGCAAGATGCGCGGCTGGATCGCGAGGCTGTGGCGATAATCGGGACGTGGCATTTCCGGCCGGGCACGAAAGACAGCCAGCCGGTGGAGGTACCAGCCGTTCTGACACTCGTGCACGGCGCCGCCGCGCGATCTCTGGCGAGCAGTCATCGACTGCCCTAGAAAGCCAGTCGCAGCACGACTTCTTTCGACTGCGCAGCGCGATTGCCGCCGCTCCCGGCGCGGGCTGCGCGGCGCGATCGACAAATCGCCGCGTGGCATACTGAATGGTCGATGAGTAGAATCGCGTCTCTCGTTGTCGCCGCGGCGGCATGCCTGGCGCTGACCGGATGTTCGTCCTCCGGCGGCGGCCCCAAGAAGGAGGCCGGCGTTGCGCCGCTCAACGAGCCGGTCCCCGATGTCTTTCACGTGAAGCTCGACACCTCGAAAGGAACCATCGATATCGAAGTGCATCGCGATTGGGCGCCGGCCGGCGCCGCACATCTCTTTCAACTGGTGAAAAGCGGATTTTACGATGGCACGCGATTTTTCCGCGTGGTTCGCGGGTTCGTGGTGCAATTCGGAATCAATGGCGATCCGCAGACCAATGCGATGTGGGCGAACGCCACGCTCCCCGACGATCCGGTGAAGCAGCACAACGTTACCGGCACCGTGAGCTATGCCATGCGCGGTCCGAATACCCGAAGTACCCAGTTGTTCATCAATCTGGCCGACAATCGCCAGAGCCTCGACCGGCAGGGTTTCGCGCCCATCGGGAAAGTGGTGGACGGGATGCCGGTCGCACTCGATTTATACAGCTCCTACGGCGACATGCCGCCGCGCGGGCAAGGTCCCGATCCCACCAGGATCCAACAGCAGGGAAACGATTACCTCGACTCGCATTTTCCGCGTCTCGATTATATTAAAAAGGCGACTGTTCAGTGATATAGTAGAGTGGACCTTGTTCCCCGATACGAAGGGGACCAGAACGTTATCAATACAGGGTCAAACTTGAACGACGCGGCCCGGCGGTTTAACCCACCGCCGGGTTTTTTTGTGTCCCTCGTTCCGTGCGCAACGCCACCGCGGGGTGGCTGCGCGGCACCAAGCGGGAAAATCGCGACGTCATCCAGACGGCGCTGGAATCTCACTTCGAGCAACGCGGACTGTACCAAACCCGCATCGGCACCGCCGCGATGACCAGCGTGGGGGTGGTTCAGGCGCTATCCGCAGAGCGCTCAGCGGCGCCGCGCCGGCGTCCCATCAGCTCATTCCGCTCCGCTGGACTTCCCGTCCGCCGCGCGCGCCCACTTCTTGAACCAGCTCATCATATAGAGCTGCGTGCGGATGAAGTTCGACGGCTTCGATCCCGTCCCGTGGTATTCGCCCTCGAATTGCAGCAGCCTCACCGGGACGCCGCGGACCTTGAGCGCGGCGTAATATTCCTCGGTCTGCGGCATGGGCGTGCGGCGGTCGAGCACGCCGGTCATGAGCAGGGTCGGGGTGGTCACTTTGCCGACGGCCATCACGGAGGAGTGCGACAGCCACTCGCTCGGGTCTTCCCAAAACGGCTTCTGGAAAAAGCTGTAGGTGAAGAGCGGGACATCGGTGTTGCCGGTAAAACTCAACCAGTCGATCACCGGGCAGCGCACCGCGGCGGCCGCGAAACGGTCGGTGTGGCCGATCACCCAACTCGACAGCACCCCGCCGCCGCTGCATCCGGAGACGTACATGTGCGCGGTGTCGATGAATCCTTTGCCGATGGTGGCGTCCACGCCGGCCATCAGATCGTCGTAATCGGGACCGGGATAGTTGTGGTCGATGCCGCCCGAGAATGCCGAGCCGTATCCCGTGCTGCCGCGCGGATTGAGATAGAGCACCACGAAATCGTTGGCGGCGAAATTCTGGAACATGTAATTGAACGCCACGCTGTACATGGAGAACGGGCCGCCGTGGATTTCGAGGATGAGCGGATATTTTTTGGCGGGATCGAAATCGGGCGGCTTGACCACCCAGCCCTGCACTTTGGTATTGCCGCTGGAGGTGAAATCGATCTCTTCGGTTTTCGCCAGATGCATGCCAGTGAGTAGTCCGGCGTTGATGTTGGTGAGCCGCGCCGGTTCGCCGGGCTTGCGCAGATTGTAGCGGACCACTTCCGCCGGTGTGTCCGGATCGGAATATGTGCCCACCGCAATCATGTCGCTCGAGGCGGAATCCATGGTCAGCACGTGAGTTCCGGTAGTGATGGCCTTCACTCCCCCGCCCGCCACGGCGGCGAATTGCGCGTTCTGCGATCCGTGGTCCTGAGCGTCGAAATAGACGCCCTGGGAATCGGGCGCCCAGTGGAGGTTGATCGGGTCGCGATCGTAATCGCCGCTGATCTTGCGCATTTCCCCGCC